>JAEEGF010325336.1_pt1 | contig 15644 bp, 7 predicted proteins | sample 9134171 | NCBI WGS metagenome assembly JAEEGF01 (sample SAMN16246542, study PRJNA631951) | gut metagenome | biome: gut microbiome; feature: rumen; material: AP-attached | host: Bos | place: Iran: Karaj | collected 2018-10 | reverse complement strand
CGAGGTAGGCAAGCATTTTCTGGCGCACATTGGCCTCGTTATTGTTGTTCTCTGAAACGACCAGATTGTCGCTAACAGCGTGTCCGCGTCCGTCCTGCATCATGTTGCCTCCAGTGTGTGTCAGGTTCATGCCGTAGAGGGGGATATCCCATAGTGTGGCAAAAGTCGAAGGTATCGCGTCGTCGTTCGGCCGCGGGCGATTATACACATTGTCTACGATGGCAGGATTCTTGCCGGCAAAGATATACCAGGGACCGTAGTCGCGCACCCAGTAGGAATCTGAATTTGCATTCACAAAGGTGACTCGATCCATGTTTACCCCCGCATTGTTGAAACTCGACCGTGCTGATGACTGTTGGGATTGGCTCACGATGCAGTACACCTGGCAGTTCTCGGCCAAGGATTTAACCAAGCTAACCGGAATACCCAGCGGATAGCGAATCGTCACGCCTTGCATGGGCTCAAATTCTGCCACGAAGCGGGGTGCTTCGGTTGGAGGGAGTGTTTCCGTGAAGTTGGTGGCCCTCACAGGGGTCAGCATCTCTTCTTCGGACAGGTAATGAAGCTTTCTCCAGTCGGGTGCTTCCTGTGTCTGTGTTTGGGCGTTCATGTAACCCATTGTCGACATCATAGAAGCAAACACAAGCAAAGCTAAGAATGTATTAGTTCTTTTCATAATGGCATGAGTTAATTATACAATTGGCGCAAAGGTATATCATTTTTTCTATATTGGTGATATCCTTCCTGCATATTTTATTGCATTTTCTTCACGCTCTTCAAACAAAAGCAGCCTAGCGGTTGCAACCGCTAGGCTGCTTTTGTGCATTATACATTGTGCATTACTTAGTATCCTTGCCGAGGATGATGTTCACTATTGCATTGACATCCGAAACATCAACGCCATCAACACCATTGACATCGGCACGACCATCATAGTTGTCGGCGCTATCCTTGCCCAGGATAATGTTCACCACGATGTTGACATCAGTGACATCAACCTTTCCATTGCCATCCACGTCACCCTTAAGATAGGTATTCCTGGTGATGACCAGCGTCATATCCTCAAGGTTCAGAGTCAGGGTGTAGTCACCGCCCATGATGCGGATGGACTGATAATCGTCAAAGGTCAAGCTAATTTCACTACCTAGTTGCTCATCACTGAACCAATAGTCGCCTTCACTCACAGCACCGAAGCGGAAGGGTTCGATATAGGCCCAACCGCCATCATCGTCATCCTCGGCCAACAGAGTAGTGAAACTGAAATAGTTTTCTCCACTTTGACCACGGCCGTCAAATACTACATCAGCCGTGTACAAACCGTTGTCATTGAGTGTCATTTCAACACCGTCGTTGGCAGCCCAAGTCTTATCGTTCACCTCGCCCAGGATATAGACATGCTCGGGTTCGGGCTGTTCAGCTTCGCCTGTAACGACCAGGGTCTTGCTGTCCATGTCAACAGTGAACGTCCAGGTACCCGCCACAGCCGTCATGAAGTTGCGGCCATCGACCAAACTGAGGCTTGTGCCCAGGGCTTCCTCGGTAATCTGATACTGATCGTCGGTGGCTCCATACCAAACATTGTTCTGGTCAACCAGTTTGAACTCAGCACCGGCAGGCATCTCAATGTCCTTGAGTTCCCATTTGCCTTCAGCATTCTTTTCAAACTCAACGTCGTTCCAGTTGTTGTATGAGCCATGCATATACAGCTTCTGTCCCAGGTCACCCATGACATTGAATGTATAGCCGTGGGAAGCCCATGGTGTGGTGCTCAGATTGTTTGCATATTCATTTGCAAACCATTCAACATACTGGGGATAGACATGCAAGTTTACTGGATGAGTCCACTCAGGATTCAACAATGTTTCTTCCCATGTAGTGTAATTGTGGTTGTATGGATTTGGAACATAAGTAACATTTGCAGGATCAAAATAAGCATATACGTCCAACAGAGAAGCGCAAGAGTGAAAAGCTGCATGTCCGATTTGGGTCAGTGTTGACGGCAAAGTTAACGACTCTATCCCACTTTGAACAAAACAGTGATATTCAATCGTGGTTACACCTTCGGGGATGACAATCGATTTCAATGTTCTGCAAGCGCGAAATGCATACGGACCAATGGATGTGACCGAACTTGGCACTACAGAACCGCTGCAACCAAAAGCAAGTTGGTCCTCGATGTATGAAATAATTTGACCATTATTGTTCACGTCTACAGGTTGTTTTGCAATGATAGCATTGCAGTTTTCACGAGAGTCATAAACAGGGTTGTTCGCATCGACTGTTATGCCGACAAGTGCGTCACAATAGTCAAAAAGATTATTCTCAATTACCGTCACTGTGGCAGGGATAGCAACTGATGTCAACGACAAGCAAGCCTGGAAAGCGTGATGGCCGATTTTGGTTACCGAATAGGTCTTACCTCCATTAGTCACCGATGCTGGTATCGACAATGCACCTGAAAGATTTGTATAAGCAGGTGTGAATATGTCACAATTTAACTCGTTGTCCCAACCTTGCCATGTTGACAATTGCTCGTAGGTCACTGTAACCGATGTGCCATCGTCATTGATATTGTAGGCGAGGCCACCTTCCATAAAATCGTATGCACTGGCAGTGATGGCAGCGCACAACACCAGCATACTTAAGAATAATTTTTTCATAGAATAACCAATTGAATATTAATATGTTAGAATTTTATTTCATACTATGTGATGGTGGCATTGTGCAATGCGAAATGGCCACTATCCAGTTTTGAACTTGCAAATTTAGGGAAATTATTTCAAATGATAGTCCTTTGAGGTTGAAAAAATAGCAAACTGTCATTTTGCGTATTCAGAAAAAGCGGGCTCTAGCATTTTTCAAGAAATAATGTTTTGCGTTCTCGCGCAAATGCTATATCTTTGTAGCATCATAATTTTAATACAACCCTATGAAATACAGTATTAAAGCCTTACTAGCTGTGATGCTGGCGACATTATGGACCGCGACGGCGGTAGCCGTCGAGCGGTGGCAAGACCCTAGTGTGAACCAAGTGAACCGTGAGGCGCGGCGAGCCAACTTCTTCGCCTACGAGAGCGAGGCACTGGCACTGCAGGGCGACAAGCGAGCCTCTAGCCGCTACATGAGCCTCGAGGGCGCATGGCGGTTCCACTTCGCCCGCAACCACAACGAGGCACCCGCAGGATTCTATGACCCAAAGTATGACGACTCGCAGTGGGCAAACTTCACCTTGCCTGGCATGCTCGAATTGAACGGTTATGGCGACCCTATCTATCGCAACATCGGTTATGCGTGGGCAACAACCTTCGAGACCGACCCGCCACACATCGGCGAGACGCAGAACTATACCGGTTCGTTCCGTCGTGTGGTGGAGGTGCCTGCTAGCTGGAACGGACAAGACATCTACCTGCATGTGGGCTCGGCAACGAGCAACCTGACGGTGTGGATCAACGGCCGCGAGGTGGGTTACAGCGAGGACTCGAAGGTAGCAGCCGAGTTTAATGTCACCAAGTATCTGAAACGTGGCAGCAACCTCATTGCCCTGCAGGTGATGCGGTGGTGTGACGGCTCCTACCTTGAAGACCAGGACTTCTGGCGGCTGACGGGCATCGCCCGCGAGGTGTACCTCTATGCCCGCCCCAAGGCACACCTTGCCGACCTCACCATCGGGCAGGACTGGGTGGATGGCAACGGCGTGCTCGATGTCAAGGCCAGCGTTGTGGGCAAGGCCAGCGTCGAAGCGCGACTGCTCGATGCCGAGGGACGCGAGGTGGCACGCGGCATGCACGCCATCGTGCCGCAAGTCCATGCCTGGACCGCCGAAACGCCCTACCTGTACACTTTGCTGGTGACTTTGCACCAAGGCAACCGCGTGCTTGAAGTGGTACGCCAGTGCGTGGGATTCCGGCACATCGAGATTTCAGGTGGGCAACTGCTGGTCAACGGCCAGCCCATCCTCATCAAGGGCGTCAACCGTCACGAACTAGACCCTGATGGTGGTTATGTGGTGTCGGTCGAACGGATGATTCAAGACATTTCTATCATGAAGCATCTGAACATCAATGCCGTGCGTACCAGCCACTATCCCGACGACCCGCGGTGGTACGACCTGTGCGATGAGTACGGCCTATATGTGGTCGCCGAGGCCAACCTCGAGAGCCATGGCATGGGCTACGGCGAGAAGACCTTGGCTAAACGCAAAGACTTTGAGCAGATGCACCTCGAGCGCAGCGAGGCGAACATAAAGACCCTGCGCAACCACCCCTGCATCATCATCTGGTCGATGGGCAACGAGGCAGGCCACGGCCCGAACTTTGTCAAGGTCTATGACTGGATCAAGGCACAGGACTCGACACGGCCTGTGCAGTATGAGCGAGCCGAACTCGCCCGCGAGACCGACATCTTCTGCCCGATGTATTACTATTATCACGACTGCGAGCGATATGCCCAGAGCGAAGCCACGCGCCCGCTCATCCAGTGCGAGTATGCCCACGCCATGGGCAACTCGATGGGAGGCCTCAAGGAGTACTGGGAGCTGATACGCCGCTATCCCAAGTACCAGGGCGGCTTCATCTGGGACTTTGTTGACCAGGCGCTGCGCGATGTGAGCCCCATCACGGGAAAGGAAATCTTCACCTACGGCGGCGACTATGGCCGCTACCCAGCCAGCGACTACAATTTCAACTGCAACGGCATCATTGCGCCTGACCGCCGCCTGAACCCGCATGCCCACGAGGTGGCCTACTTCTACCAGAACGCCTGGGTGAGTGACGCCGACATCGAGCAGGGCAAGTTTGTCATCTTCAACGAGAACTTCTTCAGCACCCTCGACCACCTGCAGCTCGTGGCTCACGTCCGTGCCCTGGGCACTGGTGTCGATGTTACCGTCACCAACATTGACACCCGTGGCATCAAGCCCCAGCAGCGTCGCTTCATGCATAGTGGACCCTTGCGCGACGCCATCGCACAGGCCCTGCAGAGCAGGGACAGCGAGGTCGTCGTCGACTTCGAGTTTGTCGCCCGTGCTGGCGTTCCCCTCGTCACCGAGGGGCAAGTGCTGGCCCACGAGCAATTGGTCGTACGGCCCTATCTCTTCCCCGCCACTGTCGCGTCGCGCGAGGCAGTCACCGTCGAGCAGACCAAGTCCTACTTCAAACTCCAGGCTAGCGGCACCACCGTAACCATTGGCCGCCAGACCGGCTGGATTGACTACCTCGATGTGGACGACACCCCCCTGTTGGCCCCTCGTAAGAGCATCCTGCCTGAGTTCTGGCGCGCTCCCACCGACAACGACTACGGCGCAAGCCTGCAGAAGCGGTTTGCCACATGGCGCGAGCCGCAGATGCAGCTTCAGTCGTGTACCCTTGATGGCAACACTGTGGTAGCGCAGTTTGCCATGCCCGACCAGCAGGCGAGCCTGACAATGACCTACTCACTCACCGCTAACGGCGAGGTGGTGGTGCGACAGCAGTTGGCCACCACCCCTGGCGCCGAGGTGCCCGAGTTGTTCCGCTACGGCATGCAGTTGCAAATGCCTGAGAAATATGATCACGTGACTTACTACGGCCGCGGGCCCATCGAGTGCTATCGCGACCGCGAGAGCAGCCAGCACCTCGGCATCTACGACAGCATGGCGCAAGACCAGTACTACGACTATGTGCGGCCACAGGAGAGCGGTAACCACACCGACATTCGTTGGTTCCAAGTCACCGATGCCAGCGGCATGGGGCTCGTGGTCTATAGCAATGCACCCTTTGAGGCAAGTGCCCTACCTTATACTACTGCGCAACTGGATGACGGCCCTGTCAAGGAACATGCCTGGGGCAGTCACAGTGGTGATCTTGTCCCGTCGGGCACCACGCAACTGCACATTCAGCAGAAGCAGATGGGACTGGGTTGCGTCAACTCATGGGGAGCATGGCCGCTGAAGCCCTACCTGCTTCCCTACGCCGACCGCGACTTCACCTTTGTCATCAAGCCGTTACACAGCAGATGAGATGACCGAAGAGAGCAAAGATAATAACCGCCTGACAGTTATATCCTGCCAGGCGGTGTCGTTTAATTGTGCTTTTTTCTCTTACGAGATGGTGCTTACTTGTTCTCCCAGTTGACGTTCCAGATGCAGATGCGATCCTTGTTTGCGTCTTGCTGGGTGGGCGAGAGGTTGGTGAACACAATCTGGAATTCACCCGTGACGTCGCAAACTTCGCTGAAGTTGTAGACTTGGTACTTAACTGGCTCGCTCTGGGTTACTGTCCAGCTCTTGACTGCCTGTCCGCCTTGCATGATGTCGACACGCATGCTGATTTGGGTGTCGGTGTACGGCATGCCGTAGCTGAAGGTCAGTTTCTTGATGCCACCAGTCAGCGTCGGCGAGGTCACCGTACCCGTTGAACTAGTCTTGCCATTAAGGCAGGGAGCAAAGGCATAGTTGGTGGTCGAGCCGTCCATGAAGCCGATGAACTTGAAGATGGGGTTGCTGTCGACATCACCACCACTGAGCACGTTGCAGTTGGTGGCCTTCCATCCGGCCGTTGAGGTGTAGGTACCATAGGTCGATTTGGGCTCACCACCATTCATGGTCTCAAAGTCGGCGCGAGTGCCGGTAGGGCCGGGTGTTGGCGGCGGGGTAACCGAGCCATCGTAGTTGAATTTCACGTCATCAACGCACCAGGTGGCGTAGTTGGCATCCTGCGTTGCAAAGAAGCGGAAGCCGATGTAGTAAGTACCATTGAATTGGCTCAGATCGAGATCTCCACTCTGCTTCCAGTCGCTGTAGCCACTGCTAGGAGCGGTGGCCAGGGTGGGATTGAGCTTGGTCAGCGTGGCTGTTGTTGGGTCATCGCTGCTCATGACATAAACCTCAAAGATGGTAGTGTTGCTGCCGTAGCCATTGACCTGTGTGCGGAAACTCAGGTTTTTGTGCTCGGCCTTGCTGATGGCCAGTGCAGGTGTAATGAGCCATGCGTCAAATGGCGGACGTGTGCCCTTGTAGCCAGTCATGGCGGCGTAAGCATTGCCCTGGAAGTCGGTGGTGTACCACTTCTTGTCACCGCTCACCTGGACGTTGAGCCAATCGCTGGGCAGTGCCGAGGAGTTGAATCCCTCGTTGAGGCTTGTCAAGCCGCCCGTGGCGATGCTCATCTTGTATTCGTCGGTCGTACCGCTGTTGCCACCGATTCCATTGGCGCCCATATACTTATCACTGGTACCCTTGACCCAGATTTGTGTCTTGTAGACCTCGGGGTTGTCAAGCAGGTTGGCTTGCTCGCGGAACTTCGAACCCTGGGGTAGCGGAACCACGACGCACTTGCTGATGTCGGTCACATCGGGTGAGTCGGCGATCACCAGTGTGGTTGCGAGCGTGGTCGGAGCCTTCCACTCGATGTCGCCATTGCCACTGATGGTAGTCACCTCAGGTGCCACAGCACCCACGACGTAACCCGTCATCCAGCGGCTCTTGCCGTTGCCCTGGTTCTCGATGAACTCTGCCACGGTGTACGGGTCGCCCTTGGTGCCCTTGGTGCCCATGTCGAAGTCCACGTCATTAAGTTCGCGTAGGAACAGTTGCCACTGGTCTGATCCAGTCATGATAAGGATGCCCGTCAGGCTGCCTTGTGTCACAGGCAGGGGATCGGCGTGGAAGTCGGCATAGTTACTATTGCGCACAATCAGTTGGTTGCCCTCGGCATCGCGGACGGTGCGGTTAGTGGTGGCATCGGGCTCGCTGAACGTCAACACGCCATCGGCGCCATCCCATGTCAGGTCATCGATTTTGACCAACTGTCCCGAGTACTTGAGCTGGGTGTCACGGTCGCTCTTGCCCTGGAAATCAGTAATCTTGCACTCGATGGGTTTCACTTGTCCCGAAACGGGCAAACTGTTGAGTTCACAGAACTCTTGGAACACTAACAGTTGAATGCGTCCAGCCTCCCACACGCTTTGAGCGGCATACCACTCAGGATAACCCAGCAAGTACTGGCCGTTATACTTGCCAATCCAACGGTCCTTGAGGTTCAGCACGATTTCTTGTCCCACACGATAGGTGGTGGCGAGCGAACTGGCGTCAAGCGAGATACCGAGGCCGCCTGTCTCGTCCTGGATGTACATCACCTTGTAGAGGTTTCCACTGATGTCGTTACCACTGACCCATCCGTGGATGACGATATCTTCCTTGATGGTATCGCAGAAGTTGCGCCCGTCTTGCCAGTACTTAGCCTTGAGTTCGGCAATGGTTGTGTTGGGTGTGTGCGTTGCGCGCGGAACGACCATAGGCGGATTGTCAAAGTCCTCTTTGCAACCCGTGGTCACAACCAGCATGAGCAACATGCACAGACCTAAGTAAAATTTCTTGGTAGTCATATCTGTATTGTTTTTATGTTATTGTTCTTGATTATCCTCGTAAATCTCGGAGTTATCGGAATTCTCAGATTGAACTATTCTCTATAATCTAGTTAGAACTTCACTCCCACGTTGAGGAAGAGTTTGAAGCCCTGAGCGTAGTAGTACTTATTGGGGAACTTGCCAGTGCTATAGTTGCGGTAGTCAAAACGTCCCTGCTGATAGCCGCCGGTCATGATGTTCTTGTTATTGAGGATGTTGTCCAAGTTGAGATTGAGGTTGAGCGATGCACGTCGATTCAAGTAGATGACGTGCCCGATGCTCGCACTGATAACCAATGCCTCGTTGAGTTTTTCCTGCTGACCAATGGACTTAATCATGTTCTGGAGCTCCTGCTCGCTACTGGCCATGGTGTAGAGTTCGGGCATTTCCTCATGGCGAACGGGCGACAGGTCGATGTAAGCACGGTTCATCCACGTGCCGCTGATTTCAAAGAACCACATCTTAGGAGCTGCCCAGTTGATACTGATATTATAAGCTTCCTGCGGCGTGCCGCTGACGTAGAAGTTCTTCAGGTAGACGGTGGTGGTGATGTCCTCCATCGTACCATTTTCATAACTGCGTGTGCCTGTGGGGCGGTTCTTGTACTGATACCGCGAGAGGTTGGCTGCAGCACTCAGTGTGACACTGGGGGTGACCTTGTAGCTCATTCCCACCTCAATACCTTTGTACACTTTGTGAACATCGGTCAAGGCGTAGTTCATGAAGGTCGCGTACTGGTCATCATAGTAGGCGTAACGCTCTGTGCCATTAGTGAGGTCGGTATAGAACGCCGTGATGGTTCCCTTAAACACACGGTAGTTCCACTGATAACTTGCGTCGACGCTCCAGATGTTCTCGCTCTTGAGATTGGCGATGACGTCGTCCTTGGTACGCGGCGAAACGTAAGCGTTGTTGGGCAGCGGTGCACGTGTGCCGTAGTAACCATGTACGCGGAAGTTGTTGCGTCCATCCAGCTTGTAGAGGATGCTCCCCTTGGCTGCATAGTTAAAGTAATGGTGTGCCACACCCTTGCCGAAGGAGTTCTCAGGTGCGCGTCCGTTGCGCATGTGTCCGTCACGCTGGAACCAGGTGTAGGCACCCTTGAGACTGGCGCTCAGTTCCCACTTGGGCAGCGTGAACATCATCTGTGCCCATGCGCCGCCTTGCCATGAGTTGATGTCGTAGTCATAACCAAAACGGTCCTTCTCCATGATGACGCGATTGGGGTTGTTCAAGTCGTTCTGTGCCAAGTCGGGGTTGTCGGGGAAGTCGCGCTCGGCATACTGGTCGACATCAACCCAGTAGCGTCCGCCCATCAGGTCTTTTAGCGTCTTGTAGTAGGACGAGCGGGTATAGTTTCCGTTGACACCGCCCTGCAGAGTGACGGCATCGCTCAAGCGCTGGTTGAGATTACTGGCCAGCGCCCAGCTGGCTTGGTTGCTGTGGCGATTCTCAATAATATAGGTTGCTCCCTTAGCATCCATGCCCATGTCGGCCTGGTAGTTATTGACATAATTAGCATGGTAGAGCTTGTCCCAGTTGATTTGTCGCACGTCCTCGTTGTTTTTCCACTGGTCGATGTAGAATATTTCGACATCATACTCGTTTAGCCCCATGTAACTAGGCAGGTAGCGATAATAGTCGGGGCGCGGGTCTGGAGCGTTGTACCAGCTCAATGCACTGGACGAATAAAATGACTTGTGGAAAGCTGCTCCCGTATTGAGCGTAGTATTCATGCTAGGCTTCCATATCCAGTTGAACACCACCGTCGGGTCAAAGGCCTCAACCACGCGTGCGTTGCGCTTCTTGCCGTTCTGCCAGCCCCAGTTGGCGTTGTACAAGTTGGTTCCTGCCAAGTCATAGGCCTCTTGAACCACAGCCGAGTTGCCGGCACGGCGCGTGGGAGCGCCAAAGGTGGTGATGGCGATAGAGTGCTGCGGGCTGAACACCTTTTGCGCGGCAATGAAGTAGCCCGCGCTCTGGTAGAACGAGCCAGGGACAATGCCCTCGTCGGCATAGCGGCCCACTGCGCTCAGTGTCAATGCCCAGCCATTGGGTCGCAGACCGGTGCTATAGGTAACCATGCCGCGCCACTTGTAGTTGCCGTTGGTAAAGGCCACACTGCCGCGGAAGCCTGGAGCATAGTCCTTGGCGTAGGTAGCGATGTTGTTGTTACCGCCAATCTCGCCAAAGCCATAACTCGTTGGGTCAAGGCCTATACCGATAGCCTTGTTCTTGAAAGCCTGGTTCATGCCGCCAATCATCGAGTAGTTGAATCGCCCACGCACGGCATCGTTAAAGTTGATGCCATTAATAGAGGTCGAGGTATACTCGGTGTTGTAGCCACGCTGGCGGAATCGCATGATGCTAAAATCGTAGCTTGCAGCCTGATAGAACGGGTCATCGGTGGCTCCTGTGAGGGTACCCACAGCCTGGGTATTGCCTTCCTCATCCTCAAGCTCTGCCTCGGTGAGCATGTTCTCGTTGCGGAACTCAGCATCCATGTCGGTGCCGGCATTGCCGAAGGACACTGGCTCGATGCGGATGGTCCCCACCGAACTCATGCCCCTTACGATTTCCACGCCTTGTTGCCAGTCCTTATAGCCATATCCCAGCACGATGAGCAGGTCGTTGCCTGGCTGAGCGTCACTAATCTGGAAGTCGCCATTGGGTCCTGTGGTGACAGTGTTGCCTTGCTCATCGAGCAGGACTGTCGCCCCAGCCACGGGTTGGCCACTCCGCGCATCCACCACTACGCCATAGAGTCCTGTCTGTTGCGCCAGCATGGGCAGGACCGCCATGAACGTGAGTAGGAAAAAGAGTTTAAGTCTTCTCATTTGTCGTTATTTTTAGGTTATTAAGGGCAAAAGATTAAGTTAAGTTAACTAAAATTACAAGCAGCAAAACGCCTGCTACTCCAAAATTTTTCAAAGTTAGGAAAAAAAATTGAAACACAGTACGTTTTTCCTTATTTTTTTTATGATTTGACAAAAAGTTAGGGACGGCATCCATGTGCCGTCCCTAACGATGCGTTAGATTGCTGTGCTGATGTTACAGCTTGATGGCCGACTCGAGGGCGAGGGTCATCATCGTGCGGAACGAGTTCTGACGCTCCTCGGGCGAGAGCTCGACATGGCTAATGAACGAGTCGCTGATGGTCAACAAGCAGGCGGCACGCTTGCCCAGCACATTGGCATTGTGGAACAGGGCAAAGCTCTCCATCTCCACGCAGTCGACACTGGTGCGCTCGCGGAGCGACTGCCACGTCTCGGCATTGGGGCCACCATAGAACACGTCGCTCGAGTGGACCTCTCCGGTCTGCACTTCGATGCCAAGCTCCTCGGCAGTCTCCCAGATGACCTTATTGATCTCCTCGCTGGGATAGAGCACCTTGTCGGTCACGCGGTTGTGCACATAGGCATACGACGACTCGCTGTAACACGAGTCGGCCAGCACCACGTCCTGCACAGCAAGGCGGTCGGTGTAGGAACCTGCCGAGCCAATGCGGATGATGTTCTCCACGCCGTAGAAGCTGTACAACTCGTGCGAGTAGATGCCAATGCTGGGCATGCCCATGCCACTGGCCATCACCGAGACAGGTACACCCTTGTACTTGCCTGTAAAGCCAAGACAGTTGCGAACCGAGGTTACTAACTTGACATCCTCCAGGAATGTCTCTGCAATGAATTTTGCGCGCAAAGGGTCACCCGGCATCAGCACGGTCTTTGCGAATGCGCCATCGGGCGCGTTGTTGTGGGGAGTCATTTTAGTTCAAAGTTAAAAGTTTAAAGTTAAAGAGTCGCAGCTAGGGAGTAATTGTGCATTAAATTTACTCTTCCTCGCCAGCCTGCATGTTGGTGAAGACGTTCTGTACGTCGTCATCCTCCTCGACAGCCTCGATGAGCGCTTCGACGTCGGCACGCTCCTCGGCACTGAGTTCTTTGTACTCCGACGGCTCGTATACCAGTTCCGAACTAGTAATTTCAAAGCCGTTATCCTCCAAGTACTTCTGGATTTCACCATTGGCCTCAAAAGCACCAGCGATGAGCAGTTCCTCGTCGTCCTGGTCAATCTCCTCGGCGCCACAGTCAATCAATTCCAGCTCAAGCTCGTCCAGGTCGACACCATCCTTGGGCGCGACATGGAAGTAGCACTTGTGCGAGAACAGGAACGCCACCGTACCCGAGTTGCCTAGGTTGCCGCCCTTCTTGTTGAAGTAGTTGCGCAGGTTAGCGACAGTGCGTGTGGTGTTGTCGGTCGCCGTCTCAACGAGCACGGCAATGCCATGAGGAGCAAATCCCTCGTAGATGACCTCCTTGTAGTCGCCGGCATCCTTGTCGCTGGCCTTCTTGATGGCGCGCTCCACAGTGTCCTTGGGCATGTTAGCCGCCTTGGCGTTAGCCATCAGGGCACGCAGACGAGAGTTGGCTGTCGGGTCGGGACCGCCGGCCTTGACTGCCATCGTGATTTCCTTACCAATCTTAGTAAATGTGCGGGACATGCTGCCCCAGCGTTTCAGTTTTCTTGCTTTGCGATATTCAAAAGCTCTTCCCATTGTATTGTTAATTTAGATTATATTTCATTGATAGTCACCCAAATAAAGACTGCCAGCACAACCGACAGCCGCTAATAGGGGAAACTTTGCTGCAAAGTTCGTAAAAAATCTTGACATTTGCAAAGATTCATGGACTTTATAGTTTTGTCTTCAAAAACCAAAAGAAATAAAAGTGATGTGTTAAATCCATGTTAAAATTTTCATTTTCCCTTGACTCGTCCCTAAGGTCATACTTTAACTTTGCAATCGCTTAGCAAATACATCGCGCGATATGAGTAAGAAAACAAGGTTAAAAATCGGAGAGTTCTCCCAGTTGATGCAAGTGAGCGTGAAGACGCTGCGCTACTATGAGCAGCGAGGACTGCTTGCGCCTGACGAGGTGGACGAATGGACTGGTTACCGCTACTACTGCATCGACCAGATGCAACAGTTGAATGACATTCGCGACCTGCAACGGCTTGGCTTCTCGCTAGACGAAATTAAGGACATGTTCGACGATGGTTCGCACACGCCAACCATCCGCCAGATGACTGAGAAGATCAGGGAAACGGAAGCACAACTGAAAGCACTGATAGCCCGTCGCAACCAGCTGCTCGACTGGAGGAACGCTCGTGAAGGAATAAAGACAATGGAAAAATTCAGCATTCAATCGTTGCCCGAAATCATCGTGGCAAGCCATCGTGAAGTCATCCCCAACTACGCCGCCCTCGGCCCGCTGTGTGTCGAGAAAATCGGTCCCGAAATGCAGCGCCTCGGTTGCAAGTGTCCGCCACCTGGCTACTGCTTCACAGTGGAGCACAACAAGGAGTACACACCAACGGACATCGACATCGAGTATTGTGAACAGGTGGAGGAGATGGGCGAGGACAGTGCCATCATCCAGTTCAAACGCCTGCCCGCCGTGCCAAAGGCACTCTGCATGAAGCACATTGGCCCTTACGAACGCTTCTACGAGTCGTTCACTGAAGCCTTCCGCTACATCGAGGAGCACGGCCTGAAGCCCGTCGGCCAGCATCGCACATGCTACATCGATGGAGCTTGGAATCAGGAAGACCCTGAGAAATGGCTGTCGGTGATTCAGATACCAATAGAGTAATAATCCGTCCTGATCGTCCTATATAGTTTGGGGCGGTCAGGAGAAAATAGTTTCGCCCAAATGTGGTGTTTTTGACCTACATTTGGGCGAAACTTAGTTTTTTGCTATCATTGGCAGTGTCCCTAACTCAGACTATCGCAGTTGGGCGCCGAGTTGGGTCTCAAGAGCCTTGATGACCTTCTGCATGACGGCGTCAATCTGGCGGTCTTGCAGTGTCTTTTGGTCGTCTTGCAAAGTCATGCTGATGGCGTAGGACTTCTTGCCGGCGGCGAGCTTGTTGCTCTCGTAGACATCAAACAGGTTGACATCGCGGATGAGCTTGCGGTCGCAAGCCAATACCACGCGGCGGATGGCATCGTAGGTCACCTCGCGGTCGACGAGCAATGCTAGGTCACGGCGCAAGGGCAGCGTCTTGGGCAGGTCGTGATACTTGATGTCCTTCTTCGCCGCCATCTTGCAGGCGAGCTTCCAGTCGACTTGAGCATAGAACACCTCCTGGTCGACATCGGTGATCTTCAGCATCTTGTCGGTAACTACGCCCAGCGTTGCCACCACCTTGCCGCCATGGTTCTTATAAGTCAGGGCGGGGTCGACGGTGTCGTCGGCGGTTTGCTCCAGCACCAGGTCGGTGAGGTTGATGCCCATGTTCTCCAGCACATTCTCAAGGTCGCTCTTGAGGTCATAGACAGTGACGCGGCGTGCCTTATCAGCCCACGAGTCACCATGGTTGTTGCCCGTCATCCACAGTCCCAGCATGGCACTCTCGGTGTAGGGCGCGAGTGCTTTCTCCTCTTGGCTCACCTCGGCGTCATAGTGATAGACGTTGCCGAACTCATAGAGCCGCAGGTTCTGGTTCTTGTGGTTGATGTTGCGTGCCACGCTCTCGAGGCCGCCAAAGAGCAGGGTCTGGCGCATCACGCTCAGGTCGCTGCTCAGGGGGTTCATGATGTGCACACAGTGGGCCTCGGGATAGGTCTCACACTCGGTGTAGTAGGCCACAGGGGTGAGCGAGTTGTTCATCATCTCGTGATATCCCAGCGAGGTGAGCTGGTTGCTGATGTGTTCCTGCAGGTTGTCGGCAAAGTCGACTTGGTCCTGCTTGCTCAGGCTCACATGCATGCTCTGCGTGAACTCGATGTTGTTGTATCCATAGACACGGAGGATGTCCTCGACCACATCGCAGGGGCGCTGCACGTCCACGCGGTAGGTGGGCACCTCGAGCTGCAACTTCTCGTCATCCTCGGCAACAATCTTCATCTCTAGACTAGTGACGATACTCTTAATGGTGTCGTGATCCAACTCCTTGCCGATGAGACCGGTCACATAGTCGTAACGCAGTTCGACGAGGAAGCCGGGGAAGTCATGCGCCTTGACATCGACGATGTCGCCGCATATCTCACCACCCGCCAGCTCCTTGACGAGCATAGCGCACAACTTGAGGTTGTAAACCGTCTCATTGGGGTCGATGCCGCGCTCAAAGCGGAATGATGCGTCGGTGTTCAGGCCGAAACGACGGGCCGTCTTGCGAATCCAAGTGGGATGGAAGTAAGCGCTCTCCAGGAACACGTCGGTGGTTGTCTCGGTCACGCCCGAGTCCAGTCCACCGAATAC
>JAEEGF011929152.1_pt1 | contig 15649 bp, 9 predicted proteins | sample 9134171 | NCBI WGS metagenome assembly JAEEGF01 (sample SAMN16246542, study PRJNA631951) | gut metagenome | biome: gut microbiome; feature: rumen; material: AP-attached | host: Bos | place: Iran: Karaj | collected 2018-10 | reverse complement strand
TCGGTTTGCTCTTATCTCAAACGCAGTTTCCGCTCAATAATTGTATCCCGTGTAATTCTCCGGCGTGATGGCCGCCAACTCCGCTTTGATCTTCTCGCTTACCGGCAAGCCCTTGATGAATTCATCGATGGCTGCTTTGTCAATGTGCTTGTTCGTGCGGGTAAGGCCTTTCAGCAGTTCGTACGCACCTTCGATTTGTTCGCGGCGCAAGATAGTCTGGATGGCTTCGGCCACCACGGCATAGTTTTGTTGCAGGTCTTGGCGGATCTTGTCCTCGTTGAGCAAAAGTTTGTCCAAGCCCTTCATCAGCGACTTGATGGCGATGAGTGTGTGGGCCAGCGGCACGCCGATGTTGCGGGTGACGGTGGAGTCGGTGAGGTCACGTTGCAGACGGCTGATGGGCAGCTTGGTGCTCAGGAAGGTGAGCACGGCATTGGCCATGCCGAGGTTGCCTTCGGCGTTCTCGAAGTCGATGGGGTTCACCTTGTGGGGCATTGCCGATGAGCCGACCTCGCCCGCCTTGATCTTCTGCTTGAAGTATTCCATCGAGACGTAGAGCCAGATGTCGCGCGACAGGTCAATCAGGATGGTGTTGATGCGGCGCAGGGTGTCGAAGTAGGCGGCCATGAAGTCGTAGTGCTCGATCTGCGTGGTGGTCTGTTGGCGCTTGAGTTTCAGGCTCTTCTCCACGAACTTCTTCGCGAAGGCGGGCCAGTCGATGTCGGGGTAGGCCACCTTGTGGGCGTTCATGTTGCCCGTGGCGCCTCCGAACTTAGCCGTGAACGGCACACTGTTCAACATCTTCATCTGGTCGTTGAGGCGCTCCACGAAGACGTAGATCTCTTTGCCCAGATGGGTTGGACTGGCGGGTTGGCCGTGGGTCTTGGCCAGCATCGGGATGTCTTTCCATTCCTTGGCCATGCCGTCCAGTTTCTCGACGAGGTCTTCCAAAGCGGGCTTGACAAGCAGTTTGTGCGCTTCCATCATCGAGAGCGGCACGGCGGTGTTGTTGATGTCCTGCGAGGTAAGGCCGAAGTGCAGGAACTCCTTGAACTCGGTCAGGCCGAGCTCGTCGAAGCGGTGTTTCAAGAAGTATTCCACGGCCTTCACGTCGTGGTTGGTCTCTTTTTCGATTTCCTTGATTTCCAGTGCGTCTTCAAGTTGGAACTCCTCGTAGATGGCGCGCAGGTCGTCGTAGTCGCCGTCGAAGGCTTCGAGTTGGGGCAGAGGCAGTTCGCACAAGGCGATGTAATACTCTACCTCGACCATCACGCGGTAGCGGATGAGGGCAAATTCACTGAAAAAGTCGTCCAACTCGGCGGTCTTGGAACGGTAGCGCCCATCGATGGGCGATATGGCGGTTAAGGGATTGAGGTTCATTATAATGAATTGTTGCTTGTTAAACTATTGGTCGGCGTTTCGACAGGCTCAACGACCTTTGCTTTTTGGCCAGTTAAGGTCCCTGAGCTTGTCGAAGGGCCGACATTAAAACAAAAGTATCGCAAAAATAGTGCTTTTTGCGATACTTTTTCTTTAAATCAGAAAATTTGCTTCGTTTATATAAGGACAATTGCCAAAATGATGGATAATATCAACAAAATGAAGAAACTCACACCATGAATGGCCTCGCGATACTTGGCATTCGGGAAAATCTTAGTTCGATAAGCGAGCCATCTTGAGATAAAGTATATTATTGTTACAACTGCTGCAATAATCAAATATTCCAAAACAAGCTTTCCCCATTTAAAATTCTCCCTCAAGTAAACTTTGTCATAAATTAATTCGGGGATATCAATGGCAAAGAAGAAGGACATGTACACGAGGAACTTCGCAATGGAGCCTTCCTCGTTGCTGAAAACATGAGCGTCTTTTAGTTTTCTCATAATGTTATAATTGTTGTGTTTACGAGGCAAAGATACAACTTTTTTGCCAAAAAGTAACGAAAAATGCGCCAAACAATTTGACGCATTTTTCTGTTTTGGCTTGAAAAACTGATTTTGCTTTAGATGAAAACCAAAAGCAAAATGATAGAAAGAATCATAAGAAAGATGAAACTCACACCGTGTATGCCTTCACGGTTCTCCGTTTTCGGGAATATCTTAGTATGGTAGGCAAGGAGTCTTGTGATGAAATATACCGCTGTTATAAGAGCAACAATGATTAAAATCACCCTAAGGCTTTCCAGCCATTTGAAAGGTTCTTTCTCGATAAGCGATGTGAGAATGTGCGAGGCATACATGGCTGCAGCATAAGTAGCCTCAGTTACGAAGAATTTCGCAATGGAGCCTTCCTTTTGGCTAAAAATGTGAGTGTCTTTCAGTTTGTCCATAATATTGTTAGGATTATTGTGTTAACGAGACAAAGATACAACTTTTTCGCCAAGAGGCAATGAAAAAATGCGCCAAACAATTTGACGCATTTTTCTGTTTGGGTTTGAAATTTGCCCATTTTTAGTGTTGCTTTGTGCTTAGAATTGTGTCAGGATGATGATGACCAAAACGAATATGAGGAAAGAAAGCAAAGTCAGAATTAAAAAACATCTTGCATGGAATGCCTCTCGACTACTTAACTTTGGAAAAACCTTTGTGCGATAGGCAAGGAATCGTGAAATAAAGTAGAGCCCTGCAACATAGGCAAATACTATTATACCAACAATAAGTATATACCATCTAAACCTTCCGTCAAGGATAGGATAGATGAACGAAACGCCTATATACCCGATGAGGCAATAAAACAAAAAATGCGCAATAGCCCCTTTCTCTTTACTGAAACTGGATACGTTTAAAAAGCTTTTTTTCTGTTCATCCATAAATCAAGCCTCCTCCAGCTTGTCGTTCGAACCCAAAACATTGATGATCTTGTGCACATAGAGTTTCTTCATGTTGTCGCGGGCGGGGCCGAGGTACTTGCGCGGGTCGAACTCGGCGGGCTTTTCGGCAAAGGTCTTGCGAATGGCGGCGGTCATGGCCAGACGGCTGTCGCTGTCGATATTGATCTTGCAGACGGCACTCTTGGCGGCCTTGCGGAGTTGCTCCTCAGGGATGCCCACAGCGGCCTTCAACGCACCACCATATTTATTAATGGTGTCGACTTCGTCTTGCGGCACCGATGACGAGCCGTGTAACACGATGGGGAATCCGGGCAGTTTCTTCTCGATAGCTTCCAACACGTCGAAAGCTAACGGAGGTGGCACAAGGCGACCTGTGGCGGGGTCAACGGTGCACTGCTCGGGGGTGAACTTGTAAGCACCATGCGAGGTGCCGATGCTGATGGCCAGGCTGTCCACGCCAGTCTTGGTGACGAAGTCGATGACTTCCTCAGGCTTGGTGTAGTGACTCTCGGCAGCGGAGACTTCGTCTTCCACGCCGGCCAACACGCCGAGTTCGCCTTCCACGGTCACATCATATTGATGGGCGTAGTCGACGACCTTCTTTGTGAGGGCCACATTCTCGTCATAGGGTAGGGCGGAACCGTCAATCATCACGGATGAGAAACCCATGTCGATACAGCTCTTGCAAGTCTCGAAGCTGTCGCCGTGGTCGAGGTGGAGGACGATTTCAGGATGGGCGCAGCCCAGTTCCTTGGCGTATTCCACGGCACCTTGGGCCATGTAACGCAACAGGGTCTGGTTGGCGTAGTTGCGTGCGCCTTTCGACACTTGCAGGATGACGGGTGACTTGGTCTCGACCGCCGCCATGATGATGGCCTGCAGTTGTTCCATATTGTTGAAGTTGAATGCGGGGATGGCATAGCCGCCGTCGACCGCCTTGGCGAACATTTTACGGGTGTTCACGAGCCCTAATTCTTTGTAGCTGATCATTTTATTATTGTTGAATTGTTGATTGTTTAATCGTTGTTGGTCGGCGTTTCGACAGGCTCAACGACCTTTGCTCTTAATGGGCAAGGTCCCTGAGCCTGTCGAAGGGCCGTTTTATTATTATTTTCGGCAAAAATAGGAAATACTTCCGTTTCTTCGTCACCTGACGCTCACTTTCTTGGAACAACTTCCGTTTTCAGTGCTCAGCTTGATGATATACAGTCCCGAAACGAGATGACTCAAGTCAAGAGTATAGGTTTCACCTTTCTGCAAATGGTTGACCTTTTTAGCTATCATTTGTTCGCCCAACAGGTTATAAACTTCAACGATTGCCTTGCCTTGCAAAGTTTCGCCAATGACAAGGTTGACTTTGCCGTCAGTGGGGTTGGGGAAGAGGTCGAAATCGGTCGCGTGCCATTCGGGGGTGGAATATTCGATGAGGCTGATGTGCTTTTTCTTAGGTTCAGTTGTGCAACCGTTTTCCGTTGACACTATGAGTGTGGCTTCTGTGAAGTCTTCGTGTGGGTTCCAAAGAATGTCAATCTCATTGTTATAACCATAAATGTCACCTATATTGGCGGGCTCAAGTTGCCAGATGTAACGGATGCCGTCTTGTCTTTCAACGGCATAGTGGCTGATTGGGTTGGAATACTTGTTGACCACGCTATCGCCTATGATTTGGCCCAGACTGATTTCGTCCACAAAACGGATACGCTTTGTGTCGACCAAAGTGTCATTGCTGATAGCGTATAATGACAAGGTGACTTCGCCGTTTTCAAAGTCTTGGTTTCCGGGTAGATATAATGTGTTAACTAGCGTGTTATTCTCAAAACCCCCATCGCCTTCCGTTGCCCAATAAGTTGAATTACAGTCGTAGGCGTAGGCGTCGAGAAGTTCTACGGCATTTTCTCCACATGAGATGAGATCGCTACCAGCGTTGATAATGGGTCTGTGCGTTGGAGGGAAACAAATGTCATCGATTAGGGCTGTGAGTGTGTCGCCTTCAGAGTAAGATGAAACCAAGATCCAAGTGCTGGCGCCAAAGCGATTGGGAACTGTTATTTCGACATATTTCCATGTTTCACTCTCTTCTAATTGTGTTGAGCTATTATATCTCAGGCATCCAGTTTTGTTGCTCTTGTAATGGAAGGAGATTTTACTCGTATGGGATACCAATTTACCGTTTTTAGGTACACATCTCAAATGGGTTTGGTTGTAGGTGTCTGGCATACGGCACCGGAAGCTTCGCTGCCCTTCATAAGTGTCATCATCGCAATACTCCCATTTGTATGAGGAAGTGTTGTACCAATTGAAAACTTGGTTTAATGTGTCGGTCTCGAAGTTCTCATAGATGCCGCCATATTGTAGGATGGTGTCAATCTGTAATTCAGTGTCCTGATGTTGGAGCTTTATTTGGATTTGCGGCCAGGCTCCAAGTCTTTCTGTACCGTCGGCTTCAACTGGGAAGGTGAGGCGAAGGCTGCTATTGGGTTCAATTCCTTCAGAAAGTATCTGGGACTCTTCAACGGTGAGGAAGGAAGCTTTGATTTCAATTTGGGCGTTGGAGGCCTGACTCCTTGCAGTTCCATTGTTTTTGACGATAAAGGAGAGGAACGAGGTGCCTTCAGTGAGGATGTGCGTGGAGAAGTTCCCATCTGCATCGGTGATGCTGAATTCGGATTCTATTTGGAGATTTGGTGCGTGGGTGAGGAATTCAAAGTAGTCCGTGTGGGTGTTTACTTCGTCATTGAAGCGTAAGCCAAAACGGATGGGACTTTGGTCGGGGATGTCGTTGGCGATTTGGATTCTAAACACGTTATTGAGTGTGACAGTACTGCCGGGCTCTACGCGAGGATAGTTTACTGCGTCTTGTAACAAGGTAATGTATGGGGACTCGCACAATAATGTGACCTGGCTCCCTTCTGAGGCATATCTTCCTGCATTATGCAGTTCAAGGTCAAATGCGGAGTATTCCCCGTAATCGAGTTGGCCATTACCGTCTTGGTCGTTGAGAGCGATAGCTTTTGCATAGACAAATGATTGCTCCGATGAAATGATGGTGATGGTTTGCTCATAGCGGAATCGGTTTTTCTTGGTAGCGGTGAGGAAGAACTGTTCTCCGATTTCCATTTGAGGAAGTGCGAGACTTTGCAATTCTCCTGTGGCACGAGCGACAGCGATGATTCCGTTCTTGTTCGACAGGCATACTGTGGCACCTTCCTCAGCTGTAAAGGTGTATTGCCATTGGTCGTTGGCGTGGAAGATAGGGGCGTCAATGGCCAAAGGTTGTGGCATCTCCGTGAATAGGCTGAGATAAGTCTCGCCCAAATAGGAGAATAGGTTCAGAGTCTTTTCCACTTTTACGGTGTTAGTAGTGTAGGGCAGGAATGTTTGATGGCGGAGAAATAGTTTGCCTGCAACAAGCGAGTATGAGGGATATGCGAAATCGTCCTCAGTTTGGCTGCCTAATGTTGGCATGTAATCGGGCCAGAAATAGTCGAACATGCCCCAAGTGATGAGGTCGTTGTATTGGGAATAGGTGATGTTGTTGGCTCCAATGACGCCAATGGCTCCTGTTTTGGCTTCAAGGAATGCTTCGGAGAGACATTTGGGACATGACCAGTTGTCCCAATAGTCGTTGTTTAGGCATCCGATGGAAAAGAGGAAGGTGGGCTTTTCGTTTTTGATTAATGAAAGGTGCTTGAGTTTTAACCAAGGGCAGCACCAAATGTCAGTGCTAGAATGGTCTCTATAGAAGGTGAGAAAGGAACCCTCACTCATGGCATCTACCACAGGCTGGATGTCATACATGTCTTGCCAGTCATTGAGTATCCCAATGGACAAAGGGATATAATTCGTGCCATTAGGGCCAAAATAATCCAGTACGGCATCTGTATTGGGGGCAACTGACCAAATAGAGTCGGGAGGGGTGGGGTCGTTGTCTTCATAATAATACTTCATGTAGATGTTGGCGGGGTGCTTTCCCAACCTGTCGCGGAGGAAGTTGTTGGTGACTTGAGCTGTAATTTCGAACCATTTGGTGTCTTGATAGCCGGAGTTAATGACGGGATGGTCGAAGTAATGCAGGTCGGTGGGCGGGGTAAGTTCGTATTCAAGGAGTTTCTTCACTTGCAGTTGGCATTCATCAGCGTTCAAAACCGTCATGCGGCTGATAGCCAAATCTGGTATGCTGTCGCCGTTCATGTCGGCAAAAGGATTGTCGGTGGGATAGGTGTAAGTGACGACACCATCCCAGCCAGGCGGGCTGGTTAGGAGGTAAGGCTTGAGGCCGAAGTCAAGTTGGGTGGCATGGTTTCCACCAAACAGTAGTATAGCCGCTGGTGGTATGGCCCAATTCTCGTATGCGTTGAGGATATAGTTGCGGATGTCCTCGGGTTCGTTGCCGCCACACTCAGTGGTGTTGACGACTTTGGTGAGGATACCTTGCTTGGTGCGGAACTGTTTCAAGGTGTCGGCCCAGGCCATAAAGGCGGAGTCATCGATCGTGATGATAAGGTATTCGCAGCCATTATCCCGGTTTTGGATGGCTTCGTTGAGACGTTCGTAGTAATGCGCATCTGACAACATGTTGCTGTTGATGACCAAGTCGCGCAGGATGCCGTCCCAAGCTGGATTGCGGTAACGTGCATCGCCAAATTGACCATCGCCACCTTCAAAGCTAACTTCGATGTCCATGTCATAGATGACTTCCAAAGTCTTCTTGACAGGGTTGTAGCGGAAGGGTGTGATGTTGAGCATCACCATATCCAAGCCTCGGATTTGGGTAGCCTGAGCGATGGTCACGTTTTTGGCCGGGAAGTTGGCGTCTTTGCCGAAGACGTTCATGTCCTTGCGCAATTTGGGCTGTTCCGCGGCATTGTTCAAAATGACTTCTGCAGCAGGCAATAGGTCAACGCCGTTTAAGGTCTGACTGCCGTTTCCCTTAACGTTGACGCTAACCTTCGCGCCTCGCGGGATGGCAATGTAGTGGTTCTCAAAAGGCAGGTTGGGAAGGCCTTCGGAAAAGGAGCCAAAGCTGCCTTTCATGATGATTTCCTGCCCTTGAGTATCACCGTTTTTGTAGTCGGCAACGGTAATTTCATTGAGGGTGTAATGCAGCGAAAGTCCTGAAGCGGTGCTGCTTTCAATATGGAGACCTTGGGGCGCATCGGTGCGGAAACGATAGGTCTCTTGAGCATTCAGAAGACTGAAGGTGCAAATGATTGTGAGGAGGGTGAAAATACGTTTCATAGCTTAAAAAGTTTGTTTCATGCGGCAAAAATACAGATTAAAACGGAATAAACAAAAAAATGCGCCATTTTTTTGACGCATTTTTTATGTGTAATTGCTCGTTTATTAATCAAGGTATGACGACTACTCTGACATTGGTCACGCTGTCGTTTCGGATGACTTGGAGTGTGTAGATGCCACTGCCTCCGAACATGGAAGTCGCAATAGTCGCGGTTCCTAAGCCTGAGGAAGAATGACTTTCATATACCACCTTTCCCATTAGGTCGACGACACGCAGTACGACTTCGCCTTTCAGATGAGTTTTTACATGAATCATGTCTTTCGCGGGATTGGGATATACATCAATGGTTGCGGTTTCCTGTTCGTTGACTCCTGTCGAGTTGAACACGTTGACGAGTATGGGCTCTGAAACCGCTGTGGAACCACAAGGATTCTCATAGCGGTAGCTGATGGTGGCTTGGCCGCGGTATTCTCTGTCCCATTCCACAAGAGCATAATGACCTTCGTTAGTGATGGTTCCAGCTGTAGAAGGTTCAATGTTCCAATTGTATAAGACTTCATCGTTTTCTTCGCCTCGGAATTCGCTCTGACTGACCAAGCGCAGGTCGATTTCGGTCTCACCAGTTGGGCTTTGAGGCATGTAATTGGGATCAAAGCTGGGTAATAGGCTTACAGTGACAGTGCTGCTTTGCTGGTCTCCACTGTGTGCGCAGGTGCCAGTGAGGGTGAGTTCCACTTTCCCTTCAGCCTTGTCGGTTTCGCCAAAAGTATAGGTTGGGTGTTCAGCGCTGATGTCATCGAAAGTGCCGTCACCCTGAGTGGTCCAAACCATTTCCGTTTGGTTGTAGATATAACCTTCGGGAGTGAATGTGGCATTGGGACAAGCCTCTGTATCCTCACCTGCATAGAGTACCATTTTTGCAAAAGGCGGGAAATGGAGATTGTCAATCATGACGGCATCTTCTCCAGCACTGCCTTCGTTGTTTTTCTTGAAGGAAAAGCGGATCAAGTTGTTTCCGGCAGGCAAATCGAGTTCTTCGTGTTCCCAATCACTGATGCCGCTCCAAGAGCCCATTTCCATGCCATTCAACGTAAGAATAAGCATATCGCCATCATCGGTAGATGTTTTGTAATCAAATGAAAACTTGTCGTTCATTTCTGTACTAATTCCGATATGGAGGTTGACAACGGCTTTGTCAGCGATGGAAGGCGACCTCATGCAGTGACCATCGAGTGCGGTTGCATCTTCTGTCACATACCACTTTTTGTTGCCTGATCCCAGATTCCATTGCAGGTCTTGGTTTAGGACCTCACCTTCAAAGTCCTCGGTGGTATAACCCAAAGGGATCGATTTTTCTATTGATGCAGTGTGGAATTCACTTTCGGCTTGCAGGTTGTAATTGATAATGCCGTCAATGGCATTTTCGTCTACTTGGGCAAGGAAAGTAACTTGGCCAGTTTCACCTGCTTCAATGGCTGGGATGGTGACACTGTTTTCGTCAATACTAAGGAAAGGAGCCATAAGGTTGAGTTGGTTACCGATTTCCAGCGACTTGCTTTCTCCTTGGTTTTCGATGTCGAAAGTCAGATATGAGGATTGCCCTTTCATCAGTCGGTCCATAGGATTACCGTCCCAATCGGTGATGCTCAGCTGACCATATTTCAGCGTTGGCGCTTTCACGGAGAGTGTCACACTGTCGAGGAAGCTGTAGCTACCGTTTTGCATGTTCAGATAAAACTTCACGTTTTCTTGGTTGTTCAGCTCGTCACCGAAATGCACAGTAAAGGCATTGCTTTGCATCTGTGTCTCGTCGGCATTCATGTTGTTATAGGCAAATGTGTTTTGTGTGATTTCCACCGCAGGATGGCTGCAAGAGAGTGTGACATTGAAGTTGCCAATGGGCGAGAATCCCGCATTATGTATGTTAATGCCGAAATGGCAGGTTTCGTTGTAGTCTGGAGCTTGGTTGCCGTTGCCTTCATCGTCGTTGATTTCGATGGCATCAAAGATCAAGTAGGGCTCTTCAGTTGAAATGGCCTTGATATAGTGCTCGTAGCGATAATAGTTCTGCTTGGTGATGGTGAGCTTTACCGTGGCACCAATCTCTTGTGGTGTGATATCAATCTGTTGCGTGTCTCCTGTTGCTATGTCGAAGCCGATGATTTGGCCATTGGCAGTGAGGCAGATGGTGGCACCTTCGTCGGCTTTCACCGTGTATTGGGTGTTTCCAGCTGGGAGCACGGGCAACATGGTCACGTCAAGCTCCTGCGGAACTTCACTGTAAAGCTTCATATATGCATCGCCAAACTGATGGAACAAATAATAAGTGATTTCTTTCCAGTCATTCTCTGTCCATGAAGATTGCCTGAGAAAGTATTTTCCAGCAGCATTACCAAAAGCGGGTTGAATGAAGTTGGTGGCATGTTGAGTGCCATAGGTGGGCATGAAATCGGGCCACATGTTGTCGTAAGCGCCCCAAACGTATATGTCATTAACAAAGGAATAGGAGACCTGTGTGGCAGCGATGAGTCCCAAGGCACCGTATTGATGACGGTGGAACACTTCGGCGAAGCAGCCTTCGCCATTGGTTCCGCCATAGTTGAATCTACCTGTGAGGCAGTTGTTCGACATGACATAAGTGAGATTCGTATTGGTCAGTCTCTTAATGTTGCCTACGCTGTAAGAAGGCTCGCCCCAAAGCTCCTCTGCGCCGTGGTCACGGTGCTGGATGAGGAAGGCTCCCTTGTTGATGGCCTCGTTCACAGTATTGCCTGTGGCGCTCCAGTCGGTGAGGTGCGACATGGTCTGTGGGATATAACCGCAACCCGTTGGACCGAAGTAACTGAGCACTTCGTTGGTGTGTTCATAGGTCGACCAGCGGCTGCCCGGAGTGCCTTGGTAGATGGCGTTTTGGCGGACAGGGTGCTTGCCGAGTTCGTTAGCCCAGAAACCATTAACCACCTCTGAACAGAGCTGGAACCAACGTTCAAGTTGAAAGCCCATGGCGGTGATGGGGTGGTCGTAGAAGTAAGGATCGGTGGGAGGCTGACGCTCATAATCAAGGTCTTTCTTGATCATGTGGTACATTTCGTCGTAGTTGCGCCCCGTGATACGTCCCAAGATGATTTGGGGCATGTGGTTGCCGCCCATCACCGAATAGATATGGTCGGAGATGTAAGGGTTGTAACCATCGCCGCCTGGATGGTTGTTCATGGTGTAGGACACGATGCCTTGCGTGCCATCTGTGTTGTGGTCTCCCAAAAAGAGCACAGCCGCAGGGGGCATGTCCCAAGTGTTGTAGGCGGTACGGATGAAATTCCTAATGGCAGTTTGTGTGTTGCCACCGCATTGCGAAACGGTGAAGACCTCCGTGGGAATGCCTTGCTCTGTCCTGAATTTCTTGATGCTGTCGGCCAATTGGATGAATTCCTCATTGTCGGGCGTGATGATCATGTATTCGCAGCCTGTCTCGCGATTTTCGTAGTGTTTGCGTCTTCTCTCGCCGTAATCCACCATAGGAAGCACATCACGGTTGAGGAGCATGTCGCTCAGGATTTGGTCCCATTCTGGAGTGCGGTAACGGATGTCGCCATAAGTGCCATCGCCGCCTTCCACGTTAAGTTCCAATTCCATGTCGCTATAGACAATCAATTCTTTGGTGACAGGATTGTATTGGAAAGGCATCACGCCTATTTCAACCATCTCTACGCCTCTCACCGTCATCACTTCTGAAATTTGATAGGGGGTGGCCGGATAGAAGGCATTACGGCTGTAGATGCTCATATCTTTCTGATACACAGCAGGGGAGTCGTCGTTGTCCAGCTGGGGTTGTGGGGCAGGGATGAGGTCGACGTTTTGGATTGTCTTTGTTAGGGAATGCACCATCCTAATGGAAGGTTTGGCACCATTGGGAATAGCCACCAAGGTGCTGCCGCTAGGCAGGTCGGGGGCTCCGGTTTGGTTAGCGATATGGATGCCTGACAGGGTGATGAATTGTCCTTGCAAACCATCACGGTCAGCTTGTTCAATGGTAATGGTGCTGACTTTGTGGTGGATGGTTGTAGTCGTATTGTTGCGACTGCTTATGCTGAAGCCGTTTTGATCGGTGTTAAAACGGTATTCTTGGGCTTGTAGCATGACGCCCGTCAAGAGGGCCAGGACGAAAAGTAGTGCTTTTTTCATAGTTGATTCATTAACAGGCGACAAAGATAGGGATATTAATTGAAAAAGGTGGAGTTTCCCCCACCTTTTTCAATTTGTTGTCATTCCCAATGGGTATTTATTGGATGACAATCTTCTGTGTCCTGACGGAATCGCCGTCAATCAGACGCAATACATACACGTCCGCAGGCATTCCACTGGTAGGGACACACCGCGTGTGTCCGCCATAGGAGGCAATGACGCGCCCCTTCATGTCAACGATTTGCAACTGGGCATCGCCCGCGTCCGCTGTAATGACGATTTCCCCGTTGTTGATGTAGGCAAACGGTGCATCGTTGCCATCATTGTCGCTATTTGCGTCCTCCGCAAATGGAAAACACCAAGCGGAAACGGCTGGTATAGTCGGTGGTTTTGGCGGTGAAGGTGTAACTGGACCCTGAGCTTGTCGAAGGGCCAGTCCCCGTTGTGTTCGGTTCTTCGACAGACTCAGGAACCGAAAGCAAATCCACATCTGCGCCGGTCATGTTGTCAATCAGGTGCAGGTAATCCAAATCCATGTTCTCGACATTCACTTGGTTGGCTTGGTTTGTCTCGCTGTAGGGCTTGAGCTTACCAGTGAACTCAAGAGTGACAGTGTTTTTGTTCGCATATAAATAACCAGCACCATTATTCAGCACGAAATCGTTTTCGTAAGCTTTGGCGTTTTCCCATGTGGTACCGCTGAGGCGATACAAGTCATAATCCGAGCCAACCAAATTGCTTACAGCCGTAGGATTGATCCCATTCTCAGCCATCGTTGGCGAAGCGATGAAATACCAGCCATTACTGGCACTTGACCAAGAGTTTCCCACGCCCGTAATCTCCTTCTTCACCGTGGCCGTCACGCCGCCGTTGCCGTGAATGAGCTGAGCGCCGTCGTTGAGGATAAGGTTGCCCGATGTCCCCATTTCAATCGTACCCGCTTGGGCTACAAAACTGCTCGGGATGGTGGCATTGGCGTTAAGGATGACATTGTCGTTGGAAGAGGGCAATGCACCTGGCGACCAGTTGTTTGCATCATTCCATAAGCCATCTTCATGGAACGAGGTGCTGTAGTTGCCTGCGTCTATCCAGTTGCCCGAAGGCGAGAAGGGCGAAAAGCAAAAGTAAAAACTTGTGTTATTTCATTTTGTCATTTACATATAATTGTTTTGGGTTGTCAATGATAATTCTTGATGTACTCAATGGCCGCATCAAGTTGAGGCTTGTAATCTCCGTTGTGATCCTTGCGATTGACCACCTTGTCGGGAGTGAAACCAATGCCTTCCAACACCTCTCCATTCACCATCGATTCGAACGTGGAAGTATAGATGTAATGGTACGTGCTATTGATATCGCCGAAAGGACCGCCATATGTGATGTCAATGTATGAGGGCATCAAGGGCCCCGTTGCGCCGAAAGTACGCTCACCGATGATATAACTTGTAGACAATGCGTTTTTCATGGCCATAGGCTCCATTTCGCCCATACTAGTGGAATACATGTCACACAGCACCACGTATGGGATGTTCTCGGCAGTAAGGTCGCGATGATAAGTTTTCAATGGATTGATAATCAATGGCGTCCACACAGAGTGCTCAAGTCGGTTGGGACCTTCCTTGTAGCGGGTTTTAAACACTTCGGTCGGTGTATTAATAAAGGAACCGACGACGTAGTTAAAGTCAGCATTGAGGCCGCCAGTATTGCAACGGTTGTCGAGAATGATGCCTGCCAATTGCTCACGTGGCATGGTTTTGATGGCAGTAAACCAATGGTCGACGATGGCTGCTGCCATACCCCCATCGCCATGAGCTCCGAGAAAATTCAGGATACTCGTCATGCTTACCGACGATTGCCATAGATAAGGGATCTTGCGGCCGTCTGGTAATTTGATTAGACAGAAGTAATAAGCAATCAATTGACCTGACACATCTTGTAACGACACCGTTTCAGGGGATTCAATCTCATAAACTTGACCCAAAGTTTGAAGCAAGGCCACCAAGCGCATCAAAGAAGATTCCCGATTCTCGACATAATAGTCTCTTGTCACTATTTCCAAATCACCTGGTGAAACGGAGACTAACGGATTTATCTCATCCGTTGGTGGGAACAAGTTCTTCACCTTAATGGCCATGTGATGGTCTTTCAATCCACCCATAGCACCTTCATACAGTTCTTTCAATTCAGAAGTTCTTACCTCTTGGTCTGCCTCATGCTTTGCGTCCAATGCAGCGAATTTGGGCATATATTCGTCGTAAACGGCATCCCAGTCGGTTTTGTCAACATCCCAAAAGACGTACCCTGTACTGACGCATTTCCATAGGTATTCAAACTGGGTGGAATAGCTATTGTAGGCCAATACTCCGTTTTCGCCGATATAGGGATGATAGTCGGCTTCTTTGCGGCATCCGCTGAAAACCAAGGCGATAATTGCCAAAATGATGATATTTCTTTTCATGGTTTCTCAATTTTAGAATTTGTAGTATACGCCCAAACTTAAGGAAAAAGTGCTAAGATAACGCGGGTCGCTCAAATGAGCATAACCCTTGTTATAACTGACAAGGTCGTAATAATAAAGCGCGTCAATGTTGATGCCAATGTGATTAGATGCTTCGACCGTCAGGCCTGCACCACCGACCAAACCAGAAGTAAAACGTTGGTCTTCAGATGTAAATGGACGGCTTTCGTCAAATTCGTGGAAAAAATTGTCGAGGATTGTGGTAGACATGCTTTTGCCATTGACATTCGTCTTTAGCCAATAGCCGCCATAGCCGCCGCAAAGCAAATGGCCACGCAACGTATTGCCGCCAAAGGAGAAATCGGCCATCACGGGAAGCATCAGATAGTCGTTGCGGTACTCAGTGAAGGCTCCCGATGCAATAAAGAGATTGCGGTCCATGCGGTGCGAGCGTCGCATGTAATCCACGCCGATGCGGATAGCCATCCAGTCGACAAAGGAATAATGGGCTTGAATGCCAATGTCATAGCCGCTCAGTGGAGAATATGATTCATCGATACGCCCCAAATTGGTGCGGTCAGCCGAAGTGCGGATCCAGCCGTCTTTGATGCCTACCGCCCATTGGGCGTTGGCCGTCACCGCGGTCCAGCACAGCAGGACTAGAACGATGGCTTTGATTAAATGTTTCTTCATAGGATATGTTTTGGATTAGGTGGCAAATATAAGAAAAATCCGCCAAATAATGTTGGCGGATTTTTCTTGGTGTTTGTCGTAACGGTTAATCTTGTGCCAAGAACGGATACCCGTAAGCGGCAGCAGGAACAAAGGTGTTCTTGATGGCGCGGGGGCTGGTCCAGCGGATGAGGTTCCACAGACCGCCGGCCTTGTCGTTGGTGCCGCTGGCGCGGGCGCCACCGAAGGGCTGCATGCCGACCACGGCTCC
>JAEEGF012505916.1_pt1 | contig 15650 bp, 14 predicted proteins | sample 9134171 | NCBI WGS metagenome assembly JAEEGF01 (sample SAMN16246542, study PRJNA631951) | gut metagenome | biome: gut microbiome; feature: rumen; material: AP-attached | host: Bos | place: Iran: Karaj | collected 2018-10 | reverse complement strand
CGTCAAGACCCTCATCCGCGTCACCGACCGTCTGCTGGGCCGTCCGGAAGGCGCCGATGACGACCTCATCACCTATGTGACGGACCGTGCCGGTCACGACCTCCGCTATGCCATCGACAGCCGCAAGCTGCAGCGGGAACTGGGCTGGGAGCCGTCCCTCCAGTTCGAGGAAGGCATCGAGAAGACCATCCGCTGGTACCTGGACAACCAGGACTGGCTGGACAATGTCACCAGCGGTGACTACCAGAAGTATTACGAGGAAATGTACAAAGGCCGATGAAAACCGCCGTCATCATCCTGTCCGTCCTGGTCGGGATCCTGTATCTCAAGTGGGTCCTGATTGCGCTGGTGTATCCCTGGCAGGCGTTCTGGTACCGGTACCGGAAGACCGGAAAGACGGTCTGGAAGGTCCTGGGAGCTCCGTACCGCCTGTGGGAGAAACTGTGCAGGGACGGCTGGCAGCGGTATTCGCTGTACCAGATGGAGACCATCCCCTCCAATCACCTGCGCAAGTGGCTGTACTGCGGCCTCGGGGCTGAATGCGGGAAACGGTCCGTCTTCCATTTCCGGACCGAGATCCGGGATCCCTTCCTGCTCAAGGTGGGAGAAGGAACCGTCATCGGAGACAACGCCCTCCTGGACGCCCATAACGGCCTTACCCTGGGGAAGAACGTGAATCTTTCCTCCAACGTGGTCATCTACACGGGCCAGCATGACCATCGCGATCCCTATTTCCGCAGCAAGGGCGGGAAACGCTCCGTGGAGATCGGCGACCGCGCCTGGCTGGGCAGCAACGTGATGGTCCTTCCCGGTGTCGTCATCGGCGAGGGCGCCGTATGCTGCGGGGGATGCGTGGTCACCAAGGACGTGGAACCCTATTCCGTCGTTGCGGGCATCCCCGCAAAGAAGATCGGAGAACGCCCCCGCGACCTCCGCTATGAGTTTAACGGAAAAAGCAAGCGATTCTATTGAAACCCCAAGAGCCGAGCGTAAAGCGTAATTTTGTCTACAACGGCATCCTGACGCTTTCCAACTACATCTTCCCCTTGATCGTGTATCCGTACGTATCGAGGGTGCTGGGTGTGTCCAATATCGGCATCTGCAATTTCGTGGACAGCGTCGTCCACTGGTTCATCCTGTTCTCGATGATGGGCATGACCATCCTCGGAAACCGGGAGATGGCCGCCATCGGCAACGACCGGGCGCGGCGCAGCAAGGCTTTTTCGGAACTGATGGTCCTGAACCTCGTTACGACGTTCCTGGCCGCCGCGGGCCTGCTGGTCGCCATGTACACCGTCCCGAAGCTTTTCGCCTACCGGTCCCTGCTGTATGTGGGTGTCTTCAAGCTCTTCGCCAATTTCCTGTGCATCGACTGGTATTTCCGGGGGACGGAGGATTTCCGGTACATCACCGGCCGGACCATCTTCGTCAAGATCCTGTATGTGGTCGCCGTGTTCGTGTTTGTCCGGAAGGCCGATGACTATCCGCTCTATTACCTGCTCACGGTGCTGATGCTGGCCGCGAATTCCGTCATCAACCTGTTCTATGCGCGCCGTTCGGTCTCCTTCTTCTGGAAGGGGCTTGAACCCAAGCGATACCTGAAGCCGTTCCTGATGCTGGGCATGTACATGATGCTCACAGCGTTATATGTTACCCTGAACGTCACCTGGCTGGGCTTCGTGACCGACGACACGCAGGTGGGATATTACACCACGGCCTCCAAACTGTACAGCATCGTCATCGCCTTCTTCACCGCCTTCACCGGGGTGATGCTGCCGCGGATGAGTTCGCTCGTCTCGGAAAACCGGCTGGATGATTTCCGTTCCATGATCGACCGGACCTTCGACCTGCTGTTCATGTTCGCCGTCCCGCTGGTTATCTACGCCTGCCTGTGCGCCCCGGAGATCGTCCGCATCTTCGCGGGAAGCGGCTATGAGGGCGCCTATGTGCCGGCGCGGATCATGATGCCGCTCATCCTGGTCGTGGGCCTGGAGCAGATATACGTCATCCAGATCCTGATGCCCAACAAGCGTGACCGCTCCATTTTCGTGAATTCCTGCGTGGGCGCGGCGCTGGGCATCCTGCTGAACGTCCTGCTGGTCAGCCGTATGAAGGCGGTCGGATCGGCCATCGTCTGGCTCTCCTGCGAGACGGCCGTCCTCGTGGTCGCCTCCTGGTTCTCGCGCCGGGATGACGGAATCGGCTTCCCGTGGAGGAAGCTGGGCCGGGAAGTCCTGGCATACCTGCCGCTTGCCGTCTTCTCTGTCATCCTGTATCTGCTGATCGGTCAGCCGTGGTATCGCCTGGGTGCCATCACGGTCCTGACCGGCGCGTACACGCTCTTCTACGTCCTGTTCATCAAGAAGGACCGGACTCTCCTTTCGTTCTTCCGCCGATGATAGCCGCCCTGTTCAAAGCCATCCTGATCATCTGCTGCCTGCTCATGCTGACGCTGAAGCGGGAGTACAAGCCGGCTGTCTTCATCTTCGGCTATGCCGTCCTGTCGGAAGTGTCCCTTCCGCTGCCGATGGGCAACACGGTCTTCTTCCTGCCGATCTTCTATATCTTCACGGAAGGACTCCGCTTCAAGGAGATGATCAAGTCCTTCAGAATCAAGGAACTGGTCCTTGCGCTGATTGTCTTCGCGATTTCCTTCCTGTACAATTACGCGAACAGCCCGCACTATTGGGGAAGCATTCCCCAGTTCGTCACCATCCTGTTCCGGGAAGTCATCACGACCTATTTCATCCTTGTGGTCGGTTTCTTCTCGCTGAAGGACGTGCGGTCGTTCAAGCCCTTCCTGAAGGTCGCTTTCATCTCCCTGATCATCCTGACGGTCTTCGGACTTATCAATTACGTCACGAAGGAATCCGCGATGCTGGACCTGATCACGGGCGGCGCCACCAAGCGTGAGACGTCCGTAGGCGGCCTCTTCACGGCGGAAACCCGTTTCCGCACGCAGTCCCTCTTCGTCCAGCCGTTCGATTACGGCTATATGTGCCTGCTGATCCTGCTGGTGATGGTCTATGGCTATACGCGCGGCCTGGTCAGCACCAAACGACTGTGGGCGACGGCCCTGATGAGCATGTTCGGCGTCCTGACCTGCGGCTGCCGGACCGTGCTGTTCTGCCTGGCCCTGAGCGCCTTGGCCTACTCCTTCTTCTTCCTGCGGGGAAAACGGGCACCGATCTATGTCGTCGCCGCCGTCATCGGCTTCCTGCTGCTGTATCATTATTCCCATTTCGTCCAGTCCAAGGTGGAATTCGCCCTGAGCGTGTTCGCGGACAAGGACAGTGAGATCGGCGGCAGTGACATCGAGAGCCGTACGGTCCAGTTCGGCCGCGTCCTGTACTATCTGCAGGGCCATTGGTGGACGGGCAGGGGCTACGACTTCTTCTGGATCGACCTGCAGTTCTCCGAGGGCCAGCAGTATTCCCTGGATCCCGAACTGCTGGGCCTGGAAGGTGTCCATCTGAAGTATCTCCTGGAGCGCGGTATTCTCGGCTACGCGATGTACCTGATCTTCTATCTGCTCCTGATATCCTATATCTGGCGGCACCGGAAATCCAACCGGGAAGAGGCTGCCGGTGCGATGTGCCTGCTGGTCCTGTACCTTTCCTTCGCCCATATGACGGGAGAGTTGAAGAGCGTGCCGCCCACGCTGCTGACGCTGGGCATGTTCCTGCGTCTGATCCAGAACGAAAGCTGGAAGTGGGTGCAATATCAACAGAAGAAATTCGATGCCCAGTTTAGGAATCGTTATCGTCAATTATCGTGAGTATGACCGGACCGAACGGTTCATCCGGGAAGAGATCTCCCGGATCCGCCGTCCGTACCGGCTGGTGGTCGTGGACAACGGCGGCACTCCGGAGCAGGCGGAGGCGCTCCGTCAGCGGACGGGCTGCGAGGTCCTAGTCCGGGAGAACGACGGTTTCGCGGCCGGCTGCAATGCCGGAGCGGCGGCTTTATGTGCCGATCCTGAAATCGATTATCTTCTGTTCACCAACAATGATCTCCGCCTTCAGACGGACGATGTCGTGGACCGGCTCATCGACAGACTGGAAACGCGCCCGGACATCGGCATCATCGGCCCGGAAATCATCGGGACGGACGGGAGAAGGCAGTCGCCGGAACCGTATCTGGGACTCTGGAAACGGTATGTCTGGATGTATTTGTCCACGCCTTTCCTCTCTAAAGCGGCCAAGCGGCGTTTTTTCCGCCTGGATGCCGCCGAGGAGGCGAAGGAAGGGGAGTGTTACCGGGTGATGGGATCGTTCTTCCTGTGTCCGCGGGAGGCATGGGAGCAGGCAGGCGGGATGGACCCGCATACGTTCCTCTATGCGGAGGAACCCATCCTTTCCGAAAGGATGCTCCGCGTCGGCCGCAAGACTTATTTCCTGCCATCTGTAACGGTCGTGCACGAGCATGGAACCACGATCCGGAAACATATCGACAGCAAGAAGGCGTCCTGGCTTCAGTTCCGGAGTAACGCCTATTATTACCGGACTTACAAGGGGTATCCCGCCTGGCAGACAACGCTGGCCGGTTGGATCTACCGCCTGATTTTGAGCGTCAAACGATAACATGCTCCTGTCGCTTCTTCTTGCCTTCGTGCTTCCGGTGACGAGCCAGCGGGACTTCGACCGCCTGGACGAACGCATCGACTCCGTCCTGGCGACAGGGGAGCGGAGCATTGAGGTCCGCTTCGAGCCCGGCACCTATTTCTTCGGGGAAGAGCACTTGACGTTTTCGGAAACGGACGCGGGAGATGTCAGCCTCCGTCTGACGGGGAACGGCGCGACCCTTATCGGAAGCCGTGATTCCGAGGATCCGGCGCCGGCGTTCAGGAACGGGTTCGTCGATCTGGAGAAACAGGCGTATTTCGATGCCTTGGCACCTGTGAAGAAAGCCGGTTTCTGGCCGTTCCGTGTGCCTTTCAGCGGGGGGCTCTATGCCGTCCGCGCCAAGGGTGAGGCCGATGTCTCCGAGGCCGATGCCGCCGGGATGAAGATCATCCTCTCGCAGTGGTTCGTCGGCGCCGCCTATGACGTGGTCAAGATATCCCGGGGCTGGATCTACTTCCGGCGCGTTCCCTATCGGACCCGGATCTGGTCCGAACTGCGCTTCGGCCGCTGTCTTCCCCGGTACATGCTGTTCTCGCCGCGGAAAGCCGCATCGGCCTATCCTTGCGCCGCCTCGAATTTCCTTTCCGTCGATGACAGCCGCTTCGGCAGCGTCGTCCTGGAGGGATTCCATTTCCTGGGCAACGGGGACGGCGGCCGGCTGCTCCGTTTCAGCGGCATGGAAGCCGATTCCGTCGTCGTCCGCCGCTGCACCTTCGAGGGCATCCGCTCCCGGGGGGTCCTGGTGGAACGGACGGACCATTTCCGGCTGACGGACAATGAGTTCCGGGAAGGAGCCCTGAATCAGGTCTATGTCGATAAGACGGCATCGGACGCCCGCATCGAGCGGAACCGCTTTGTCCATAACGGCCTCCTGATGACCAATGACCCGGTCGTGAACTGCAAAGGAAGCGGATTCCTGGTCCGGGATAACTATTTCGAGGATTTCTCCTATTCCGCGATCGGCGCAGGCCTTCATTTTACCGACTCCTGCGGCCTGGTGACTTCCGGCGTGATCGAAAAGAACGAAATCTGCATGTCGGAGCCGTTCCGCGAGCCGCCGATGCGCTCCCTGATCGACGGTGGAGCTATTTATGTATGGACCCAGAACAAGGATCTCTGTATCCGGGAAAACTATATCCATGACATTGCCGGTCCCCACGGAAACCGGGGTATCTTCGGCGATGACGGCGTGGTGAACCTGCATATCTGCGACAATACCGTCGTGCGCGTAAAGGACAGTTACGCCATCGATGTCCGTCGGGTCCACCGGGTGGGAAGACGCAGGAATTCCGCCATCAGGCGGGTCAATGTGGGCATTGTCGTCCGGGGCAACACCTACGACGGACGCCTCCGTGTCCATGTGCGGAAAAACGATCCTGACAGCTATGTCGGGGAAAACACTTTGCTGAAATGAGCGTGCTGATCGTCACCTACAATTACCTTTCCGGCTTCGGCGGGGGAGTGTACGGGGCAAGGGCATACATCAATGCCTTCGCCGCCCTGTATGGCGATGTCACCCTTCTTTATCCGGCCCGGACCGAAGGCGAGCCCGTATCGGAAATCGATTCCCGCATCCGCCGGATCGAGGTCGTGGACCATGCCTCCAGACTGTCCAAATTGGCCCGGTTGGTTTTCCGGGGCGTCCTGCACCGTTTCGAACGGCCGTTTGCGGACCTGCTGGCCCGGGAACGTTTCGACATGATCGTCTTCCAGAACAGCAAATGCTCTTCCCGCCTGATCCGGAAAGCGCGCAAGACCGGTGCCCGGACCGTGGTCGTCCATGACAATTACGAGTGGGAGTATACGCGGGACAATACACCTTTCCTGATGCGTCCGCTGCTGTTGCCGGCCGTCGTGAGGACCGAACGAACCGCGGTGCGGGAAGCGGATGTCAACCTGGCCCTGACCCCCGCCGATGCCGACTTGCTCGTCCGTCACTACGGAAAGGGCATGAAAGGCCGGATGGAACTCCTGGGTGCCTATGAGTACAGGCCGATAGGACCATGTCCCGTCGCGACGGCCGCATCCCCGGTTTTCGCCGTCACCGGCAACCTGGGCGCCCGCCAGACCCTGGATTCGCTGCTCCCGTGGCTGGAGGAATACTATCCGTTGCTCAAGCGGGAAGTCCCGGAAGCGCGGCTCATCGTGGCCGGAAAGGATGCGGGGGAGGAACTGAAACGCCTGCTGGACCGTCCGGGCATCGAATTCATCGACACCCCGCCCGACATGGCCTCCGTCCTGGAGCGGGCCGGGTACTACATCTGTCCCGTGAACTGCGGCGGCGGTGTGAAACTGCGGGTGATGGACGGCCTCCGGACCGGACTTCCCGCCCTGGTTCACCGCGTCTCCGCCCGGGGATACGAGTCCCTGGAGGGCATCTCCCTGTTTGCCTATGACAGCCCGGATTCCTTCGTGGAAGCCCTCCGGAAAATGCTGGCAACGCCGGGCGACCCGGTGCTCCGGCAAGAGGCCTACAAGGCCCGCTTCAGTTTCGAAGCGGGCGTGCAACGTCTCCGTAACATTTTGGAACACTGATGGATACTACGCCTGTCGTCCTGTTTGCCTTCAACCGCCCCGATGCGCTCCGGCGGTCGCTGGCCGCTTTGGCTGCCGCCGACCTGGCTGCGGAAACGGACCTCTATATCTGCCTGGACGGCCCCCGGAACGAGGCCGATGCGGAGAAGGTCGCAGCCGTCCGGGAAGTGGCCCTCGGTGCTCGGGGATTCCGCCATGTGGACGTTTCCTGGTCCGAGGAGAATAAAGGCCTCGGCCCCTCCGTCATCTTGGGTGTGAACCGCATCCTGGATTTCTCGCCGGCCGTCATCGTCCTGGAGGATGACCTGGTCGTCAGCCGCGGATTCCTCGTCTACATGAACGAAGCGCTGCGCAAGTATGCCGATGACGGGCGAGTGTTTTCCGTCTGTGGCTATACGAACCGCGCCGCAATCCCCGGAGACTATCCATACGATGCCTTCTTCTGCCCCCGGAGTTCTTCTTGGGGCTGGGCTACGTGGCGGGACCGTTGGCAGTCCGTGGAGTGGAATCCGACGCCCGCTTCGCTGCAGAAGAATGCCCCCGCCTTCAACCGCTGGGGCGGCTCCGACTGCGCCAAGATGCTGCGCGACTGGATGGAAGGACGGAACAAGTCCTGGGCCATCCGTTTCTGTTACAGCCAGTTCCTGCAAGGGAAGACGGCTCTGTTCCCGGTCCGGAGCCTGGTGGATCCCTCGGCGGGATTCGAAGGTGACGGCACCAACTGCCGGCGGTACAACCGGTTCAAGTTCGATTTCGACCCCGAAGGGGGAGCGGCGTTCCGGTTCCCGGAGACCGTGGAGGAGATCCCTTCCATCCGCCGTTCCGTCCTCAAGTATCATTCCCTGGCACGCCGGATCTGGTCCAGGCTGATGTATGTGGTCTATGGGTAAGAAAATCCTTTTCCTGCTGTCCCTTTTCCTCCCCCTCGCCCTGCTGGGGGCCGGGAAGAGCACCTCCGTGACAGTGGCCTCGCAGGCCGATTTCGACGCCCTTTCAGCCGGCATTACGAAACTGGCGAAGGACGGGATGCAGCGCATCGACGTGACTTTCCGGGAAGGCGTCTATTCCTACAAGGACAACCAGTTGGATATCAGGGGATTGAACGCTCCTTCCCTGCGGATTTCCCTGGACTGTTCCGGAGCGGTCTTCGTGGGTGCTTCGGAGGGGGCGGGAAGCGAATTTGACGCCTTCGTCCGTCTGTCGGACCTGACAGTCCGGGAGCGCCTATCCGCGCCTGTGCAGGCGCAGGGACGGCCCACGCTCGTGGACCGCAGAACCGGACTATGCAAGGTGAAGACCCAGGAAAAGAATGTCCCCGCCGGCAAGTGCGAAGGCCTGTACATCGTTCTGACCCAGTGGTATCGGAGCGGCAAGTATCCGGTGCAGCGCATCCAGGACGGATATGTCTATTTCACCTGTCCGGACTATGTCTCGGACGGGAATCCGTTCCACGATCCGGACAGCGATTACAAGTTCGGCAAGGTCCTGCCGCGCTATGAACTGCTGGACGCCCGGTCGACGCCTGCCGGCTGCCACCGCAGTTCCGCTTCCCGCTTCCTGACCCTGCACGGCTGTTATATCGGCACTTTCACCCTCACGGGCGCCCGCTTCATCGGCAACGGCGGCCGCGACTGCCTGATGCAGTTCTATGCCAATGACGCCGTGTCCGTCGAGGTTTCGGGCTGCCGGTTCGAGTACGTCCACGGCGATGTGGTCCATGTCCAGCGGACCTCGAATTTCCGCTTCGCCGACAATACCCTGGAACATCTATGGATGCATGGGGTTACGGTCGATTACTTCGCCTCCGGGGCGGAATTCGCCGGAAACCGTTTCCGCGACACGGGTCTGCTGATGGACCAGACCTTCTGCATTCAGCTCAGGGGCAGCAACTTCCATGTCCATGACAATGTTTTCACGGACTTCACCTACGGCGCTGTCGGCATCGGCACATTCTATCGGGAAACCGTTCCCGCTTCGGCTTCCGGCGTGGTGGAGAACAACGATCTCTTCTGCACTCCCGGCTTCACGCGCTATCTGATGGACTCCGGCGCCATCTACACCTGGACCATCAACAAGGATGTGGTGATCCGGCGGAATCATATCCATGACATCGGCGGCTACAAGGAAAACCGGGGCATCTTCTGCGACGACGGCACAGTGAACGTGCATATCCTGGAGAACCGAGTCGAACGGATTGCCAATTCCTATTGCATCGACCTCCGGCGCGTATCCCGGGTGGCCAAGGACCCGCAGTCGTACGCGAAGAAGGTCAATGTCGGGAACCGCCTGGAAGGCAATGTGGTAGACGGAAAAGTCCGTTTTGAGAATGACGACTAGGCCGCGCATACTGTTCATCCTGCACCTGCCCCCGCCCGTGCACGGGGCCGCACTCGTCGGCTCCGCCATCCGGGAGAGCGCCCTGGTGAACGATGCGTTCGATATGCGGTACATCAATCTTTCGTCGTCGGCGACCTTGGAACAGGTCGGGCGCTTCTCCCTCGGAAAGGTCCGGGCCGTGTTCCGGCTGCTGTCGAAAGTCCGCCGGACCGTCCGGGAATGGAAGCCGGACCTGGTGTATATGACGCCGTCTTCCACGATGCCCGGCCTGCTCAAAGATGCTTTGACGGCCTGTCTGGTGCGGAGGAAGGGATGTAAGGTGGTCCTCCATTTCCATAACAAGGGCGTCGCGGCCCGGCAGAATCGCTTTGTCGATGACCGGCTGTATCGGATGCTTTTCCGGGACGCCTCCGTCATCCTGCTCTCGGAAAGACTGTATCCCGATATCCGGAAATATGTCCCGGAGGAACGGGTATCTTATTGTCCTAACGGTGTTTCCGTCCCGGCTATTGTCCGTGAGCCGAAGGCCGTTCCCCGGATTCTTTTTCTGTCAAACATGATCCGCTCCAAGGGCGTTTCTGTCCTGGTCGATGCCTGCAGGATCCTAGGCGAGCGGGGAATTCCGTTCCGTTGCAGCCTTGTGGGCGCCCTTTCGGCCGATTTCCCGGGCGAAAGCCTGCCGGCCGAAATCCGGGAGAAAGGGCTTGAAGGATGCGTCTTTTACGAAGGTCCCCGCTATGGGGATGAAAAATGGAAGGCGTTCAGCGAGGCGGACGTTTTCGCTTTCCCGACTTTCTATCCGGATGAATGTTTCCCGCTGGTCGTCCTGGAGGCGATGGGAGCCGGGCTTCCCGTCGTCACGACGGCGGAAGGGGCCCTTCCGGAAATGGTCCGGGAAGGGGAGGACGGTTTCATCTGCCCCAGGCAGGACCCGGCCGCCCTGGCCGACGCCCTGGCCCGTCTCCTTTCCGATTCCGCCCTACGGACCCGGATGGGGGAAAGCGCCCGCGCCCGCTATGAAACGCACTACACGCTGGACCGCTTCGAGCGGAACATCGTCGATATCTTGAAACGGCACGTCGATGCGTAACTTGTATCTGTCCAATTCGCCGGCTCCTTACCGGATGGATTTCTACCGGTCCCTTTCCCGGGACCTGGCCTGTGAAATCTGTTTCCAGGACATCCGGGACGGCGTTCCGGACATCCCGGTCCGCCAGTGGACGCTGGGTTCGCTTCCGGCCCTGATAAAGGAACTCCGCCCCTCGGTCGTCATCGTCCCGGAATTCTCCGCGGCGGCCGTCCTGTCCCTCACTCTGCGTAAGCGGTACGGGTACAAGGTCATATCGACCTGTGATGACAGCCTGGACATGATCCACGGCAACGATTTCGGCTGGAAGCATCGGCTGGCCCGGCGCTTTGTTCCGCGCCGGCTGGATGACATCGTCCTGCACAGCGCCGAAGTCCGGGACTGGTATCGGCAGCATTACGGAAAAGGCCTGGTCATGCCTATCATCGCCGATGAGCGGCGAGTCCGGGCCGACCTGGAACGCGTTCTGCCCCTGTCGGAGCGGCTGCGTCCCGGGGACAAGCCAATCGTCGCCTTCGTCGGACGTCTAGTCGGCCTGAAGAATGTTCCCGCCTTGATCCGTGCCTTCGATCCGTTGAAGGAACGGGCCCGACTGGTGATCATCGGTGACGGCCCGGAGCGCCGGAAACTGGCCGCCATGGCCCCGAAGGCCGTTTTTACGGGCATGCTGGCCGGAGATGAACTCCTGGCCTGGTATAACCTCGTCGACGTCATGGTCCTGCCCAGCATGCAGGAGGCCTATGGCGCCGTCACCGGCGAAGCCCTGATGGCAGGTGCGAAGGTCGTCGTATCCCGGAAGGCCGGTTCCTCCGCTCTCGTGCAGGAGGGTGTCAATGGATACGTTGTGGATCCGGATGATACACGCGCTATGACCGACTGCATCGACACGCTCTTGAAGGAGGTCCCTGCGGGGCGTCCGCTGTCGTTGCGGGAGAATCTGCTTCCCTGCCGTTTCGAGGATAGCATGAACACATTGCTGGAGGCCTTGAGATGAATGTCCGGATACCTGTCCTGCTGATTCTGATCCTTTTCTGCGGCTGCACCCGCCTGGAAGGGAATGAGCCCCTGCCGCCGGAGCAGCCGAGGGACACCCTTCGGATCCTGGCCGTCGGCAACAGTTTCTCGGCCGATGCCGTGGAACAGAACCTTTGGGAGCTGCTGGACGCGGCGGCCGTCCCGGCGGTCATCGGAAACATCTATGCCTCAGGAAGCTATCTGGTCCATCACTGGAAGCGGGCCGTCGGGGACAAAGCCGAATACCGCTATTTCAAACGGACGGAAGAGGGGAGCGTATCCCTGGAGAACCAGACCCTTCTGCACGGCCTCCTGGACGAGAAGTGGGACGTCATCTCCCTCCAACAGGCCAGCGACCTTTCCGGGTTGTATGACACCTATTTCCCGTACCTTCCGGACCTGATGGATTGGATCGGGGAGCGGTCCGATGCCGAGATCGTCTTCCATCAGACCTGGGCCTATCCCGCGAACTCGACGCATGACGCCTTCGCGAACTATGACAACGACCAGATGAAGATGTACGAGGCCATTGTCGATGCCGTCAGCCGGGCCACCGAAGCCTGCGGCATCAAGACTGTCATCCCCGTCGGAACGGCCGTCCAGAACGCCCGCACCTCCCGCCTGGGAGATACCCTGAACCGTGACGGCCTGCATCTGGAATTGACCTACGGCCGCTATCTGGCCGCCTGCGTCTGGTTCGAGGCGCTTACCGGACTCGATGTCCGGAAGAACCCTTACCGCCCTTCCTCCGTCCCCGAAGGAACGGCCGCCATTTGCCGCGAGGCAGCCCACCTGGCCTGCCTGCACCCCTACGAAGTAACTCCGATGAACTGAATATGAAACAGACGAAAGATATGATTCTCGCGCAGGTGGAGGAATCCATCCGCGTCAGACAGGCCCTCCTGGCCGACGAAGCCCTGATGGAAAAAATCGCTTCGGTCGCGGGCGTGATTGTCGATGCATACAAGGCCGGGCACAAGACGCTTTGGGCCGGAAACGGCGGCAGCGCGGCCGATGCCCAGCACATGGCCGGGGAACTGGTGAACAAGTTCACCTTCGACCGCCCGGGACTGGCCGCCCTGTCCCTGTCCACGGACACCTCCATCATCACGGCCGTCGGCAACGATTACGGTTTCGACCGGCTTTTCGCCCGTCAAGTCGAGGCCCAGGGATGCAAGGGAGATGTATTCATCGGCATATCCACGTCGGGCCGCTCCAAGAACCTTGTCGAGGCGTTGCCGGCCTGCCGGGCCAAGGGCATCACCGCCGTCGCCCTCGTCGGCGCAAATCCTTGTCCGATGGACGATTACGACTACGTAATCCACGTTCCCTCAGTGGAAACGCCGCGCATCCAGGAGTGCCAGACGCTCATCGGGCACATCCTCTGCTATATCGTGGAGCAGGAATTATTTGGCTAGTCTTTCCTGCAGGACCAGCCAGAGAAATCTCGGATTGTTGACCAGATAGCGCCGCCATGTGCGGCGCGGTTCTTTTAGAAGGCGGTAGAGCCATTCGAGGCCGAGGTCGATCCATTTCTGCGGCGCCCGCTCCACGGTCCCGGCGAAGAAATCGAAGACGGCACCGATGGCGCCCGCATGACAGCGGATGGCCAGTTCCGCCCAGTGCTCATCCAGCCATTTCTCCTGCTTGGGAGCGGTCATGCCCACCCAGAGGAGGTCCGGGTCAGCGGCATTGACGGCATCGACCATCGCTTGATTCTCTTCCGGACTGAAATCGGCCTTATAAGGCGGTGAGAAGGTCTTTATGTCGATGTGCGGATAGTCCTTGGCGGCCCGTTCGACAATCTTTTCCAGCGTTGAGGGGCTGCTTCCCAGGAAAAAGCAGGTGCCGCCCTTCTCCTCCAGTTTCCCCATCTCATACGCGAACAAGTCCGCGCCGGCGATCTTTTCGACCGGCGCGTTTTTCGTGCCCAGCCAGCGGCAGGCCTTCACGATGGAGATGCCGTCGGGGAGGAGGGCGTCGGCGCGCATCAGCGCCTTGGCGAACGCCCCGTCCTTCCGCGCCACGACGAAGGAGTGCGCATTGACCGTGTCGATGAGAAATTTTCCCTCCGGCCAGGCGTCCATGTCGGCCCTGGACTTGGTGAGATGCAAGTCGCTGATCTTCATGGCTTAATACGCTTTCTCGTCCTGATGGCGGAGGAGCTGCCAGAGGGTCAGGAAGAAGATGGATACATCCAGTTCCACGGACCAGTGCTCGATGTACCAGATGTCCTTTTCCACGCGTTCCTTCATCTCGGACAGTTCCTTCGTTTCACCGCGGCAGCCGTTGACCTGGGCCCATCCGGTGATGCCGGGCCTGGCCAGGTGGCGGATCATGTAATCGCCGATGAGGTCGGAATAGATGTCCGTATGGTGGAGCATGTGCGGGCGCGGGCCGATGAGGGACATGTCGCCCTTGAAGACATTGATGAACTGGGGGAGTTCGTCGATGGAACTGCGGCGGAGGAACTCTCCGAAGCGGAACACGCGGCTGTCGCCCTTCTCGGCCTGCTTGGTGTCCGCGTCGTCGCTTTGGTGCATCGACCGGAACTTATAGCACCAGAACTCCTTCCCTTCGTAGCCGGTCCGTTTCTGCTTGAAGAACACGGGACCGGGGGAGGAAAGCTTGATGCCGATGGCGCAGAAGAGCCAGATCAGCGGGAAGAGGGTGATCAGGAAGAGGAAGGAGAAGACGACGTCGGCGCTGCGTTTGATGAACTTCGCCAGGGGCGTGTTCAGCGGCTCTTCGTGGAGGCTGATGACATTGACATTGCCCAGCTGGGAGATGTTCATCTTGCGCTTGGGATAGCCTTCCATGCCCGGAACGTACTTGAAACGGACCATCTGGCTTTCGCAGGTGGAGACGAGGCGGTTCACGTAGTCCGTCTCCGTGGCGGGGTTCAGGGAACAGAGGATTTCCTTGAGGGAATGGCCGTTCTTTTCGACGTAAGGAATGGCGTCTTCCGGGCTGCCGAGATTCGGGATTCCCGCCGGGATTTCGTCCGGACGGTCGGTGAACATGCCCAGAACCCGGTAACCTTCCTCGGTGTAGGAATCGGTCAGGAACTGACAGACTTGCAGCATGTTAGGGTCCGAACCTACCATCGCCACGGTGTAGTTGTTCGAGCCTCTCCGACGGATCCGGCCGATGACCTTGCGGAGGAGCAGGTGCCAGAGGACGTAGAGGAAACCGGTGATGAGCGCCTGCAGCAGGAGGAGCTTTCCCTGCAGGACGAGCTCGTAGATGATGGCCATCAGGCCGTTGTACAGGATGAAGGTGACGGCGGCGTTCAGGATGGCGCGGTTGGCGATGTTCACGGAGGAACGGCCGCGTTCGTTGATCTTGATGCCCAGGATCCATGCGGCGGCGATGCAGCTGACTACCAGGAGGAACCAGGATCCGGACCGCTCATAGAGGGCCAGGTTCTTTTCACGCACCATCCCCGTCCCGTACAGGAGGAACAGGAGCGTGCCCACTTGGATCAGGATGTCGCCGATGAGGGCGGGCAGCTTGTAGAAGAGGGTCTCCTTGGTGGCGGTCTTGATGATGCTGAACATAAAACGGCTTTCCAGTTTATGCAAAGTTACTATTAAATTCGTATATTTGTTTGTTAAACCCTTGAATTATGAAAGGAATTGTCCTCGCCGGCGGCAGCGGAACCCGCCTCTATCCCATCACGAAAGGTGTTTCCAAGCAGCTTCTGCCCATCTATGACAAGCCGATGATCTACTATCCGGTGTCCGTCCTGATGCTGGCGGGCATCCGGGACATCCTCATCATTTCCACGCCCTATGACCTTCCGGGCTTCAAGCGCCTGCTCGGGGACGGTTCGGACTACGGCGTGAACTTCTCCTACGCGGAGCAGCCGTCGCCGGACGGTCTGGCCCAGGCCTTCATCATCGGCCGGGAGTTCATCGGGGATGACACCGCCTGCATGGTGCTGGGTGACAACATCTTCCACGGCGCCGGCTTCGAGGCGCAGCTGCGCGAGGCGGTGGCCGATGCGGACCGCGGCCTGGCCACGGTCTTCGGTTACTGGGTGAGCGATC
>JAEEGF012382181.1_pt1 | contig 15650 bp, 9 predicted proteins | sample 9134171 | NCBI WGS metagenome assembly JAEEGF01 (sample SAMN16246542, study PRJNA631951) | gut metagenome | biome: gut microbiome; feature: rumen; material: AP-attached | host: Bos | place: Iran: Karaj | collected 2018-10 | reverse complement strand
TCGTCCAGCAGCCGGACCGACGACCAGACGCACTTGAACCGCAGGGTGTGGTCCAGGTCGATCATCACGAAGGAGGAATCGCAGGCGGGATAGGTGAACCGGAGCACGCCGCTGCGCGAGGCCGCGGTCATCTCCGCCCGGGTGCCGTAGTCGCTCAGCTCCACGGTGTAATACCCCGGGCTGGCGGATTCGGTATCGTGGCTGAACCGCGACCGGTAACCCGAATCCGGGTCCTCGTCGGTCCCGGTGGCCGATTTCACGGTCCCCGTCCCGGGGACGAACAGGAAATCGCCCAGGTCCGGGATGCCCGTTCCGCTCAGGTGCGTAAGGCTGAAGCCCATGATCGTGGGCTTCGTATATTTGTAGCCCGCCGCGACGTCATAGTCGTAATCGTCCGTGTCCGGACTGATCTGGATGCCGCCGAACGGCACCTGCGCGCCGGGATACACGTTCCCGAAGCCGGCGGTCCCGACGAAAGGATTGACATATTGTACAAGGTTCTGCGCCGCTGCGCCGGCCGCCAGGCAGGCCGCCACCGCGGCCAGGAGAAGGAACTTCTTGTTCATGGGACAAATGTTCGAATGAAACGGTCAGACCCGCAGGAAAAGCTTGTTCCGGTACATCAGCCAAAGGATGGCCAGGAGGATGAAACCGTTCGAGAGGGCGATGAGCGCGGGATACCAGGAGAAAGCGGCGAAGCCGTGCAGGAGGGATTCGGAAATGGAGGAGAAGTCGAGGGTCTTGCCCACGGCATAGGCCGTGATGGCGTTCATTCCGTACAACTTCAGCCAGTCCGCGCCCTTGTGCCATCCGCGCACGTCCACCAGGTAGTAGGTCAAGGCGATGAGGAGGAAGCAGATGCCGCCCGAGTAGAGGGTCATGCTGCTGCTCCAGATTTTCTTGATGATGGGGAACAGCGGGGAGATGGCGAGGCCCGCCGCGACGAGGCCGGCGCCGGTCAGGGCGACGAGGGCGGCCCGCTTCGCCGGCGCGTGGCGCTCGCTCTTGAGCATCTGCCCCGCGAAACTGCCCAGCAGGGCGGTGACGGCGAAGTTGAGGCTGGACAGGATCCAGGTGTATTCATACCGCGGGTTGAAGCGCCAGCTGCCGTCCGCCGCCCAGAGGACGCCGTCGCGATGCGACCCCAGGACGGCCTTGTCGACGACCATCGCGACGTTCTCCTGTCCGTCCAGGTTCATCCCGGTGCAGGCGAAGGCGATCCAGTAGCCGGCGAAAAGGACGGCCGCCGCGACGACCTGCCACTTTCCGTCCAGATGGACGAACAGCAGGGCGGCGACCACATAGCCCACGGCGATGGCCTGGAGTGTGTTGGCGAAGGGATGGAACAGTTTCCAGTCGAATTCCAGCAGGTTCCCCTGGACGATCCAGCCCAGGAAGAACAGCAGGCAGAAACGCCGGAGGAGCTTCAGGTAGAAGCGCTCGTCCGGCTTTGCGCCTTCCTTGTAGCGGGCCATCGAGAACGGGATGGTCATGCCGGACATGAACAGGAAGAGCGGCATGATGAGGTCCCACAGCACGAATCCCTCCCAGGCGACATGCTCGCTCTGGTGCGCCAGCCAGGCCGTCCCCTCCGGATACGCCTCGCACAGGGCGTGGATGACCGGCCCCAGGAACAGCAGCAGGAACAGGTCCGCCCCGCGCAGGATGTCCAGCGAGGCGAGCCGTTTTCGGGCGGTTATGTCATTGTCAGTGTGCATCAGTAATAATTTCAAGCGAATATAGCAAATTCCGTGGGATATTCGTATCTCGCTCAGTTAGAATCGCTGGTGGCCGAACGATCGCTCAAACAGACGCCGTCATCCCTGCCGGTCCGCACCTTCCCTCGCGGCTCGCGGTCGATGAAAGCCGAAATCCGCCGGAGCCTCCCGCCGCCCCATTTAACCTTCCCCAAAAGGGAACACCGCCATTCCGGGCTTGACCTTTCGTTGATCTGGGTTTGACTCGGAATCTGAATCAAGTCTGGAGCAAAATCACGATTGTACGCATCGAATCGCCGCACACCCCAGATAGCAAACCGGCATCTGCCGCGGTATGGTCGATGGAACGCGGAATGTGCGCTAGATCCAACTGGAACCTCAGAATAATTGACACACTTTTTATGGGAGGAAACTTTGTTTCCCGCTGGAAAAGTTTTATATTTGAAAAAAATACGAGAACAAGAGCGTTATGCCTTTCCTGTCCGAGGAAATCTGGTAAATTTTTAAAGGACAATCAGGAAAGCATAACGTCTCACGCCTTGTCGCGTGGGACTGTTATGCCATTCCATTGTCCGGCTTACCAGAGCCTCCTCGGTGGGATTGGAAAACAGTCCCACGTTTGATATGAGTAAGCTCACTTTTTCCGGACACGAGTCATTCTTCTGCCGTTCACTATGGTTGAAGAAGGGATTTGATGCACTGGAAAGCGGAGTGGATTTCAATGCACCGGATGCAGTAGTAAAATTAGGTGTGGGAAAGAACATGGTGTCGGCTATCCGCTATTGGATGAAGGCATTCGGATTGATGGAAGATAATCAAGCGACAAGGATTGCTTCTTTCATCTTTTCTAACGATGGGGGTGTAGACCCCTTTCTTGAAGATAATGGTTCGCTTTGGATTCTTCATTATCAGATAATCACGAGGCAATTAGCCAGTCTCTATTATTTGGCGTTTTTGGAATTGCGTCGCGAGAGAAAAGAGTTTGACAAGGACCAATTGATGTCTTTGGTTCGTCGGAAGTGTTCTTTACCTGGTCAGAAATCACCGTTTAGTGAGAATACGGTCAAGAAAGACATCTCCGTCTTCATTCGGAACTACGTCACTCCGTCTGATACGAAAAGCCCTGAAGATTTTTCCGCATTGTTGATTGAGCTGGGATTGATTTCGCAGTTAAGGAGTGAACGTAACAACCGGAATCAGCTGGTGGAAAGATACGTCTTTAACGAGACTGCGCTTGATGGACTGGATCCAGACATTCTGCTATATGCTCTGTTGGATAGCAAAGGCGAGGAAAACACGCTGTCTTTTGATAAAATGCAAGACTTGGCACTGGTCTTTGGCTTCTCGATTCCCCGGTTTATTGAAAAAGTGAAAGAACTGGTTTCTCTCTATCCTGCCTTTTTAACTTATACCGATAACAGTGGGGTCCGGAATATTCAGTTCCTGGCCGAAATGGACAAGATGGCTGTCCTTGAACGCTACTACCATCCATGAGCTATATTGCATCAGTCAATATTGAGGCGGGTTTTGCTCCCGACTTCCATTATATCATCACGGCGAATGCTCGGCGAGCAGCGGGAGAAATCGCTGCGAATGTCCAATCCGGGGTTCACTCATTCTCGGTTATCGGAACCTATGGAACCGGGAAATCCAGTTTTATTCTCGCTCTGGAAAATGATTTGATCTATGGAAAGAAACAGCTCCTGAGCGGTCCGGAAGTGTTTTTTGGTTGCCATGGTTTTGATATCATCAACATCGTAGGTGAATATGCGTCGATGCAATCTGTGCTTTCCAGGAAATTGGAATGTCCTGAAGGACGAAATGTCTTGGACGAGCTGAAAGCAAGATGCCGATTGTCCGAATCTTCTGGACAGGCACTTCTTATATTTGTCGATGAGTTTGGAAAGGTGCTGGAGCATGCGGCAAAAAACAACCCTGAAGAGGAATTATACTTCCTCCAAAAGTTGGCGGAATTAGTTAATGACCATCGGCGAAAGGCAATCCTGGTTACTACACTGCATCAAAGTTTCGGCGCTTATGCAACTGGTTTGACGGAAGCACAGCGCCAGGAATGGAATAAAGTGAAAGGCCGTTACAAAGATATCGTTTTTTCTGAACCCGTTGAACAATACCTTCTTATTGCAGCAGAACAAATGAGAGATGGCCTTCAGCCCGCCATCGTCATTCCTGCTTTCCAAACCATCTATGATTTGGCGAAGAAATGCCATTTTATCACAGACGGATTTAAATACGAGACGGCATTATGTCTCTCTCCTATGGATCCGTTCGCTGCTCAGAGCCTGACGCTGGCTATCCAACGATATGGACAGAATGAACGGTCGCTCTTTTCTTTTTTGAATTCGGTGGGAAGATATTCATTAGCGGACTTTTCAGGGACGGGAACTTATAATCTGTCTTCGGTATACGATTACTTGACCTATCATTTTTACTCACAGATCGCCGAAGTTAATCTGGATTCTTCCGCCTGGTCAGCCGTGAAGGTTGCCATAGGTCGTGTTGAGAACGGCCTGTTGGAAAAATCATTGGTGGAGGACGCCCTTAAGATTGTAAAAGCGATTGGATTGACGGGGATCCTCTCCAATCCCGACACGATGTTCTCCAGGGAGGACTTCTATACGTATGCTCATCTGGCCATGGGAATCGATCATGCCGAGGAGCTGCTCCGCAAGTTGGAAGTGTTGAAGATTATTCGCTTCGCCTCTTATAAAAACCGGTATATTTTGTTTGATGGGACGGATATCGACATTGAAGGAGAATTGATCAAAGCGGCCGCTATTGTCCCGACACCAATCCCGTCCGTGGACGAATTACAGGCCTATATTCGCCCTCGGATAGCAACGGCATCGGCCTCATATTTCAGGAAAGGAACGCCGCGGTATTTTGAGTTTATCCTTCTCAATGAACTGGAAGACCGAATCCCGGAAGGAGATATTGATGGTTTCTGTGAATTACTCTTCCCCTTGGATTCTTCAGTGGGACAGACAGTGCAGGCTCATTCGGCTGCTAATCCGCATGCGGTCGTTTATGCCGTGTTCCAAAATATGGAGGAGATCATCGGGCATCTCCATGAAATCAAGAAACTTCAGTATCTGCTGGAGAATATTGCTCTCGACGATGCCGTGGCATCGAAAGAGATTGTAAGTATTCAGGATTTTGAGAAGGAGAAGCTTAATGTTGCCTTGAATGACAGTCTGTTCAGCGGGGATGGAAAGGTGCGTTGGTATGCGATGGGTGAAGAGTGTCTCATTTTTTGCAAACGAGATTTCAACAGACTTCTTTCTCAAATGTGCGATCACTTCTATCCGGATACGCCAGTCATGAAGAACGAGCTCTTTAATCGACAGAAATTGAGCTCGGCAATTTCGACGGCGAAGTCCAATCTTTTGGATGCCGTTTTGAATCGCAGTGAATTGCCGGATTTGGGTTTTTCCCCTGAGAGTTTCCCTCCCGAGAAAACGATCTATCTTTCTTTGCTGAAGTTTACGGAGATGCATTGTCTGACGGAAGATGGAACCTATCATTTAGATGCACCAAAGGAGTCGACGATGCGTATTTTCTGGAACGCCTGTAGTTCCTTTATCGCCGGAACATCAGAGCGTCCCAGAAAGGTTGGTGATTTGTTCAAGGTACTGAAGGCAAGGCCTTTCAAAATGAAACAGGGGTTCCTGGAAGTCTGGATCCCCATCTATCTGTTCGTCAGCCAACAGGATTATGCTTTATATTCATCGAACGGTAGTTATGTAAATGTCCTGAACAGAGAGGTCTTCGACTTGATGCAAAAGAATCCCTCTGAATTCACAATTAAGGCGTTCAATGTCACGAGTGTTAACATGGACTTTTTCCGGAAGTATCGCCAGTTCCTGAAAAAGGACCAGGGAGTGGAGTTGACCAGGGATTCTTTTGTAGAAGTCTATCGGCCTTTCATTCAGTTCTACCGCCGTTTAAATGAGTATGCGAAGTCCACTCGTAAGTTCAGCAACTTGACAACCTTACGTTTCAGAGAAGTTCTGGCACAGGCGTCAGATCCACAAAAGGCATTTTTCGATGATCTTCCGGCGGCATTAGGATATAAAGGAATCAATGACGACGAATTCGTTAGGGATTATATTGATAAGATTTATTCAGCCATCCGCGAACTGAATTCCTGTTATTCCGATTTGATTGGCCGGATAGAGTCAAGCGTGGTGGAGCAACTGGGATTACCTGCAGGTTTTGATTCATACAAACCAGTGTTGGAACAGCGGTATGGAAGCGTAAAGCGGCATCTGTTGCCTCAAAAGTCAAGAAACTTCTTGGAAAGAGTCTTGGCACCATCAACCGGAAGGGATGAGCTCATTGAGAAGCTATCCGCTTCCGTAATGGACAGAAGGTTGGAACAACTGAAGGACAAGGACGAAGAATCTTTGATTGACAGTATTGTTTATATGTTTCACTTGCTGGATAGGTATACGGCTATGTCAACAGAAGACCGGGGTGAGTCCGGGGACGAATTGTTCAGTTTCGGATTGACCAGCAATACTGGAATTGAAGAATCTGACAAGACATTCCGCCTCCCTCGATCTCAAAAAGGTGCCGCAGAAGAAGTTGAAAAGAAAGTTCGCGAGTTGCTTTCCGGAGATAACAACATGGATGTCTGTGTCTTGCTGAAAGTACTCGCGGACAAAATGAAGAATTGAGTATGGTTCGGCATATCCTGGGAATATCGGGCGGAAAGGACAGTGCGGCGCTGGCCATCTATATGAAGAACAAGTATCCGTCCCTTCGGATTGAGTATTACAACTCGGATACCGGGTGTGAATTGGCGGAGACTGAACTCTTGATTACCCGGTTGCAGTCTTATTTGGGCGGAATAAAGATCCTCCGAGCAGCAGAGGGTACGACGGAATCGACTCCATTCCATCATTTCCTGAAAGCGGCTGGAGGCTTTCTCCCCTCGCCACAGGCACGGTGGTGTACCCAAAAGATGAAGCTCGCGGAGATGGAAAAGTTTGTCGGAGATACTCCCGCTATCTCTTATGTCGGTATCCGAGGGGACGAGGATCGGGAAGGTTACATCTCGACAAAACCCAACATCCAAGCCATCTTTCCTTTTCGTAAGAACATTTGGAGTTTGGATGTGATTAACAAAGTGCTTCATAACGACAATATCGACTTTCTGGCCGACGCATATGCTAAAGAATGCCCGGAGGGATACTTGGCGGAAGCACTGGAGATTGTCCGTAAGCCTCTGGGGAAAGGCTTTTTCTACTCCAAGAAACTGAATGGCCTTTTGGATATTGATGTCAAAGCGTTCAACCGTTGCGTTTTCGCCTTTTTGAAAACAACGGATTACCCAGTCGGTCAATTGGAGGAGTTTCCATTGGTCGATAATGACGACATTCTGGTGAAAGAGGATATCTTCCGAATTCTCGAAGATAGCGGGGTTGGAGTGCCGGCCTATTATTATCCGATTTCTTTCGAAGTCGATGGAAAACGTGGAACATATAACCGGAGCCGTTCCGGATGCTATTTTTGCTTTTTCCAGCAGAAAATTGAATGGGTCTGGCTCTTTGAGCAACATCCGGATTTGTTTGCGAAGGCGATGGAATTCGAGAAGGATGGTTATACTTGGAACCAGGGGGAAAGCCTGGCTGAACTAAGTCGACCGGAGCGAATCCGGCAGATTAAACTTGATGCCATCAAGAAGCAGGAAGCCAAGCGCGCCTCTGGCAGCTGTCGTCTGGTCGACAACCTGGATGATGACGATGATGCGTTCTGTGCGAATTGTTTTATCTAATTTTCGCCGCCTATGTTGAAAGGGGATGTCATATGGCCGAAGGGGCGCAGATTTAGGTCTGGTTCCGAATGGGAGCCTTCCGGTTTTTTCTCGGACTGTCTATGCAATTCCACGACATTTGATTTGATGCTCGGCTTCTTCTCATCCTCTGCAGTGTCCGTCCTCGCAGATGGTTTCGCTGCATTCCTGTATAATGGCGGGAGGATGCGGCTCATAATCAACGACATTCTCACTGATGCGGATCGCGATGCTATCCGTGCTGCTGGCGATGGGACACCCCTGCCAGTATTCGATCTCTCCGACCTTGAATCTACCGCATCTGACTTGTCCGAGCGTGGGAGGCATTTCTTTGAATGTATGTCCTGGCTTATCCGTAATGGCCGTATCGACCTTCGCATTGTCCGTCCGGTCAATGGTGTTGGAGTCGCTCACACGAAATGTGGTGTGTTCTGTGATGGTGTTTCCAAAGTTGGTTTTGACGGCTCGGTCAATTTTTCCTTGTCCGCGTTTATTCAAAACAAGGAGGGCCTTACGTGCAGCTGCAGTTGGGACAATGAGATTGAAAGATATAAGATTGTCGACATTGAGGAGGAGTTCGAGAGAACTTTTTCCGGCAACGATGACACCGTCGTTTATCTCGACGCCGAAAAAATACGGACCCGTCTTCCCACCGCGTTCCGGGACGTCGATCTTGCACAGCTTCTCGATGACGAGTACGAGATTCTCAAGGCCGAATTTGAAGGCCGCAGCAAGGGTATGCCATCCCGGGTGAGGGACTCGCTCATAAGAGCCCAGGACTACGTCCGTCGTGCGGCGGAGAAGGTCAAGGAGACGGGAGGCGACGTGGCCGCCCCGACGGAGCCAGAGGATGACGGCGGACCAAGGTTTCCTTTCCCGAGCGGGCCGAGGAACTACCAGTCTCTCGCCCTGCAGCGATGGAAGGACAACGGGCAGGCGGGTTTGTTCAACATGGCAACCGGCACCGGAAAGACGCTGACAGCGCTGAATTGCCTGCTTGAGGTGTATCGTCAGCGGGGTTACTACAAGGCGGTCATTTTGGTTCCCACCCTTACGCTCGTGGAGCAATGGGAGAAGGAGTGCGCCCGATTCCGTTTTGGAAAGGTGGTGCGGATTTGCTCCAGGAACACAGGCTGGGAGGGTGAGGTCGCTCGTTTGTCAATGTCAGAGCGTTTTGAGAGGGAAGGAGCCAGGTTGAGTTATATCGTAATTTGCACTTATGCTTCATTTACGAAGGATAGGGTGTTTCAGGCGTTGTCTGCCCTTTCGCCGGCGAGAACGATGCTCATAGCCGACGAGGCACACAATATGGGGGCTGCGTCGCTTTTGCGTCGTCTCCCGTCCATCCCGTTTAAGCGACGTATCGGACTTAGCGCCACTCCAGACCGTCAATTTGATGACGAAGGGAATGCGGCAATCAGAGCCTTCTTCAATGCAAAGGACTATTACACATTTGAATACACGATGGAGAAGGCTATTGGAAAGGCTCTCTGTGAGTATGAGTACTATCCTCACGTTGTGCGTCTAACGGATGCGGAAATGGAGAAGTACCGGGAGATATCCGACCAACTCGTCCGGTTCTACAACAGCGACACGGGAAGGTTCCCCGAACGTGACGAAGTCGTCAAGCGCCTTCTCCTAAAACGAAAGAACATCATCCACAAGGCAGCGAATAAGTTACCTGTTTTTCGGGAGATTATTCATAAGAGACTTGAAGAGAAGGGTAACTTGAAATATACTCTCGTCTATGCCCCGGAAGGTTCAATCCCTGACTCCTGGGATGCGGACTGCTTCGACGAGAAAGACTATCTCTCCGATGACGTGGACACGGGCAACATTATCTCGGCCTACACGGCCGCGATTCGCGACGCCGATTCGTCCGTCACCGTCCGGATGTTTACGAGCGTGTCGTCCGAGCGCGACGCCATGCTGGAGGATTTCGCGTCGGGCGAGCTGCAGGTGCTCACCTCGATGAAATGTCTTGACGAAGGCGTGGACGTGCCCCGCAGCGAGTTGGCCATCTTCTGTGCAAGCACGGGCAATCCCCGCCAGTTCATCCAGCGTCGCGGACGTATTCTGCGCAAGCACGATGACAAGAAATACGCGATCATCCACGACCTCGTCGCCGTGCCTGAGGTCGTGGCCGGCGAAGACTGCTACAAGATGGAGCGCAGCCTACTCGCCGGAGAGCTGAGGCGCGTACGGAACTTCGCCCTTCTGTCGATGAACGCCTCGGCGGCGGTCAAAGAACTGGACAACATACTGGATTATTATAACCTTTCAATGTTCGACAACTGATATGGTAATGAAAAAAAGAGTCGCAGACAAGATGCTCCAGGCGGTCCTCGCTGACCCTGGGCTACAGAAATTTGGCGGGCTGGCCCCGGTCGATGTGGACGGCCTATCCGTGGACGCAGCCGTCGTTTCAGAGAATGCCGTCGTACATGCGGTCGGCGTTATTATCGAACGAATCGGTGATGAATCCTCCGAACGTGAAGTGTATAACGAAGTGAACGAATATCTTAAGAACAACATCTGATATGCTTATCAAGAGTGTAACGGTACGCAACTTCCTCTGTTATCATAAGGATAACCGTTTCGAGTTCTCGGATGGATTGACATTGCTCATTGGAGACAATGGCGACGGCAAGACCACTGTGTTCGATGCAGTAAGGTGGCTCATTGACTCCACGGCGAGACGGCCTCGGCTAGACCTCGTATCTGCAATGCGGCGCAAGGAACTGATGGTCGGCGATTCTGATGTGATATCCGTCTCTATGGACTTTGAGCACGGGGGCGAGAAAACCATTGAAAAGTCTTTCCGTTTCACCAAGACTGGCCCCGGGATAGACGATTTCTCCGTGTCTGATTTCCACTACACTGGTCGAGAGATGCGGGGACCGGAGCGCATCAACGTCTCTGGCGAGGAACTCATCAACCGGTGTTACGATGCTTTTATGCAGCGTTTCAGCATGTTCCAAGGAGAGGCTCAGCTCGATGTGCTCAACGACAAGGCGTCTTTTAAGAAACTCATCGAGGAATTCTCCAATTTGAAGGATTTCGAGAAATTTGTAGACTACACCGCAGTGTTCGAGTCAAAGTCTTTCCGCGTTCTTCGTCAAGAAAGAGAAAAGGACAATAAGACATCCGCGGAGGCGAAACGTATAGACGCGGAGATTAAGAACTCCGAGGAGCGAATGGTTTCCCTCAGAGAGGAAGTGAATCGTCAGAAAACGAACTGCGCGACCTATAAGCGGAAGTTGGACGGGATGGAGAAGAATCATAGTTCGAGCCAACAGCTCAACGATGTCAACTCCCGGATAGATAGCCTTCAGAGAAAGCTCGCTACCCTCAAAAGCAAACGCTTCGAATTGGATCTCAATACGAGTCTTCTGGACAGGATGTGGATTCTCTGTGCATTTCCCCAGGTACTGTCGGACTTTCAGCGAAAGTGCGCCGAACTTTATTCGCAAGAAAGGAAAATCGAGAACGAATGGCGTGAGAAGCGTACGGAAGAGCGAGTGAAGAAGGAAACGCTCGATGAAATAGCCTTGAGAGTCCATAATGGTGAACTCCGCTGGGATATCCCCGACCGTCAGACGATGGAACAGATGATTGCCGCCGAGAAGTGCTGGGTGTGTGGGCATGACGCACCTGTAGGGTCTCCTGAGTACCAGTACATGGTCGCTCGTCTCGAGGAGTATGATAGACGTAGTGACCCTGAAAAGGACACCAAGGTAGCGGATGAGTCCTGTTTCAGCGGTGCCAATGTCGAGGAACTTCATAGGATGGCCCTCAGGATGGACGGGATGGAGACAAGGATGGTGGCCGGCAAGGCCGGTGAGATACGTGATCGCATTGGCCTAGAGAGTCGTTTGGACGAGGATATTCGTAAGACCGAGGAGGAACTGGAGAAGTTGAAGGCGGAACGCTCTAGGATAGTCATCCAGTCCGAAGGAGAGACAGAAGACTCCCTTGAGAAGATTTTTAATGATTATATGGGCTATAGCAAGCTCTATAAGGACGCCGACGAGAAGCTTCGTGAAGCGGAAACCGCCCTTCGTCGCGAGAAGGATTTCCTCGAAGGTCTAAAGGTTGAAATGAGCGCACTACCCGGTACCGGAATGGTTGACGTGTACAATCGCGTCAATCAGTGCTTCAGCAAGATCCACGCCGCCTTCAAGGGCGCCAGGGAAGAGAATTTGACGCAATTCCTCAAGGCGCTTGAGGAGGTTGCGAACGACTACCTCGGTCGGCTCAATGTGGATGATTTCCACGGTATCGTGCGTCTCCGCCGCTCCATTGACGCTGATGGTGAGGTTGTCGCGAGCATTGAACTCCAAAGCGAGGATGGATCCATCATCCATCATCCGTCCGGTTCCCAAGAGACGACTATGTACATGTCCGTCCTGTTTGCTATCTCTGAGTTGACGACCAAAGAGAAGAAGGAGAACTACCCGTTGTTCTTCGACGCTCCGACTTCGACGTTTGATGCCTCCAAGGTCGGCTCGTTCTATAACGTGGTGGACGCCTTGGACAAGCAATGTATCATAACGACAAAAGATTTTGTGTTCCACGATGGGCGCCTTGATGAGGGAGCCCTTGATAGGCTTTCTTGTCGAGTGTACCGGATAAAGAAGGCCAAAGGGTTCATCAAGGGAGCGATCGACACTGTCAGATCCGAAGTGGATTTAATCAAGAGATAAGAGTATGGAAAAAGAGTCATTGTATCAACTTTGGATGAAGCGTAATCCTTATTGGGAGAAGCGTTATCAGGATATTCTCATCAATCCCTATAGTGATTATGGACGTGGTGCAACTCAATTCAATGAGGACCGTGGCAAGATTTTCGGGGGTGGTTATGAGATTTTCATCATCGCGTTCTTCCTAGGCCTGTATTTAGACCAGCGAAAACCAATCACGACAGATACGTCTAAGAAAAAGACATTTGGCTTCCCAATACAGCAATGGGGAAACCTCGAGAGTCGCAACAAGCGAATCGCCTACGGTGAAGACCTGCGCAAATATATCTTTGCTGCCCTAATTGCCCGGACAGATGTGGACTTCATCGCCCTAGACAAAGGTGAACTCTCGCCTAAGGAAACCATTGACGCTCTTATGAAAACGATGGAAGAATACGCCAATGGCGGTTTCCGCCAAATGGCAGAAATGGTTGACGACAATCCAAATGTCCTCTTTAAAGAAGGCGCTTTTTTGGACTTGTTTCTCCCATTCATCACTGGGGAGAAGCAGGAGGGGGAAGAACTTGAATCGCTAGATTGAAATAGAGATTATTCAACACGATGACACCTGGGTTGTTCAGTCAAAGGCCAACCCGGTTATTATGTTCGATTTTTTCGTATCTTTGAGCGACCAACCGCCCAAAGAATGCCCTTGCCCTCTTCGAAAACCATCGACATAGGTTGCCTGTCGCGGATTTACGGCAATACGGTGGCGACATATAAGTTTTACTGGTTCGTTTCAATCATCAACCTGGTGTGCGCGAACCCGGATAGGCGTGTGTTCTCATTTCATGAGATTATCGCGGGGATGATCGCTGAGGCATGGTATCCGATTCATTATTTCCGGTTGTCATTCGGGAAAAGCGATTCGTTGGAATTTGCTATCTTGCAGATTCAGAAGTTCTTGAACATTCCGATTGATGCGGAAAAGAAAGTTGTTTCCGAAAAGATTCTTGCCAATGCCGACAAACCCGAGGTTAGGAAACTGCTGGCTGTTTTTACGCGCAATGTTCCTTATCGGTTTCTGTCCCCTTGGATTCCTAGAGCAAATGATGCCCAGGTGGAACTCATGTCCAGAGAGTTCTTCAATAATTGCCCTTATGCCATTTCCGGGAAAGAAATATATATCAATGAGCCTTGGATTGAGTATCTGACGACAAACGCGCACATCCTGAGGGATTTCTCGTATTGGAACCTGACTGGATTCATACAGAAAAGGAATCCCAATGTGCCGGATATTCCGTCCAAGTTAGTCAAGCCCATCCTACGAGGGAATCTTTCCAAGCAGCATCGCTTTTGGGACAGGTATATCGATGCCACCGGTCCTGTGCACTGTATCTATACCGATATTGAAATGAGCGTGGGAGATTACGACCTGGACCATTTCATTCCCTGGAGTTTTGTCGTCCATGACCAACTGTGGAATCTCCTGCCCGCCCACCCTTCCGTCAATTCATCCAAGAGTGACAACATTCCGCCGCTGGATCGATATCTTAATCCGATGGCGCATCTTCAGCACGAGGCGCTGCGGGTGAACTACAGCCTGAATCAGTCCGATGTCTTATTGGAAGATTATCTTGTCTTCCGCTGTTCCATCCCTGAGTTGGTGGATCTGCCTGCTGACAAGTTCCTTTCCCTCTTTAAGGACGCATTCACTCCTATGGCGCAAACGGCCGCCAATATGGGTTTTGCACCTTGGACAAAACTTCCCGCCTATGTCTGATGATTGTGTTTTTTGCAGCGCTGGAAGCACAAGGGAGATAATCGCTTCCTCAGCATTATCATTAGCCTTTTTTGATGGTTTTCCCGTCTCTCCCGGCCACGTGCTGGTGGTCCCTCGACGTCATGTCGCATCGTTCTTTGATTTAACCGAGGAAGAAGTGGCCGATATGATGGCCTTGATTCATCAGGTTAAGTCCTTGATCGATGCTCGTTTCCATCCCGATGGATATAATATCGGTATCAATGTCAATGAAGCGGCAGGTCAATCCGTGTTCCATGTGCATATGCACCTGATTCCCCGCTATTCAGGTGATGTGCCCGACCCGAAGGGAGGGGTGCGGGGCGTGATCCCGGGGAAGCAGCGGTATTAAGGTTCGAGCACAAAAATGGCCCTATTTGCGCTCGAAACCTTCATTTTGAAGTGCTCGGGCTCAAATCAGGCCGTTTTTGTGCCCGAAGGCGGCCGGAGGGCGGGGGATCCTTCTCATAAACCAGGTCAGTCTTCTTCGTTCCAGTCGTAGTCTCCGTTGTCCTTGTAGGGTTCGCTGCTCGCCAGGATCTGGCAGAGCAGGGATTCGTAACTGACGGGCAGGACCCGCATTGTCGGGGGAATGTAGGGGAGGCGCTCCATCGTTACCATTCAAAAAGGAGGTTCAACACAAAACTGACGATGGCGTTGACGTGTCCGCCGTTGTTCCCGTCGGAGGCGGTGTAGCTGCCGGGGGCCGCCGTGTCCAGGAAGCTTTTCATCATCGTGAGATTGTCGTAGGGGACGGTGTCGTCCTCGTTCGAGTGGTACAGGATAATCTTCGTCCCGGAGGGCGGAGTCCATCCGGAGGTCAGCGAGAAGCGCCGGCAGAGCGCCATGATGCGGTCATAGGCTTCGCCCCGTCCGGCCAAGAAATCGGCGTTCAGGACGTCCGCCAGGTTGTTGGTCCCGATCAATTCGTTGATTTCCACGACTTTGTGTTCCTTGGACAGGATCCAGTCCCGCCAATTGGCGAGCATTTTCCCCTTGAAGAGGTGGCTATAAGAAATGCCCAGCTGCTGCGCCTCGTTGAAGCTGACCATGCTCAAGGGGACGAACGAGATGGCGTTGCGGAAGGTTCCGTTGGTGTAGGCGTTCCAGGTGAGCTCCACGTCGAAGGGGCTGCCGCCGCACATCACTTTCTCGAAGCGGATGGAGAGCTCGGGGTGCTCGGAGACGTACTTGAGGTTGGCCATGGAATTGAACCCGCCCTGCGAGTAGCCGAAGCTGTACAGCCGGGACGGGAGGGTGACCTTCCGGTCTTCCAGCAGCTGGCGGGCGGCCAGGTAGGCGTCGATGTTGCCGCGCGCCGTGGTTTCCGGGTCCAGGAAGGCCTGGGGACGGTCCACGCTGGCGCCGAAGCCGTAGTAGTCGGGCATCACCATGGCATAGTTCTTCCAGGCCAGGCCGCCCTCGAACTGCGCTTTCATCGTGGGGCACTCGGCATTGGAGCCGATGGTGCCGTGGTTGGTCAGGGAGATGCCGGTCAGGGCCTTGGTGCCGTCCAGGGCGGCGTCGGGGATGTAGAGAATGGCCGACAGTTCCACCGGTTCCCCCTGCGGGTCCGCCGAGAGGTAGGTATAGCTGATGGCGCTGACGGGTTTGTTGCGGTCGGGGAAGACGAA
>JAEEGF012484504.1_pt1 | contig 15651 bp, 15 predicted proteins | sample 9134171 | NCBI WGS metagenome assembly JAEEGF01 (sample SAMN16246542, study PRJNA631951) | gut metagenome | biome: gut microbiome; feature: rumen; material: AP-attached | host: Bos | place: Iran: Karaj | collected 2018-10 | reverse complement strand
ATCAATAATCTTCCAAAAGAACCAGTTGTAAAATGAAGCACCTCTATTGGAACCTTTTCATAAGAAAAATCCACAAGCTTCATTCCCTGCTTTTTTAACTCTTTTCCAAAAATGTCAAATTCCTCAGCTATATATTTTATGCTTTCTTTTATGGTAATATATCTACCCTCTTTAAACTGCCACCTTTTTTTCAACAAACTATAAAATGGACTATTAATATATTCTTTTAGCTTATCTCCATTAGCACTTTCGAACCAATTAAATATAATATCGCTTAACCTATTATTAGCTATTTCACCATTTTGTATCTGTGCAATAAAAGAATCTACCCTACTAATATCATTTATTAGGATTTTAGCATCATCTAAAAGAGCCTGTAATCTATCTATTCTGGCCTCAACATCATCTAGATATGAGTCTAAATCCATCCTTTTCGCATATAGTATTTCTTCATCATCAAATTCTAGGAAGTTTTTAATAGTATTTAAAATGTAACCACTATCTCCATATTTCCCACAAAGACATTCAAAACTTTCCCTAGAAGCAGAAAAATCTGGTTGTGTCACCGTTCCAATATGCCCATACCTTGACTCTATTGTTTTTGCAATATAGTCTATATTAGATGAATGATTATTGAAGTTTTCATAAATTTTTCTATAATCATCGTTTATTTCATATAGTGATTCTACATCTATTCTAGCATTATCAGCTGAATCAACTTTTTCTTGAAAGGAAATAATCATATGCTCATACAACTGTAGCAAATAATTATGTGAACTAATAACCTCTTCCAAAAGCTTAAGTTCTACTTCTTGAACTAGCTCTTTAGAGGCCGCTGCACTTATCCCCTCAAAGGCATCATTATTTACATAATCTCCAAAAGCCGTTTTTAATAAATCTGCTTTCATCGAATAAGCATTTATTTCAGATGATAACAATTCATAATATTCAATTGTTTTTCTCGAATCAAAACTTTTTGTATACATATCTCTCCATTAATTTAGACTTTAATTGTAACAAAATTATTCTGTTTAGAAAAGAATTGCTGTAACAAGTTCAAACTTTATTGCTTTTAGGTAAAAGAATACATATAATATTGCCGTTAAGAAGGAGAAATGTATATGACTAACAAAGCTTTTGTAAAATCTATTATGGCTGGTTTCACTATCGGCCTTGGTGGACTCATTTATTTATCATTAGATAATAAGGTGATTGGTTCAGCACTTTTCTCTGTTGGACTTTTCGTAGTACTTACCTTCGGCTTTAATCTTTTCACTGGTAAGGTTTGCTACACTATTGATAAGGGCGGTCCCTCAGTACCAGATATGATTTCTATTTGGATTGGAAATTTTATTGGAACTCTTATACTTGCTCTAATGATAAGAGGTACTAGAGTTGGTGCAGCCGTTGCTGAAAAGGCCACTGCTCTTTGTGAAGTGAAAAACGGAGATTCATATTTAAGCCTGTTCTTACTTGGAATCTTATGCAACATTTTTATTTTTATTGCAGTAGATGAGTTTAAGAATAACAGCCATGAGCTTGGCAAATACTTAGGAATATTCCTTGGCGTTATGGGATTTATTCTTGCAGGAACAGAGCACTGCGTTGCTGATATGTTCTATTACAACATGGCATTTAATTATTCCGTAAATGCGATAATTAAGCTACTGGTTATCACTGCTGGAAACACAGTGGGTGGTATTTGCATTAATTATGTATGCAAGAAGATAAAATAAAAACACAAGCCTTCCCGTAATATATCTGCGGGAAGGCTTTTTTTCATTTAATATCACAGTTTTTTATCTAACCATATCCAAAGTTTATACATCAATACTCCCCAAATTAAAAATAGCACTATATGAATCCACATTGGGAAAGCTGATTTAAAATGCTCTCCATTTACGTACTTAGCGAATTGGGGGATATCTGCATAATAATATGCGCCAGCACCAAAATCTAGTCCATCTACTAAGCCAAGTCCATTAGCCATTATATATACAGCAAGACCTATAACCGCTACTACAAAAACTATTCCAAATATTTTCATTAACTTTCTCAATGTAGATTTCATATTCATCTTCTCCTAGGATAATTAATTCAATACAGGAACTGGGAAAAACTTTCCAGATAGAAGTATATATACTGCTATAAAAGTAAGAATAATATTAAATAACTGTCCTACCACATAAAGAGTAAGTGGCTTACCTCCCTTAAATTGTTCCTTGATTTCCTTAAAGTTTGTATCAAGACCAATGCTTGTAAATGCAAGAACGAATGCCCAGTTTTTGTACTGATCTAAAACGCCATTAATGCTTGCTACAGAATCACTTCCAACTGCTGGTAGGAATACAAATGATGCAATAAGTGATGCTGCAAAGAATCCTAATATGAATTTTGGAAGTCTATACCAAATTTCTGTTGCAGAAACATTTGTCTTTCCATTACCATTTTCCACTCTTGTCGAAAAGAAAATTGCTACCGCAAATGCGATAAATCCAATAAGGATATTCTGAATAGATTTAACAAGTACAGCTGCTGTCTGTGCTGTCTCACCAAGTGCTGTACCTGCTACTGTAACAGCGCCAGTTGAATCTACTGTTCCGCCGATAAGAGCTCCTCCCATAAGCTCTCCAAGTCCTGTAGCCTTAATAATAATTGGCTCGAATACCATCATGATTACCGTAAAAATGATGGAAATTGAAACTGCAAGTGAAAGATCTGTCTTCTTTGCTTTTGATGAAGCGCCTGCTGCAATCGCTGCTGAAGTACCGCAGACTGATGTTGCTGTAGCAATTGTAATAACAAGTGGCTTGTTATCAATCTTAAGTACCTTTGTGCCGAAGAACCACATGAAGATGATTACTACTGGAGTAACTATCCATGCAATGCCAAGTCCGTATAAACCAAAATTAATAATATTTGAGAAAAGTACTGAAAATCCCATTACTACAAGTCCGGCCTTGATGTAGTACTCTGTCTGAACCGCTGGCTTTAACCATTTAGGAACACCGACTGTGTTTGAAATTACAAGTCCAACTATAAGTGCCCAGAAAGCCCATTCCAAATATCTGTTAAGTGTATATTCTGCTGAAATGAATCTTACCAGTATAGCTAGTAAAAACAGGGCCGAGTATGCTGGAATATAATCCTTTACTGATTCACCTTTAAGCTTAACACCTATTGTAAACAGTGCTCCTGTTACAAGAAACGTTCTTACAAGGGATATCCAAAAGCTTCCTGTCCCTAATTGCTCCAATACACTTACGCCATTTCCCCAGGTTGAAAACTTTGCAGCGCTAAAATCAAAGCTTCCTGTAATAACTGCTATTGCTGCGACTGCAATAAGAATTGCTCCGATCCAAATCGTAAGCCAATCTTCCTTCTTCCATAAATCTGAAATCTGTGATTTTGATGTAGTAACTATGTCATCATTTTTCACTGAATTTCTTCCTACTGTTATATCCGCCATATCATTTTCTCCTTTCAACTATTTATCTACTAGGTTGATAGGATTATATGTCACAAAGCCCGTAAATACAAGATATCTAGCTCCTAAAGAAAATGAGAGCTAGTTATAGACTTAATCTATAACTAGCTCTTTACAGCTCTCTCTAACTATTAACTTTACAGGTATTCTTTCGGTAGCAGAAAACTGAGAATCTTCCTTCATTGCATGTATATATTCTACAGCCTTTTTCGCTCTAAGCTCTACATCCTGCCGAACTGATGCAAATGGTGGAATTACACTTTTACATAAGGATATATCATCAAAACCTATCATCCACAGATCCTTTGGTATGCTATACCCATTTTGGATTAGAAGGTTCATAAGCTCAATGCCATAATAATCTGATACTGCAAAGATTGCATCATACTTATTAAACTTAAGAATACGCTTTTTATAGAAGCAAATTCGCTCTTCCCTAGACATTGGAATTATCAAATAATCTGCTGTTAGCTGAAGTCCATGGCACAAGCCTTTGTATCTATCATAATCAGGACTTAGCTTATTATCAGCTATACATAAAACATGGTTTTTACCGTGAGTTCTAAGATATTTTCCAACCTGACTACCTCCATCATAATCATCTAACATTAAATTGCAGATGTTCCTATCGTTTATAAAAAATCCATCATATACAACAAAAGGAATACGAATCTTGTCCCTAAGAGCTTGATAATCATCAGCACAAAATCCTAAAAGTACCATGCCATCCATATTCCACATAGATGCAAAAACTGGTATATCACTTATTTGTGATAACTTTCTTAACATCATAAAATAACCAGCCTGGTCAATCTCATTTGAGAGAGCATTCAAAGCACTACAAACATAAGGGTCTTCCAAAACATGACCTTCATATTTAGGATGGTCATTAACTACCACACCTATAATCCTGGAATTATTCTGTGCTAAAAGTGTTGCCGCCATATTGGGAACATATCCCATTTCATTTAGCTTCTCCTGAACCCGCTTCACTGTTGCATCAGAGATTTTCTTAGTTTTTCCATGAAGAACATTTGAAACTGTTGCAGTACTTACACCTAGCGCCTCCGCAACATCCCTTATTCTGACTTTATTTTCATCCCACATAATATCCTCAATCTAAAGTGTTCATCCATTTTTTACTTCTAAACATGAATATGGATATGATAAATCGCACTACCTCTTCTTGCGACAATATGAAGTAAACCCATACGATTGGAAGCTTTAGTACAAGACCTGTATACAAGGCAAGTGGTACGCCTACAATCCAGGTTCCCAGCATATCTATAATCATTATATATTTAGTCCTGCCACCACTTCTAATGATTCCACCACCCAAAATCATATTCTGAACCTTCACAGGCATCAGTACAGCAAAGGCAATCAGAATATTTGCACCGATGATATGTACTTCATCACTTACGTTATAAATATTCACATAAGGATATCTTAACACAATTACTAATATCGAAAATACGATAGTTCCTAAAAAACCATATATACATAGCTTTTTAGACTCTTTATATGCCAGGCCATATTCCCCTTCACCAAGGCGTTTACCTATCATGATTCCAGCAGCTTGCGAAAGACCACTTAGGGCGCCTATTGTTAGTCCTTGAACAGAGCCAGTTAATGACATCCCCGCCAGCTCCTCAGTTCCCATATGACCATACACAAATGTGTTTATACTCTGACCCACCGACCACATAAATTCATTTATTACTACTGGCGCTAACATACACACATATTGAATGTATCCACTTCTATCAAGCCTTACAGATATGTTAATTCTTCCATATTCCTTAAAGAATAATATAAGAATTACAATCGCCCCTATCATCTGTGATATAACACTAGCATATGCAGCTCCTTTCACACCAAGCTGTGGCATATGGCAATTTCCAAAAATTAATAAATAGTTGAGTCCCGTGTTTACCACTGCTGACGCAAAGCTTACATACAGTGGCAGTGTCGATTTGCCCCTACATCTAAGGGCCACGCCAAAAATATTGCTAATGCCAAGTGGAATAAATGTCCAGGCTATAATTCGTAAATACGAACCTCCTGTGATGACTACAAATTCATCACTTGTGAAAAGCTTTACAAAAGAATTAGAACATCCAAGTGCCACCCCAGAAAATAGCATGCCTGTGATTAGCATTACCAAAAAGTTAAGACAAATGCTTTTTTCCTCTGCCAGCTTATCTCCTTTTCCAATATACTGAGATATCATTATTCCTGCTATAGCACCTATTGCCCCTATTACAAATGCATATATAAATCCTGGCTTAGCTGCTATTTCCACTGCTGCTATACTCTGCTCTCCAAGCTGTCCTACCATTATCTGGTCAATCATAGAAAAAGAAGATTGCAGCATAGACTGTAATGCCACTGGCACAGCTATGAGTGCAACCTCCTTAGTAAAATTTTTATTCATCTTGCACCCTCCAATATTTTCATCTGAAAAAATGATACTGCAAGAGTGCTGTAAAAATCAAAGGTTAATCGCGTAACCCTTGAGCTATAAAAAATCAAATAAGTTCATCTGATTATCAATCCATGAGGTTTGCTTAACATCATGGATAATATCGTCTTTGCGATAATTGCCTATTAGAAATGGTGAATTAACATCATGTAATTCTTTATTCTTAGCCACCTGTTCAAGGTCATTGTTAGCATAGCAATATTTACAAAAATGCCTGCAGGTATCGTAAGCTCCTATATCTGCCCCTAAATAGCAGGCACAATCTGCCCTGGCTGGCTTAACATTAGATTTAGGAGCTATTAGCCTTGAGCCTATAGCCTTTTCGTACATGGCTACTGTCATGCAGCCACTGCAATCAGCTCCATACTTTGCTAAGAAATCCCCTTCAGCACATGGCTTTACCACCATGTCATTTGACCTTGCTATTTCAATAATCTTCTGCCCAAGGGCTACCTTATCCTCAGCAGATACAGGCGCTGCCTCAGGAAAATTGCGCTTTACCTTATCATAAATATCTATGAAGCTAATCACCACGTGATTGGTATAGCCCCTAAGGTTTGCTGACATTTTGGCGAAAGCCTCCACGTGAAAATCATAGGTGTATTTTTCATCAATAAATATTGGATCATAGCGCCATCCAATTCTATCCACTCCAACCATCTTAGAAAGCTGCTTGAAGGATTCCATCACCTGAGCCTTATCAGGCACACCAGGCTCGATGTCCTTTCCATAAGGAGTAATTGTGATGTACCAATACTGACCAAAATCCTTTATTAAATCCATATACGGAAAGAAAGGTGCTGGATTCTTACTGCAAAAACCAATTGCATCCACCACCTTAGGGTCTAATCTATACCTGCTTACCTGAACAGGATTATATGGATTTCTTACACAGACATAGCCTTCCCTAAATCTATTCGCCAACCACTCAGGGAAAAATGCCGGTATGTCTGTGCGTTGCCCTGTGTTGATTATCATACTAACTATAATAAATCCTTTACGTCACATTTCAAGACCTTACATAAAGATTCAAGTGTAGCCACCGAGGCTTTGCCTATATCCTTGGCACCTATTTCATATTGCTGCAATGTACGCAAATTAACATCTGCCTCCTTGGCCAGCTCACTTTGGGACATTTCAAAGTATTTTCGATACATCTGAAGCCTGCTTACCGCTCTAGCTTTGTCGACTTTGGAATTAATATATTCTACTATCTGCATTTCATCCATTTCATGATATGGATTGTACTTCTCCATTAATTCCTCTGGGGTAATAATGCTTTGTATTTCCTTGAAGCTCTTGGCCGAGTACCACTGATAATATGCTAACACCCAACCTGTCCAATAATCCTCTTTAGGTGCTTTAAAGGATGTATCAATCTGCCTTAGTTCTGTAGCATTTGTTCTAAGGACTATCTCCTGAGTAAGCTCCGCACCGGATTTTCCAACTATGTATTTGGGATTTCCCACTTCAAACTGTGCTGCTATTCCTGAAACGATGAACAGGCTCATAAAAAAATCTAGACTGAACTTGTAATCATGAGCTGCAGTCTGAAATGCTTCTGCTAAATTTGCCATAGCATCACTAAGATATATTTCTTTATAAGGATGAACCATTCTACTGCTCCTTTCTTACAAGATCAATAAGATATGTTCCTTTTTTATCCATTGCATCAGCAATAGTATTATAACTTTCCCTAGCTTTGCTGTCCCTAGCAGACTTCTTAGGATAATACTCTGCGCAATTCACTTGTTTTGCCTCTATAAACTTAAGCTTTGAAAAAGCCTTTTCACTCTTTATAAAGAACTGTTGTCCCAATTCACCAAGGTGCATAGCTTCTTCCAACTGTTCAATGCTAATAGTATTTGCCAAAAAGGCTCTGGCAAATGAAAAATATGAATCATCTGCCCTATAACCTATTATTGCATCATATTCATCTATATCTATATGATAGTTTCGCTGCAAAAACCCAATACCATCCCTTGCCAGTGGGCTGTTGATACTAAAGGTTCTATGCTCAATCAGCAGTGTAATCCAATGCAAAATTGAATACTTTTCATCGTTAAGATTTAAAATCTTAAGCCCCTTATCATCTATTTCATATACATTAACAAAACCGTCTCGCTCAGCTTCTACCGCCCATTCCTTGGCCAGGTCTATATGCTTAGTGCAATAAAAGCCCTGCCCATAATCATTGAAGGGCTTTCCATACCCATACTGAGGAGCGCTTACTATTTTATCTGACCCATGATATAAAACTATTTTGCTCAACTAAACCACCTTACTTTCCAAAAAATAAAGCTATACTTCTGTAGAAGTACAGCTTTATTATAACTCTGTAGAAGTATAGTTGCAAGTGATTAAATATAATACTCTAAATCTAGTCCTGTATTTCCAATGAAACTCGTTAAGATTTTCTTCCTTATATTCAAAAATTCCTGTCGACTTCTGTCCCTTGGTCGAGGCAAATCCACATTTATTATTTCTTTGATATTACCAGGTCTTTCAGATAGAATTACTATTCGATCACTCAAAAAAATTGCTTCATCTATATCGTGGGTTACTAAAATCATGGTTCTCTTCTCTTTTTCCCATATTTTTAAAACCTCATTTTGCATTGTAATTCTTGTAAATGCATCTAATGCTCCAAAGGGCTCATCCAATAGTAGCACTTCCGGCTCACCAACTAATGCTCTAGCAATAGATGCTCGCTGCTGCATCCCCCCTGATAATTGTGCTGGATATGCTTTTTCAAAACCATGTAATCCAACAAGCTCAATAGCTTCTTGGACTATCCTTTGACGAGTTTCTTTTGCAACATTATTTGCAATACCAAAAGAAATATTTTTTTCAATACTTAGCCAAGGGAATAGTCTTGCCTCTTGAAAAACCATTCCAACATCAGCGCGAGGTTCACTTACCACTCTATCACCGACAATTATTTTTCCTTTAGTTGGTGAATCCAAACCCACAAGCATTTTTAGCAGAGTGCTTTTTCCGCAGCCAGAGTTTCCAACTATACTAATAAATTCTCCCGACTTAATATTAAGATTAATTGTATCTAGTACTTCTAAATATTCCCCATCTAATGGGAATACTTTATCAACATTTTCAAAACGCACCTCATTACTCTCAGCCATTCCCATCACCCTCCATTTTTATTTATATAGCTCCAACCCAAAGCCTTCTTTTGCAACGCACCAATTATTGCATCAATCAATAGACCAACAAATCCGATAGTAAATACACCAACAAGTACTACATCAGGCTGTGACAATTCTCTGGCATACATAATCATATAGCCTATTCCAGATGACGCTGCTATCATTTCTGCTGCTACCACGCATGTCCAAGCCGTACTAATTCCCAATCGCAAGCCCGTAAAAATTGAAGGCCATGCTGATGGCATAATGACTTTTATAAGCATTTCTATTTTGCTTTTTTCTAAAACTCTTGATACTTCTATAAGTTTAGTATCAACTGAGAGAATCCCACTAATTGTATTTAATAACACCGGCCACAAAGTTCCTATAAATATTACTGCTACCTTTGATTCTTCACCTATTCCTAAGCCAAGAATAAGTAACGGAATCCAAGCAATCATAGGAATTGGTCTAAAAATACTTACTAGCGAGCTTAGTATCTTGTTAATTGGTCGAGATAACCCCATAAATATACCAATGACCACTCCAGCTAGAGCACCTAATATAAAACCTCGGAACACTCGAATTAAACTTATAAATAGATTATCCACTAACTTGCCGTTTTTAAATAATTGAACAAATGTTGAAATAACCTTTGTAGGAGGTGGTAAAATATGTTCATTCAAAACTCCAAATGTGCCAAATATCTGCCACACTACGATTAGTAATAAAGGTGCAATAACTTTGAACATAAAACTTTTTACTCTATTCATCAAAGTACCTCTTTATTCTTTCTTCGCCAATCTATCAAGATGCATATACAAAGGATGCTTTTTCGTTTCCTCAGCTAGCCTGCTAGAATATGTTTCTTCAATGATTTCTGTTGGCTCGATATAGTAAACCGCAGCCAAGTCATTATCTTCGTTTTTTTCTTGAGCTTTTATATAGTTTTCTTCATATTCATGGCCTGCATTCAAATTCACTCTAGGTATCCCTTTGATTTGATAGCTCCTCCTATCAGTTGTTATAACATTAATAGCAATTTCTTTATTAAACCAAAGTGCATAAGTTACATTTTTATTTGTTTGGGAGCTTTCAAGAAGCTCCCAATATTTAATTCTCCCATCCTCTGTAACTGTTATACTTCCTTTGGCAACCACATGGACATTCCCATGTCTATCAATAGACGCTAATACCTTTATATTGTCTGGATTATTAACTGCATCAGCTATTTCCTTTTTTATTTTGACTGCCATTTAATATAGCCTCCTCAATCTATTCTCGCCAAATCTGTATTAGGATGATTTCCACACCTGCGATAATCATCTGTATAAATATACAATCCATTTTTTCTTCGAACTTCTGCAAGTCCTAAAGCCAGCTGAACATAATACTCTAATGAAGGGGTTTTCTGTTTCATAAATATTGCACCAGGTAAAGTATTCCAAACACAATCTGCAAAACTTACACCATGGGATGCAATTTCCTCTGCTTCCGTTAATACATTATTCAAAGCCTCTTGCTCATCCTCAAAGCCATTAGGTTGTGCAGTCTCAACTCCGCCAACAATTCCACAATCCACATTACCTCTACCAAATATTTCAACAGCATCATATAATCTATGCTTCCATTCATCGTACCCTACTAATCGGTCCTTACCAGGGCATACCCAACCAAATAGATTTTTATTTAATACTTCCAAATCGGTAGTATATGTAGTAATCGCGGTCTCTTCATACATTCTCTGTAACTGCTTTTTAGAAAACGCACTGGCAACTAGTTTTACTGGAAACTTTTTAGCATCAATAACTCTTTCTGCAGCTTTTAATGTTTTTATATACAAATCTACTTCATCATCAAAGATTTCTTTACCACTTAGTGTAGAACCGGCTGTCATATGAAAAGATGCATATCGCCCCTTTTGTTTTAAAGCCTCCTCAACTGTTTCCGTTACATCACTAAACCACTTATCATCTCTTATATCACCTTCATCATTAGCTGATCTATGAGCTGAAAACAATGCGCAATACTTACATCCTTCTTTAGGTACATCCCAAAAATGACACTTTGTAGCCGGAGCAATCGTAAGCCTCTGTGGTCTCGCTGAGGCGATTTCTCTCATAGGCGTTCCATTTGAAGTATATTTATCGTAAAAGTCTGGTTTCTCCCAAAATTTAGCTTCCTCAAAAATCCTGTCATTATCGACAATAACTAATTTATCATCCACTACATCGAGGATATATGGATCTCGATAGGTCCAATCATAAACTTCTTGATGTCCTTGGCAAATAACAGAACCATCCCTCAGAAACAATCCTATGGGTGATATTTGCTTTCCGTGTCCTATCATGTAATTAAATGGCTCTACATGATGTTTGTTGGAATCCACCTTTGCAAATGCAGCATCTGTGTATGCAATTCCCCTCCGGCTAACATCTATTTTAAGAGCTAATATTGGAGGAATATCAGGATATTTATCAATTACCTGGTCATAAGATAGCTCTTTTTCTCTCCAGTGTGTTTTTTCGTTTATACTCATTTTCTCACCCTATTTACTGTATGTATCAATAATTGATGTATCCACTCTGTCTAAAATATCATCTTCTGACAGCTCAGTTGTAATCATTTCATGACTGAACAAAAAGTCGTATGTTTCTATTAAATTCTGTTCGTAATCTTCATCCCACGCCAATTGAATATCTGCATTTTCAATAGTATATCTGACAGTATCAACATCATAATCTGAGAACTCTGCAATTATTGAATATGCTTCATCTGTATTTTCATCTATAAACTTTTGAGCCTTATCCAATGCATCGTAAAAATCTGCTAAAATATCCTGATTCTCATCAACAAACTTTGAAGACGCCACTATATAAGAAAATGCTGGATGATTTGCACAATCGGTAACAACAACATACCCTTCCCCATCTACCTTTTCATGAATATAATCACCACTCATTGATAAATATGCATCAATATCTCCGCTTGCAAAGGCAGCGCTCGCATCTGAAGTAGACGAAATATTTACTAGCTCAACATCTTCTTCGCTCAAACCTGCATCATTAAGAATACCAATGATAGATTTATGTACATATGTGCCAATATAAACGCCTACCTTTTTTCCTTTTAGATCTGCTGCAGAAGTAATTCCTCTATCCCCAGGTGCAATAACGCCTATATTTTCTCCTTGCTTAGCAGCACCAGACAATATCTTAGTATCAACTCCATTCGCAATACCGACTACGATAGGTTGGTCACCAATACCATTAATAATATCCAAATCACCAGCGGCAAAAGCTTCATTAGCAGCTGGGCCATTGGCAAAATCTGTAATCTCAACATCAACGTTTTTCCCTTTAAATACCTCATCGAAATATCCATTTTGGTATGCAACAATAATTTGTGCATTCCATATACTAAACGGAAAATTGCCTAAACGAATAACTCTTTGTTCATTTGCATCGGCAGCTTCACTTTTATTCTCACTCGCTTTTGCACTCGCCTGTCCACATCCTACAAAAAGTCCTAGTGTTAAAGATAAAACTAATCCTAATCCTATTATTTTTTTTATTTTATTCATCATCATCTCTCCTTGTTATTTGATCTAAATGAGCCAATATTGGAAATTTTTCCCTTTGCTCAGCTTGCCTATATGCAAAAGAAACCTCTTGTATTTCTTCAGGCTCTATAAACCATATTGCATTTAAATCTGTATCCCTTCCAAACCTCTCCTGAATATTTTCATAAACTGATTCAAAATATTTTCCTGACGTTACACTTTTAACTGGTGTCCCCACTATGTGAAAGCTTCTTCGATCCTTTGACAATATGTTGATTGCCAGCTTTTTCTCAAACCATATTGTATTTACTAAATTTTTGTTTATCTCAGAACTTTGCAATAAATCATAGAATACAAATTGATTATCTTCAGCATGAAGTGTACCTTTAAATACAACATGAGGAACACCTTCACGATTGTTAACTGCTAATACTTTTAGTGTATCCGGCTCATCTAATATCTGCTTTAATTCATCATTTATCTTTACCATAATCCTTCTCCGTTTAATTAATATGTTCGCATTAAATCAAGCCCAATATGAGCTCCACATCTTCTAAAATCATCTGTATAAGGATTTGGACAATACTTTCTTTGCAATCGGTCAAATTCACGATATACTCTTACAAAGTAATCTAAGGATGCCGACTTTTGTCCTTGAAGAATTGATTTAGGTGCTGGCCTCCAAATATTGGCAGCCAATGCAACGCCATGAGAGATTATTTCCTCAGCCTCAGGAATAATTACATTAAAAGCTTCATCTTCTGACGTAAATCCATTTGGTGTGGCAAGCTCTACACCCAAAACCATTCCTGAACTAACATTACCTTTTCCAAATACATCCACAGCCTTGTATATACGTCTTTTCCATTCCTCATATCCTATTTCCCTAGATTTTCCATGACATATCCAATCAAATTTTTCAGAATTCAATACCTCAATGTCGGGGGTATAGGTCATAAGCTTTGTCTCATTCTTAAGTCTTTCTAACTGTCGCTCGTTAAATGCTGTTGCAATAAGCTGACTTGGAAACCTATCAGTTGTGAAAAACTCTCCTAATATTTTTAGTATTGCTATATAGCTTTCGAGCTCATCATCCAACAGTTCCTTGCCTGAAAGTATTGAACCTCCTGTAAGCATTACATGCGTAAATCTCCCCTTTTGCTTTAAAGCTTCCGCAAAGGCTTCTCTGATATATTTATGCTCATACTGCTCTTCGGTTGCCCCAGAACATTTATATGTAGGAGTCAGAGGACAATACTTACAGCCATCCCCAGGCTTATCCCAAAAATGACAATACTTATTTACAGAAATGTCTAATCTCTGAGGTCTACTAGTTATATACTTACTCAATGGTTCTCCATTACTTGCTCGCTTATTATAAAAGTCTGGTTTTTCCCAATACCCAAGGACCTCATCTAAGATTTCACCTTCATCAGTTATTACTATTTTGTCATCCACGACATCTATTACATATGGATCGCGTGCTGAATTCTCATCAAAATCAAAATTAGCCACCAGATACGAACCGTCTTTCCAGATAAGTCCTTCTGGAACATAATCAAGATTATTTCTAAATCCTGACCCAGCATCACTATTTACCACATGTATATTGGGATCAATTTTATCTACTGCAGCTTTAGTGTATGTCAGTCCACGTCTTTGAATGTCTGCTTTTAAAATCCAGGATTTTGGTAAGTCCGTATATTTAGCCTGGACATCTTTTAGGCTCGGTTCTTTTTTACGCCACTCTTTATCTCTTGCCATATTTTTCTCCCATCATACTCTTACCACTTCTTGTTCTGCCACAAACTCCACCGACAAATTTATATCTGCCTTATTAACGTATTTACGAATCTCATCCACCCTATCTAAATGCTCCCAAGGTAAATCCACGTCGGTCCTGCCGAAATGTCCATAAGCAGCAGTCTGTTTGTAGATTGGCCTACGAAGATTAAGGGCATCAATGATTGCTGCTGGTCTAAGGTCAAATACTTTTTCAATGATTTCAACAATTTTTTCATCCTCAATTACCCCCGTTCCAAAAGTATCTACAGCAATTGATACTGGCTTTGCTACGCCGATTGCATAGGCAAGCTCAACCTCTAATCTCTTTGCCACACCTGCTGCAACTAGATTCTTTGCCACCCATCTGGCTGCGTATGCTGCGGAACGATCAACCTTTGTTGGATCCTTTCCTGAGAATGCACCGCCACCGTGTCTACCAGTTCCACCATATGTATCAACAATGATTTTTCTTCCGGTAAGACCAGCATCACCCTGTGGGCCACCGATTACAAATCTGCCTGTAGGATTTACATAGTAGATTGTGTCCTCATCCAAAAGCTCCTCAGGAATTACTGGCTTAATTACATATTCGATAATATCTTTTCTAATCTGTTCCAAAGTTACATCTGCCGCGTGTTGAGTGGATATTACGATGGTGTGAACTCTTTCAACTGTCTGGCCATCCTCACCAAATTCAACTGTTACCTGAGATTTGCCATCTGGTCTAAGGTATGGAAGTGTTCCATCCTTTCGAACCTTTGTAAGCTGACGAGTAAGTCTGTGAGCAAATGAAATAGCAGGTGGAAGATATTCTTCTGTCTCGTCTGTTGCATATCCAAAGATGATTCCCTGGTCACCAGCTCCTGTTCCATAATCCTCTGTTGCTCCTTCCTGCTTAGATTCAAAAGCCTTATCAACTCCAAGTGCAATATCTGCTGACTGCTCATCGATTGATGTAAGCACTGCGATTGAATCTGCGTTGTATCCATCTACATTATTTACATAACCAATCTCTCTGATTGTATCCTTTGCAATCTTTGCTATATCCACATACGCCTTTGTTGTAATTTCTCCAACAACAAGTGCCAGTCCTGTAGCAACTGTTGTTTCAGCGGCTACTCTTGAATATGGATCCTGAGCAAGTAGCTCATCAAGGATTGCATCAGAAATTTGATCTGCAATTTTGTCT
>JAEEGF011634235.1_pt1 | contig 15651 bp, 13 predicted proteins | sample 9134171 | NCBI WGS metagenome assembly JAEEGF01 (sample SAMN16246542, study PRJNA631951) | gut metagenome | biome: gut microbiome; feature: rumen; material: AP-attached | host: Bos | place: Iran: Karaj | collected 2018-10 | reverse complement strand
GAGAGCCTCAACACCGGACTGCTGCAGCAAAAGGAGGGATTCGGCGGAAGGAGCATAGCGTGCAACGTATATAGCATAGATATCAGCGAAGATGGTAATGGACAACAGACTTCTTGAAATAGCAGAAAGACTGAAGCCTTATCTTAGGCGGATGCACCTGTGCAAGGTTGCATACATATTGCTGCGCCCATTCGGCTCTCAACGCAAGACCATGATGACGTTGGAAGAGGCTGAGGCCATACTGCAGCAGATACACACTGGCAGCGACAAATCATGTATATGCAACAATCACATAGAGGAATGTCCACGCTATGACCTGAAGGTGATAGTACCTGCATACAACGCAGAGAGGTTTATCAAGCGTTGCCTTGACTCAATACTTAACCAAGAAACAAAATATACGTTTCAGGTTGCAGTAACGGATGACGGCAGTACCGATGCCACATCTGACATACTGAAAGAATATGCTGACAGGATAACGGTGGCGACGCAGGAGAACAAGGGTGTAGCAACGGCAAGAAACATTGCACTGAGAAGCATTGACGCAAAGTATATAATGTTCGTGGATGCCGACGATACTATTGCCCCCAACACCATAGAGAGACTGCTCGACGCTGCATACAGCGATGATGCAGACATAGTGGAATGTGCACATGAGAGGGTAAGCCTCAACGGCAAGACCATCAGTCGGCACTACGGCACTACCGGCTATGCCTGTGGCAAACTAATTCGCTCAAGACTGTTTGAACATATACAGTTTCCAGAGGGCTACTGGCACGAGGATGGCGTAATACAGACGCTGGTGAAACCTCTGGCAAGAAACATATGTATGACAGACCACATCGGCTATCTGTACACATACAATCCTTACAGTACGACATCACAGGAGAGACAGCAACCGAAATTGCTGGACATATACTGGATGTGCAAGATAGAGGACAACGACAGACTGACACTCGGCATACCAGACACGCAACAATGGTACGAGGAATGTCTTGACGACATAATACGCCTATTATCGCAGACATGGAGAGTGCCACAAAGCGATGCGTATGCTGCTGCCATGATGCATCAGCTGCATGGTGAGCGCATGAGGAATTTCGCTACAAGTAAATGGCGACTAAGACTGATAGAAAGAGAGATAAGGGCTGGCAGGATTGACGGTGCGAAGCTTGCTGCCATAATGCTTTAGGGGAATTCTATCAACACCCACCATAAGCTATATGCACCGCGAATACATAATAACACAGAATGACAAGAAATAACAAATATAACAACGTACTGAAGGCCATAAGCCTACTTGGAGGAGTGCAGGGACTGAACATACTGCTCAACCTCATACGAACGAAGATAGTAGCCGTATTGCTGGGACCTACCGGTGTAGGACTTAACGGCATATACAACGAAACAAGGGAACTGCTGCACAGCACTACCAACCTGGGACTCGACGTCAGTGGTGTGCGAGGCATATCAAAATCATACGAGGAATGGCAGAATGCAACCGACGAGAACACACGCAGTAGGTGTCTGGAAAATATTGACTCAGAAGTCAGACTGCTGCGTTCATGGGTGTTACTGCTAGCATTGGCAGGAATGTTTCTCTGCATGGCATTTGCTTCACCACTGTCAATGTTCACATTCGATGACTACGACCACACATGGGGATATGTAATACTGTCGCCTGCCGTGGCTTTCAGTACCATCACATGCGGTGAAATGGCTGTGCTGAAAGGACTGCGCAAGTTGCGCAGACTGGCAACGGTGTCCGTAATAAACGTATCACTCGGCCTCATCGTCACACTACCTATATATTATATGTGGGGAATAGATGGCGTGCTACCTGCACTGGTAGCGCTCTTCGGCTGCATAATGATCAGCACGCTGGCATTCGGATACAAGACACACAAGCCTACATTCGCCTTCGGCAAGAACAACCTGTCGAAGGGAGCTGTAATGATTACCATAGGTACGAACTTCGTAGTGTGCAGCATCATGACTCACATAGTAGGACTCTTTATACAGTCGTATCTCAACAAGGACGCCGGCACTCACATGGTTGGACTTTACAATTCCGGCTACACTCTGACCATGACATACGCAGGCATGATATTCGCTGCCATGGACCAAGACTATTTCCCACGACTAACCGGCGTGATTACCAACAAGGCAGAACGTAGCATAACATTAATAAAGCAGCAAGAGGCTACGATGATGCTCATAACACCGTTACTGATAGCACTCATAGTGGCAATACCAGCTATCGTTCCTTTGTTGTTGTCTGAGGAGTTCGTCACCATGATACCTATGGCACAGGCTACAGCTGTAGGCCTGTTCTTCCGTGCAGTGTACCTATCGCACGCATACCTGCCACTGGCTGCCGGCGACAACCGTACGTTCCTATTCATAAACATAGTGGGAGCGATTGACCTGTTGCTTGTAATAGTGGGCTATCACTACGGCGGATTGTTAGGCATGGGCATAGCACTGACTATACAGAACATGATTGACATGCTCCTGGTAATGATTATCAGCAAGTGGAAATACGGAATAACACTAAAGGCTGGCACACTGATACCTATGGTGGGCTATCTGATTATGATCGGTGCAACCTATGCCATCTGCACCATGACAGAAGGCTGGACTTACTATATTGCAGGAGCTGCAATGGTAATACTCAGTGCAGTATATGCCTACTACAGATACAACAAAGGAAGGAAAGGATAATATACATGATGCCACGCAGCCATCATACCAGATTCTTCATCTTCCTGCCAAGCAATGTGCGCAGGGTGAAATAAATTTCTTCCTGAAGGCGGAAAAGGTTCCAAGAGAACAGCAATGGCACATAGCCAAACTTACGCTTCAGTCCTTTACTTACAAGCGAGAAATCTACATTATGACGCTGTTCCCTCATTATTGCCAGTGCCTCGCTACGCTGTGATGGTGTCAGTCTGCTACGAAGCATGTAATAATGCCTGTATGAGTTTATGAATTTCTCCCATCGGAATGTTTCATGATAGGCTCGCAGTTCTCTCTTGACACCAAGTTGCCTTAACTGCACAGACATTGAGTTGTGTGCCCTCAAGCATGTAAACCATCCCATGCTTACCCCATGACTTAACGAAGCTGGGAGTAAGCGATAGTTATAGGTGGCACGTGTCTGCATCACACAACGAGAGAACAGTCCTATGAGTATGGACGTATTGTCATCTCCATACACACGGCAAGAATTATCCCACGGGAAACGTCTCTGCAGTTCTGCCCTTACAATCTTCCTTCCGTTTATATGCCACGGCAGGCTCCAATAGAATGACTGCTCACCCGTAATCTTATGAAAGACATATCGGTCGGCAGGAGTAAATGAAGAACCGTCAGGTCTGTGCCTTACATCATTGAACACAAGACAGTCCACATCCGGATTTTCTTCAAAGTCCTTCACACATATTTCTATACTGTCGGTATCGAGCCAATCATCACCATCTATACACATGATATAGTCGCCTGTAGCTATATCCACGCCAGCCTGACGGGCAAGCTGCACACCGCCGTTCACGCTTTGCCTGACAACCTTTATGCGACCGTCCCTACGAGCATAGTCCTGAAATATCTCCATACTACCATCCGTAGAGGCATCGTCAACACATATTATCTCTATATTATCATATGTCTGGTTTACCAGCGAGTCAAGACACTGTGATAGGTATTGCTCACCGTTATATACCGCAGTGATGATGCTTACTTTCTGCATTACATTATACTATTATGACGGGGTTTATTAATTACGACCGTAATGTTAAGCTTCAACCCATCTTATATAATTCCCTATATTTTTCTGCAACCTTTATGCAGTCATGGTTGCGTGCCACATACTCACGGCTCTCTTTCCTTTTTTTCTTCAATTCATCAGGATGAAGTATCAGATACTCCAGCTTTCTGCTTACATCCTCATACGATGGTTCCACATTCACTATAGGACGGCACTCTGTTTCCCCGAGAATGTCATAGTGTTCCGGTTCACCTCCCGTAAGCGTCACCATGCCTTTCGCCATCGCCAGCAAGGCATTCATGCCCGGACCGTATGAATATATCTGGTCAAGCATTATATCCGAAGCATTCAGCATATCCTGATATTCTGCAAAAGGCACTCCCTCTGCCACCTTCAGGTCTATCTTGTCAGGATACTTTTCCTTTAGGTCTCTTGCAACTTGCAACATGACATCCGTACCCTTAAACTCCGAACGTCCATTACTTACGCCTATGAATACACGTATCGGGTATTCACTTTCCGATTGCTTATTTATCGCAACGTCATCCAGGTTGAAAGGAAACGGTATGTGGTGCAGTTTCTCTCTCAACGGTTTCCCTTCTGAATCCCTGTCTTCTGTAAGATGATATGGCAACCAATACTCATACGCACCGGCTATTATGACATCACAATCTGATGCAATATAACGGCACAGTCGTCCTTTCTCCGTCTCTACCTTATCTGCGTAAGTCCATCTACCGAAGTCCGTCCAATGTTCTTCCTTGCCTATGTTATAGTCAGAATAGCGCATAGGTTTCAGCGTACGGTTTACGTAGCAGTAATAGTAGTCATCCCCCATGGCACACAGCACCATCTTTTTATTATGCCTGCGCAGGTATCTGTATATCGAGAAATGCCGTTCTGCCTTTAACGGAAGGAATATAGGATTTATGACCTGCACCACGTCATAGCCACGCATACGAAGCAGTGCCATAGCCAACCTCATCACGAAGAGTATTCCTGACAATACATTACCGATGCGTGCGAAGATGCCGCCACCGGGGTAAATCCTACGTGCGAGATTTATATCGCTGTTGAATTTCTTCCAGTGATCACCGTCATTGGCTACCGTCACATCGCACCCCAGTTGGCGAAGGCCATTAGCCAGATTGTTATGTACATTGCTATATTCACCAAGCAGAAGCACCCTCATATACTCATCTTTATTATATCTACCAACCTATACGCCATAGCCTGATACAACCTCCATCCGTTTCTTGCGAATGGATGCGTGCGCATCACCTTTGCCGCATGCCATTCTGCCTTCAGAAGTTGTATCACATTGTTTCTGTCTGGCTTGGCGCTGATGCTTTCGTTGTTTAAGCAATAGTTATAAAAGCCTTTCGACGTAGTCGTCACTACCGGATTTCGCTCAAGCAGCAACGGAAGCATCCACAAATCCTCATACATGACCTTCACAGGAAAGCCTACGTTCTCAAACAGGCTTCTCTTGTATATCTTATTCCACGCATAGGCATGGTTCCATGCCTTTGTTTCCAACCAATAATCCTTTGCTGCCAGGAATGTACGATCCTTGTATTTGAGGTAACGTCTGTTTACCCCGACATCGTTCACACTGTATTCCAGGATATCTGTCTCTGCATGTCGATATAAATACTCTACTAACGGTGCGTAGGTGTCTGGTGAGAGGTAGTCGTCGCTGTCAACGAATGTTATATACTCGCCCTTTGCCAGTGCCACACCGGCATTTCTGGCATCACCCAGACCTCCGTTTTCTTTATGCACTACCTTAATCCTCCCGTCACGTTCCGCCCATTTGTCGCACAAGCGAGGACTATCGTCAGGCGAACCGTCATCGACAAGCACTATCTCCATCCCGTCGATATCCTGACGCAATACACTTTCCACACACCTATCAAGTGTATGTTCGGTCTTGTAAACAGGTATTATTACTGACAGTAGCATTATTGTAATATTCTATGGTTCTTCAAAAGAATTGTCATCGTATCTGTTGAAACAGTTTCAGCCACTGCGACATAACCGATGCCGGAGCATACTCCTTTGTCTTCGTCCTGCCCATCTGTCCCATGTCTCTCCTCATCTTCTCATCATCCATAAGGCTCACCACCCTACTTACGAACATTTTGTCGTCATCGTAAGGTATGAGGTATCCGTTTTCTCCGTCTCTTATCAAATCAGATGGCCCGTACGGACAGTCGAATGCCACAACGGGCACGCCGCAAGTCATCGATTCTATTATGGTCATCGGCATTCCCTCAGTCCGCGAGGTCATTAACAGCATACTGCTCTTTATGTATTCCGCCTTGACATCCGAGGTGTTACCATGCAGCGTTACGCTGCCCGTAAGTCCCTGCGCCGTTACCTGTCGCTGCAGACTGTCTCTCTCCTCACCGTCACCATATATATCAAGCGTCCACCCTGGGCGTTCCTGCCGGATGATGCTCCACAGACGTATAAGCCTGCCGAAATCCTTCTCCTTGCACAATCTGCCTACGGCTATGCACCGTTTTAATGTCAACGGAGCAGCCTCAGCACATTGCATAGTGGTGAAATTAGGTATTACCTCCACACGTCTTGCTGCATGATAGTTGGCTTTGTCACCTTGCGTCAGGCATACCACGGCATCCACTTTCCGCATCATGCGTGGGTACAGCCATGTATGGTTAGAGTACTGAAAAGCCGAATGTGTCTCAAATATCTTCTTTCCCTTCCACGTTGTGCAGCCTGCCAGCAATGCTCCTACCGCGCGGAAGAATATAGTGACATCCGGATTTGCACGTTTGATGTATCTGTTGAATCTGCTTATAGCGAGGGGCAGGGCCAGAAGCGTTGGCGGCACGTTCAGCCGAATGCGTCTTACCTGCGGACTTATCGTATAAGGCAGCGCCCTGTCATCATGCCATACGGTCATCAGCACCACCTCGTGGGCAGTATGCTCCGCAAGGTAGTTCATCTTTTCCGTCAGGATACGCTGTAAGCCTCCCGTTCCCGACAGTCGCTCTATGACATAAACTATGCGCATTGTGTCAGCTCCTACTATAACGTAGTCTATTGTATAGATATATTATGAGGTGACAAGGATAGGCTGCCAACAGGAATATTATCTCCGAACATGAATACCCATGCTGCTTCATCTCCTTAACACATCTGCCTGCCGTAGTGATTTTTCCCTTCAGCATACACTTTACCAGTGGTCTCATCATCCTTGCATGATAAAAGCCTATTCCATGCAATTTATTAAAAGCATTTGCCTTTGCCATTACCTGGGTATATGCTATCAGTCTTGCATCGTCAGTCAGTTTGCCAGTACTGCCTTTACGGTTGCATACGCAGTATGCCGTACTATTGAGTACCGCCACTCTTTCTGCATAATACCCAGCCTGGGTAGTGAACGTAACGTCATTAAGGATTGGTGTCTCGTCAAAGTACAGCTGGTATCGGTCTATAATAGATTTCCTGATGATATGGCACCATGGCTCGGTAAAGGTATGGCGAAGCAGGAACTCTCTCTTGTCATCTTCCTGCCTCATTATCCAGTTCAGGCGGTCAGCACGTCGCGACGGCTTGCCGGTAGTTTCCTCTACCGCCGTGGCATTGAAATATATAATGTCTGCATCGCTCTTCCTTGCCTCATCAAGCACCTCGTCTATCTCCGGCAGGAACCAATCGTCACTGTCAGCAAATAATATATAGGTACCGCGTGCTTGTCGTATTCCTTGGTTGCGAGCCCATCCTGCCCCACGTCTTTCCTTGTCTTCTACGGTTATCACCTCCATATCCTCTCTTTGCGGTATGGAGTCAAGCAGTCGCTGCAACTGAGCAGCATTACCATGATGTGGAATAATGAGCGAGTAGTAATACATCCTTATTATTACTTTACGACGGCTATCTTAGTTACACATCCCTGCTCACCTGTGGCAGTAACCACCAATACCATATACACTCCTGAAGCCACGCGCTCGCCACTCTTGTCACAGCCATCCCACTTATACACCGGACCATTGCTAACGCCCTCATGCACTACATAGCCTGACGATGTCGTTATCTTCAGCTGTGCATTCTCTATAAGTCCCTTGATGGTTATGTCTCCGGTATATTCCGGTGGCACCGGGTTAGGATATACATATACGTTATCTTCCTGCAGTTCTCCATAGTCGGCTGTCATTCCGGTGCTATATTCGCACAAGCCCTTCAGCGTACCGAAATACACCTTTCCGTTCTTGTCGTCAACACATATACTGTAAACGTCGTTTGACGGCAGCGGACTGTTCTCCGTCGTGAAATGCTCCAGTTCCGTGTTGCAGTCGTTGCTTATGAGATAAACGCCGTTATTGTCCGTAGCCACCCACTTTCGGTTTGCCGCATCCGTCTTTATGTCGCGCACCGCTATGCCATTGAGCAGGTAGTCTGCCAGTCCTGTGCCATCATTGCGCGCCACCTTGTGCTGCGTCACGGCAATACCGCTCGTAGAGGTGCTCGCCATCATCGTCTTTATGTCTGCGGGGGGAAGATATACGGTGTAGTAGTTCGTGCCGAGCCATATATTTCCCTCCTCGTCTTCTGTCACCACTCGTGAGTTGTATGTATTTACAGGATTAATGTTCTTGCCATCCTGATTCACTATCTCGGTAATGAGCTTCACTTCATCGGTGTTTTTATTATAGAAACCGAAGAAGTTGCCGCTGTAGTGATTCTTACAGAACCACATCAGACCTCTTGAATCGAAGAAGGTCGATACATAACGACTTATTCCACCATCCAACTTCTGTAGCGTTTCATTTGGATAGCTCTTCCATTCTCCGTCCTTTGTATAGCACTGCAGCGCACTGTTGAAACGGTTGAACAGCCACAGGTTGCCGCTGTCATCATAGGCCATGCTAACTATCACTGTATTGTCACCGCCAACGAGGTTTTCCGTATTATCGCTGTTGAAGCGCCTTGTCATCTTCCCATCTATATACTCAAACAGTCCGTTCTTTGAACCTACCATTATACGCCTGCTGTTTTTAGGGTCGATGTCCATGGTCATATAGTCCGTATGCTTGTAGTCGTTTTCGTCTGCCAGGGTATTGTCAAACACCGACCATGTATTTCCGTCGTATGTCTGCACATATCCGTCAGCACCGGAGTCTTTGTCCATATTATATAGTCCGCGCAGCGTATGTATCTTTCCGTTGTATATTCTCACCACGGCATGCTCCGGATATGCCGGTCCTTCAGGCATCACCCCACTGCTCTGAGCTACGAAGTCGCCGGCGTCATCGCGTATGTACCGTATCAGTTTGCCGTTCTCGTCGCTGCCCCAATAGCACTTGTTCGTCGCATCATACACGTAGAATGTCGTCGGTGTCACCACCATTTGGTCGTCATCACTGAGTTCAGTCCATTCCTTGTCCGATTCATTCCATACGCTCTTGTCTATCAGGTTGGCATCCATGCCCGCCTCATACACCGTATCAATCGTCCTGATATATATCGTATTGTCTTTCACCACGAGGTCATACACCGAATCGTCAATAGTGTATGTATCTGCTATGGTGGCATTCTTCATGTTCACCTTTATCACTCCCGACGCCGTACACAGGTATGCATAGTCACCATAGACCACGAGGTTGTTCACTGTCTTTGACTTAGTAGTGCGCTTTTCCTTAATGCTCACTATCGACTCCACACTGCCGTCCTTCGACAGCAGATCTACGGTATAGTCCTCATAGACAATCACCAGTTTGCCGGCATTCTTGCCCCAAGCTATGAAACGTATGTCTTGCGCACCCAATCCCGTCTGCTTGTCGTATGTCTGCACGGTATTGTCACTCACCCTGTACGAGTAGAGGTTACCGTTTGCCTGCACATACACCATGCTTCCCGTAGGCACGATGTCCTCCACCGTAGAGTAACTGCGGTGTATCTTCCATGTGCCTACTGCTGCAGCAGACACTGCGGCACAATAGACCATCATGGCTATCATGGATAAATATAATCGTCTATACATACGTTCTTCTTGCTTGTATCTTTTCCTTTGGCAGGCTTTGTCTGTTTATCCGCCTTGCCATATTTCCGAGTACTTTTCGCAAAGGGGAATTACAATGCACCGCCTATCTGCTCCTGCACCCTGTTGTTTATTTCCTTGCGCTCTTCATCGCGCCACCATCCCCACTTGTTGAAATACATTATAATGTTCACTATGTGTATGCGCAGCAGCCTGAGGCTTTTTCGCGAGCCACGGGTGAAGGTGTGGTATATCGTCACGGATGGATAATACAGTGTCTCGTACTTCTGGTGCATACGACGGGTCAAGTCTATGTCTTCTGCATACATGAAGAAATGTTCGTCAAACGTACCCACTTCCTTCAGTGCCGACATTCTGAAGAACATGAAGCAACCCGACAGGTATGGCACGTTCATCGTCTTGCTGAACCCCGACTGTCCCAGTTCGTACTTGGTATTCCTCCGTTTTATGATCCATCCCGGCAGGCAGAACCTGCCAAACATATCCAGCGGCGTAGGCAGCATCTTAGCCAGTCGCTGTATCTGTCCGTTAGGATACATCACCTTAGGCATCATCTGTCCCACCTCCTCATGCGAGTCCATATACTCCCTGAGCGCCGGTATCACCTCCGGTCCGAACCATACGTCGGGGTTTACCACAAGGTGATATTGGCTGTCGAGCTTCATCGCCTCGCTCAGTGCCACGTTGTGTCCGCCGCCATATCCGTTGTTCCTGTGGGGTATGTATATCAACTGGAAGCCATTCTCTGCCTTTCGTTTCAGTTCTTCCTCACCCTTTAGCACTCGCTGCCCGAACTCCTGCAGTTCTTGTTTCAGGTCGAGCATGTCGTCTGAATGATCTACTATATATATTACATCCACCGGTGAAGCGAAGAGGCTTCTCAGCACTGGTTCGAAGTCTAACAGGTGATGGTTATATGTTACTATTGAAGCTGTTATCATATTTGGTTTGCGCAGGGCGTATCTGCCCCACCTTTAAATAACGTAGCGATTCGCTATTTATTGCATACACGACGGACATACGCCCTTCACCACATACTCTGCCTCTTCCATCTTGAAGCCTTCAGGCATCGTAACTACCGGTATGGCATAGTCTTCCAGGCAGTATGTCTTGCCACATACACGACAATTAAAGTGTATGTGGTTTATATGGTGATTGTCCTCGCATCGGCACACGCAGTACTTCTGCACTCCCGTGCCGTCGTCAATGGTGTGCAGCAGGTGGTGCTCTGAAAATAGTTTCAGTGCCCTGAAGATGCTCGACCTCTCCATGTGGGGCATACGCTGCTCCATGTCATTGAGCGAGAAGGTCTCACTCTGCGCCATTGCCTCCTCCCATACAAGGATTCTCACCGCCGTAGGCTTTATACCGTGTGCCTCCAAGTGTTTCTCTATATCATCCGTCATCGCTTCGCTTACTGTTTTTGAGGTTCTTTGTTACTGCCTGTGACGTGCAAAGCTTTGTAACAAATTACGAAATCATTACATTTTAACTACAAAATTACTACATTTATTTTAATTAACATCCATTTCTCAAGTATTTTTCGTAATTTTGCACTCAATTCTGAACATCAGCATATAGCAGGGGACAAACCACGAACCATGTCACGTGGTTGCCCGAACAAGCGAAACTATGAACAAAGAACTGTATAAGGGACTGACATCCAAGCAAGCAGAAGAAAGCAGGCGGCTGCATGGCAGCAACATACTTACTCCGCCTGAGAAGGAATCGTTGTTTAAGCGTTTCATGCAGACGCTTACCGGTCCGCTGGGGCATCTGATACCCGGTTGGCAGGACGGCGACTCCCTGGTGTTCATCCTCGAACTTGCTGCCATCCTGTCCACCGCAATATCTTTTTCCGAGTATTACGGCTGGCTCGGCATGCCTGTATCGCCTGACGGAGCGAAGGTGTTCTTCGAACCGGCTGGCATCATCATGGCCATAATCCTTGCCACCGGCATATCATTCCTTGCCGAGGTCAAGGCCGAACGGGAGTTTGAGGTACTCAACCAGGTGAACGACGACGAACCGGTGACGGTGATACGCGACGGCAGTCCTACACGCATAGCGAAGAAGGACGTCGTGGTGGGCGATGTCATAATACTCTCCACCGGCGACGAGGTACCTGCCGACGCCGTGCTGCATGAGGCCACAAGACTGAGTATCGACGAGTCATCGCTGACAGGTGAACCTATCACCACCAAGAGCGTCAGCGCAAGCAGCGACTCTACAGCCACATACCCCGAGAACCACGTATATAGGGGCACTAAGGTGATGGAGGGACATGCCGTTGCCGAGGTGTATGCCGTAGGCGACAGCACAGAGAACGGCAAGGCGTTCACTGCCGCGAAGATAGAGGATGGCAAGAGTACTCCGCTTGACGAGCAGCTGAAGCGTCTGGGCATACTTATCAGCATTGCGAGCGTGGCTGTCGGCATACTGGTTTTCGTCGGCAGGGTCGCACTGTACCTTCATACCGACGACACCGTGAGCATGCCTGAGATAATAGCGAACATACTGCAGTCGCTAATGCTTGCGGTTACATTGGTGGTATGCGCAGTACCCGAGGGATTGCCTATGGCGGTAACCATGAGCCTTGCCTACTCTATGCGACGCATGCTGAAGACAAACAACCTCGTCAGGAAGATACATGCCTGCGAGACCATGGGCGCCACTACGGTGATATGCACCGACAAGACGGGCACGCTTACACAAAACCGAATGCAGGTGGCTGACGCCTTGTACCGCGAGGATGATGCCGACGCCCTGAGACTCTGCATGGCTGTCAACAGCACCGCCATGCTTGACGGTGACTCCGTACTGGGAAATCCTACCGAGGGTGCACTGCTCCTGTGGCTCAGGGAACGCGGCGTGGACTACTCCGCACTGCGTGAATCATGCAGCATCGCTGCCGAGGAACCGTTTTCTACCGAAACGAAATATATGTCCATGACTCTGTCTGACGGCACAAGACTCGTAAAGGGTGCCCCGGAGGTAGTCATGGCTATGTGTGCCGACTTCGACATACCGAGAGACGAGGCCGAGGAGAGATTGCGCCAATGGCAGAAGAGGGCTATGCGCACACTGGCTTTTGCCTGCGGCTCTGGGGCTTCGCTCAAGCTCATCGGACTTGTTGCCATCAGCGACCCCGTACGCGATGACGTCACCGATGCCATACAGACGTGCCAGCGAGCTGGCATACGCGTGATAATGGTGACGGGCGACAACCGCGAGACCGCACGTGAGATTGGCAGACAGATAGGACTGAACGATATTGACAACGACATAGTGGCGAGGGCACGTCCACTCGACAAGCGAAACCTGGTGGAGCAACTGCAGCAGCAGGGCGAGGTGGTGGCTGTCACCGGCGACGGCACCAACGATGCACCGGCACTGAAGGCGGCTCACGTAGGATTGTCGATGGGGGCTGGCACCAGCGTTGCAAAGGAGGCAAGCGACATCACCATCATCGACAACTCTTTCGCCAGTATCTGCCGTGCCGTCATGTGGGGACGTTCACTGTATATCAACATTCAGCGTTTCATCCTCTTTCAGCTTACGGTCAACATCACCGCTTGCCTGGTGGTCATGGTCGGGTCGTTTATCACCCCTACCCCTCCGCTTACGGTTACCCAGATGCTGTGGGTGAACCTCATAATGGATACCTTCGCCGCCGTGGCACTTGCGTCGCTGCCACCTTCCGCAGAGGTCATGAACAGCAAGCCGCGAAATCGCTATGCCAACATAATAGATCGTTCCATGGCTGTCAACCTCATAGGCACGAGCCTGTACTTCTCGGCCCTCATGCTGGCACTGCTGTGTAGCCTGCATCCATTCGACGGCACGGAGCGCGCCATATTCTTCACGTCGTTCATCATGCTGCAGTTCTGGAACCTGTTTTGCGCCAAGGGCTTCAAAGCTAACGGTGAGATGCGCTTCAAGGGGGCACGCGCCTTCATTCTCATAGCTGTCATCATCTTCCTGGGACAATGGCTCATAGTCACCGTGGCATATAACTTCTTCAACATAGCCCCTCTGCAGCCACTCACCATGTTGTATGTCGTGGCTGCCACCGCTGCCGCCGTGGCTATCAAGCATTGCTTTATACGACTTGCTAAATTTTAAGCCAATACTCATATAAAAAATCAAAGTGTCATAAATAGAAGGCTATTTGTGACACTTTGATTTTTACAACCCCTATTTCCTTGCGTTGAAATCCATCGCAAGGAAATTATTTTCGTACACGCGATTCTCGCACACGCTGCAACTCTCTGATATTCAATAGACGGTTTCCTCGCAATCTGTTTTTTCGCTTGTAAAAGCTATCAAATTGCGTTGTAAAAGGTGCCGTTTTACGTTGTAAAAGCTATCATATTACATTGTAAAAGCTATCATATTACGATGTAATTTGATAGCTTTTACTTTTCGCCCACTGTTTTGGGTCTTTCAATCAATAATGAAATGCCTTTTCTTTCTCTATTTTGCGTTTTCAAGTTGACTGTTTCAAAAAGTCAAAGTGTAATCAAAGCACCTCCTTTTGTGACAAAGTGAGAAATCGTCGCAGCGTAAATTTTAGAAACAAATTATGGTTAATTCTTTTAATGGGGAAACGAAATATTATTTTTTTTGGAAACGAATTATTCTCGCTCGGCACGCAGTGACGCTTTGCTTGCAAAGAATTAATTTTAATTTTTATAATTGGTGGAAACATAATTATTATAACAAAATTAGAATAAATTAGTATAATTCGTTTCAAAAGCCTAAGTGCGATGTTTTTTGGAAACAAATTAGTATCACTCGGCACTTTGTGACGCTTTGCTTGCAAAGAATTAATCATAATTCTTTTAATGGGGAAACGATATATTATTTTTTAGAAACGAATTATGCTCGCTCGGCACGCAGTGACGCTTTGCTTGCAAAGAATTATTTTTAATTTAGTCACGAATTTTATTTATAATAATTATGGTTAATTATGGTAATTCGTTTCTTCAAAATCAGAATCAAACTAAATGTAATTCGTTTCAGAAGGAGACAAAAAGAGGAATCATTTTCTGTTTTATGTTACAGATTTTCCTATATATGTTTGCAAATGTCATGTTTTATTTGTAATTTTGCAATCGCAAACTTTTTCTGCGCCTGTAACGACAACCTCGGAACGGCAACGAAAAGAGGGAGTACTACATAATATAAAGCGACACTAAAGCTTTGTTTTTTGGTGACTTGAACGTCGGAACTTCATCTCTCTATCAAAGACAAACGCAGAAGTGGTGCTACGGATGTGTATATATTTATGCAGCCGGAGTGTGCCGAGGGTATAATATGCCCTTACGCACACTTTTCGGGTGTATCATATACATTATCGTAGGTATCAAATCTGCATGTTCCATAGAGAAGGCTTCCGACGGCCTAAGTCACGGAACGAGCAGAGGTCTGATACCTACGTTTTTATTCTGTAGCAACTATTATTATATCAAAAACTAACTTAGTGTCTTTCTTTGGGTATCAGAGAGACCATTCTAACATTTTTACTACTAACAGATGAAAGTAAAAAGATTTTTATTAGCTGCATTGTGCGGCATGGCTACGTGTGTGCCTATCCATGCGCAGAAAGTTGTCTATTCCTATGATGCAGGAGGCAACAGGACCCTGAAGAAAATCGTAATTATCTCTGCCAATGCCAAGGCACAGGGCGGCGCGTTTGAAGACGGCGAGGAAGAGAACGAGGCAACCGCCATTGACGGAGTGAATGCTCATGGTGACGGCATCAGCATCTCAGCAAACGACGACGACGTGACGGTGAACGTCAGTGATGCCGACTGGACCGGCGAAGCTACCGTCATCGTGCATGCCAGCG
>JAEEGF011187972.1_pt1 | contig 15652 bp, 17 predicted proteins | sample 9134171 | NCBI WGS metagenome assembly JAEEGF01 (sample SAMN16246542, study PRJNA631951) | gut metagenome | biome: gut microbiome; feature: rumen; material: AP-attached | host: Bos | place: Iran: Karaj | collected 2018-10 | reverse complement strand
GGCGCGTCTGCCAATTCCGCCACGTCCGCCTGCGTCATCATGGTGACCCGTCGGGGATTCGAACCCCGGACACCTTGATTAAAAGTCAAGTGCTCTACCGACTGAGCTAACGGGTCATGGCTGGGGTGGCGCGATTTGAACGCACGAATGACGGAGTCAAAGTCCGTTGCCTTACCGCTTGGCTACACCCCAGTGATGCTTTGAAGCCGGGCATAACGCCCGGCTTCCGAGCAATGGGGTGGATAGTGGGACTCGAACCCACGACCTCCAGAGCCACAATCTGGCATTCTAGCCAACTGAACTATATCCACCACGTACGCTCATCGGATGCACATCCCCGAAGGGAATCCGCCGGGGATGCGCCATTGGCGCGCCTGCAGGGATTCGAACCCGGGACCTACGGCTTAGAAGGCCGTTGCTCTATCCTGCTGAGCTACAGACGCATCGCAGTTCCGAATTCATATTTTAACAGACGAATCCGAATCTGTCAATGATTTTTTCGGCAAATCATCTGCCGCAGCACTTTTTGTACTTCTTGCCGCTTCCGCACGGGCAGGGATCGTTTCTGCCGACCGTCGGCGGTGCGACATAGATCTTTTCGGCGCGATACTGCTTCGTCAGTTCCCTGCGCTGCTCGGGCGTGCGAACCGCTTCCCATTCCGGAAGATCATAGAGCCAGTTCGCCTTTGCGTTGTGCATGTTGATGTACAGACGGTCGAAATCGAAGTCGAGCGAAACCTCGCTGTCCTCGGTCAGCGATTCGAGGTCCAGTTCACCTTTTTTGAAGCTCGTGTTTGCGCCGTCCAGAAATCCCGTGAACGTGACCGGATCCATGTCGAACTGCTTTGCGACGTCCGCAAGCCTGCCGGAAAAGACCGTCTCGTGATTCGCGAGGATCTTTTTGTAATTCTGTTTCTCCGCCTCGAAGTATGTCCCCCAAAATGTGTCGTATGCTTCGCGCGTCTGCTGCGACTGCGCAACCTGCTGCCAAGTATCGTATAAGCTCATCCCTCATTCTCCTTTCAAAGCGGTTTCGATTGTAACAGATAAGTCTCTCTGAGGCAAGCATTATTTTCGATTGTCTCAAGAATGTTCCGGTTCCAGAGAAGCAATGCGCCTTCGCCGGTGTCCGTGTAGTACTTTTTGCGGAAGCCCTGCTGCAGGAAGCCGAACTGCTCGTACATCTTCTGCGCGACGAGGTTCGTCTCGCGTACCTCAAGCGTCATCATCTCCGCGCCGAACGAAGCGGCGTGCTCCATTGCCGCAAGCAGCAGCTGTTTGCCGTATCCGTGCCCGCGGTGATCCGGATGGATCGCGATGTTGGTGATATGCGCCTCCTCAAACAGCACCCACATGCCGCAATAGCCGATCACTTCCCCGTCCTGTTCCGCTACGACATAATGCGCAACGCGGTTCCTGAGCTCGCCCGCGAGCGATTGCCGCGACCACGGAGAACGGAACGAAAGCGTTTCGATCCGATACACCGTATCGATATCGTCTCTTGTCATCGGTCGAACGGTCATCATGCGTTCCACATCCGTTCCGCCTGCGAAAGCTTCAGATACATCGGCGCGATCTCCTTTTCTCCGGTGCGGGACGCCGCAATCCTCGCGACGTGTTCCGCAGAGGGCAAAACCTTGAAATCGGTTGCGGAACCGACGGTCAGGCAGTCTTTCGGCAGGTCTTTCAGAAAATCTTTCACGACGCAGGCGCAGGGCGGCGTCAGCACATTTTGTGCGTACATATCCGGACGTGCGGGATCATATCGGTACTGAAAGACGGCGCCGTACCCGTTGCCGTTGCGCGCGTCGATCAGCGCGCAGATCGCATTGCGCGGCGGGTTTATGTCACGGAACCGGTATGCGATCGCTTCGAGCGCGTTCACCGCGATCACCGGCTTTTGATGCGCGGCGCCGAGCGCATTCGCCATGCAGACGCCGATGCGTACGCCGGTAAACGAGCCCGGGCCGACGTCCGCAGCGAAGGCGTCCATATCGGCTGTCGTCAATCCATGCTCGGAAAGCAGCGCTTCCGCCGCAGGCAGGACCGACTCCGCGTGTCTGAGATTGGTGTCGATCACGGTCTCATGGACGGTCCCGTCCATATACAGCGCAACCGATGCGACGGCGTCCGTGGTTTCAAATGCAAGAATCTTCATGAAAAATCTCCTCCGTCCGCATTCCGTGCGGTATGATGCGCACCGTGCGCGCGTCCATCCCGGAACCTGCGATCGAAACGTCCAACCGTTCATTCGGCAGCGCCGATTCGACCAGATTTGCCCATTCCATCAGGATCAGCGATCGTTCCTTGAGATAGTCCTCGTACCCGATCGCATACAGCTCGTCCGCATCGGAGAGCCGGTACGCGTCGAAATGGTAAAGCTTCGGTTCGGTCGGATATTCGCAGACGATCGTAAACGTCGGGCTCGAAACATGATCGACGCCGAATGATTGCGCAACGCCTCGCGCAAACACGGTTTTACCCGCGCCGAGATCGCCGTACAAGGCGATAAAGCCGTGACGGTCCAGACGTTCGGCAATCCGTTTGCCCAACGCCAGCATATCCTCTTCGGTTTTGACGATACGTTCGATCGTCATCAGAACAGCTTCCTTTCCAACAGTTCCGCGGCAAAGTCCGCATAGCAGTCGTTCTCGATCGCGGTGCGCGCATCCTCCATCAGACGCAGCGAGAAGCGCAGATTGTGCATCGAAACGAGCTGTGCGGCAAGAATCTCGTCCGCCTTGATCAGGTGGCGGATATACGCTCTGGTGAAGTTTCGGCAGGCATAGCAGTCGCAGCCTTCCTCGATCGGCGAGAAATCGTGTTCGAAGGTCTTGTTCCGAAGCATCAGCCGCCCGTTTCGCGTCAGCGCCAGACCGTTTCGCGCGGAACGCGTCTGCAGCACGCAGTCAAAGAGGTCGATGCCGCGCAGTACGCCTTCGAGAAGGCAGTCGGGACTGCCGACGCCCATCAGATACCGCGGCTTGTTCTCCGGCATATACGGGCGGATCGTTTCGAGCATTTCGTACATGACAGGCTTCGGCTCTCCGACGGATAGCCCGCCGATGCCGTAGCCGATGAAATCCATCGACGCAAGCGTCTTTGCGCTCTCGATGCGAAGATCGGGATACACGCTGCCCTGCACGATGCCGAACAGCGCCTGATCCTGTCTCGTATGCGCCTTTTGGCAACGCTCCGCCCAACGGTGCGTGCGGTCCATCGCCTTGACGGCGTATGCGTGATCCTTCGACGGATCGGCGCATTCGTCAAAGCACATGGCGATATCCGCGCCCAAAGCCTCCTCGATCTCCATGACCTTTTCGGGTGTGAAGAAATGCTTGCTGCCGTCGATGTGCGAACGAAACAGCACGCCGTCTTCGCGGATATCGTTGATCCCCGCAAGGCTGAACACCTGGAATCCGCCGCTGTCGGTCAGAATCGGCTTGTCCCAGTGCATGAATTTGTGAAGTCCGCCCGCTTCCCTGACGAGTTCATGACCGGGACGCAGATACAGGTGATACGTGTTGCTCAGGATGATCTGCGCCTTGACGTCGTCGAGATCGCGCGGCGTCATCGCCTTGACCGTCGCCTGCGTGCCGACCGGCATATAGGCGGGCGTTTCGATCACGCCGTGCGGCGTATAAAACCTGCCGCGGCGCGCGCCGGTGTGTTTGTCCGTATGCAGCAGTTCAAAATGAAACGGTTGATCCATAATTCCCTCTTATTCGATAAACATGGCGTCGCCGAACGAGAAGAAGCGATAGCGCGCTTCGACCGCATGGCGATAGACGGCAAGCATTTCCTCGCGCGAGCAGAGCGCGGAAACCAGCATCAAAAGCGTCGATTCCGGCAGATGGAAGTTCGTAATCAGCGCGTCGACCGCCTTGAAGCGATAGCCCGGCGTGATGAAAATGTTGGTTTCGCCGATGCCGGGATGCACGACGCCGTTGTCGTCGGTCACGCTCTCGAGCGTTCGCGTTGTGGTCGTGCCGACGCAGACGATCCGTCCGCCGTTTCTGCGGACGCGGTTGATCGTTTCCGCCGCTTCCTCCGTCACTTCGTAGTGTTCGCTGTGCATGTGATGATCCTCGACGTTTTCGACCGAGACCGGACGGAACGTGCCGAGCCCGACATGCAGCAGAACGTCGACGATCGGAATCCCCATATCGCGAATCTGCCCGAGCAGTTCCGGCGTAAAATGCAATCCCGCGGTCGGCGCCGCGGCGGAACCGAGCGTTTCGGCATAGACCGTCTGATAGCGTTCTTTGTCGGTCAGCCGTTCGGTGATGTACGGCGGCAGCGGCATCTGCCCCGCGCGGTCGAGTACCTCCTCGAAGATGCCGTCATAGAGTAAACGAACGCGCTTTCCGCCTTCGAGCGCAAGATCGCCTATCACTTCGACCGAGAGTTCATCGTTGACGCGATAGACCAGTCCCGGCTTTGCGCGTTTGGCGGGCTTGCATAGGCACTCCCATTCATCCCCCTCCATGCGCCGGAGAAGCAGAAACTCCATCGTGCCGCCCGTTTCCTCGCGCGTACCGATGATGCGCGCCGGAATAACGCGCGTGTTGTTGCGCACCAGAACGTCCGTCGGACGCAGATGTTTCAGGATATCCGTGAATACGCCGTCCTCGATCCGTTGCGTATCGCGGTGATACGTCAAAAGCCTCGACGCGCTGCGAACGGCGGTCGGGGTTTGCGCAATAAGCTCCTTGGGGAGGTCGTAGTAAAAGTCGCTTGTCTTCAATCGTTTGCCTCTTAAGTCAAAATCAATTCATTATACATAGCATGCCGAAAGAAATCAAGCGGAATCTCGCGCTTTTCCGGTCTGCCCCGGGAAAAAGGCATTGACATTCGCATTTTGATTTGTTATAATGCGCATTGCGCGAGGAGATGTGTCCGAGTGGCTTAAGGAGGCGGTCTTGAAAACCGTTGATGTGAAAGCATCCGTGGGTTCAAATCCTACCATCTCCGCCATTTTCTCGATTATAGCACGCGGAAATACCCAAGTGGCTATAAGGGGCTCCCCTGCTAAGGGAGTAGACCGGGGTGACCGGTGCGTGGGTTCAAATCCCACTTTCCGCGCCACGTCGTCGCGAGCCGAATCAGCTCGCGGCGACTTTTCTTTGCCGTCTCAAAAGAACCGACATGAAACACGCTTTCGTCTCACATCATCATACGGAGTCTGCGCGCAAGCTGACCGAAGGCAAGCCCTGGAAGGTGCTTGTCTCTTTTGCGGCGCCGATCTTTCTGAGCCAGCTGTTTCAGCAGCTCTACAATACGGCGGATTCCTGGATCGTCGGGAACTTTCTCGGCAAGGAGGCTCTGGCGGCGGTCAACTCCTCGGGCAGTCTGATCTTCCTTCTCATCAGCTTTTTCGTCGGCGCATCTATGGGCGCGGGCGTCGTCATTTCGCGCTACTTCGGCGCGGGCGATCAGGAGCGCGTTTCGCGCGCGGTGCATACCAACGCCGTGTTCTCCCTGATCTGCGGGGTTGTTTTGTCGGTATTCGGCGTGATTATGACGCCGCAGATTCTGCACTGGATGGGCGTGCCGGACGACGTTCTGCCGCGCTCCACGGAATATCTGCGCTACTACTTCCTCGGCTCCGTTCCCGTGGTGATGTACAACTCCATGAAGGGCGTGATGAACGCCGTCGGCGACAGCCGCCGTCCGCTTTACTATCTCATCGTCTCTTCGCTGTTGAATATCGTACTGGACCTGTTGTTCGTCGGCGCGTTCGGGTTCGGCGTCAAGGGCGCTGCGATCGCCACCGTGCTTTCGCAGACGGTCAGCGCGCTGCTCTGTCTCCGTCAGCTGACGCGGAAAGGTACGGTCTATCAGCTTGAATGGAAGAAGCTCCGGATCGACCTCCAAAGCCTCAAAGAGATCGTCAAGTACGGTCTGCCGACCGGCGTGCAGAACTCCGTCATCGGCTTTGCGAACGTGCTCGTGCAGACGCACATCAACAGCTTCGGCGCGCTTGCCATGGCGGCGTGCGGCGCGTATTCGCGCATCGAAGGATTTGTGTTCCTGCCGATCATGAGCGTATCGATGGCGCTGACCAGCTATATCGGACAGAACCTCGGCGCAAAGGAATACGAGCGCGCAAAACAGGGCGCGCGCTTCGGGATCCTGACCTCGATCACAATGGCGGAGATCGTCGGCATCGTTCTGTTCTTCTTCGGCGGATTCTTCATATCGACCTTTATTCAGGACGCCGATCCGGAAGCCGTCGCCGAGATCATAGCGATCGGCGCAAAGCAATGCAGGCTGGAGGCGCTGTTCTTCTTCCTGCTCGCGTTCTCGCATTCGATCGCCGGCATCTGCCGCGGCGCAGGCAAAGCGATCGTGCCGATGCTGATCATGCTGATCGTCTGGTGCGTGATCCGCATCATCTACATCACCGTTGCGATGCGTATTTCGCATACGATCGAGCTGCTCTTTGCCGCCTATCCTCTGACATGGTTTATCAGCTCGGTCATCTATTTCATCTACTACAAGAAATCCGACTGGATTCACGGTTTCGAATCCTGAAATAAGCAGCCCGTAAAAGGCTGCTTTTTCGTTTGTGTTACGCCCCGGTACAGACGCCGTTATTGTCGATCGTTCGGTTCCCTTCCGGCAAAAGCTCGGAGATCGTGACGAACCGGTATCCCTGCTTCTGCGCTTCCTCAATCAGCTTCGGCAGATACGTTTCGATCTCAAACCCGTTGTTGTGCGAGAGAATGATGCTGCCGTCCGAGAGCTTCGGCAGGACGGCGTTCAAGATCGTTTCGGAGCTGCGTCCCTGCTTCCAGTCGACGGTGTCGAGGTTCCACTGCACGATTTCGTACCCCATATCGCGCACCGTGGATACGACGGTATCGTTGTATTCGCCGAACGGCGCGCGAAACAGGGTGCAGCGTTTTCCGGTCAGCGCTTCGATCTGATCGTCGAGCTCGGAAAGCTCCTTACGGATCTCCTCCGCCGAAATCCGGTTCATGTGCGGATGCGTCAGCGAATGGTTCCCGATCTCGTGCCCGCGGGCGGCGATCTCCTTGACGACGTCCGGATACGCTTTCACCCAGACGCCGCACAGAAAGAACGTCGCTTTGATGTTGTACCGGTCGAGCGTTTCCAGAATGAAGCCCGTTTTGTCCGCGCTCCACGCCGCGTCGATCGTCAGCGCGATCGCGTGATCGGTCCTCGAAACGCGATAGACCGGCACAAGTCTGGAATTGACCGGAATCGCATTGAGTTCGTAGCAGTCGACAACCGCCATGGTCGGCGCCGTCTCCCCCTCGTCTTTGTCGCGGAAGATGAAATATGCCGCAACCGTCGCGCCGATCAGTGCGAGACAGACGAGCACGGCAATCCAAGTTTTCTTATTGATAACGATAACCTGCATCCCTGATCCCTCCGAATCTTTGCTAAACTGTATGCAGACGGAGGGCGATTATGCAAAAAAGCGCCGGATTCGACCGGCGCGTTTCAATATGCGAGGCGACAGTAGCCGTTTTTCAGCGGAAGACGGAACGCATCGTGAAAGACCAGATACTGCATGCTGTAATGCCGCTCGCCCTTTAGACCGCAATCGACCGGCGCAAGGGCTTTGATCTCTTTCCCGACACGCGCGGCGGCTGCGTCGAGCAGCGCTTCATAAGCGGGTGTGCAAAGCGCGAGCAGTTCATAGACCACCCCGTCCGGACAGCAGCAGATATATCCGACAGGACGGTTTTCGGCGTAGGCGATCAGCGTTTTTGCGCCGTCGATCGCGTAATCCTCCAAAACGGTCTGCATCTCTTGCAGATCGCGAATCTGCATGCCGTCGTGCGTCTTCATCACAGTGCGATAGACGGTAAGAAGATCGTCCCAACGTTCGCCTTCTTTGAGATCGAACGCCTTGTGTTTGCGCATGAGATCGGAATGTACGGAAAGAATCTCCGTGCCGTTGACAAAGCCGAGCGACGCATAGAGCGGTTCGGCCACCGGATGCAGATAGCAGCAGGAAAAGCCGCTCTGTTCGGCATGCGCGATCAGCTTGTTCATCAGGCTGTGCATCAAGCCCTGATTTCGATATTCCGGAAGCGTGGAGACGCCCGCGACAAGCAGCGCGGGAACCGTCTTATGCTCGATGAACAGCTCGGTCGGACGGCCCTGCGCCATCGCGATCAGGCGTTCGCCCTCGAACGCGCCGAAGGAGTGTTCCGGATGAAAGCGCTTTTGAAAATAGTACGCGGTAAACGCGGGCGATTCCTCGAAGATGTCGCGCCACACGGCTTCCGCCTGCGCGCTGTCGGAAGCCGTCAGTTTGCGGATGATCACAGCTGCCTCCCTCCCGCCGCACGGGCATATACGCTCATTGAAATGCCTACGCAGGCAAACGATGCGAGGATGTTGGAGCCGCCGTAGCTGATAAACGGCAGCGGAATGCCTGTGACGGGCATGGCGCCGAGATTCATGGCGACGTTCTCAAAGATGTGCGCCGCAAGCATGACGGTACAGCCGACGACCAGACAGCGTCCGAACGCGTCGCGCGCGGTCAGCGCCGTATGGAGCCAGTGAAACAGCAGCAGGAAGAACACGATGATAAGCATCATCGCGCCGAAAAAGCCGAGTCCCTCGCCGATGCCGGAAAAGATGAAGTCCGAATGGCGGATCGGCACGTATCCCTGCTGCGTCAGCGTGCCCTTGGTGAAATACCCTTTGCCCCAGAACCCGCCGCTTCCGATCACCTGTTTGGCGTGGAGCACGTTCAGGCCGGAGCCTTCGAGATTGCGCGTCGGATCGAGGAAGACGCGGATGCGCTCCTTCTGCGTTTCGGTCAGCACAAACATCCAGCTGACGATGCCGCCGACGCCGATCGCGAACAGTCCGCCGATGACATAGCGCCAGCGGATGCGCACGCAGAAGAGGATGCCGCCGAAGATGATCAGCATGACCATCGCCGTGCCGAAATCGTTCTGCAGGATGACGAGCAAAAACGGAATAAAAAAATACACGAACAGGCGCAGAAAATCGCTGAGCTTGCTGATCGGTCCTCTGCGGTCGTAAATCTCCGACGCCGCCTTCCCGAGTACGACGATCAGCACAACCTTGGTGATCTCCGACGGCTGAAATGCGCGCGTGCCGAGGTTGTACCAGCCGAGCGCGCCGCGCGTGCTTTCACCCGCAATGACGAGCAGCGCAAGCAGAACGATGCAGACGATGTATGCGACCTTCGTGAACGGCTTGTACTTGTCGTAATCAAAGATGGCAAGCGGGATCAGTGCCGCAAGCGAGATCAGAATGTTCGCAACCTGACGTGAAAAAAACTGAAAATTGAGTCTGTCCCAGAACGCCGCAAACGTCGTTTCCGTGCCGTCGAATGGGTCGGAAAGCACGTTCAGAAGCGTCACAAGCCCGAACAGAACCAAGGCCGCTACCAATACAATCGTAATGATATCGACCCGATATGGTGCTTTGGTTCTGATCGGTCGTTTGTTCATTGATCCGATGATGTACCGTGCACGCTTTGCGGGCGCAGCGTCGGGCTCCGTCTTCTGTGCAAAACCGGTTGCGCTCGCCGAGCTTTTACGCATCACATTGTTGCAGTCCGCCTTGATCCGCATTGCTTCGCAGCAAAGCTTCCTGCATTCAACGCTCTTCCTCCTGAGAATTGATCTGACGGTCCAGCGCATAAAACGCATCCCGCAGTTCTTCGTTTGTGGCAAACATATCGCTGTACGCTTCAAGGAGCACCGCTCCCGAGAAGCCCTTTTGCAGCAAGGCATCCGTGATCGCGCGAAAATCCACGCTTCCCTTCGGCGGCAGACAGTAGCGCGCGGTATTGCCCGAACGGTCGCAGTCGCATGCGTGGACCGCGATGATGTGTTCGCCGAGCGCATCGATAAACGCAAACGGATCGACGCCGGCGCGCAGCGACTGTTTGATATCGAGCGTATGATACAGCGGTCGCGTCATCAGCTCGTGAATCCTTTGCCCGATCTCGGGCGTCGGCATGATGCTGTAGCTGACGTTTTCGAGCGTCAGATGCAGCCCGTGGTCCTCCGCCATGTCCGAAAGACGGTCGAAGATCGGCGCAAGACGTTCGAGCTGCAGGTTCTTCGCAACGCCGTTCAGTACGACGGGACCGTGCATCACGTAATGATCCGCGCCGAGCCTCTCTCCCGCTCTCAGCACGGCTGCATAGCCTTTCTCGGCATCCTCGCGCTGTCTCGGATGCGGGGTAAACAGCAGCGGTTCAAACTGCAGGCTCATCGGATGTACCGCGACCACGCGGATGCCCGCGTCGTCGGAACGCTTTTTCAGCAGCTTCACGAAGTCCTGCGCGTACTCCGACCAACTGTTGAGATAGTATTCCGCATGGACGACGCCCCATCTGTGAAACAGCTCCGGCGCGTCCTCAAGCATCAGTTTATCGAAAAAGCTTGCAGTTGAAATTCCGGTTTTGACCATAGTTACCTCTTTATCATTGTACCATCCTTTTGTCCATATAGAAAGAGCAAATTTTATTTTGAGACACAAAATAATATTTAGATTTCTTTGACTTTTTTGTTTACAAATGCGAAGAATCCGTGTATGATAATACTGTTGGAATATGCGTGCAAGCGCAATCCGTGATTTTGCATCATTACAGTAAAGGAGTTATTTTCACATGATCGATCTGACAATGAATCGTGAAAATCTCAAGCGTTCCGTCGAGCGCGCGCGTGAGAAGAACATCATCATTCCGACTTTTGCACAGATGGAAGATCCGACGAAGATTCCGGAAGCGATTCAGGACAAGCTGACGCACGTCGGTCTTTGGGACGTCAATCCTCTGAACCTGTTCCGTATCACCTGGAGAAACAATCCCGTCGAAAAGGGCGGCGACGGCAAGTTCGGCGACGTCAACTATATCGAGCTTCCCTCGTCCCTGACCGGCGTCAAGGCGCGCATCCTCCTTCTGACCGGCAAATGGTTCCCCACCGGCTGCCACAAGGTCGGCGCATCGTTCGGCTGTCTCGTGCCGCGTCTCGTGACCGGACAGTTCGATCCGACGTACCATCACGCGGTCTGGCCGTCCACCGGCAACTACTGCCGCGGCGGCGCGTTCAACTCGAAGCTCCTCGCCTGCGATTCCGTTGCGATCCTTCCCGCCGAGATGTCCAGAGAACGCTTCGACTGGCTTTCGAAGATCGCCGGTCAGGTCATTGCGACGCCGGGCTGCGAATCCAATGTCAAGGAAATCTTCGACAAGACCTGGGAGCTCAAAAAGGATCCGTCCATGATGATCTTCAACCAGTTTGAGGAGATGGGCAATCCGCTCTGGCACTACAACGTCACCGGCAAGGCGATCTATGACGTCGTCGAAGAAGTCCGCCGCGAAGGCGATCACTTTGCGGGCGCGGCGTTCACCAGCGGTTCCGCGGGTACGATGAGCGCGGGCGACTACCTCAAGGAGAAGTATCCGGGCTCGAAGCTCGCCGTCGGCGAGGCGCTGCAGTGCCCGACGCTTCTGAACAACGGGTTCGGCGGTCACCGCATCGAAGGCATCGGCGACAAGCACGTGCCGTGGATTCACAACGTCAAAAACACCGACATGGTCATCGCGATCGACGACGAAGACAGCCAGAAGCTCCTCCGTCTCTTCAACGATCCGGTCGGTCTCAAGTATCTGCACGAGGTCGTCGGCGTACCGCAGGAGACGGTCGAACAGCTTTCGCTGCTCGGTATCTCCGGCATTGCAAACCTGCTGTGCTGCATCAAGATGGCGAAGTACTACGAGCTCACCGAGCACGACATCCTCGCGACCGTCGGCACAGACTCTGCAGTCATGTATCAGAGCCGCATCCGCGAACTCGAAGAGGAAAACGGCGCGTATACCGAAGCGATGGCGGCGGCCGACTGGGCGGAACATTTGCACGGCATCCGCACCGACACGATGGAAGAGCTCACCTATCAGAGCCGCAAGCGCATCCACAACCTCAAGTATTACACCTGGGTGGAACAGCAGGGCAAGGATGTGCACGAGCTCAACGCGCAGTGGTACGACGAGCACTACTGGACCGACATTCACGCGCAGGTCGATGCGATCGACGAGCTCATCAACGAGTTCAACGAGCAGACCGGTCTTCTCAAAAATCTCTGATCGATGCGCAAAAGCCCGTTTTCGGACGGGCTTTTTTCGTTGCACAGACGATTGACGAAACGTGTTTTTTCCTGTAAAATGAGCTCATGGACGAGAATCTGCACAAGGGACATCGCGAACGCATCCGCAAAGCATATCTGGAACGCGGCATGGACAGCATGCCGGATCATGCCGTTCTGGAGCTGCTTCTGACCTATGCGATTCCGCGCCGCGACGTCAACGATACCGCGCATCTGCTGCTCAACCGATTCGGCAGTCTGAACAACGTGCTTTCCGCCGATCCGCGTGAGCTCATGCAGACGGAAGGCATCGGACAGAGCGCCGCGGTCTTTCTGCATATGCTCTTCGACGCGCATCGCCGGCTGAATCTGCAGACCATGCAGAACGCAAACGGCAAAGTGCGCCTCGAAACGCCGCAGGACGCCTGCCGGTATGCGCTGGCGCTCTCCGCATCGGACCGCAACGAGACGCTTCGCGTGATCTCGCTTGACGCATCGATGACCGTCCTGCACGACGACGTACTGGAAGTCGGCACGCCGACCAACGTGCATTTCGAGCCGCGCCGCGTCGTCGAAACCGCGCTGCTGCACAACGCACGCTATCTGATTCTCACGCACAACCATCCTTCGAACATTCTCGTGCCGTCGTCGGACGACGTCAAGACCGCGAAGATGATTCAGGAGATCGCGTCAAAGCTTGAGATCGACGTGCGCGATCAGCTGATTCTGACCAAGAACGCCGCGTACAGCTATCAGTATGACCGCGTGTTCTTCTTCAGCACGCCCGCCATCTGTCACGCGATGTCGCTCGAAGAATACTGCGACACGATCTGCGCGCCGCGCACCAAATCCAAACTGTCATAAGGAGCTGCCATGCAGGCGAAATGTATCTGTCGGGTTCCGGATATCAACAACTGGACCATCATTCATATCACCGGCCGCGACCGCGTCATCCGCTGCAGCCAGTGTCGCCAGATCTGGCATTCCTACGGTTCCTACACCAAGGAGCTGACCGAGGACCTCGTCTCGCCGTATGAGTGGCGGCATCTGATCCGCACGCCGGAATACCATAAGGGCGATTACGAAATCGAAGGCGAGCCGGAATCCTACCTCGATCCGGCGTTTGAAAGCCGTTTTGAAAGCGAAACCGAATGAAACACGAATTCTTTCGGACGGTCAAGTACGTCCTGATCGCCGCTTCCGCGGGCATCGTTCAGATCGGCAGCTTTACGCTGATGAACGAACTGATCGGCTGGGACTACTGGCTCAGCTATCTTATCGCGCTCGTTCTGTCCGTCGTCTGGAACTTCACATTCAACCGCCGCTACACGTTCAAAAGCGCGTCGAACATCCCAAAGGCAATGCTGCTCGTCTTTGCCTACTACTGCGTGTTTACGCCGCTGTCAACGCTTCTGGAGCACTATCTCACGGATCGGCTGCACTGGAACGAATACCTTGTGACCGCGATCAATATGCTTTTGAACCTCGCGACGGAGTTTCCCTTTCAGCGCTTCGTCGTCTTCCGCAAAACGATCGACACGAACGACCTTGCGCAAAAGGAACAGCCGCAGGAATAAAAAACAGCAGCCGCGACGGCTGCTGCTTTTCGTTAATTTTAAGCTTGGATGTCCTTGCGGTTGTAGCGGATGAACGCGACGGCTACGCCGATCGCGGCAAAGATCATGCCGGGAATCAGATAGTTCGGATCGATTGCGCCCTTGGAGACGATCACCGTGCCGTCAGCGTACGAGAAGGGCGTGAGATAGCGCAGAAACTCCGCGTCCTCGGAAAGGTTTGCAAGGATACTCATGAAGTAGAACACAAACGCCACGCCGAGTCCGATGCCGAGTCCGTTCCCGCGCAAAAATGCGGACACGCCGAACAGGATGCAGGCAATCTCGATCTGCATCAGAAGGTAGCCGAGGAAGACTTGGAAGAACAGCTTCGCTTCGATCTCCTGTCCGATCGCAAGCGTGCCGGCGGCTGCGCCGAGCGCCACGACAAGGTTCAGGATCAACACTTCGACCAGTACGGCGGCGAGCTTTTGTGCGACGACATAGACGCGCGAGACCGGATGCGTGAGCAAGAACTCCGCCGTGCGCTCGCGCTCCTCCTTTGAAAGTGCGGCGATCCCGATAAGCGCCGCAAAGAACGCGCCGCCGAGCCCGAGCACGTTGCCGCATTCCACGGCAAAGTATCCTCTGTATTCGCCGAAATTGACCTTGTCCATATTGAATGCCGCGGTGAATCCGCCCATGTCCGCAAACATGTCGCTCATCTCGTTCACCTGCGATTCCATCTGCGGATAGAGGACAATGCTGATCAGAAGCATGCATGTGATCGCCGCGGTCCACACGATGACCTTGATGCGATCGCGCTTCAATTCGTGGAAGAACAGCGTCATATCATTCGCCCTCCTTCGTGTAGTAGTGCAGGAACACATCCTCGATATCGGGATCGGTCAGCGTGATATCCGTAAAGGTGAGTCCGGCAAGCGCCTTGATCAGCGCGTCCGCGCGTCCGCTGTACAAAAAGCTTGCGTCCGAATCGCCGATCTTGAGGTCGCGCATCCCGTCGATTTCGGGCAATGCGGAAACGCCGTGCAGCGTAACGCGCTTGACACCGGTGCCGGTAAGCTTGTCGACGCGTTCCTCCTTGATGAGCCTGCCCTCGCGCAGAATTCCCGCGCGTTCGCAATGGCGTCCGATCTCCGACAGCACGTGCGAGGAGAGGAACACCGTCGCGCCTTCCGCGTTGCGCTCCTTGAGCAGCGCGAAAAACGCGCGCTGGATCAGCGGATCGAGTCCGCTGGTCGGCTCGTCAAGGATGTACAGACGCGGTTTGTGCTGCATGGCTGCGACGACACCGACCTTTTTGCGGTTTCCGAGCGACAGCTCCCCCACCTTTCTCGACGGATCGAGTTCGAGCCGCTCGCAAAGGCGCTTCGCCTCCTCGCGGCAGTCCATCCTGCGCAGTTTTGCCGAGAATTCCAGAATCTCGCCGACGCGCATGCCGCCGTAAAAGGTCGCCTCGGAAGGCAGATACCCCACTTCGCGGCGGATCCGCTCGCTGTCCTTTTCGATATCCATTCCAAGCACGGAAGCGCTGCCGCCGGTTTTGCGAATCAGTCCGAGCAGCGTGCGAATGGTGGTGCTTTTTCCGGCGCCGTTCGGACCGATAAAGCCGAATATCTCCCCTTCTTCCACGGTGAGGTTCAGGTCCTCTATTCCCCTTGCCTTACCGTAGAACTTGGTGAGTCCTTTCGTTTCGATTGCTTTCATACATCCATATCCTTTCTTTGAGGATCCTATGTCAGTGTATCATATTTGCCGCGCCGATTCAATCTTTCTGTTGGGGAAACTGCGCATCCCAAATCCGCTGTTTTCAGGAAATAAGAAAGGTTATTGCATTGCGCCGGTAACGGACTTGATTGTGAAGCAAAAAAGTCGCCGCGAACACTTCACTGCAAAACCGTCCGCCGGACGATTTTGCGGACGTTCAGTCAAATCCCTTTCGATTGTGCAAGCCAAAGATAATA
>JAEEGF010823427.1_pt1 | contig 15654 bp, 18 predicted proteins | sample 9134171 | NCBI WGS metagenome assembly JAEEGF01 (sample SAMN16246542, study PRJNA631951) | gut metagenome | biome: gut microbiome; feature: rumen; material: AP-attached | host: Bos | place: Iran: Karaj | collected 2018-10 | reverse complement strand
GTTCCCGTAACGGGTCGGGATTTTTATGCTGAGACCCGGGTGAATATTGAACGATTTGTCCATCCTAATGACAGGGAATTAGCTAAGGGATTGCACCAAAAAGAGACGATGTTAAAGAACCTGGAAGGGAGAAAGACCTATTCATATAAATACAGAATCATGGTTGACGGACAGCCTAGATTTTTCCTGTTTACACTTAAACTTGCTGATGACGGAAGAAGCTTTGTGCTGTATGAAAAAGACATAGAGGATGATATTAAAGCGGAAGCCATGCGTCAGGAAGCCCAGAAGAAGCAGGTCACTTTCAGCCAGATCGCAGAAAGTCTGGCAGCCAATTATGATGTGATATATTATGTGGATGCAGAAGATTCGAGTTATATCAGCTTTGAGTGCAGAAACATTTATGGTCAGTTAGATGCCCGGAAATCAGGTGATGATTATTATGCGGATAGTCTGTTGGATATTCCGCAGATCGTTCATCCCGGGGACCGGGACCTTGTGTTCGACTTTCTTGACAAAGAACGTATGGCCAGCACATTTAAGGATAAAAAAAGCGACAGCATTGAGTATCGTGTCGTAGCCGGGGACATAACTCACTATGTGAGACTGACTGTTCGAAAGACCAGCGATGGCACTCATTATATCATTGGTATAGAAAATATCGATGCTGAGATCCAGAGAGAAAAGCAGCATCTTAGAGCCCTGAAGATGGAGAAGGAACTGGCCAGACGCGACGAACTGACCGGGGTAAAGAATAAGACTGCATATCACGAGCTGGAGAAGTCAGTACAGGAAAACATTGACAACGGCCTGGATTATCTGGATTTTGCGCTTGTTGTATGTGATTCGAATAATCTGAAGAGGATAAATGATACTGAAGGCCATGTTGTAGGCGATGAGTATATCAAACAATCAGCAAAACTACTATGCGACATCTTTGTTCATAGTCCGGTATTCAGAGTCGGAGGTGACGAATTCGTTATATTCCTTCGAAGCAATGATTTTACAAACAGAAATGAATTGATGAAGAGGCTTCGAGACCAGGTTCTTGAGAATTTAAAATCAGGATCAGGACCGATCCTTGCTTCCGGAATGGCTGATTACATTCCTGAAACTGACCATCTGGTATCTGAAATATTTGAGCGTGCTGACAAGGAGATGTACGAAGATAAGCAAACTCTTAAGAAAAAAGAGAGTGGATGAGAAAGACTGTTTATATAATTTCATATACAAGAAGATCACCTGAGATTTCTTTTTCAGGTGATTTTTTTGCGAATTGTTGGTTATCGTGCTATTTATATAGGATAATGAATAATAAGTAAACTTGAAGTATTGAAAAATGGTTAAGGGGAAACGGAAATGTATTATTTGATTGACACTATACTTCGAAACTGTTCGGCTGAAGAATGCCACAGCGATGAATTCCGATATGTGGCGGTATTGACGCCCGAAGAGTGGAATGCAGAATGTGATTCCTACGAGATGGGTATAGATATGGAACCCGACACCAGGGAGATCTATACGACGAAAGCAGAAGTTAATTATGATTCTGTTACCGGTACATTTGCAATTCCGGACAGGAGCAATATGTCAGGGGATAATCATAAGTTTGCTTTTGCCCTTGATGAGAAGGGCATTGTATTCATCGACGCTGGTGACACTGTATCCGGAATAATCAAAAGGATAATAGAAACGAAAAAATGGCGCATGCCGAGCCTTGAAAGATTCATTTATGATTTTCTTGAGCAGATAATACATGAAGATCCGAGGATCCTGGAGAATTATGAAAAAAGGCTGGATGTCATAGATAATGATATAGACTGTGGAAAAGAGGGCGACCTGGATTCTTTAAATGATATCAGGGGAGAGCTCAGGGATTTGAGAACCCATTACAACCAGCTGATAGATCTGGCGCAGGAATTCGAAGAGAATGAGAATAACTTTTTCCATGCTGATCATTTGCGGTTTTTCCGACTTTTCTCAAGCAGAGTATCAAGACTGCATGACATCGTTAACTCGCTTTTGGATTATACAAACCAGATCCGTGACACGTATCAGTCGAGGCTTGACGTAAAGCAGAACCGTATAATGACTGTACTTACGGTTGTTACAACTGTTTTTATGCCACTTACGCTTATTGTCGGGTGGTATGGCATGAATTTCAAATATATGCCTGAACTGGATACTTCCTGGGGGTATCCTGCAGTTTTTGTGGTATGTGCGCTGATCGTAATACTCAGTCTGGTGTTCTTTAAGCGCAAGAAGTGGTTATGATGCGCGTGAGTAAATAATATTATAAAAGAGTTTCTCATAAAGCCGCAGGGAGCAATGTATGATGAGCTTCCCGTGTCAGTGAAGAAACAGACAGGGGATGTTAAATGAAGAAACGGTTGATTTCGGTTCTACTGACTACTGTTTTGGCAGTGATTCTGATTTCCTGTTCGCCGCAAGAGAGTACACAGTCAACGCAGAATACAGGAGTACTTTCAGAGGATGAATTCATTTCAGAGGGAGAGGATACAAGATGTGAGGCCACTTATAGGCCATATGGCGGTGTGCACGAGGATATTTTTCTCAAAGAAGGGGATAAGATCGCTGTTATATCACCGTCTGCACTTCCAAGCAGAGAGCAGACAGATGCTGTGATAAGCGGCCTTAAAAAGTGGGGGTATGAACCTGTAGAAGGAAAATATGTGTGCGCAGAAACACGAACTCTCGATGAGATGATGGAAGATCTTGAGTGGGCACTTGGCGATCCGGAGATAAAAGCCATATTTTGTGTACGTGGCGGCTATGGTGCATCAGAGATTGCAGACAGATTATCGCCGGAGCTTATAAAGAATGCCAATAAGCTTATTATCGGCTACAGCGACATAACTGTGTATCACGCAGCATGGACAGTAAACAGAATTCCATCGATACATGCCTGTATGAGCGGGGCGTTCGGGGATTTTCCCGAAAGCTGCGCTGAGGCTGAAGAGAAGATATTAAAGGGAGAGATGCCAACATATGTATGTGAAAGCAGCAATTACTGTCAGCAGGGTGAAGCAGAGGGAATCCTTATAGGAGGCAACCTGTCTACGTTTTTGTCAGTCGTTGATTCTGCTTATGACTGTACTAAGACCGGTCAGCCCTACATTCTTTTCCTTGAGGATGTGGGCGAGGATATACAGCATTTGCACAGATATCTCACCATACTTAAGCATACCGGAGTGTTGGATAAAGCAGACGGAATCGTGTTTGGTGAATGGACAGAGTTACCTGAAGACCTGGGTGATTATTTTGGTTGCAGCCGCGGCGGGGATTACAAATCTGTTGCGGATATGATCTCCAGGCAGTTTTTGACTGATATAGACGTGCCGGTGGCATTTGGATTCCCTGCCGGGCATGGTGATATCAATTATCCGCTTCTTATGGGGGAAAAGGCGCGGTTACAGGTGGATACAGGCAGCTTTACAGTGGTTCTCGGAGCAGACTGATAATATTGTCAAACGTGAATGGGGTTTATTATGACTGGTTCAGTAATCGAAGTATTAACTGCTATATTTCCTGTAATCGGAATGATAGCTGTTGGAGTATTTCTTAAAAAGACGCAGTGGATTTCGAGAAAAGGAATTGATGACATTAAGTTTCTTGTTTCCAGGATCATGCTGACGGTTGCCGTCTTCCATGCTCTGGCTACAGCGGATTATACAGGCAGAACAGCGTTGCTCGTAATAGTCCTTCTTATTGTCGAGTTGATCACCTTTGGATACGGATTCCTGATACGACCGTTATTTCCTGCTGACCGCGCTAAATATATTCCTTTTCTCATGAGTCTTTATGAGGGAGGAATGGTGGCATATCCGCTCTATTCAAATCTGTGTGGAGCAGATGCGCTCTCAAAAATAGCGTTGCTTGATATATCCGGATTACTTTTTGGTTTTTCCATCTGGATGGGCATGTTGCAACAGCAGGAAAAAGGAGAGAGCATATCTCCTAAGGCACTGGCCCTTTCTGCGCTGCATACTCCTACTTTTATCGGTGCGGTATTAGGCGTCACATTTGGCGTAACAGGTGTTATGAAATGGTTTCTTGCTCAACCTGTGAGCTCTGTCTATCTTGGGTGCGAGCAGCTGATTGTTGCTCCTTTAAACGCAATGATTCTGTTGGCAGTTGGTTATGATATTGATCTGCATCTTGAAAAGATCAGAGAAGTACTTAAGCCGGTTATCTGCCGACTATTGATCCAGAGCTGTGCAATTGCTGTGGTTGTCTTTGTGATATCAAGACTCTATAAAGGTGACCTTCAATTCATAATCGCTGAAGTCATTTATATGAGCGTTCCGACGACCTTTTCCATGCAGACGTATATCAAGGATCCGGAGGGATGTTCCTATGTTTCAACCACAAATTCCGTATATATGATAATCACGATTGTAGCCTATGCTATCTGCGCATATATTTATAATCTTGCGCGATGATCAATTTGAAATCTGTGAAAGAGCAATATATAAAGAGCCGGGAGACCGGTTCTTTTTGCTTGGAAAAGGTACTATATAAAATCAGATGTGCATGTGATACATTCAATGTAGATACAAGGAATCTGCAGATTAAAGGAGAGAGCCATGAAGAATATAAGATTAGTTTTACTTGGAGAGCTTTTATTGTTCTTAGGAATATTTTTGTTTAATCTTTTGTTAGGAGGCTGGGGATTTTCTGCTATCGTCTGGTTTATTGATCTGCCTTCATTGTTGTTTATTGTATTAATATTATTTCCCGGACTTCTCATCATGGGAGCATGGAAGGATTTCATCAAAGCATTTTCAGTTGGAATCAAGCCTTTTAGTCTGTTGCAGCTAAAAAACATAATTGAAGCTGTGGATGCAGCACAGAAACTCACCATATGTGGAGCACTATTTGCGATTATCATATCCGGTGTGCTGATAATAGGCAGACTTGATCCTTCTACGATGGGACCCAATCTGGCAGTATGCTTTCTAACAGGATTCTATGCTGTTATTATTGAGTTTTTGCTTCTGCCACTCAGATTGAATGCAGAGCGTAAGATGAATGAAGAAATGGATCTGGGCGAATGACGAATTTCGAGATTACAAAAGAACAATATCTCAAAGTTGCCCGGAAATTCAATTTTACAAAGCGTGAGCTGGAACTGGGCTTTCTAAAGGTGTCCGGATTTTCAAACAGAAGGATAGCATATATGCTTGGGATTTCAGAACAGACCGTCAAAAACCATTTTACTCATATCTACGAGAAAGCATGGGTTCCGGGGCGGGCTGAGTTTCGGGAATTGTTTGCATCAGATGATGAAGTGAAAAACAGGTCTTAATCAGTGAAAAACAGGGCCTGTTTTTGGCTTCGTGATATTGTAATATAGAATAGATATGCAGGAAATTAACTATTTTGAAGATAGGATGTTTGTATGGACTTTGGTTTAAGGAAAATTACAGATCCCGAAGAGAAGAAGGAAATTGTGCGTCATGTGCTTGAGGCGCTTCCTGACTGGTTTGGAGTTGTCGAATCCAGAGAGAAGTACATTGCTGAAAGCGCCGATCAGATAATGGTTGCGACTGAAGCAGAAGGAAAAGCTGCAGGATTTCTCTGCCTCAAAGAGACCGGAAGATCCACAGTTGAAATTGCTGTTATGGGTGTTCTTATGGAATACCATCGCAGCGGGATGGGACGAGCTCTTTTTGAAGAAGCACGCAAAATAGCAGTTGAACTCGGATATGAATTCATGCAGGTAAAAACTGTCGAGATGGGACATTATGATGACTACGACGCAACGAATAAATTCTATCTGAGTCTTGGTTTTAAGGAGTTTGAAGTCTTTCCGCTTCTTTGGGATGAGGCGAATCCCTGCCAGATTTATGTCATGTCATTGGAGGGATAAAGGAGATAATCTGAGTAATCAGTCATAATGTGAAGAGAGGAGGCAGGACATGATCAATTGCAGTGTAGTTGCTCCATGCAAATGAAATCATATTTGTATGGAGGATAAAAAATAATGAAAAACAGAATACTTGAATTAAAAGATTTTTACATAATCTGGAGCACTCAGAGCCTGTCACAGCTTGGGAGTGCAATTACAGCGTTTGCTCTAACACTTTGGATGTATGAAAAGACCGGTTCCGCATTGAGCACAGCGACGCTTACAATCTGTACCTACGCGCCTTACGTCATTATGAGCATCTTCGCTGGAGCTATAACGGATAAATTCGATAAGAAGAAGACTATGCTTATCTGTGACCTTCTGGCTGCGCTTACGACAGTTATTGTATTTATATTATACAAGACGAATATGCTGACAATGTGGCACCTTTATGTTATCAATGCTTTTTCGGGCCTGATGAATACTGTCCAGCAACCGGCCTCAGAAGTTACATATACACTTATCGTTCCAAAGGAACAGTATCAGAAGACCAGTGGTTTTCAGCAGCTATCACGCTCACTAATCTCAATTGGGAATCCGCTGATTGCGGCAGCACTGTATGGGCTTGCCGGGTTGGACGTTGTTATTGCGGTAGATCTTCTGACTTTTGCAATAGCGTTTGTGGCATTACTATTCTTTATTAAACTTCCTGATATTCAGAGCCAGGCAGGAAAGAGTGATAATGTGATTAAACTGGCAAAAGAAGGAGTCCGGTTTTTAAAAGAAACACCACTGATACTTACTGTAATCCTGTTTATGTCAGGGGTGAATCTCACAGCGTCCGCGTTTGATGCCGTGCTTCCTGCACTTGTAATTCCTCAAAAAGGGAACAATGTGTATGGAATCGTAACAGCCTGTTCCGGTGTTGCAATGGTAGCAGGAAGTTTTCTTCCAATGATATTGCCAAAGCCAAAGGACAGAGTAAGGGTTATATATCTGACAATGCTTTTTGCATTGGGAATTGAGAACTTCTTACTGGCATTTTCCAGAAGCCCGGTTTTGTGGTGCATCGGCCAGATAATAGGGTGGGTGTTTGTGCCACTTATGGCTGCTAATCAGAATGTGATCATGCGCAATATGATTCCTATAGAGCTTCAGGGAAGAGTGTACGCATGTCGAAACACGTTGCAGTTTTTTACTATTCCGATAGGTCTTTTCCTTGGCGGATTTTTCGTGGATAAGATCTGCGAGCCATTCATGGCAGCGAGAAATGACAGAGCGTTCTGGACTTCTCTTTTTGGAATCGGTAAAGGCTCAGGAGCAGCATTGATGATGTTCATACTTGGAGTAACAGGAACAGCCATTTGTATAACATCCGGACAGATTATGAAAAAATATAAGTATACAGAATGATATGGATCAGACATGCCTGATCATTCAAAACAGTGTAAAACAGACCTGAGGCGGTGTGCTCCTAGGTCTGTTTTGGGCTGCGAGCTATTATAGAAACATGAATATAAAGGAATACCGTTTGAAACTAGTACTTGTTATGCACTTTTTCAGCAAAGCACATCATATCCGTTACTTGAATTTTCTGTCCGTCATCCAATATGGCAGTGCCACTCATTTTGCCAAATACCTGGTGCTGGTCTGAAACTATTACTTTAAAGTCCAGGCATGCTGCTCTGTCCAGGACAGGCATGAAATCCATCTCGAATCTTCCATCAGAAGATGTGAATCTCCATGGATCCATATAGGATGATGAAGGGATATGGAATTGAATATCATCAAGTTTGTGGACACGGCCGTTGTAGAAAATGACATTTTCTGTGGCGGCTTTTGTGTTGCCAAAGCCATATCCAATGTTGAAACCAAAGGAATTGCCGTCTATATCGCAGTTTCCTGAGCTCCAGTGCCAGGTGTTGTCATAGGTCCAGACGCCTCTTCCCCAATCGAGCGTGCCAAAATCAGTTGCGGGGTTAAACTCATATCTTTTCCCGTCAAATTCCATGTATCCTGAAGCTCTCATGCAGTTGATCTTCTGGTTGTAATAGAAGGCATGTTTTTTATCCCATGGAGTAGCTATTACCATTGAGTCCATATCGGGCTGCTCAAGGCAGATATCGCAGTCAAAAGGCTTACCATTCTGGAAATTGTCAAAGTGACATGATATATGTCGTTTGTGATCATCAGCGTTGAACTCCATTTGGAGGCGCTTGTCTTTATACCTGGTGATACCTGATGCTGATGAAGATGGAAGGCCAATCTTCCCCATAGGGAAGGCATTAAGCACAGTTTCGGTGTGCTCCTTGGGATCACTCCCAAATTCAAGAAGAGAAACCGACTGCAGACCGATATATCCGTCATCGGATATGGTAAAAGCTCCGGCAAATTCTTTAGAGAGGACCAGATAATAGTCCCATTCCTTGATGCGCCACTTGGGAGCTTTGATCATTGATCTGTCGTATATCTGCAAAAGACTTCTTGACCATCCTGGCTCAGAGAGTTCTCCATTTTGATCCAGAAGCGAATGGCTTGATATTACTTCGTGGTTTCTTCCCATACAATCCTCCATTTAGTAATGCGCGTAAGATTATTGTCTTCTTCTACAATTTTATCACTAAACTGTTGTAGAATGTATGTAACGAAGAAATACTGATAGTTAAGGGAGGCAGAAACAGGTAGTTATGGTTTATTGGATTATAGCAACTCTTTGCGCCTTCTTTGTTAAAGGGCTTTGTGGTTTTGCGAATACTCTTGTATTCACATCCATTCTTAGCTTTGGAACGGATAACATTAATATATCCCCTGTAGAACTTATCCTGGGATATCCCTCTAATTTGATAATCGCGATAAAAGAAAGAAAATCTATAAACTTAAAGATATGCATTCCTTTGTCACTCATGGTCCTGGCAGGGAGCCTGTTAGGCGTATTTTTCTTAAAAAACGTCGGCACAGCGCTTGTGAAGGTTATTTGTGGAGTGGCTATTGTAATTGTCGGTCTGGAAATGTTGCTGCGGGAATTATCGGCTAAGAAGACCGGAGGATCGAAACCGCTTCTTTTGGTGATTGGGATTGTGTCGGGAATTCTTTGCGGTATGTATGGCATAGGGGCACTTCTGGGAGCATACCTGGGCAGAGTTACTGATGATATAAAGACTTTTAAGGCCAATATCTGCCTTGTATTTATAGTAGAGAACACATTCAGACTGTTTCTCTATGGGATTTATGGAATAATCACACTTGAGGCTCTAAAAAGAGCAGTTTTACTGTTTCCGTTTATGCTGGCAGGACTTGGAGCCGGTATGCTGAGTACCAGATATATAAATGAGAACATAGCAAAAAAAATTGTTGTGATACTCCTGATAGTATCAGGAATTGCGCTGATCATTGGAAATACTTGATTGAGAGTTTAGAGGATAATTGATGAGTAAGAAAATACTTATTATAAATACCGGTGGTACATTGTCAGCTGTAATGAAAAAGAATGGCCTTATTCCGGGGCTATCAATCTATGACATGCAGAAAGAACTGAAGATAGTATCAGGAGACACGGATATTGAGATTGAAGACTTTTGTTCTTTGGACAGTGCCAATATTTTCCCTGAGGATTGGTGTGAGCTGGCAAAAAGGATAAGTGATTGCCGCAATAGTTATGATGGAATAGTGGTAATTCATGGAACGGATACGTTGGCGTATACTTCTTCAATGCTTTCTTTTATGCTGAGAAACATCGGTATACCGGTAGTAATAACGGGTTCTCAGCTATCAATAGTAAATCCGGTTGCAGATGCGATGGAAAACTGCAGGTGTGCCATCCATATGGCTGCAAGCCAGATTCCGGGAGTTTTTGTGGCATTTAATCGAAAAGTCATGTTGGGATGCAGGGTGTCTAAAGTCAGGTCTTTGAGCTTTGACGCATTTGAGAGTATAAATTACCCGGACATTGCGGTTATCAGTTCACTGGGCATGAAAATCGATACAGGCGGTGTACCTGAAAGAACCGGAATATTCAAGCTTTCAGATACTTATTCTGATAAGGTATGTATGATCAAGATGTTTCCGGGTATGCACACAAGTTTCATTGAGTCGATCGCCGATCAGGGGTACAAGGGGTTGTATATTGAGGCTTATGGCATTGGAGGAGTACCATTCTTAAAGCATGACTTTATCGGATCACTTGAAAAACTGATTAAAGGAGGTATGACTGTAGTTGTTGGTACGCAGTGCCGTTATGAAGGTACCAAGATGGATGTGTACGAAACCGGGAAAAGAACTCTTGAGATAGGAGCACTTGAAGCTTATGATATGACTAGCGAAGCGGCGCTTACAAAGCTCATGTGGATTCTGGGTATGACTGATGACGAATCTGAAATACGTGATTTCTATTCTATTAATATGGCAGGGGAGATGACTGTCAAAAACAATAAATGTACTGTAGTACACTAAAATTAGGAGGAGATGTGATGAGAGAAATAATTGAAAGAAGAACTGAGTTACTGGTAGAGAATCAGAGCATCATGAGCAAGGGCTTTTTTCTTGAGCATAGCCTGACTAATGCAGTTGTAGCAGCAGCTTTTGCTGAAAAGGATAAGTCTGCGGATGTTGAGATGATAAAGGAAGCCAAAAAGCTGCTTAAGAAAAATACCGGTATTTTTTCTGATTTCAGATCCTACAATGAACTTATGGTTTCTGCAAGAATGGGACTTAGCGGGAATCCTGAAGAATACTTGGATAATCTCATGGATGTATATAAAAGGCTCCAAAAGGGGAAGGTTTTTGGCTCTTCATACAGAGTGCTTGCTGCAATGAGCATTTGTGATCAGGGGAGATATTCGGACGCCGACAGATTGATTGAGCGGACAAACGAGCTTATGAAAGGAATGAAGAAAGACCATCCTTTTCTTACTTCTGATGAAGACACTTGTTTTGCAGTGCTTTTGGCTATGACTGATAAAAGTATAGAGGCTATTCTTACTGAGCTTGAGGAGGCATATCAGATTCTCAAGAAGAAGATCACTTTCCATGATAATGCAGTTTATTCATTGGCCCAGGTTCTTACTGCTTATAACGGAAGCGCCGAGGAAAAATGTAATAGAGCACTTGAGCTTTTTGACGCGTTCAAAGACGCCGGAGCCAAGTATGGAAAGGGCTATGAGCTGGCATCTCTTGGATCACTTATAGAAATCAATGCTGATATAGATGAGATTGTTTCAGAAATCATTGAGGTTGCAGATTGTATTAAAGGGAAAAAGGGCTTTGGAATGCTTGATATGGGCAAAGAGACCCGACTGATGTTTGGAACCATGCTGGTTTCGGGTGCATATATGTCATCAGATTACAATGCAAATGCATCTGCTATAGGTAGTGATATAGGAAGAATTGTTGCGCTTCAGACTGCTATCCTCATTACCATGATGATTGTGATGACAACTACTGCTGCGGCATCTTCTTCCCACTAAGAGAGGAACTTATGGAATATACAATAAGATCAGTAACTATAGAAGACTATGATGCGATCTATGCACTTTGGAATGCAACCGAGCAGAGCCGCAGGGCATTGAATCCGGTAGATGACACCCGTGAAGGAATCGAACGCTACCTGAAGAGAAATCCAAATACATGCTTTGCAGCAGTAAGCGAAGACCGGATCATCGGCGTGATTTTGACTGGTCATGACGGCCGCAGGGCAATCGTCCATCACATGTGTGTTCATCCTGATTTTCGCCGTATGGGTATAGCAGGCCGACTTGTTGCAGAGGCAGAGAAAGCCTTGAAAAACGAGGGAATTCAGAAAGTGTTTGGGCTGGTGTTTAAGGATAATGATCCGGCAAATGCATTCTGGGAGAGTCAGGGATACAGCTTAAGGACAAATCTGAATTATCGCAACAAGAGTCTGAACGAAAACATACCTGCAGGCGAATAAAGGTAAGTCACGATGGGGAACGATAAATGATCTACGAATTGGAAGACACAAAAAAGGTTTCGCCTCTCTTTAGTGGCTGGCAGGAAACGCTGATATATTCATGCCTTCAGAAAGTAATGGGAAAAGTGTTTGTCACGGATATTGATGATCCCGGGTCAGCATGTGCGTATATCGGATGCTTTGCTTTTTTTGCAGGAAAGCCAGACAAAGATCTTGTCATAAACAAACCGGATGGCTTTGTGATTATGGTGCCACATGATGAAGCGTGGGCAGATCTTATAGAGAAGTGTTATCCCTTTGCAAAGAAGGTCACAAGGTTTGCAATCAGGAAGGATACAAAGTTTAATACGGAATTGCTGAGGAGTTTTATGAATGAATTGCCTGATGGGTACGAAATTCATGAAATAGACTCAGATTTATACGATAAATGCCTGGAGAATCCATTGACGGCAGACTTTGTATCTTCATTTGAGAGCAAGCAGTCATATCTTGAAATAGGAAGAGGAATGGTGATCGTCAAGGATGGCAGTATTGTCGCTGGGGCATCTTCATTCTCCCGTTACAATGAAGGTATAGAGATAGAAGTAGATACTGTTCAGGAAGAGCGAAGGAAAAACCTGGCGACCATCGCATGTGCAGCCTTGATACTTCGCTGTTTGCGTGAGGGGTTGTACCCCAGCTGGGACGCACAGAATATGAATTCGGTTCATCTTGCAGAAAAACTTGGATATGAATTTGATCATGAATATGTGGCGTATGAAGTCGACAAAGAATAGAATTATAGAGCGGTTTGCGATCAATAAGGATTGTGAGCCGCTTTTTACTTGGGTATAATTGTCTAAATACGTTTATTGTGACTTATGGAGCTAAATATTTATGGAGATTTTGTGAGAGATGAAAATATGTAAGATCACGCCGGCTTACGATCCGGCATTGGCAGATTTGATCAGAGGGAGTCTGAAGAGGCATGCTCTTGATATCCCAGGAACGGCATATTTTGATGAACACTTAGATCACCTCAGTGATTTCTATCTGGCTGATCCCCAAAAGCGCTATTACTTCATTTTGACTGATGAAGACGGCAGGCTGATCGGCGGCATCGGACTTGCAGAGATTGATCTTTTTGAGGATTGCTGTGAGCTGCAGAAGCTTTATCTTGCAAATGAGGTCCAGGGAACAGGACTTAGTTATATGCTTATAAAGAACGTGGAAGATAAGGCAAAAGAGCTGGGATATAAGCGTATATACCTGGAGACGCATGACAATCTTGAAGCTGCGATCCATGTTTATGAGAAATGCGGATTTAAAGAGATAGAAAAGCCCGCGGGAATTGTACATGCGACAATGAACAGATTCTTTTTAAAAGAGCTGTGATGGTATAGGCAGGTGAAGTAATATGAGTTTTGGAAAAATGGCATTATGGAGCATAGAAACCATAGTTATAATTGCTATTGTTTTTGCTGTGCAAATGCCGCTGCGCAAAAAGAGACTTCCGGTGCTGCGGGCGATCATCTTTGTTCTGAAGCTGGTCAATGCCTGAATAAATACATGGCCGGTCAGTGTCTTTACAAATGTAACGAGGTAAACTGCGATGGATATTTATGAATATGGGAATAAGTCCGCAGAAACAGTTCTCATCCAGCCTGTTGATGAGCAGGAACTTGGTATGATCGAAAAAGAAATGGATGAGATCCGACAGGGATGCGATAAGGATTTTTTGCTTGCAGCGTTTAAGGTAAATGTATGGAATAATGATCTTTCACCCTGGGAAGCACCTGCAGTGTTCGGAAAAGAGGACTTCGGCGGGGGAGCACAGGAGACGCTGGCAGAGATCCTGAAATACTGCCGGGACAGCTCAAAGACATATTATATTGGCGGATATTCTCTGGCGGGGCTCTTTGCGCTCTGGTCTGTGTATCAGACAGATCTTTTCATGGGAGCTGCTGCGGTATCGCCATCCATGTGGTTCCCAGGCTTTGAAGATTTCATGAAAGAAAACGAGATAAAGTGTGAAAACGTCTATCTCAGCCTGGGCAACAAAGAAGAAAAAGCAAGAAACCCTATAATGGCAACGGTGGGCGATAAGATCCGGTCAGCTAACACATTGCTGAAAGAACTGGGCGTTAACTGTATTCTGGAGTGGAACGAAGGTAATCACTTCAGGGAGCCTGAAAGCAGAACAGCGAAAGGTTATTCCTGGTTATTGATGCGTTAGGACTGTAGAGCTGTATAGCAAGCTATTTCGTGAGGTATAACATTGGATAAGAAAAAAGTTAAGGAGTGGAGTATCAGAGTTATCATACTTATGGTTGGATTAACAATCGCGCACCTGGGAGTAACACTGTTTTTGCTGTCCAACCTGGGAGCAGATCCGTTTAATGTTTTTGTCCAGGGGGTCTATAGAAGAATAGATTCAGTGTTTTCCATGGGCTTTTTAACTCACGGAAGGACGCATGTGGCAATTTCTCTCATAATTATAATTATCCTGCTGTTTGTTGATAAGACGTACATAAAGATCGGAACAGTACTATGCATGGCCTGCGGAGGCCCGATAATAGACTTTTTCACTTGGCTTCTGGGTATAATATTTCCTGGGCAGATAAGTATAATCGGAAGAGTTCTTATGCTTGTATTGGGGTGTGTCATTCTGGCATTTGGAATGACAATAGTGATAAAGTCTGAGGCAGGAACAGGGCCAAATGATCTGGTGGCAGTTGTGATATCAGATAAGACCCATAGAAAATTCAGCATTGTAAGGCTATTGGTAGATGCTTTTTTCACACTGGCAGGTTTTTTGCTTGGAGGTCTTGTCGGAGTCGGAACGATCGTATGTGTTGCACTTGTCGGACCGGTTGCAGGATTTTTCCTGCCGATAAATGAGAAGGTCATCAAAAAGATCCTGAACCAGGAAGAGAAATTTTAGGCAACAACCAGTTGCGTGTGCTTTTGTTGTCTTCATAATACAATTGGATTATGAGGAGGTGACATGATGAGTACAAAAGAAATTCTATTAGAGCTTAGGACTAAGAACGGGTTATCACAGGATGAACTGGCTGAAAAGGTTTTTGTCACCAGGCAGGCGGTTTCTCGCTGGGAGAATGGCGATACTGTTCCAAATACAGAAACGCTGAAACTGTTGTCGAATCTCTACAATGTTTCAATCAATACATTGCTTGGATCACCGCATAAGATTATCTGTCAGTGCTGTGGAATGCCGCTTGAAGATGCTATAATCGGCAGAAATAAAGATGGCAGCATGAATGAGGATTACTGCAAATGGTGCTATGCTGACGGAACGTATACGTACAGCGATATGGATGACCTTATAGAAGTGTGCGTTCGAAACATGGTAAATGAGAATTTTTCTGAAGAAGAGGCACGTTCTTATCTGAAGATAGAACTTCCCAAGCTGAATTACTGGAAGAAATATGAAGAACTCAGTGACGGCGGACAATTTGAGGAATTTAAGAAGCAGCTGGTTGATGAGATCAACGCACTTCATATTGAAGGTATGCCCAAAGTGGAGAAGCTCAATGCCCTGGTTGGTAAGTATGTCAATCTTGAGTACAGGCTGCCAAGCGGGATGGGTGTAAAATTCCTTAGTGATGAAACTACATATCTGGGGACTCAGCTGGAGTCAGAAATAGTTGACGGACTTTGCTTTGGAGTACTGGCAAATATGGACTTTATATTGATCTGTACATATGAAGCTGAAGGAGCTAATCCTGAACTGGTTTTGTACAAAAAAAGATGAGTTGGAAGATTGAAACTAAGAGCTCGGCGATAGCCGGGCTCTGTTTGGATGTACGCGCGCCATGGGCGCGCTCTAACGGGTGGAAGTCCCGAGCGCACGTAG
>JAEEGF010354784.1_pt1 | contig 15655 bp, 5 predicted proteins | sample 9134171 | NCBI WGS metagenome assembly JAEEGF01 (sample SAMN16246542, study PRJNA631951) | gut metagenome | biome: gut microbiome; feature: rumen; material: AP-attached | host: Bos | place: Iran: Karaj | collected 2018-10 | reverse complement strand
CTTTGACACTGCCAAAAGTAATACCTCCGTCAAAAAATAGGTTCACCGAGTGTCCAGGCGCTTGTGATGCTGGGATTCGGCGCTCAGCAGGCAAAGAAGGCAGTAGAAAAGGCGAGCGAGCAATCCCCAGATGTTCCTGTTGGTCAGTTGGTGAAGTTGGCGTTGAAAATGATTTAAATTACTTTCTTGAGCAGGGCTTGAACTACTTTAAGAAAATAATCATCGCTTTGGCGGCCATTGTCGCTCTGACAACCGCAGTGGGAGTGTATTCACGTCCTGCTGGGTCCGACATTTCATTGACTTCCGAAGACGATTACGGAACAGATGACAAACCGTCTGCATCGCGCTATGGCGTCAAGAACACGTCAGAAATTACGTCCGAATCAATGGACGAGAAATATCCTATTGACGTGCCAGACCCAAGCGGCGTGAGCTCTGGCATTGAGTTCGACCCGACCACGGGACTGTATTTCTTCCGCACAAAAGTTGGCGACGAGGACCTCGTCACTCCGTTCTCGATGACCGAGGACGAGTACATGGACTACAGCACAAAGCAGTCCATGCGCGACTATTGGCGCGACCGCATAAGCGAGGAAACAAACAGGGAAAAGAGCAAGAAATTCTCATTGAGCGACATACACTTCGGACTCGGAAAGGCGGAGAAGGTCTTCGGTCCGGGTGGTGTGCAGCTTAAAATGCAGGGGTCGGCGGAATTGCTGTTCGGATTCAAAATCAACAGAATACAGAACCCAGCGTTGTCTGAAAGATTGAGAAAACCATCTCCGGTATTCGACTTCGACGAGAAGATCCAGCTGAACGTGACAGGAAAAGTGGGCGACCGCGTGAATTTCGGTCTGAACTACAATACCGAGGCGTCTTTTGACTTCGACCAGTCCAAAGTGAAACTCGCCTATGAAGGCAAGGAGGACGACATCATAAAGAAACTGGAGGCAGGTAACGTGTCGTTGCCGCTGAACACGTCACTCATACGCGGAAGCTCGGCGCTGTTTGGTATTCGTGCCGACCTGCAGTTCGGCAAACTGAGCGTCAATGCGGTGGTCAGCCAGCAGGAGAGCGAAAGCAAGACCATAAGCCTGAAGAACGGCGCGCAGAAAACGGCTTTCGAGGTGGACGCTCTTGATTATGACGAGAACCGCCATTTCTTCTTGTCGCAGTACTTCAGAGACAATTACGAGAAAGGCATGAGCAAGCTGCCTTATGTCTCGACAGGAGTCGAGATAAACAGAGTTGAGGTTTGGATAACCAACAAAACTGCCAATTTCGACCAAAGCCGCAACGTCGTGGCGTTTCTTGACCTCGGCGAGACCGATAAGATAAAGAACACTGTCTGGACAGTGAAGACTCCCGGATTGCCTTCCAACAAAGCGAACTCATTGTATGAGGATGTCGTGGCGCTTGACGGATTGCGCGACATCGACAAGTTCAATTCTGTGATGCAGGTCGCTTATCCGGAGTCGTCGACCGATGTCGTTGGAGGCGAGGATTATGAGAAACTCGAGAGTGCAAGACGACTGAACGACAACGAGTTCATCGTGAACAAGCAGCTCGGATATATTTCGCTGCGTAGCCAGCTCAATGCCGATGAGGTCTTGGCTGTCGCGTTCGAATATACATACGGCGGCAAGGTCTATCAAGTCGGTGAGTTCTCATCAGACGGCGTAGAAGCGCCTAACGCCTTGGTGCTTAAGCTTATAAAAGGAACTGCGTTCTCGCCAGAGCTTCCTAACTGGGATCTGATGATGAAGAACGTCTATTCATTGGGAACATCGCAGATACAGGCGGACGATTTCGACTTCAATGTGCTCTACCAGAGCGACTCGTCCGGTGTTTACATAAATTCCATACCAGAAGGAAATGTGCAGAACAAGCCTCTCATTCAGGTGATGGGGCTTGACCGTCTGGACAAGAGAAACCGCCTTCGTCCTGACGGCAACTTCGACTATGTGGACGGATTCACGATAATCCCTTCCACCGGACGCATCATATTCCCTGTGCTGGAGCCGTTCGGAAGCTACCTTGCGTCTAAGATAGGCAACGACGCCATAGCCAAGAAATACGTTTTCCAGGAGCTGTATGAATACACAAAAACCGATGCCGAGGAATACTCAGAGCACAATAAATTCACTATGCGAGGCGAGTGCAAGGGCAGCTCAAACTCGGAGATAAGCCTTGGGGCGATGAACGTGCCAAAGGGTTCGGTCAGTGTAACGGCAGGCGGAGTCACGCTTACAGAGAATGTCGATTACACCGTCGATTACACAATGGGTACGGTGACAATCCTGAATCAGTCCATTATCGAGTCGGGAACATCAATCGATGTCTCGCTCGAGAGCCAGTCGTTGTTCAGCATGCAGCGCAAGACGTTGCTCGGAACTCACCTTGAATACGCGTTCAGCAAGGACTTCAGCGTGGGCGCGACAGTGATGCACCTGAGCGAGAAACCGCTTACGACTAAGGTCTCGGCAGGCGAGGAGCCGATTTCCAACACAATCTGGGGCGCGAATATCGCATATAAGCGTGAGAGCCAGATGATAACCAATCTGCTCGACAAGATACCGTTCCTTGAGGCTAAGGCGCCATCGTCGTTCATAATAAACGGCGAGTTCGCGCAGCTGATACCTGGCCACCAGAAAGCGATTGGTGATGCCGGATATGCGTACATCGATGACTTCGAGGCATCCAAGACATCCATTAACATCCTGTATCCGTACTCATGGTTCTTGGCGAGCACACCGCAAGGCATGTTCAACGAAGGCAAGCTCATCAACGACATCGCTTACGGCAAGAACCGTGCGTTGCTCTCATGGTTTACCATCGACCCGCTCTTCACACGCAGCACATCGACGACACCTTCGCACATCCGCAAGGACGTGAACCAGTTGTCCAACCACTTCGTGCGTGAAATATCGGAGCAGGAGATATTCCCTAACCGCGAGCCTATAAGCGGTCAGTCTAATACACTGACAGTGTTGAACTTGGCGTATTATCCAAGAGAGAGAGGACCATACAACCTTGATGTTGACAACATAGCTTCGGACGGTACGCTGCTTAACCCATCGTCACGTTGGGGCGGTATCATGAGAAAGCTGGACGTGACCGACTTCGAGGCGTCGAATATCGAGTACATCGAGTTCTGGATGATGGATCCGTTCGTGTACAAGAAGACAGCCAAGGGCGGTGACTTGTATTTCGATTTGGGAGAAATCTCCGAGGATATACTCAAGGACGGCAAGAAGTCGTTCGAGAATGGTTATTCAGCATCGGGCGACACGACTCAGACCGTGACTTCGGTGTGGGGACGCATACCAAAGACGCAATCGACAGTCAATGCCTTCGATAACGACGAAAGCGCGCGTAAATACCAGGATATAGGTATAGACGGATTGTCAACTGCAGATGAGCTGACGTTCCCGACGTACAGCGACTTCGTTGAAAAGTTCAGAGCCAAGGTGGCTCCCGAGTACATAAGCGAGATGGAGAAAGATCCGTTCTCTCCAATCAACGACCCTGCCGGCGATAACTACCATTACTACCAGGGCAGTGACTACGATGACGCACAGACAGATATCCTCAACCGATACAAGAGATACAACGGCATGGAGGGCAACTCGCCTGTGTCAACGTCTTCCGAGTCGTACACCAACTCGGCAACGAACATACCTAACGTCGAGGACATAAACCAGGACAACAACATGAACGAGTATGAGAAGTATTTCGAATACAAAGTCTCTCTGCGTCCTGAGGATATGCAAGTCGGCAAGAATTACATTTCCGACAAGCTCTCGGTGAATGTGACACTGAAGAACGGCAAGACCGAGCAGGTTACATGGTATCAGTTCAAGATTCCAGTGAAGGATTACGACCAGAGCTACGGCACGATAAACAACTTCAAGTCAATAAGATTCATGCGTATGTTCCTCACCAACTTCGAGGACACAGTGAATCTGCGTTTCGGTACATTAGAACTCGTTCGTGGCGATTGGCGCAAGTACAAAAAGGAACTGTACGACCCGGCATTGCCGCCAACGACGACTTCGACTATGCTGGAAATGTCAGTCGTGAATGTGGAGGAGAATGCCAACAAGACTCCAGTCAACTACATCCTGCCTCCGGGCGTCGAGCGTGAGCGCGACCCGAGCCAGACTCAGGTGCGTCAGGAGAACGAGCAGTCTCTGCAGATGCGCATCACCGACCTCTCGCCAAACGACGCGCGAGGAGTCTATAAGAAGACGCGGTTCGATATGCGCCAATACAAGCGCCTTCAGATGTTTGTGCATGCCGAGAAGTTTATCGACGATGTCACCAATCTGAACAACTCCGACTTGGCGTGCTTCATACGTCTCGGTAGCGACTTGAGCGAGAATTACTACGAGTACGAGGTGCCGCTGGCGCTCACTCCTCACGGACTGTACAGCCAGGATGAAAACTCGTCCGACAGGGCAATCGTATGGCCGGAAAGCAACAACATAAACTTCCCGTTCTCGATACTCACCGACCTCAAGAAGAACCGCAACAAGGCTAAGAGAAACGGCCTTGCCGGCGTGACGTACGGACAGGAGTACTCGGAGTATGACCCGAACAACAACCACAACAAGATAACCATCAAGGGTAATCCTACGCTTGGCGATGTGCAGAACATAATGATCGGTATCCGCAACAAGTCAAGCGATGTGAAGTCTGGAGAAATCTGGGTCAATGAGTTGAGAATGACCGGTTTCAATGAGGACGGCGGTTGGGCTGCCATGGGTAACGCCACGTTGAACCTTTCCGACTTCGCCAGCGTGAATGTGGCTGGACGTGTGGAGACTGCCGGATTCGGCGGCATCGAGGACAATGTACAGGACCGTAGAATGGACGATTATACTCAGTTCAATGTCTCTACGAACGCTCAGCTTGGCAAGTTCTTCCCAGAGAAGGCCAAGGTCAGCATTCCTGTTTATTACGCTTACGGAAAGGAAGTGTCTAAGCCTAAGTACGACCCGACAAATACCGACCTTCTGCTCAAGGAAAGCCTTGAGACACTGGAGACAGGACACGAGAGAGATTCGCTCGAAGACCTCGCCAAGACTGTGTACACAACCAAGAGTTTCAACATAACGAACCTCAAAGTGGACATCAAGAGCAAGAAATTCCCTATGCCTTACGACCCTGCGAACTTCTCTCTGAGTTATGCCTACACCGAGGCCGACGAGCATAACCCTGACGTGCTGCGCAGCGTCACAAGAGACCACAAGGGAACGTTCATGTACCAGTACAATATTCAGCCTAAGCCTTGGGAACCTTTCAAGAAATTCAAGTCGCTGAGTAAGCCTATGTTCCGTATTATCAAGGACATAAATATCTATTATCTGCCTTCTTCTGTCAATTACGCGACGACATTGAGGCGCCAGTACGAGGAAGAGCAGGAGCGTGATTTGACAGGCGCTGGCATAGACTACAAAGACCCAGACAACTCGCTGCTGACGGTTAGCAAGGATTTCCTCTGGACTCACGACTTCGACATAAAGTATGACTTCAGCAAGGAGCTGCGCTTCTCGTTCACATGCTCTGCCAACTCGCAGATAGACGAGACGAGGTATGCGCCAGTCAATAAGGAGTTGTTCCCAACGGAGTACGAAAACTGGAAGGACACAGTCATGAGAAGCCTTCTGCATGGCGGTCAGCCTTTGGCTTATCAGCAGACATTCACTGCTAACTTCACATCGCCGCTCAACAAGATTCCTATTTTCAGCTGGATTACATCCAACGCCATGTACACCGGCAATTACACTTGGGACCGTGGCGCGCTGACGGCTGAGGACGAGGAGGCGGGCCGCAAATACTCGAGCATGGGCAACAACATCACGAGCCTCGGAACATTCCAGTGGGACGGACGATTGAACTTCGAGCAGCTGTATAACAAGTCGCCTTACCTTAAGCGCGCCAACCAGCGTTTCTCGTCGAGAAACTCGGCAAAGAAGAACAACAAGCAGTCGAACAAGCCTCTTGTCAAGACACAGAAGATAGTTCTGAAGAAGGGCGTGAAGAAGAGATTCACCCACCGCCTGAACACGACAAACGTCAAGCTCAAGGCGCTGGATTCCGACAGCGGCGAGTATAAACTCAAGTTCAAGGTCATCGACAAGAATACCATCGAGATAGACCCAAAGGAGGACAAAACGCTCACCGTGACTGTGAACGGCAAGAACCCTAACGAGAATCCGACTGGCGCTGGAGCGGTGCTTCAGGCTGCGGCTCGCGGTTTGATGCTGGTGCGTAACCTGACGTTCAACTACAGCACTTCCAATGGAATGGCGTTGGCGGGATTCTCGCCTGGCAGCGGCATTTTTGGACAGGACGGCAGCGCGCCGGGCGCATTGTTCGCCATCGGTATTCAGGAACCGGGCTGGCTGCAGAACGCGTGGGACAAAGACTGGCTCGTGAAGGGTGACTCTACAATCAGCTCCGTGAACCGTACGCACACCGAGGACTTGCAGATAAAGATGACTCTCGAGCCATTCAATGGCTTCAAGGTGGACCTTGGCGTCGCAAGAAATTACGCTAAGAACACTCAGATACAGTATCAGTATGACGGCATGCCGAAGACGTTCACAGGAACATTCAGCATGACTACAATTGCCATAGGAACATTGTTCAAGAGCTCCGGAAATGCCGACAACAACTATCACAGCGAAGTGTTCGACAAGTTCAAGGCCAACCGTGCGAAAGTCATAGCAGGTCTTGAGCGCAAGTATGAGGGAAAGACATATCCATACCGTGGATTCATGGCGGAGGAGGGCGCTGTGGCGTTGGCAGGCAAGCAGTTTGACCCGGCTAACGGAACGTTCTCGCAGAACTCTGCTGAGGTGCTTATCCCGGCCTTCCTTAATGCTTACACAGGAACGTCATTGAGCCAGAGCGAGATAATACCGTCGATACTGCGTATGCTTCCTAACTGGCGCATCACTTACGACGGATTGTCGCGCATACCGTTCATCAAGCGCTATTTCAAGAGCGTCAACCTCTCGCATTCGTACGTTTGTAAATATAACATCGGCGCGTTCTCGTCTTATGCTAATTACATAGACATGGACGGCGACTACGGCTTCATACCGGATGTGGCGACAGGCATGCCTAAGCCTTCGTCGAAATATGACATAGCGGCGGTTTCCATAACCGAGAACTTCAGTCCGCTCATCCGTGTTGACGCCACATTGAAGAACAGTCTGACCTTCAGCACCGAGTACCGCCGCGGACGCACAATGTCGCTCAACGTGGCGAGTGAGCAGCTCATCGAGTCGGGCAACAGCGAGTATGTGTTCGGTATCGGCTACCGTCTGTCGGACTTCGATGTTATTCTGCGTCTGAAGAACGACAAGGAGAACAAGGTGAACAACGACCTGAATCTGCGCCTCGACTTCTCGACCAAGAACACAAGCGCGTTGATAAGAAAACTCGACGACGAGAGCGTTGCGCAGGCCACTTCGGGTGAGAAGTCATACGGAATACAGTTCTCGGCGGAGTACATCTTCAGCTCTAAACTGAACATCAAGTTCTATTACGACTGGGAGAGCAGCGAGCCTCTCATCTCGTCTTCGTATCCGACATCAAACCACAACTTCGGTATAAGTCTCAAACTCTTATTGACAAGATAGCGTATGATGAAGTCTTACTGGCACATATTCCGCGACACGCGTTTACACGTTTTGGCATTGCTGACGGCCTTCTTGCTGTCTCCTGCGCTCATGGCGGAGATTCAGCGCCCGGTCAAGTGGAAGTCGTCTGTGACGCGCATAGACGATAGCACTGCGCAAGTCAAGGTTGTTGCGACTATTGACGCCGGTTGGCATATCTATGGGACTGATATTCCAGAGGGCGGTCCTGTCGCCACGGAGTTTAAGGTTAAGTCGGTCTCTGGCGGCAAGCCTATGGGCAAGGTGCGGATTTCTGACCGTACATTAGAGTCGGGCTACGACGACACATTCATGATGCACATAGAATGGTATGTGTCCAGAATGGAGTTCACGCAGAACTTCGCTTTGGTGGATTCATTGCCTTTTGATGCGGTCATAACGGTTCGTTACATGTGCTGCAACGACGAGAGTTGTCTGCCGCCTTCCACCGAGAGCTTCTCTTTTCATTTGAATGCGTTATTAGTTGTAGCGCCGATGTGCTGTGTGATACCTCCGGACCCAGTACAGTTCGCTGACGATGAGGCTTCTGCGAATAAAGACACAAGCGTTGCGGCATTGTCCGGAAACATCGTCTATTACGAGCAGGCTAAGGACAGCGGCTGGATTGAGCGGCAGTTTCCGTCATATTGGTTCGCAGGGAATACTGAGAAAGTCGAGCCGCAAAAGGCTACCGTCGTTGAGCAGTACGGATGGCGCTATCTGTTCATGGTTTTCCTGACTGGAATTATCGCCGGACTGCTCTCCATACTCACGCCATGTGTCTGGCCTGTCATTCCTATGACGGTCGGTTTCTTCCTCAAGAAAGGCGGCGGCAAGCGTGACGCGGTGCTTTACGGCTTGTCTATTTTCCTTATTTACATGATTCTGGGAATGGTCATAACCGTCTTGTTCGGCGCCGATTCGTTGAACGGACTTGCGACGAACGCTTGGGTCAACATTGCGCTGTTTGTCATTCTTGTGGCCTTTGCATTGTCGTTTGTCGGACTGTTTGAAATAGAGCTGCCTTCTTCGTGGAGCAATGCCTTGAACAAGCAGGCGGAGTCGCATAAAGGCGGCTATCTCGGCATACTGTTCATGGCGAGCGTGCTTGTCATCGTGTCATTCTCATGCACCGGACCTATCGTCGGCACTTTGCTTGTGGAACTGGCTGTCGGCGATTCCATACTCAATCCGCTCATCGGTATGTCGGGCTTTGCGTTGGCCATCGGACTGCCTTTCGCAGTCTTCGCCATGTTCCCTCGCTGGATGAACTCGCTGCCTAAGTCTGGCTCATGGATGCAGACCATAAAATATTTCCTCGCGGCCGTGGAGTGCTTGTTCGCTCTTAAGTTCCTGTCTGTGGCCGACCTCACTATGGGCTGGGGCATTCTTCCTCGCTGGCTTATGATAGCTTTGTGGGGAGTCATCGGACTGGCGCTTGCCATTGTCCTGCTGCGCAAGATTATCGTGGAGAGGCGTCAGAAGAACGTAGCGTGGGGCAGAGGCGTCGATGTATTTGTTATGGCATTGTCGCTCAGTTTCTCGGTTTATATGTTCTCCGGCTTCTTAGGCAACAGTCTGAAGGAGGTATCTGCCTTCCTTCCGCCAGCAGAGCCTGAGTCTCAGGTTTACACCGACCTTGATTCCGGATACGAGGCGGCGAGGTTGTCCAAGAAACCGGTTTTCATAGATTTCACAGGCTGGGGCTGTGTCAATTGCCGCAAGATGGAAGGCAAGGTCATGACCGACGACGAGGTTAAGTCCATCATGTCTCGATATGTTGTCATCAGGCTTTATGTCGATGACAGAGAACAGCTGCCGGTTCGTCTTAAGGTTCCGGAGAACGGCGATTTTGTGGAGCTTGAGACTGTGGGCGACAAGTGGAGCTGGCTGGAGCGTGTGCGCTGGAATGCCAACACACAGCCGCTTTATGTGCTTACCGACACTGACGGCAATGCGCTGAATGTTACATATTCATACGACGAGGATATAAAGAAATTCTCGGATTGGCTGAAGACCGGATTTCGGAATTTTACTGACAAATAGTCATTCATTATGACGCATTTGTCATAACTGAAGCGCTTTTCCTCAATGGCAAACATTTTGCAGAGTAGGGTTTTGGCTTAAAAAAACGAATTTAAAAGAAATCATATAATGAGTAACAACAAAGAAACTAAAGAGAACGAAGTGGAAGAGACATTGGATAATGCTAATGTAAACGAGGAGACAGAAGCTGCTGCAGACGTTCAGGATGAGGCTGCCGCAGATTCCGAAGTCGATAAACTGAAAGAGCAAATAGCTGAGATTCAGGACGCTCATCTTCGTTTGAGAGCAGAGTTCGACAATTACAAGAAGAGAACAATAAAGGAGAAGGCGGAGTTGATAAAAAGCGCGAGCGAAGGCGTGTTTATGAATATCATTCCTCTCATCGACGATTTCGAGCGTGGAATACAGGCTGCTGAGAAAGCGCCTGATGTTGACTCTATCAAAGAGGGCATGATGCTTATTTATGATAAGTTCGTTAAGTTCCTCGAGCAGAACAACGTCAAGGAAATAGACACTAAGGACAAGGCCTTCGACACTGATTTCCACGAAGCTATAACAGCGGTGCCTGCTCAGTCCGACGACCAGAAGGGCAAAATAATTGACTGTGTTCAAAAGGGATACACTTTGAACGACAAGGTCATTAGATACGCGAAAGTTGTTGTCGCTCAGTAATTTTTATAGACGCAGGAGGTGTTTTTATGGAAAAAAGAGATTATTATGAAGTGCTGGGGGTAAGCAAGACCGCCAGTGCCGATGAGATAAAGAAGGCTTACAGAAAGAAAGCCATACAGTACCACCCGGACAAGAACCCTGGCGACAAAGAGGCAGAGGAGAAGTTCAAGGAGGCGGCTGAGGCTTACGAGGTGCTGAGCAATCCTGACAAGCGTCAGCGCTACGACCAGTTCGGACACGCTGGCGTGAACGGCGGAGCTGGAGGCGGAGCGCAGTGGAGCGGCTCTATGGACGACATATTCAGCCAGTTCGGCGACATCTTCGGCGGACATTTCGGCGGCGGTTTTGGCGGATTCGGTGGCTTCGGCGGCGGACGTACAAGAGCGAGCCGTGTGAACAGAGGCGCTGACCTCCGTGTCAAGGTGAAGTTGTCGCTCAAGGAGATTGCCACTGGTGTTGAGAAGCGCATCAAGATAAAGAAATACGTTCAGTGCTCGCATTGCAACGGTTCTGGCTCAAAGGACGGCGCTACCGATACTTGTTCTACTTGCCACGGCTCGGGTTATGTGACTCGTGTGCAGTCCACGATTTTGGGACGTATGCAGACTCAGTCCGTGTGTCCTGACTGTGGCGGCGAGGGCAAGACGATAAAGAACAAGTGTCCGCACTGCAACGGCGAAGGCGTGGTGCTTGGCGAGGAAGAGGTTTCTTTCCGCATACCAGCCGGAGTGGCCGACGGCATGCAGCTGAATGTCAGCGGCAAAGGCAACGCGGCACGTCGTGGCGGTGTGAACGGCGACCTTCTGGTGCTTATCCAGGAAGAGCCTCACGCAGAGCTTATCCGCGATGAGAATGACTTGATATACAACCTGTTGCTTGACCTTCCGACAGCAATACTCGGCGGCAGTGTGGAGATTCCTACTGTCGATGGCAAGGTGAAGATGAAAATCGCAGCAGGAACACAGCCAGGCAAGATGCTCCGCCTTCGTGGCAAGGGCCTGCCAATCCTCAACGGCTACGGTTCTGGCGATTTGCTGGTCAATGTCTCTGTCTATATACCAGAGAGCCTGAGTCGTGACGAGAAGAAGATGGTGGAGAAACTGCAGGAGTCCGACAATATGAAGCCGACTTCTTCAGCCAAGGACGAGTTCATAAGAAGAGTGAAGAACATGTTCAATTGATTCTTCAGTCAAGATTGGAAATAGAAAACGCCTTCGTTATCGAAGGCGTTTTTCTTTATTCTTCTATATCTTCTTCTGTTTCATTTTCATTGTTGGGTTGCTGTGTCTGCTTTTCTCTCATCTTCTTTAATGGCCCATTGAAGGCCTCGAAGCATATTATCACAAGAATGGTGCAGACCGACGCAAGCGCGAACATACCGACACCGCATGCCATGCCTATCGCGGCAGTTACCCAAAGTCCGGCGGCGGTTGTCAGTCCGCGTATGACGTTTTTGTTCAGAAGGATAGTGCCAGCGCCGATGAATCCGATTCCGGTGACCACTTGCGCCGCGATTCTCGCAGGGTCCATGCGCAATGTCATCTGGTCCTTTGGCAGATAGTCAAAGCCGTGCACAGAGATAATCATGAACAGCGCCGAGCCTAACGCCACGAGAAAGTGAGTGCGGAAACCGGCGGCTTTTGTCCTGTATTCGCGGTCAAGTCCTATGAATGCCCCGAGAATCGATGCCACTAACAGTCTTATGATGAAGTCTAATTCCATACCGTTTTTGTGTGTTGTTACAGCGCAAAGATAATTCAAAACCCTAAAAAGCACAAAGGCAACAGATTTCTCCGTTGCCTTTGTCGCTTGTGGCGTGGCCGCCGTTATTCTTTTTCTTCCTTTGTGTCTTTCTTCTTGGCTCTTGTAGCCTTCTTTTTCTCTATGTCCAGCACGATTTTCTTGTTCTCGTTGTCCAGACCGAGTTTCATTGTCTGACCTTCCTTTATGCCGTTCTTTATTATTATCTCGGACAACTCATCCTCGATGTATTTCTGCACGGCTCTCTTCAGCGGTCTCGCGCCGAACTGCACGTCGTATCCTCTCTCTGCTATGAATTCCTTGGCTTCGTCTGTTATCGTGAAGTCGTATCCGAGATTCTGTACTCTTGTGCGCAGCTTGTCTATCTCTATGTCTATGATAGACAATATTGTCTGCTTAGACAGTTGGTCGAATATTATCACATCGTCCACTCTGTTCAGGAATTCCGGTGGGAATGTCCTGTTCAGGGCCTTTTGTATTATGCCTCTTGAGTATTCAGAGTTTATGCCGCCCACGTACTTGTCGTCGGAAACGTTGTTGTCGAATCCCACGCCCTTGCCGAAATCCTTGAGCTGGCGCGTGCCGACGTTCGAAGTCATTATTATTATAGTGTTCTTGAAATCGACTTTTCTGCCCAGTCCGTCGGTCAGTCGTCCTTCGTCAAGCACCTGCAGCAGCAGATTGAATACATCTTGATGCGCTTTCTCTATCTCGTCGAACAGCACGATGGAGTAGGGCTTTCTTCTGACTTTCTCGGTCAACTGTCCGCCTTGCTCGTATCCAACATATCCCGGAGGCGCTCCTATCAGTCTGCTTATGCTGAACTTCTCCATGTATTCGCTCATATCTACTCTTATTATCGAGTCAGTGGAGTCGAACATGAACTGTGCGAGCTGCTTTGCGAGCTCTGTCTTTCCCACACCTGTAGGGCCGAGGAATATGAATGAGCCGATAGGCTTGTTTGGGTCCTTCAGTCCGACTCTGTTTCTTTGTATCGCCTTCACCACCTTGTCTATGGCGTCGTCCTGTCCTATGACCTTGGATTTCAGCACCTGTGGCATCTGCAGCAGTCTCATGCCTTCGGTTTGCGCGATTCTCTGCACAGGCACGCCGGACATCATCGCCACGACTTCTGCAACCTTGTCCTCGTCCACTGTCTCCTTGTGCTCGGACATGCCCAGTTCCCAGTTTTTCTTGGCTATGCTCAGATCCTCGTTTATGGCTTTCTCTTGGTCTCTGAATCCTGCGGCCAGTTCGAAGTTCTGTGCTGCTACGGCTTTCTTCTTCTTCTCTTTCGCGTCTTCCAGCTGCTTCTCCAGGTCCTCGATTTCCTCCGGCACGTTTATGTTCATTATGTGCGCTCTCGAACCTGCTTCGTCAAGCGCGTCTATCGCCTTGTCAGGGAAGCATCTGTCTGTTATGTATCTCTCGGTCAGGCGCACGCACGCTTTTATTGCTTCTGGCGTGTATATCACGTTGTGGTGCGCCTCGTACTTCGACTGTATGTTCTGCAGTATCTGTATGGTCTCTTCCGATGTTGTCGGGTCAACTAACACTTTCTGGAATCTTCTTTCCAGCGCGCCGTCCTTTTCTATGTTTTGGCGGTACTCGTCGAGAGTTGTCGCTCCAATGCACTGCACCTCGCCACGAGCGAGAGCCGGCTTCAGCATGTTTGCCGCGTCGAGCGAGCCGGATGTGCTGCCAGCGCCCACGATTGTGTGTATCTCGTCGATGAAGAGTATCACGTTAGGGTTCTTCTGCAGCTCGTTCAGTATGGCTTTGATTCTTTCCTCGAACTGTCCTCTGTACTTTGTTCCTGCCACGATAGCCGCCATGTCCAGAGCCACAACCCTCTTGTCAAACAGCACGTGCGACACGTTGTGCTTGACTATTTTCAGTGCCAGGCCTTCCACGATGGCGGATTTTCCGACACCTGGCTCGCCTATGAGTATAGGGTTGTTCTTCTTTCTTCGGCTTAATATCTGGGCTATTCTTTCAATCTCCTTGTCTCTGCCTACCACAGGGTCCAGCCTGCCTTCCTCGGCGGCTTTGGTCATGTCTATGCCGAAGTTGTCGAGCACAGGTGTGTCCGACGACATTTTTACAAGATGAGGCGATTTTGTTTGCGACTGTTCTGAGTTCCGTCTGTCGTTTTCGTCCCAGTCGTCGTCATCGTCGTCGCCCATCTCAAAGGAGCCTTTGGGGCTGCTTGCCTCTCCGTATTGTGTAGGCGTGTTCTGCGTGCCGTCGTTTCTCAGCTGGTTCTCTTTTCTCCTCAGTTCCACAAGCGTGTCTCTTGCCGACACATAGTCCACGTTGAACGTCTTTAGATGGTCGGTGGCCACGTTGTTGTCGGTTCTGAGTATGGCTAATAGCAGATGCTCGTTGTCGGCTTCTGTGTCCTGCAAAGACCTGACTTCTAGATATATCAGTTTCAGTATTCTTTCTGTGGTCTTGAGCAGAGGGATGTCCGATATGTTTACTTTCGAGTCGGTTCTTATGTCGTCCTCTATGGCTTCCTTGAGTTTCAGTATGTCCACCTTCAGCTCCTTCAGCAGTGTTATGGCTTTGCTGTCGTTGTCTCGCAGCAGTCCTAAGAGAAGATGCTCCGGGCCGATATACGAGTTACCGAGTCTTTCGGCTTCCTCGCGGCTGTATCCCAAGGCGTTCTGGACATTTTTCGATAAATAGTTTTCCATATAAATAAATCTCTCCGTTTTATCGTTTCTTTATGGCATAAACACAAACCGTGCCGTTCCGCACGTTGTGACATTTTGTCATGCGTATGTTTTACAAAGTTATGAATAACTTTTTCTTTTTGTATGTCAGCGGGTTATTTTGATGCGAAGAAAAAAATATGAAAAAAATGCGATTTTCTTTTTGTAGTCTCAAAAAATGCCGTACCTTTGCAATCGCAAATCGGAAATGAATCGCTAGCTCAGCTGGTAGAGCAACAGACTCTTAATCTGTGGGTCCAGGGTTCGATCCCCTGGCGGTTCACTCGAGAAGAGGCTTACCAATCGGTAAGCCTCTTTTTTTTGTGCCTGTTTTTCGTTCACTGAGTGTTGGTTGGTGTTTTCTGGACGCACGCGGTGCGTCCCTACGATATATTTGAAAACATATGATAATATGTAGGGATGCACTGCGTGCATCCGTTTTTTTTCATTCTTTTGTGCGGTTCGTAGAGTCGGAGCGTGCTCCGTCTGCACAGAATATTGATTTTCGCATGGTTATGAAAAAAATGATTGGGTATGCTGTAGGGGCGAATGATTATTCGCCCCTGCAAATTGTGACGTATGTGCGAATTCAAATATTTCACATACATTTTTCCATTCTCTCATTATTGATTATCAATGAAACGTTTCTATATTTGAACGATTTATCTCAAAATTGAAAAATCATAAATATAATTCATCATGAAGAAAATCATCTATTTACTTATGTCACTGTCGCTTGTGGCATTCGCCTCTTGCAGTGACGATGACAAGGACAGCTCTTCTTCG
>JAEEGF011542543.1_pt1 | contig 15656 bp, 13 predicted proteins | sample 9134171 | NCBI WGS metagenome assembly JAEEGF01 (sample SAMN16246542, study PRJNA631951) | gut metagenome | biome: gut microbiome; feature: rumen; material: AP-attached | host: Bos | place: Iran: Karaj | collected 2018-10 | reverse complement strand
TGTCCTGGCTGTTATCATTTTAGGTTTGTGGGCTGTGCCCAAGTATAACGGTTTAGTTAAGTCTCAAGAGAGTGTCGAGACCGCTTGGGGTAACGTGGAGAATGTGTATCAGCGCCGTGCTGACCTCATCCCCAACCTGGTAGAGACCGTCAAGGGCTATGCCAAGCATGAGCAAGAGACCCTGGAGGGCGTCATCGAGGCTCGTGCCAATGCCACCAAGGTGACCATCGATCCCAAGAACATGACCCCCGAGGACCTGCAGAAGTATCAGGCAGCACAGGGCGACGTGACCAACGCGTTGAGCCGACTCATCGCTGTGAGCGAGAGCTATCCCGACCTGAAGGCCAACCAGAACTTCCTGGAGTTGCAGAACCAGCTCGAGGGTACCGAGAACCGCATTGCTGTTGAACGCAACAAGTTCAACGAGGTGGCCAAGGAGTACAACACCAAACGCCGCACTTTCCCAACCAACATCATCGCCGGTATCTTCAACTTCGGCGAAAAGCCTTACTTCAAGGCTCAAGAGGGTGCTGATGTAGCCCCCAAGGTGGACTTTGGCACTAGCGAAGGTAAGTAAACGATGGCACTGGTTGATTTCATCCCACCTGAAGGCCAACGGCGCATCGCCGATGCCATCACCGCTGCCGAGCGTCACACGACGGGCGAGATTTGCGTCCATGTGACGCCTCGGTGCCGCGGCAATGTGATGAAACGCGCCACCAGAACCTTTAACCGTCTGCACCTTTACACCACCAAACGCCGCAACGCCGTCTTGATTTTCATCGCCTACGAGGATCGCAAATTCGCCATTCTGGGTGACACTGCAATCAACGAGGCGGTGCCTCAGGGATTCTGGGACGGTGAGGTCGAGGAACTGGGACGTTACCTCAAAGCGGGACGCCAGGTTGACGGCTTGTGCGAGATCATTGCCCGCATGGGCGAACGACTGTCACAGTACTTCCCCGGTGAGCGTGATGACGAGAACGAATTGAGCAACGAGGTCACCTTCGATGACCTTGAGGATGACGACGAACACGATGACCACGACAACGAATATGGCAACATGGAATAACGTGAAATGGCGCCTGATGGCTTGCTTCTTGCTGTGCTGCACCTCACTCATGGTGATGGCGCAGGTGCCGCCGCGTCCCAATCCGCCACGTCTGGTCAATGACTTTGCCGGCATCCTGGGTGACTGCCAGTGGCTGGAAGACTCGCTCGAGAAAATCGCCATGGAGACCAGCAACCAGATCTGCGTGGTCACCATGAATGATTTCGGCGACTATGACAAGGCTTGGATGGCCTACAGCATCGGCCAGGAATGGGGCGTGGGCAAGAAAGACAACAACAACGGTGTTGTCATCCTCATCAAACCCAAGACTGCCGAAAGCAAGGGCGAGGCGTTTATCGCACCAGGCTACGGCCTGGAAGGCGCCATCACCGATGCAACCAGCACCCGCATCGTCAATCAGGAGATGATTCCCTACTTCAAGGAGAATGACTACCTGGGTGGCGTGTGGGCCGGTGCTCAAGTCGTGCGCGATCTCGCCACGGGTGAGTACAACGAGAAGGACTATGCCCAGCAGGGCGATGACGGTGCGCTGTTCGCACTCATCATGTTCATCCTCATCTTCGCCTTCTTCATGTACCTGGCTCACAAGAGCAACAGCGGCAACCATGGCAACCGCAACAACGGTGACACCGGCACTTGGGGCGGACCCATCATCATCACCAGCGGTCATGACTGGGGCCGTGGCGGTTCCTCATGGAGTGGCGGTGGTGGTGGCTCCTTCGGCGGCGGCTGGGGAGGCTTCGGCGGTGGTTCCTTCGGCGGTGGAGGTGGCGGCGGCAGCTGGTAAACTAACCACTAACCACTAATCACAAGTTCCAAAAGCATCGGCTTTTGGAACTTGTTTCATACGAACAGTTGCTTGAGGATGTCGGGTGAACGCAGGGTGCCGATGGCAGCGTTGTGCAGACGGTAGTAACTGATGATGAGGTCAAGCATGCGATTGCGCTCCTCACGACTGAAACGGAACACCCCCATGTTACTGAAAGTCATGCGCGACAACAAATAAATCACCTGCGCCTCTTGGGGCTGCAGATGCTGGTGACCCTGTATTGTGCTTGGCGTGAACACGCCGTCGGTCATGTCAAACCAATAGCCATGCCGATAACTCTCCACATTGGGCTGAATGCCCAAATGGCCGCCCAAGTGGTAGAGAAAACAAATGTGGAAATTGGCGACTCCACTTGGCAACTGCTCCAGCAACTGCACCGACTGCTCGATGTAGCGGAACATGGCATCGTTGCCTTCGGGCTCCTGAATGACATGAGTGAGCAACTCGCTGATGAACATGGCGATGGCATTCTTCACGGGGTCGCTGTAAACCGTCGCCATGGTGAAGTTGCGACGCACCTCGCGCATGAGCGCCAAGTCGCGGCCCGGCCTCACCGATGCCTCCAGATCAATCAGCGACAAAGGAAGCATCATGGCGTTACGCATCCGCGCCGCACTGGTTTTGCCCTGCGGCACAGCAAACGACATCAAGCCGCGCCCATCGGTATAGATGTGCACGATATTGTGCTTGTCGCTGTAACGGATGGTGTTGAGCACAATGCCCTTCAGCTTCTCATACATGGCGCTAATTTACTCATTTTTCGGCAATCAGGAGCCAAGAAGAACCAAAAAACACAACTTTTTCAGCTTTTCGAGAGGTTAAATTTTGTCAATTCAAAAAATAGTACTAATTTTGCAGTCGATTTTGCGGAAAAATTTCGCATTTGGCCCATTCGTCTATCGGCTAGGACGCAAGATTTTCATTCTTGAAAGAGCAGTTCGATTCTGCTATGGGCTACAGTTAAACAACTAAATATCAAAGTTTTATTTTTATTATGGCAAACCATAAATCAGCTATTAAGAGAATCCGTCAGAGCGAGGCACGCCGCCTTCGCAACCGTTATTACAGCAAGACCATGCGCAATGCTGTCCGCAACATTCGCAAGATGACCGACGCCAAGGAAGCCGCCGAGGCTATGCCCAAGGTAGTCGCCATGCTGGACAAGCTTGCTGGCAAGAACGTGATCAGCAAGAACAAGGCTGCGAACCTCAAGTCAAAGCTCGCTCTTCACATTAACAAGCTGAACCAGGCCTAAGTTTCTTTAGGTGCGACGCTTCACGCGTCGCGGTTCAGCCAGGTACGGCCCATTCGTCTATCGGCTAGGACGCAAGATTTTCATTCTTGAAAGAGCAGTTCGATTCTGCTATGGGCTACCGCAGCAAAGCGTTAACGCAATCGTTGTGTTTTAACGCTTTGCGTTGTGTTTGTTAATAAAACACCCGTTCATCGCGATGAGACCGCTGAATTTTTACGGTCAATCGCGTTTTTTTTATGCTTTTTTCAGGAATGATGGAACAACGTGAACAAAAAAGAAGTACCTTTGTTTTTCAGTTTGTTTCCAAAACACTAAGGTAAAAAAGATGAAGACCGACTTAATGACCAGCGTCAAGCTGCACAAGGTTCCTTGTCGTTACTACCGGCAGGAAAACGAGATTGAGCTCGCTGCGCTCACGCGATACGAGAAAGTGTTCACCACGGTCGTTGAGACCGCCGACGAGGGAGCCCTCGAAGCTGCCCTCGAGGTGGCACATGCCATCAACCATTGTGTTGAGCAGCACGGGAGGTGCGTCATCGGCTTCGGCTCGGGGCGCTATGTGCTGCAGGTCTATGACGAATTGGTCAAACTCTATTTTGCCGACAAGGTGAGCTTTGCCGATGTGGTCGCTTTTAATCTGAACGAGCTGGGTGTGGGCTATGACGAGGGACGACTCAACATGAATGACCTCATCAACGAGCGTTTGTATGCCAAGGTTGACATCGACCCAGCTAATATTCACCGCATCAACCGACCCAATGCCATCGAAGATGTGCACAGCCAGTGTAAAGCCTATGAGCGCGAAATCATTGACGCAGGAGGTCTGGACCTGGTGTTGTGCGACCTCAACAAGGACGGCAGCATCGCCTCTAACGAACCCGGATCGGCACGCAGCAGTGCCTGCCGCCTGATGCTGCTTGGCGACGAGTCACGCACCAGCATTGCCGACACCTTCCAAACCGAAACGGCACCCAAGACTGCCGTCACGCTAGGCATCGGCAACATCTTGAGTGCCGAGAGAATCATCTGTGTGGCTTGGGAGGAAGACAGCGCCGAGGCGCTTTATAACGCCATCGAGGGCAACATGACCGACCTGGTACCTGCCTCGTTCCTGCAGGTCCACAGCGACGTGAAAATCATCGCCGACCTGGATGCTGCCTCGCGGCTGACACGCATCAGCTATCCGTGGAAGGTGACCTCCTGTGAATGGAACGTGCACCTCATCCGTCGCGCTATCGTGTGGCTGTGCGAGCAGACGGGCAAGCCCATTCTCAAACTCACCAACAAGGATTACAACGACTATGGCCTGAGCGAACTAGTGGCACTGTACGGCTCGGCCTACAATGTCAATATCAAAATATTCAACGACTTGCAGCACACCATCACGGGATGGCCAGGTGGCAAGCCCGATGCTGATGACACCTATCGTCCCGAACGTGCTGTCCCCTACCCCAAACGGGTGCTCATCTTCAGCCCGCATCCCGATGATGCCGTGGTGTCGATGGGTGGCACAGTGCGCCGCTTGGTGCAGCAAGGTCATGAGGTGCACATTGCCTTCCAGACCGATGGTGATGTCGCCGTCAGCGATGATGACCTCATGCGCAGCGTCCTGCTCGCCGATCGCCTGACCAAGCGCTTTGAGGGCACTGAATTCAAGTTCCTTGACAACACACTCACAAACCTCATCAACGGCACAATACCGGCCGATGACAGCGACATGCGCTATTTCAAAGGCTCTATCATGCTGAGCGAGGCGATGATGGCCTGCCGCCAAATGGGTGTGCCACGCAAGAACCTGCATGACCTGCGCATGCCGTTCTACACCCAAGACCCTCACGGACAGGGCAAACTCACCGATGCTGACATCACCGTGATCAAAGACCTCATCACACAGGTCAAACCCCACCAGATCTTCTTTGACAACGACCTGGTGGATCCCCATGGCACCCATGGACGTGCCCACACCGCCGTGCTTCATGCCATCGAGGAACTCAAGAACGAGGACTTCATGAGTGACTGCCGTGTGTGGCTCTACCGCGGGCAATGGGGACAATGGGATGTGGACCAAGTGGAAATGGCGGTGCCCATGAGCCCCGAGGAGTTCGGCGACAAGCGCGAAGCCATCCTCAAGTTCCACTCACAAATCCACGACGCCCCGTTCCGCACCAGCACCGACGGCAAATTGCCGTGGCAACGCTCCGTAGAGCGCAACCGCGACCTGGCCGAGAAATATCAGCAGCTGGGGTTGGCCACCTACGAGGCCATCGAGGCCTTCGTCCAATACCGTTTCCTGGATGACGCCATCGAGTGACAAAAACAATTGACGCTATAAAACTAAAAGCAGGACAAGGAAATCGCCTTATCCTGCTTTTATTGTTGCGAATCAGTTGTTAAACGCCTGTCACGGCTCGGGGCAATGCTAGATATTGCGGATCAAGCTGGATGCCATACTCCCTGCCACGGTCACCGGTGACACAGTAAGCCTGCGCCAGACCCTTGTCGGTGATGACATTCTTGATGCAACGATTGATTCTCGAAATCGTCTGGTTGAGCGAATCGCTGAGCGGGTTGCACAGATTGTCCACCGAATGCGCAACACGAGCCTCGTTGGCACCAGGCTTGACCAGGCCATAGATATCCATGATTTCGTCACGATACTCGTCAATGTTCCTGAGCACGATACCAGCTCCGCCCTGCTTGCGATGCTTCATGAACAGGATGTAGAGTGTGCGGCTCATGGCGGGCATCTCAATTTCCAACTCGTCATAGTCGGGCAGCACGATCTTCATGTCACCGTTGACCAGCACACGTCCAGGTGTTGAGCCCAACAGCACTTTACCCTCAAGCATGGTGGCCATCAACTGCTTGGGGTCTTGATGATACTTGGTGATGAACGCGACAATCCTCGCCCTGAGGTCCTTCACATCACGCTCATACTCCGACTCAATCCTCCTGAATTCGGCGACCTCCTCGGCCTCGATATTCAAGAGTTCGACTTCATCGCTGCCAATATAGTCAACCAGCGAATCGTCATCATAATACTCGCTTGCGCCTGTATCATCATTGCTGATGATGTCAGGAAATTTATTCTTAAGGGATTCCTCACGAATAATGAACTTGTCATGATGGTCAGATTCTTCAATGACACTTTCATCCTTCTTGCGTTTTCTGCGCAATGACTTCAGATTCCACCTAGAACGAGACTCCAAGCGCTTTTCCTCTTTTCCAGTGAATCCATAGTCTACTTGAGGTTGAGCGGCTTGTGGAAGCTCCATGCGGGGAGATTCTTCGACACGAGTATTGTCTTGCCGCACATCAAGATCCAATTCAAACTCATTGAAAACGTCGCCCATTGGAGCCGAATAGACCGATTTTCCCCACTTGCCTTGCGGCAGTTCATTGCGGTCACTGTAGTCGGCTTCATTGATGATGACATCGCCCTCGCTCGCATCCATGACGTCCTCAAGACAATCACTGAAGGCATGCAAGGCTGCCAGCAATGAATAACTGTCACTGCGACCATATTTGTTCAAGTGAAGCTGAACCGTGGCATACTTGCCCATGTTGCCGATGTTGAAACGGCGGGTAATGATGAGGGTGTGGTCAATCTCCCATGTCTCAACCCATTTGAGAGTGAGCGGGCGAATCATAGGCTCTATCATGCTGGCAAACCAACGCAAGTTGTGCGTCTGCTTGGGATTGCCGCACACGTAAATGACACCGTAACTGAGCTCTTGAAAATTGATTTCTGGCATAATCTTGGGGGTTAGTGATAATGTACTAATTACAGCAAAAATCGTGCCAATGGGCCACACTATCTATAGCGGCCCGATTGGCACAATCATGGGACAAATTGACTTAATCAAAGAAACTCTCGTCGTTCAGCTCCCTGATGCGAAATTTGGGCATAGGGGCAGAGCCACATTCATCCTTCAAATGCATCATCTTACTAAGCCAACGGCTACGCGACTTGCGCTCTTGGGCAAACATGGCTTGGGTGCCGGCTTCGCTCTTGTCGAACTGCAGGCTGTGCTGGATGTTGAGCGAGTAGGCCACCTGCTCAACATCGTGGTCGGCACCGATGTAGGTGAACTGCCAGCCTTGCTCTTTGTAGCTCTCGATGAGGGCACGGATGGCAGTGTGGGTATACTCGCGAGAGGCATTCTCATAGCCATCGGTGATGATGGTCACAAGTGCCAGCGAATCCTGTTCATTGTTCTTCATGGCATTGACACGCGTGATGGTCGTGCCGATAGCATCATACAACGGTGTCATGCAGCACGGACGGTAGTCCCTGTCGGTGAGGGGCTTCACCTCGGCTACCGGCACGTTGTCATAGATGGTTTTCAACTCACAGCCGCAGAAGGCCACGAGCGTGACGATGTGTTCCTGGTCGGGGTTCTTTTCCTGGGCACTCTTGATGCTGCCGATGGTCTCGTTCACGCCATCGACGGCCTGGCGGGCGATGCTTGACATGGAGCCGCTCTTGTCAAGGACAATCACATTGTAAACTTTCATCTTTTTCGTTTCCATAATTCTATCGTGTTAATGTGGTCAATAAAAAAAGCTTCAACACCGGCTTCGCTCCCGATGACGATGCAAAGATACGGGCATTTGAAATGCTGACCGTTTTTCTGCAACCTTGTAGTTTTTTTTGGCCTTTTGAAAACAAAAAATGAGAAAAAACGCCAATGGCCAAGAAATTGTGAATAAAAAACACTATCTTTGTAGGTTAAACAATACACAACCCGCAATAACAACTAAAAAGATATGGCAAAACGAAGCGGATTACAATCGTTGAAGCAAGAACGTCGTGAGTACCATGACAGAGTCATCAACTTTTTTAATGAGCAAGGCGAGGCCTCTTTCAACTACAAGCAGGTCTCGGCAGCCGTGGGTGCTAACACGCCCAAGCGCCGCATGCTCATTGTCGAGATACTGGAGCAACTGACTGTTGACGGCTTTCTCACACAAGTGGGCGTCGGCAGTTACAAAGCCGTGAACCGCTCATCGGTGGCCGAGGGCATCTTCATCCGCCGCGGCAACGGCAAGAACAGTGTGGACACCGCCAGCGATGACGGCCAGCCCATCATGGTGGCCGAGCGCAACTCGATGCACGCCCTGAACGGTGACCGTGTGCTGGTGCACATCCGTGCCGCACGTCACGGTCTGGAGCCCGAGGCCGAGGTGGTGAAAATCCTTGAACGCAAGGAACAAGTATTTGTCGGCACGCTCCAAGTGCTCAAGTATTTCGCCCAGTTGGCGACCGACAGCAAGTTCCTTGCGACCGACATCTTCATTCCGCTGGACAGGCTCAAAGGCGGAAAAACCGGCGACAAAGTCGTGGCCAAGATCGTGGAATGGCCCGAAGAAGCCAACTCGCCTATCGGTGAGGTGGTAGACGTGCTGGGCGTGGCAGGTGAAAACAATGCCGAGATTCATGCTATCCTGGCAGAGTTCGGCTTGCCCTACAAGTACCCCGAGAACGTGACCGAGGCAGCCGAGGCACTGGAACCGGGCATCACCCCCGAGGAGATTGCCCGTCGCCGCGACATGCGCGATGTGACTACCTTCACGATTGACCCTGCCGATGCCAAGGACTTTGACGATGCTCTGTCTATCGAAAAACTCAAAAACGGCAACTGGGAAATCGGCGTCCACATTGCCGACGTGAGCCACTATGTCACTCCCGGATCCATCATCGACAAGGAGGCCTATGAGCGTGCCACCTCGGTCTATCTGGTGGACCGCACAATCCCCATGCTGCCCGAGAAACTGTGTAATTTCATCTGCTCGTTGCGTCCCGATGAGGATAAACTCACCCACTCGGTTGTCCTGGAGATGGATGCCGAGGCCAAGGTGAAGAAATACAAGATCTGCCACACGGTGACTCGCAGCGACCGGCGCTTCTCCTACGAGGAGGCACAACACATTCTCGAGACGGGTGAGGGAGACATGGCCGAAGAACTCGCTGTGCTCAACGAGATGGCGAAGCAACTGCGCCGCCGTCGCTTCGAAGAGGGCGGTTCGGTATCGTTCAACCGCGAAGAGAAGAAATTCGATATTGACGAACAAGGCAGACCCACTGCCGTGCACCTGCACATGTCACAGGATGCCAACAAACTCATCGAGGAGTTCATGCTGCTGGCCAACTGCAAAGTGGCCGAACACATCGGCAAGGTGGCAAAAAACAAGACCGCCAAGGCTTTTGTCTATCGTGTCCATGACCAGCCTGACCTGGATAAACTGCAGAACTTCGCCGACATCGCAGCCCACTTCGGCTACAAGGTGCGCACCAAGGGCTCGGGACGCGACATCAACAAGTCCATCAACAAAATGCTGGAACAGGCCAAGGGCAAACCCGAGGAAGAGATGCTGGCCATCCTCGCCATCCGTTCGATGGCTAAGGCCATTTACAGCGCGACCAACATTGGCCACTATGGTCTGGCATTTGACTACTACACCCACTTCACTTCACCCATCCGCCGCTATCCCGATTTGACGGTTCACCGCCTGCTGGACAAATATGCCGCCGGCGAGAAGAGCGTCGATCCCGTCAAACTTGAGGACCAGTGCAAGCACATGAGCGCCCAGGAGCAGCTTGCCGCCAATGCCGAGCGTGCCTCCATCAAGTACAAGGAAGTTGAATTCATGGGACAACGCTTGGGAGGTGTGTTCACGGGACACATCTCGGGCGTGACCGAATGGGGACTGTATGTGGAACTCGACGAGACCCATTGCGAGGGTCTGGTGGGCATCCGAGGCTTGGATGATGACTTCTATGAGTTCGACGAGAAGAACTACTGCATCCGTGGCCGTCGACAGGGCAAGGTCTATCGTCTGGGAGATCCCATTACCATTCAAGTGGCACGTGCCGACCTCATCAAGAAACAGCTAGACTTTGTCCTTGTGGACAAAGAGAATCCCGCCAACACCCACCGCATCGACCGTGAGCCCATCACCGAGCAGAACAGCCGCAGTACCAGTGGCCGCCTGTCTCGTGACGAGCGCCAGCGCATGCAGTACGAGGGTGGCAGTGCCTCTCGTCGCCAGCAACGCGGTGCACGAGGCAACACCACCCGTCGCCAAGCCAAAGAAGCCCGCGGACCCAAAGCTGGCAAGTCGGGCAAACCACATCGTTCAGGTAAAACTCGTCGCAGGTGAACATGAGCAACCTGCCGAAACATACGGTTAAACTCGAGACGCTGGGCTGTAAACTCAACTTCTCGGAAACTGCCACCATGCAGTCACTACTCGCCGAGCAAGGCATCATGCCTGTCGCCAAGGGTGAGATACCCGACGTGTGTGTAGTGAACACTTGCAGCGTGACCGCATTGGCCGACAGCAAGTGCCGACAGCACATCCGACAACTCATCCGCAAGTATCCCGATGCGCTGATGGTCGTCACTGGCTGCTATGCCCAGCTCAAAGGCAAAGAAATCGCCGAAATTCCCGGGGTGGACATCGTGTTAGGCAGCGAACACAAAGCCGAAATCGCCCGCTATGTGCTCCAGTGGTTCAAGGACCGCAAACAACGCACCGAGGTCACTCCTTCGCTCGACATCCGCTCATTCTCGCCCTCCTGTGATCATGGCGACCGCACGCGTTACTGGCTCAAGGTGCAGGATGGTTGCGACTATTGGTGCAGCTACTGCACGATTCCCGCAGCACGCGGGCGCAGCCGCAGCGGCACCATCGCCCAACTGACAGCCCAGGCGAGCGCCGTTGCTGCCGATGGCGGCAAGGAAATCGTCATTACAGGAGTAAACATCGGTGACTTCGGCAAAAACACGGGCGAACAATTCATCGACCTGCTGAAAGCACTTGATGACATCGAGGGTATTGAGCGTTACCGCATCTCATCCATCGAGCCCGACCTGTTGACCGACGAAATCATCGACTTTTGCGCACGTTCTCGGGCTTTCATGCCGCATTTTCACATCCCGCTGCAAAGCGGCAGCGATCCCGTCTTGAAACTCATGCGGCGTCACTACGATCGCCAATTGTTCGCCGACAAGGTGCAACGGTGCCGCGAACTCATGCCCGACTGCTTCATCGGTGTGGACGTGATGGTGGGTACCCGAGGTGAGACACCCGATCTGTTCGAGGACAGCTATGACTTCATCGCAGGGCTTGAGGTGCAGCATCTGCACGTCTTTCCCTACAGTGAGCGGCCAGGAACAATGGCCTTGCGCATCCCTTATATCGTCACCCAACAGGACAAACAGGAACGTGCAGCCCGCATGATTGCCTTGAGCGACAAAAAGCAGGCTGAGTTCACCCGCCGCTACCTGAACACGGTGCGGCCCGTCTTGCTTGAGCACGGACGCGGCAAGGGAATGATGCACGGGTTCACCGACAACTACATCCGTGTGAACGTGGCCCCCGACATGAGCCTCGCCAACCAAATCGTGAACGTGAAATTACTGTCTCTCAACGATGACCTCTCGGTCGATGCCCAAATAATCAACTAAGGACTAGGGACTCAGGACTAAAAACTAAAAATGAAACAGGTTGCTGTCATCATATTGAACTGGAACGGAGCCGCATTACTGCAGCGTTATCTGCCCACGGTCATCGCGGGCACCGATGACGCCGTCGCCGATGTCATCGTTGCCGACAACGGCAGCATCGACAACAGTCTGCAGGTGCTTCAGGAGAAATTCCCACAAGTCAAAGTAATATCATTTGACAAGAACCACGGCTTCGCCGAAGGTTATAACCTGGCCATCAAGCAGACGATGTACCCCTACACGGTGCTGCTCAACAGCGATGTGCGCACTCCGCAAGGCTGGCTCAACCCCCTGCTGGACTACATGGAGGCCCACCCCGACGTGGGGGCGGTAATGCCCAAACTGCTGCATGACAGCGAGGACAGCCCGACTATGTTTGATTATGCTGGTGCGGCAGGCGGTTACATCGACTGCCACGGCTACCCCTATTGCCGCGGGCGCGTCTTTGAATTTGTCGAGGACGACCATGGCCAGTATGACGACGGCCCCAAGAGCGTGTTCTGGGCAACCGGGGCATGCCTCATGGTGCGCAGCCAGTTATATCAGGATGTGGGAGGACTGGACAAAGATTTCTTTGCCCACATGGAGGAGATTGATCTGTGCTGGCGCATCCGTCTGGCGGGCAATGACCTGATGATGGTACCTGCAAGTCAAGTCTATCACTTGGGCGGTGGCAGCCTGGCTTATGGCAATCCTAGAAAGACCTATCTCAACTTCCGCAACAATCTGCTCTTGCTGCACAAGAACCTGCCCCATGACGAGGGCAAGCGCCTGCTGCTGGTGCGCCGTCTCATGGACACACTCGCCTTTGGAATGGCCCTGGCAAAATTCCACTTTGGTGACGCAAGGGCAATTATCCGTGCCCACCGCGACTTCCGTAAAATGAGGAAAAACTACACCTCGCAGCCCACCGTCAATCTGCTGAAGCAACTCCCCGAGGAGCGCGTCAACATCATCACCGCCCATTATCTGCGCGGTGTGAAACATTTCACCGACCTCAAATTATATTAAGTCCCAAGAACCCATTAAAACAACAGAACAATGAGAAAGCTCGGATTCGGACTCATGCGTCTGCCCCTGGTTAACCCCGACGACCAAACAAGTATCGACATCGAAAAGTTTAAGGCTATGGCCGACAGGTTCATAGAACGAGGCTTCACCTACTTTGACACCGCCTATCCCTACCACGGCGGCAAGAGCGAGGAAGCCCTGCGCGAGGTTGTCGTGAAGCGCTACCCGCGCGAGGCGTTCACCGTCACCAGCAAGATGCCTGTCTGGGCCATCAACGAGGTGGCCGACATGGAGCGCGTCTTTAACGAGCAGCTGGAGAAATGCGGTGTGGACTATTTTGACTATTACTGGCTGCACGCCCTCAACCGTGAACGCGTCGAGGTGATGGACCGCATGGACGGCTGGGGCTTCATTGCCCGCAAGAAGGCCGAGGGACGCATCCGCCACATCGGCTTCTCGTTCCACGATGGCTCAACGCTATTGGCCGAAATCCTTGAGAAGCACCCCGAGATGGAATACGTCCAACTGCAAATCAACTACCTGGACTGGGAAAGTCCCGCCATTGAGTCAAAAACTTGCTATGACTTGTGCGTCAAGCACGGCAAGCCTGTTATCGTCATGGAGCCCGTTAAAGGGGGCTCGCTCGCACGCGTTCCAGAGTCCGTCGATCGCCTGTTCAAGCAGTATAATCCCGACGCCAGTCCTGCCTCGTGGGCTATCCGCTATTGTGCATCGCTCCCCAATGTCCTCACCGTGCTGAGCGGCATGAGCAACATGGAACAACTCGATGACAACACCAGCTACATGCAGGATTTCCAGCCCCTCAACGACGAGGAGCAAGCCATCATCGTCCAAGCGACCGAAGCCATCCGTGACGCCATCGCCATCCCCTGCACCGCCTGTCATTACTGCAGCGAGGGCTGCCCGCAACAGATTGCCATCCCCGAGTATTTCAACCTCTACAACATGATGCAGCAGTTCCCGCAGCTAAAGAGTAATAGCAAGCTATACTATGACCTCATTGCCAAGAGTCATGGCAAGGCCAGCGAATGCATCGAATGCGGACAATGCGAAGCGCAATGCCCTCAACACATCGACATCATCGACAACTTGAAACTCCTTGCCACCACCTTTGAGGAGTCATAATTGAATCATCATTTCGCGAAATCGGGTGACCCAGGGGCCTTTGAAATCAAAAAATGGGTTAAAACTATTGACAAAGGCCTCCTGATGTTGTATTTTTGCACCAAATTGCGGATTATGCCCTGTGCTGAACTCCGCAGACAACAGAAAACATGAAAAAAATGGCAAAACAAGTAAAGAAACAACAAGTCGAAAACAAGCCCGTCGAGAAGGGCAAAGTCACTTATCCCCTGGGTAAAATCAACTTCATCCTCATGGCAATTTGCCTGTTACTCATCATCATCGGCTTCTGGCTGATGACCGGTGACGCCAATGTGGGTGACAAGTTCAACGAAAACCTCTTTGAGTCCAGCAGGGTCACCACAGGCCCCATCATTGCCTTCTTGGGATTTGTGCTCATGGCTTTTGCCATTCTCTACCGCAAGAAAGACAACAAGCCCAACGACGACAACTCCGACGCTAATGATTAATTCTTAAATCAGCATGGATCTGCTGCAAGCAATCATTATCGCTATTGTGGAAGGACTCACCGAGTTCCTTCCCGTTTCGTCCACCGGTCACATGATCATCGCCCAAAACCTGTTAGGTGTCACTCAGGGTGATTCTTTTGTGCATGCGTTCACTTTCATCATCCAGTTCGGAGCCATCCTGTCGGTAGTAGTGCTCTACTGGAAACAATTTTTTCGTCTTGACCACACACCGGCACCCGATGGGGCATCTGCATGGCAACAATTCAAACACAAGTGGTACTTCTATTGGCTGCTGTTAGTGGGTGTGCTGCCTGCTGTCATCATCGGACTCGCTGCTAAGAAATCGGGACTGCTCGACTGGCTGCTCGACAGTGTGATGGTGGTTGCCATCATGCTTGTTGCAGGAGGTGTATTCATGCTGTTCTGTGACCGCATTTTCAACAAGGGTAGTGAAGCTGTCAAGTTGGATGAGCCCAAGGCTTTCAAGATTGGTCTTTTCCAGTGTATCTCGGTTATTCCTGGTGTGAGCCGCAGCATGGCAACCATTGTGGGTGGCATGTCACAAAAACTCACTCGCCGCAAAGCCGCTGAATTCTCGTTTTTCTTGGCTGTGCCCACCATGGCTGGTGCCACTTTGCTGGATTTGGTTGATCTATTCCAGGAGAATGCCGATTGGGCAACTTCTCACAATATCATTGTACTGATTGTGGGATGCGTTGTTGCTTTTATTGTAGCGTTACTCGCCATGAAATGGTTTGTAAATTTCTTGACCAAGTATGGCTTTAAGGCCTTTGGTTGGTATCGCATCATTGTGGGTGTTATCATTCTCATCATGTTGATAAGCGGCCAATCGCTACAGATGGTGGATTGAGATAAATGCATCGGCAAAACCACACATTCCAAACAACGAATCAGATATGCTCAACCCGATTGAAGGTGAAATATTCTGCATCGACAAACCATTGAAGATGACCTCCTTTGCCGCGGTGAAGAAAGTGCGTGCCGTCTTGCGCACCCACTTGAAGACCCGCCAGGTCAAGGTGGGCCACGCGGGGACACTCGATCCGCTCGCCACTGGCGTCCTGCTGCTGTGCACTGGCCATGCCACCAAGCGCATCGACGAGTTGCAGGCGGGAGTCAAGGAATATATTGCCGACTTGAGGTTGGGCGCCACCACGCCAAGCTATGACCTGGAGACCGAGGTGGATGCCACCTATGAGTGGCAGCACATCGACCGCACCCTCATCGACCGCGTTTTGCAAGAGCAATTCACGGGCAGCATCGAGCAGGTGCCTCCATCGTTCTCGGCATGCAAGATTGACGGCAAACCCGCCTACAAGCTGGCACGCAAGGGACAGGACGT
>JAEEGF011685896.1_pt1 | contig 15658 bp, 7 predicted proteins | sample 9134171 | NCBI WGS metagenome assembly JAEEGF01 (sample SAMN16246542, study PRJNA631951) | gut metagenome | biome: gut microbiome; feature: rumen; material: AP-attached | host: Bos | place: Iran: Karaj | collected 2018-10 | reverse complement strand
TCGGTGCCGATGATGACCAGCGGCATGCCACCAAAGTCACGGCGCAGCACGGAGATCTTCACCATGTAGTCACGCTGCTCGCTGATATCCTCCGACTCAAACTTCTTGAGGTACAGGGTAACGGTCTCTTCCTCATCGTCAGCAGTACGGCGTCCCGAGCTCTTCTGGTTAGGCCGCTTGTGTTCCAGTTGGTAGATGACGTTGCGCAGCCGTTCATAGTCCTCCTTGGGGTAACGCTGGGCAAACTCATCGGCAGTATAGGTAAACGAAGGCTGTCCGTCCTCGTTGTGCGAGGTGAAGAAGCGGGTCTCGACGTTGTAGGTCCACATCAGCACCTTGCTGGTCTCCATGATAAGGGCCAGACGCTTGTTCCTGAGGCTGTTCTCCTTCTGTATGCTGCGGGCCTGAAGTCGATAGACGATGCCATAGAACAGCAGGATGAGTCCCAGGAAGGTGGTCACCGCCACTACGTACCACACCCATTGCGGCACAGGGTGCTCCTGACGCTCGGGATAGAACCACTTGTTCTGCATCTCCACCAGTTTCTCGTCGGTGCTCAGCACGGTGTAAATACTGTCAATCTTGGACAGCAGCTGCGGGTCGTTCGACATGAACTTGTACTCGCCGTGGGGCATGTTGACCGGCGTGATGTTGAGGTTGTCTATCTGGTTCTGATGGATAATCCACTTCAGCGACAAGGTGTTCCAGACGATTTGACCTTCCTCGTCGGCACTCAGCTGCTGGATGGCACCCTTGATGTCCTTGGTGACAATGGCATTGTCAGCCCACCCGTAGTCAAGCATCAGGTGGTGGCTCAGGCTGTTGTCGTTGACTATGACGCGGTGCTTGCCCAGGTCCTTGAAGTTATAGATTTCCACGGGCTTGCTCTTAGGGGTTGCCACACTCTGGGTAAACAGCGTGATGGTGTTCTCACCATACTGGCCATACTCGTCGTGATAGCCTGCCGACAACGCCATCGTCAGGTCCGAACGCCCGTCACGCAGGTCGTCGAAGGCTTCCTGGCGTGAGGTGAGGCGGATTTTGTAGGGGATTTTCAACTCGCTACATATCAAGCGTATCAGCTCAACGTTGAAGCCGTCGGGCTGTCCGTTCTCGTTGAGGAAACAGTAGGGCCATAGGTCCCACACATCCTCATAAATCAGCGGCTTGTCTTCAGAATAGAAATGCCGTGATGGTTGCGGCGGCTGCGTCTGTGCCCCGACACTGGCCGTTAGGCCAAGCAGCAGGGCTGACAGGGTCAGTATTTTTAGTTTATCATTCATAGTTCATATTTATAGCTTCTAATTCCTAACTCCTCGCTTCTAACTCTCTCACCTCGCAGGGAATGCGGAACCAGAAGGTAGAGCCCTTCCCCACTTCGGAGTCCACGCCAATCTGTCCGTTACACCCATCTACAATGGCCTTGCAGATGCTCAGTCCCAGACCGGTGCCCTGTATGAAGTCGTTAAGCTTGACAAAGCGTTCGAACACCCGCTCGCAGTCCTCCTTGGGAATGCCGGCACCTGTGTCCTCGCAGTAAACGTAGAGGAGCCCACTCCCATTCCCTCCCGAAGGGAGAGGAGTCTCTGAGGCACCGGAAGCCCCTCCCTTGGGGAGGGGTTGGGGGTTGTCCACCCTGTACCCCACGCGGATGTGGCCCTGCGTGGTGTATTTCACGGCGTTGGTGACAAAGTTGGTAATCACCTGGCCGATGCGGTCCTTGTCCAACAGGGTGCGGAACACGGTATAGGGGTTCTCGGTGATAAACTGCACCGAGGGCTCGGTGACGCGCTGTGCCAGCGACTGGCAGAAGTCGTCAAACTCACGGGCAAAGTCACACTCCTCGGGGTTGATGCTCAGTCCGTTGCTCTCAATGCTCGAAATGGCCAGGAAGTCGTTGATCAGTCGCAGCAGCATGTCGCAGTTGCTACGCACAATGCGCATCATCTCACGCTTCTCCTCAGGCGAGTCAATGACGGTCAGCAGGTCGCTGAAGCCCACAATGGAGTTTAGCGGCGTGCGTATCTCGTGTGTCATGTTGGCCAGGAACACACTCTTCATGCGGTCGGAGTCGCTGGCACGTTCCATCTCCTGCTTCAGCATCTCCTGCTCTTCTATGAGCTGCGTCACGTCACGTATCAGTCCGAAGTAGCCCTGCTGCACACCGTTGTCGTCGTAACGCGGAATGCCGATGAAGTTATACCAGTGTATTTTGTCGTCCTGCTCCAACAGGTTCTTGTAAGGACGCGTGATGACCTGCCCGCTGTCGGTCTTATCGTCCACGGGAGTCATCATGCGCCATCGGGAGCGTTCCTGTTCATCGGTCTGCAGACAGGTGGTAAACTCGTCAATGCTCATCTTAGCCACCGTGTGGTGCAGGTCGCTGAGGAACTCTATCTCCTCGGGCTCGAAGCTGGAGCGCCACACGTGCATCTTACTGTTTTCCAGCAGGTAGTGCAGCTGTTCCTCGTAGCGCTGAATCTCCTCACTGGCCTTGCGGATGTCGTGCTCGTTCTGACGTATCTGCATGTAGAGGTCACGTTCCTGGGTCACGTCACGCACCACCAAAGCGATATACTGCAGCTTTCCCTTGGCGTTGTTGATGGGCACCACACGCGCCTCCAGGTATTTGTTGAGCTGACGCTTGGGCAGTTCCAGATGCAGGCTGAGCCACGACTCTTCCACGTGGTCGCGGTTGATGTTGAACTGGGCCAGGTCGAAGACGCAGGTATCGTAGAACAGGCTGTCATAGCGGCTCTCAAAGTTACATATCTCACGCATCATGCGGTTACAGTCAATGAGGTAGCCGTCGGAATTATAGAAAGAAATGCCGACGATGGAGTCCTCGAAGAGGTTGCTGTAGCGGTCGGCCATGTCGTTGCTCATCTGGCGGATGTGCAACTCATCCGTCTCGTCAATCATGGTCAGGATGATGTTCGCGGGCTTTCCGTCGCTGTCGTTCTCCACCACACCGTTGGAGTTGCACCAATGGTAACGGGAAGGTTTCCCCGGCGTGTATTCCGTATTGAAGAGGTAGTTCAGGTGGTCGTTCTGCTTCTCGCCGTAGCGCAGCCCCTGGATGAAGTTGTCGAAGTCGTCCACGTAGTCAGGATGCACCATCCCGCGTATGGCGTCAAGGGGTATGCCGCTCTCTCCGTCTGACGGCAGTCGTTCGTCGTGAATGTTGTGGAAGCAGTTGGTCTTCAGGTCGAGCTGCACGATGAGGTATTCACTCATGTCAATGGCCTGGTGCATGACGCGGTTGGCCTTCCTAATATCCGTGACGGAATGGGCAACGCGCACCTTGACAATATAGTTGATGACAATGATCAGCAGCATGGCGATGATCACCAGAATCATCAGCATGCTGAAGAGCGTTGTGCCTGTATAGTTGAAACTGTTCATACGCGCTTAGATAAATTCCTTTTTCTTTTCACTGCTGATGAGCTCACAGGGTATGCTGACCCATGCCGTGGTGCCCTTGCCCACGTCCGACGTCATCTCTATGCTGCCGCCCATCAGTTCCACCAGACCCTTCACAATGGGCAACTCAAGGCCGCTGCCGAAGTGGCGACGTCCGCCTTGGTGGCTGAAGCGGTCGAAGAGGTGGGGCAGCACGTCCTGCTCAATGCCCTCGCCGGTGTCCTCAATGGTGATGTTGAGGTTACCCTGACGGTACTCATACTTGCCACGCACCATGCCTTCACGGGTAAAAAAGATGGAGAAGGTCACCAACTGCTCAATGACCTTGCCCAGCAGCTCGTGGTCAATGACCACCATCAGGTGCTCGTAGGGATTCTCCACCAGGGTCTTGATGTTGGGGTTGGTATTACTGCTCCACCCCATCTGGCAGTGGCCCTCAAACACACCGGCAAAGTCAATGGGCTCCAGCTTCGGCTCAATCATGTGGGCATCGATACGCGAGATGTAGAGAATGTCGTTGACCAGCCTCAGCAGCGAGTTGGAGTTCTGCTTGATCTCATTGACGAAGATGACTTCGTCGGCAGGGTCGTGCTCCTTGTCAAACATCTCGGCAAAGCCGATGACGTTCGACAGCGGTGAACGTATCTCGTAGCTCATGTTGAGCAGGAACCAGTTCTTCAGGCTCTCTGCCTCCTGGGCTTTCAGCGTCTCTGCTCTCAGACGTTCCTCGGTCATGATCAAGCGCGTGTCGTTACGGCTCATGCCGAAGTAATGGGTGATGTGCCCCTCGGCATCATACATGGGAATGCCGTTGAAGGTCAGCCAGAGGTTGCTGCCGTTCTGGTCGGGGAAGATGGTCTTCAGTCGGGCGTACACCTTCTTCAGTGAACGGCGGTCCAGCTGGTGCAGCAGCCGTCGGGCATCCTTACGGAAGTCCGGTGCTACGCAGTCCACGGCCCTGACCTGCGACAGCTCGTACTCGGGGCTGTTCACGTCGCTGATGATCTGCAGCGTGTGACGGTCAGGCAGGTAGTTCATGATGCGGCACTCGGCCATCTGCAGCGCCATGTTGATGTTGTCGGTATAGGCCTTCACCTCAGCAATGGTCTCCTCCAGCTTTTTCATGGATTCCTTCTGCAGCTTCACGGACTCCACCACTTCTGTGACGTCACGGCCTTCCAGGAAGTAGCCCAGCAGGTCGCCCACCTCGTCACGGATGGGGTAAAGCATCATCTCGTAGAAGAGCTGGTTGTCGCGCTGCACCGAGTAGGCCTTACGTCCCTCGTCCTCCATGCGCTTCAGGTCCAGCAGCGTGGTACAGCACGTCTTCTCCATCTGTTCCAGACTCTTCTCATCCAGGTAGGTCACCTGCGTGATGTGGTGACGCATATTGATCAGTGCCTGTTTATCATGCACCTGGAACGTCTGGCAGGCATGGTCGTTAATGTCGTCCATGATACCGTTCTCGTCGTAATAGACCATATCGACCAGCGGCGTACGGAACACGTTCTGGTACTTCAGCAGCATGTCACGCTCATGCTCACGACGGGCACGGTCGTAGGTGATGTTGCGCACACGGCCCAGCAGCACGGTAGGCACACCCTGCTCGTCACGCTGGAACACCGATACCCTTACGTCGTAGCGCTGCTGCCGCTTCTCAGTTGACATAGGGCCGCGCAGCACCATGTTCGACGACTCCTTCTTGCCGTCCCTGATGAGCAGCAGCTCGTTGCGCAGCTCCTCAAAGTCATCACGGTCAAAGTAGCGTAAATAGTCCAGCGGCGTGTATTCCTTGTCCAGCTTGCCGTCAGCACTAAGCATCTGATACTTACGGGTCAGTACGTCATACGTCCACACATGGGTGTTCTCCGACTGCAGCACCAGCGACAGTCGGCTGTTCTCGTTGAGCAGGTAGTTTGACTCACGGCGCTCCATATAACGGTACCGCCTGTCGTAGTACAACAGGGCAAACGCCGTAACTATCATTGCAAATATTATATAATTCACCTTATTCTATTTTCGATTTGAATCTTATGAAACAGATTATCACTAATTAACCACAATTTTTTTGCGGCGGTAGCATATTTTACACTCTCCACTTAAATAGTAATTTCCCCGCTTCCGAAGCAGTAGTGGTGCTCCGCATCGTAGATAACACAGAACTGACCCGGCGCCACGCCGTGAATCGGCTCCTCCGAGACGATGGTGAAGGAGTCGTGGTTCCCCTCGCCCTTTGGAGAGGGGTTCTTGCCTTGCAAGCGTCCTTCGGCCGAGCGAGGGGTGAGGCTCCCCTTGTGAAACTCCGGTGTATGCCGAATCTTGAAGGTAATGCCCTCCCCCAGTTGTGACGGGGTAACAGGAGCCAGCCAGTTCATGCCCTTCACCTTGAAGTCCTGCTTGTACGCTGTCTGCGGGTCGTAGCCGTGACTCACGTAGAGTATGTTTGTCGCCATGTCCTTCTTCACCGCAAACCACGGCCCGCCGCCGAAGCCCAGTCCGTGACGCTGGCCGATGGTGTGGAACCACAGTCCCTTGTGACGGCCTATCTTGCGACCGGTCTCCAGCTCCACCACGTCGCCCGGCAGCTCGCCCAAGTAGTGGCGTATGTAGTCGTTGTAGTTGATCTTGCCGAGGAAACAGATGCCCTGCGAGTCCTTGCGCTTGGCGTTCACCAGATGCTCGCGCTCGGCTATCTGACGCACCTCGTCCTTCATCATGTGTCCGATGGGGAACAGCGCCTTCTGCAACTGCCACCAGTACAGCTGTGCCAGGAAATCCGTCTGGTCCTTCACCGGGTCCGGACTGGTGCAGAGAAGCCTCCCCCCGCCCCCCTCCGAAAGGAGGGGGAAGCCCAGACGCGGCAGAACTCCCCCTCCTTCCGGAGGGGGTTGGGGGGAGGCCGTGGCTGTCTGCGCATAATGCCCCGTGGCAATCAGGTCATACTCATGGCCGCGCTTCTCGTCGAAGGCCCCGAACTTGATGAGCCGGTTGCACATCACGTCAGGGTTCGGTGTCAGTCCAGCCCGCACCTTCTCCATGGTGTAGGTGGTCACCTGGTCCCAGTATTCGCGGTGACAATCCACCACCTCCAGCCGGCAGCCGTACTTATGCGCCACGCTGGTAGCCATCTCCATGTCCTCCTCCATCGTGCAGTCGGCACCAGGGAGGTCCCCCTCCTCAAAAGCGTCAGGAGTAGCCCCTATCTTGATGTAGAAACAGTCAGGTTTCTGCCCCAGCTCACACAGCTGGTGCAATGCCACAGCGGAATCCACACCGCCTGACAGCAGCAGGGCAATTCGCTTTCCTTCAATTTCTTCGTTCTGAATCATCGCTACAAAGGTAGTGAAAACCGAGCGAAGAACAAAATAATTTGCTATTTTTTTTCTTCCGAGGTGCATCCCGCTCGGCTGCCGAGCGGTAAAAACCGAGCGATGGTTCGAAAATACAAAGAAAAACTTGTTTTCCTTTTGCATTTTGCTCACTTATTCGTACCTTTGTCGTCAAAACCAATCATATAACTAAAAATGAAGAAAACAATGATGTTGGCAGTAGTGGCCGTTGCCATGATTGCCGTGAGTGTGAAGGCTCAAGTGAAATACCCGTGGCAGAACCCGCAGCTGCCAAGGGCAGAGCGTGTGGAGAACCTGCTGGGCATGCTGACTCCCGAGGAGAAGGTTGGCCTGATGATGAACAAGAGCATCTCAGTGGACCGACTGGGCATTCCGTCGTACAACTGGTGGAGCGAGGCCTGTCACGGTGTGCGGCAGGGCGGCTATACCGTCTATCCACAGCCCATCGGCATGGCAGCTGCCTTCAACGCGCAGTTGGTGTATGACGTATTCTCGCAGGTAAGTGACGAAGCCCGCGCCAACTGGAACCGTTCCGACCACAGCGTCAAGCACGTGGGCATGGGCGAGACCTACTACCCAGGCAACCCCGAGCTGACCTTCTGGTGTCCTAACGTCAACATCTTCCGTGACCCCCGCTGGGGACGTGGTCAGGAGACCTGCGGCGAAGACCCCTACATGAATGCCGTACTGGGCGTCCAAACGGTACTGGGAATGCAAGGAGCCTCCCCTCGGGGAGGTTTGGAGGGGGCTTACTACAAGACTCACGCCTGTGCCAAGCACTACGCCGTACACAGCGGACCGGAGCCCCTGCGCCACTCCATGAACGTGGAGCCGTCGAACCGCGACCTGTGGGAGACCTACCTGCCAGCCTTCAAGGCTTTGGTAAAGAAAGGTAACGTGCGCGAGGTGATGTGCGCCTACCAGCGCTTCGAGGGAAATCCCTGCTGTGCCAGCGACCGTCTGCTCATTGACATCCTGCGCAACAAATGGGGATACGACGGCATAGTGCTTACCGACTGCGATGCCATCAACAACTTCTTCAACCGCGGACAGCACGAGACGCACCCCGACGGCCTGTCGGCAAGCGTCGCTGCCGTGCTCAGCGGTACGGACCTGGAGTGCGGCAAGGTCTTCATGTCGCTCACCGAAGGCCTCAAGAAGGGGCTCATCAAGGAGGAAGACCTCGACAAGCACCTGCGCTATGTGCTCACGGGACGTTTCGAGCTGGGCATGTTTGACCCGGCCGACTCGCTGCCCTGGGCCAACCTGGGTGAGGATGTCATCAGCAGCGAGAAGCACGACGCACTGGCCACACAGGCTGCCTGCGAGTCAATGGTACTGCTGGAGAACAAGCCCTTCGGGGTTGGAGGCAAGCCCGTGTTGCCGCTCTCCAAGGGCATCAGGACACTGGCGGTGGTGGGTCCGAATGCCGACGATGCCGGACTGCTGAACGGCAACTACGGCGGAACGCCCACCGAGGCGCATACTCACAGCCTGCTGGACGGTCTGAAGGCTGCCCTGCCCGGCACGAAGATTATCTACCGCAAGGCCTGCGAGCTGAACGATGACTATACCACCATTCATCACCTGGGCGACTTCAACGACGGCAAGGGCGCACTGGTGGAGTTCTGGAACAACAGGGAGCTGAGCGGCGAGCCCGCCAAGACGGCTTACTACAATGAGCTGAACTTCTCGACCTTCGGAGCCTGGGGCTTTGCAGAGGGTGTGAACCGCGACACGCTGTCCGTCCGTATTAGCGGAAAGTACAAGGCTACGTTTACCGGTGAGATGAAATACACACTGATGACTGACAACGGCTATGTACTGCGCGTCAACGGCGAGGTGGTGGAAGATGCCAAGCCCTCCATGCGCCGTGGCTTCGGCTTCCGCCGTACGCCGGAATACAAGTCGTTCCCCGTCACCGAGGGACAGACCTACGACATCAGCATTGAGTACCGTCACGGCAACGGACAGTTTGCCATGCTGCGCGGCGACATCTGCGAGCGTGTGCTGGTGGACTACACGGAACTGGCCCGTGAGGTAAGCGAGGCAGATGCCATCATCATCATTGGCGGTATCTCTCCCCAGATGGAGGGCGAAGGCGGCGACAAGCAGGACATTGAGCTGCCTACGGTGCAGCAGCGTCTGGTACGTGCCATGCACGGTACGGGACGTCCGGTCATCTTCGTCAACTGCTCGGGCTCAGCCATTGCCTTTGGCAGCGTGGAAGGTCAGTACGACGCCCTGCTACAGGCCTGGTACCCGGGTCAGGGCGGTGCCAAGGCACTGGCCGACGTGCTGCTGGGCAACTACAACCCCGGTGGCAAGCTGCCCGTCACGTTCTACCGCTCGAACAACGACCTGCCCGACTTCCTGGACTACTCCATGAAGAACCGCACCTACCGCTACTTCACCGGTGAGCCGCAGTATGCCTTCGGCTATGGTCTCTCCTATACAACCTTCAAGGTCGGCAAGCCCAAGATAACCAAGAAATCGGCAAAGGTCGGCACTTCCGGCCAGCTGAAGGGTATCGTTGTTGTGGTGCCTGTCACCAACACGGGCAGCTGCGAGGGAACGGAGACCGTACAGGTATATGTGAAGCGTCTGAATGACCCGGGCGCTCCCATCAAGGCGCTCAAGGGATTCCAGAAGCTGACCCTCAAGCCCGGTGAGACGAAGAAGGCCGTCATCGCCCTCGACGGTGAGGCATTTGAATACTACGACGAGAACATCGACGAACTGGCCGTCAAGACTGGCCAATACCAGATTCTCTGCGGCACCTCGTCGCGCGATGCTGACCTGCAGAAGATTGACTTTACCGTGAAGTAAGCCTGTCACACTCGGAGGAAGAGGGGCTGTTCACTGATAAAAAAGGGCTGTTCGTTGATAAATGTTGCAGAGACAGGCGTTAAGCCGTAACTTTGCAGACGAACAAGTTACCAAATGATTAGGATTATGAAACGAACATTAATGATTCTTGTGGCCATCCTGGCCCTGACGACGGCACACGCCGACGACTATCCGTACCTGACGTTTGAGACGCAGGACGGCACAACGCAGTCTGTCGCAGTGAGCGGACTGACACTGACCATTGCCGACGGGAACCTGGTGGCTGCCAACGGAACGCAAACCCTGACGCTGGCCCTCAGCGACCTGACGAAGATGTACTTTGCCTCCGAGGCTACCAGCATTGACGAACTGACCTCAAAACTGCCTGCCGACGGCGTGGCAGAAGTCTTCACCCTTGCGGGCGTCTCTCTCGGACACTCAACGCTCAGCACTCTACGCTCTACGCTCAACGCTGGAGTATATATTATTAAGGTAAACGGACAGACGCTTAAAGTGATGGTGAAATGAGACGGCTTACGACAATCCTTGCAGTTGCGCTGTTCGCAGTAACAGCCGCTGCGCAGACCCTGAACGTCAGCGTAGGCAACGTGACCTATCAGTTCCCAGCTTCACAGGCTGGCGACATGACGTATGCCGACGGCACGTCGTTGACCATCATGGGCAAGACGTTCACCATCAGCGACATTACCGCACTGACCATTGACATGACAAGCGTCGCCGACAACACCGTCAGCGTCAGCTACAACGACACAGAGGCACAGGTGCTGGTGGCCGGCAACGTGGCACAGTACATCAGCGCCGAGGTGCAGGGCGCCCATGTAAAGGTAATGCAGGACAACAGCTTTGCCGGAACGGGCGACGATGCCGAAGAGATAGAATACAACCTGAGCGGCAGCTCCACGGACGGCGAGTTCTACATGAGCGGCAAGTACAAGGCCACCGTCAACCTAAACGGTCTGACGCTGACCAATGCCACGCCCGTCTTTAGCGGTGCGGCCATCAACATTGCCAACGGCAAGCGCATCGACATCAGCGTGAAGAAGGATAAGGTCAACACGCTGACCGACTGTGCCAACCCCAGCGAGGACCTGGCTCAGAAGGCCTGCCTCTACGTCAAGGGACATGCCGAGTTCAAGGGCAAGGGCGTGCTGAACGTCATCGGCCGTTATGCCCACGCCATCAAGAGTGGCGAGTACATGGAGATGAAGAACTGTACCATCAACGTGACGGCTGCCGTGAAGGACGGCGTCAGCTGTAACCAGTACTTCCTCATGGAGAGCGGCCAGCTGAACATCAGCGGCACGCAGGACGACGGCATCCAGTGTGACCTGGACGGCGACACATCGACAGGCCAGCTGGACGACCATGAGGATGAGGACTCCGGCAACATCTATATTGAGGGCGGTACGCTGAACGTCAGCGTGACGGCAGCGGCTGCCAAGGCCATCAAGTCGGAAGGCGACTTCCTCATCAGCGGCGGAACATTCACCTGCAGCACCAGCGGCGGCGGCGTATGGGACACCGAGAAGCTGAAGACCAAGGCATCGGCCTGTCTAAGTGCCGACGGTAACATGGCCATCAGTGGAGGAACCCTCTCCCTGACCAGCACCGGTGCCGGCGGCAAGGGCATCAGCGTCGATGGCACACTCACCATCAGCGGCAATGCCGACATCACCATCAACACCAGCGGCCATGCCGTTGTCGCCTCGTCGTCAGGCACCCTTTCCATTGTCACCAACTCACACAACCTCGACAACTACACCACAAGCTATAAGTCGTCGCCCAAGGGTATTAAGGCCGATGGTGCAATTAACATCAACGGCGGCATCACCCGTGTCACCACCACAGGTGCCGGCGGCGAGGGCATTGAGAGCAAGGATGAGATTAACATCAGCGGCGGACAGGTCATCGTGAATGCCAGCGACGACGCCATCAACGCTGCCTATATGAAGGACGACAATAAGCAGTGGGTCAGCGGTACGGGTACCATGACCGTTACTGGCGGCTACATCTATGCCCGCTCAACAGGCAATGACGGCATGGACTCCAACGGCAACACCTACATCAAGGGCGGCATAGTCTTTGCCATGGGTGCTTCAGGTGCTGAAATGGCCATCGATGCCAACACCGAGGAGCAGAAGAAACTCTACATTCAGGGCGGCACCGTCATTGCTCTGGGCAACCTGGAGAACGGAGCCAGCATCACTGGCGGAACGGCCAAGCAGACCACTTCCTGGAACGGCAACACGACGTATGCACTCTACAATGGTTCGACGCTCGTCGGCACGTTTGTCACACCTACGAAGTCGTCAGGCAGCGGTGGCGGTCCCGGCGGTGGAGGCCCCGGTGGCGGCGGTAGTCAGAAACTCATCGTCTATACCAGTTCAACGCCTGCCCTGACCACGGGAGGCACCGTCAGCGGCGGTACCGAGTACTGCGACGGCATCTTCAACATCGGCTGCACGGTCAGCGGCGGTTCCAACGTCTCGCTCAGTAATTACTCCAGCAGCGGAGGAGGCGGCGGATGGTGATGAATTACGGCCTTCGGTCTAAATGATAAATGAGAAATGATAAATGATAATGAGGAAAGTATTATTTTCATTGTTGATCTTGGGTGCTGCGGTATGCAGTGCCCAAGAAGTGTTAGTAAAGTCGCCTGACGGACAGGTTGTCGTCAGTGTAGGTACCGAGGGCGGAAAGGCTTATTACACCGTGAAGCGTAATGGACTGACCGTGCTGGAACGTTCGCAGTTAGGGCTGACCGCCAACTACGGCGATTTCGTCAACGGGCTGACCCTTGAGAAAAGCGAAACGGGACAGCTGCAACGCACCTACCAGATGACGCGTACCAAGGCATCGGAAGTCAACTACGAAGCCGGCACGCTGCTGGCATCGTTTGTCAATGGCAAGGGACAGCGCATGAACGTGGAGTTCAGGGTGTCAAACCGCGATGTGGCGTTCCGCTATCATCTGGAGCCCGACCATGAAGGACGTCCAAAGAGTGCGGTCATTCTGTCTGAGGCATCAGCGTTCAGCTTCCCTGACGGCACCACGACGTTCCTCTCGCCGCAGAGCAAGCCCATGGTGGGTTGGGAACGTACCAAACCCAGCTACGAGGAGGAGTACCGCGCCGACCGTCCTATGACGGAACGTTCGGCACAGGGCGAGGGCTACGTCTTCCCTGCCCTGTTCAAGGTGCCCACACCCCCGGGCATGCTGAGTCATTGCCTGCACAACAACCCGGATGCCATCATCAACATGTCAAAGACGTGGGTGCTCCTGACGGAGACAGGGGTCAACGGCAGCTATGTAGGCAGCCACCTGAGCGACTTCGCTCCCTCTCCCTTTGGAGAGGGCGGGGGGAGAGGCTCTTATCGCATCGCCTTCCCCAACCCGGGTGAGAACAACGGCAATGGCACCGCCACTGCAGGTGTGCCCATTCCCTGCACCACACCCTGGCGTACCATCACTCTGGGTACGCTGGCTGACATCGCAGAGACCACCGTCAGCTACGACCTTGTGGAACCGCTCTACGAGCCGTCACAGGAGTACAAGCCGGGACGCTACACGTGGAGCTGGCTGCTGTGGCAGGACGAGAGCATCAACTACGCCGACCAGGTGCAGTTCATTGACTTAGCAGCAGCAATGGGCTTCGAGTACTGTCTGGTGGATAACTGGTGGGACCAGCGCATCGGCCGCGACAAGATAGAGGAGCTGTCACGCTATGCTCAGTCGAAGGGTGTAAGCCTCATGATGTGGTACAACTCCAACGGCTACGAGAACGATGCGCCGCAGACACCCCGTCAGTGCATGAACAACCCCGTGGCACGCGACAAGGAGATGGCTTGGCTCCAGCGCATCGGCGTGAAGGGCATCAAGGTGGATTTCTTCGGAGGCGACAAGCAGCCCACCATGCAGCTCTATGAGGACATCCTCTACGACGCCAACCGCTACGGCCTGCAGGTCATCTTCCACGGATGTACGCTGCCCAGAGGCTGGGAGCGCATGTACCCCAACTTCGTGGCATCAGAAGCAGTGCTGGCCTCTGAGAACCTGTTCTTCGGCGAGGGAGCCACCATCCGCGAGGGCTTCGACCTGACGCTGCACCCCTTCTGCCGCAACGCTACGGCAACCATGGACTGGGGCGGCATCATCATGAACCGTTACATGAGCCGCGACAATGCCTCACGCCATACCCGCAAGACTACCGATATCTTTGAAATGGCCTCGGGCATCATCATGCAGACCAGCATACAGTGTGTGGCCATGCAGCCCAATAACCTGCAGGAGCTGCCACAGTTTGAGCTCGACTTCCTGCGCCAACTGCCCACCACGTGGGACGAGACACGCTACATCGACGGCTACCCGGGCAAATATGTCGTGCTGGCCCGCCGTCATGGCACCCAGTGGTACGTGGCCGGACTCAACGCCGAGTCTGCCGTGAAGAAGCTCACCCTGCAGCTGCCCATGCTGGCCGGTCAGACCGTCAGCTACTATGTGGACAACAAGAAAGGCGAGCCGCAGCTCACCACGCTGAAGGTTGATAAGAAGGGAACGGCGAAAGTGGAGATACAGCCCAACGGCGGCATCATCCTTAAATAGAGGTTCTTTGACCTAAGGTACAAAGCGGCAAAGCCGAGCGAGAAGTTAGAAAAGGCCTGGACGGATTGTCCGGGCCTTATTGTTTATTTCAGTCTGAAAGAGGTTTCAATGCTGTTGAGCTCCTCACCGAAGGCTTTGTCAACCTTGAGGCGCTGTTCCACGGCGGAACAGCTGTGGATGACCGTGCTGTGGTCGCGGTTGCCGATGAGCTGTCCGATGCGGGATGCCGGCATCTTGGTGTATTTCTGTGCCAGGTACATGCTGACCTGACGGACGATGACGAAGTCACGCTTGCGGCTGCGACTGAACACCTGCTGCTGGCTGACGTTGTAGTGTCCGCAGACCTTCTCCAGGATGTCATCGACGGTGAGCGGCTTGTTATCTACCTTGACGGCACGCTTGATGACACGCTCTGCCAGGCGCATGTCAACATTGCTGTTATAGACGATGGAGTACGCCATGAGCGAATTGACCACACCCTCCAGGTCACGTACGCTGCCGTTGGCTGTCTCGGCAATGAACTGAATCACGTCAGCGGGAATCTTCAGACCGTCACGACGGCACTTGGCATTGAGGATGTCAATGCAGAGCTGCGGGTTGGGCTTCTCCAGTTCGGCAATGAGTCCGCATGAGAAACGCGTCAGCATGCGGTCAGGCAGCCATTTCAGATCCACTGGGGGACGATCACTGGCCAACACAATCTGCTTGCCCAGACGGAACAGGTGGTCAAAGATGTGGAAGAACGTGGCGACGGTCTTCTCAGCCGTTGCCCACTCCTGCACATCGTCAACAATGAGCACGTCGATGGTCTGGTAGAAATTGATGAAGTCATTGATGGTGTTCTGGCGGCGGGCATCGGTGAACTGCACCTGGAACAGGCGGGCACTGACGTAGAGCACGCGCTTCTGGGGATAGAGCTCCTTGCAGCGAACGCCGATGGCATTGACCAAGTGGGTCTTTCCGCAGCCTGAGGGGCCGTAGATGAAGAAGGGATTGAACGTGGTCTTACCCGGATGCTCAGCCACTGACAGGCCTACGGTACGTGGCAGTTTGTTGCTGTCGCCCTCAATGAACGACGAGAAAGTCTTGTGAATATCCAGCTGCGGGTTCAGATCCTGAGGCACGGCAGAGTCCAGGGGAGTGGGCGTCTTGTTGCCGCGTGTAGTGTTCTGAGGAGCATCTATCTCACTGGGTGTCTCACCCTCGACCACCTGCGTCAGGTTGTGTCCTTTGTCGGTCACAATGCGGTAGGTCAGTTTGGTGTTGGCTCCGAAGCAGCGGGTTAACACCTTGCTTAAAAGACCGACGTAGTACTGCTCCAAGAACTCATATACGTATGAGCTTGGAACCTGCACCAACACCGTACGGGTGTCTTCCGAGAACGACTCGAAGACGATTGGTGCAAACCACGTTTTGTACTGCTGCTCCGTGAC
>JAEEGF011326348.1_pt1 | contig 15658 bp, 9 predicted proteins | sample 9134171 | NCBI WGS metagenome assembly JAEEGF01 (sample SAMN16246542, study PRJNA631951) | gut metagenome | biome: gut microbiome; feature: rumen; material: AP-attached | host: Bos | place: Iran: Karaj | collected 2018-10 | reverse complement strand
TATCTCTGGCATTTATCAGCATATGGCTGTAGTCAACACCAAAATGGGTGGACAAAATTGCGCATCCGGCATAAACAAGTGCAAGCAGTATCCTGATCGGCCAGGTTATCTTTTTGTCCCTCAGATAAATCCACAAAAGCAATGTAAGAATGGTTATTGCCAAGGTTATACCGGACATTTTGATGATCATCAAAAGCATATCGTTACCCCTCTTAACAAAATGCAATCACACTGTCTGATACCGTTATTTTTCTTTTCTTCTAAGCTTTGAGATAAAAAATCCATCAGTGCCGTACTGTCCGGGCAGAAGCTGAATATAACCGTTTTCAGCGGTTTTTGCAAGCTCTCCGCCTTTAAATGCCTGCGGAAGCATATCCTTAATGTTTACAGGTTCAAAAGGAAGCTCTGAGCATATCCTGCTGACCATGGCCTCATTCTCATCCCTGTTTACCGTACAGGTCGAATACATCAGAATTCCGCCGGGCTTAACATAATCCCAGGCTGTCTTTATTATCTCCCACTGAAGCTTGGACACATCGGTAAGACTCTGTCGTGTTACGTTATATTTTATATCGTTCTTTCTTCCGATTATCCCAAGACCTGAACATGGAAGATCCATAAATAGAATATCGGCTTTGTTCTCCATATTGCGGTCGTGGATCCTGGCATCGTAAAGCTCAACCTTCACATTTGCACATCCCATTCTCTCAGCGTTTTCTCTGATAAGATCGCATTTGTGCTCAGATACATCTCTGGAGATCACCACACCCTGGCTGCTCTCTGCGCCGTCTGCGCCTCCTGATACTCTCTCAGCTGCATGAAGGCTCTTTCCGCCGGGCGCGGCACAGACATCAACGACCACCTGTCCGGGCTGCGGATTCGCAATCTCTGTAACCATCATGGAGCTGACATCCTGAGCAAAGAACAGACCCTCATCAAATCCAGGAAGGAATCTGATATTGTCGGTTTTTTCAAGATTGAGTGCATACGGAAGGATGTCACTTTCTGTTACAACCACTCCGACTGATTCGAGTTCTTTTACGAAAGCTTTCTTGTCACAGCCGTTTTTAAGGCGCACTGTTGTAGGCCTTGGCTGCAGGAAAAACTTAAGTATTTCCTCTGTTTTTTCAAAGCCGTAAGTGCTTACCCACATCTCGCATATCCACTCTGGCATGGAATAAAGAGCCTCGAGGTATGCTATGCCATTCTTTTCATTTTTTGAGGGATATTCGATTTTCTCTTTATTACGGGCAATATTTCGAAGTACTCCGTTAACAAAGCCCTTGAGCCCTGCAAATTTATGCTTCTGCGCCAGCTTAACAGACTCGTTGCATGCTGCGGAATCCGGAACCGCATCCATGAACATGATCTGATACACACTCATCCTCAGAAGGCTTCTTATGAAGGGCTGCATCTTGTCCACTTTGGTCTTGGAAAAAGAGTTGAGGATATAATCGATCTGTATCTGTCTCTCGATACAGCCATCCACAACCCTTTTCATGAAGGCCTTGTCCCTGCTCTCCAGATAATCGTATTTATTAAGGCTGTCTTTTAAAAGGGATGGCTTCCTGATGCCATCCCTGTCGTATTCAATAAGGATATTGAGAACTATCTCTCTTATGTTTGCCATGCTGATCTCCAAGTACTTATATATATTCAATTATCTGATGTATTATGGATTTTTGTCAAACAAAAATGGCCCCTAGGGACGGAGTCAAGGGGGCATTTTCAGAATATTCTGAAAATGACCCCCTGACTCCGTCCCCGGGGACCAAAATCATCTCAAATCAGACAGCAGTATCTAAAGTATTGATGTCATCTGCCACTTTTTTCTTATTGAAGATCGGTGCCAAGATGAACAGTGCAAAGATAAGGCTTCTTACTATCATGATCGGTATCTGTGACCATGTAATGCTCTGATTCTGAAGTACATTAACATCTCCGCCACTGAATAAAACAATAAAGTTGTTATTGATAAAATGCATTATTGCTACTACCCAGATGTTCTGTGTCTTCATATATGCATAGCCCATGAAGATTCCCATTGTAACGCATGTAATGATCTGGGTTACCAAAAGCTGCGGGCCTGATGTGGTGGAATAGAACATAAAGTCAGCGGCAGTATGCCACAATCCCCAAACAACACCAAGAAGAACCACACCAAGTCTGAGGCCGAATTTCTTCTGCATGATCGGCTGCAGGTAATAACGCCAGCCGTACTCTTCACCCAAGAAGGCAATTATGGTGATTGGGAAATTGATCATGACCATAGCTGCACTAAACCAGTTCATCGGATTAAATGTCGAAGCATTCAGTTCGGAAATATTAGCAAGACTCTCTCCCGACATAAGGTCTGCAGTGATCAGAGCCAGATAGTTCCTTAAAAAGAATAATACGAGGAAAACCAGGATCATTACTACACTGAGTACAATATTCTTCCTGCAAAGTCCCGTGTTCTCTCTCTTTTCTCTGCCACAAGCCCAAAAGGCTATGTAGGCAACAATGCTTCCAAGCATAAGAACGTACTGGCTGTACATATTCCAATTGGACACCTCACCTGCTCCGCTGTCGATCATCTGCTGGGGTGCAAAAGCAGATATTACGGCAATGATCATCATGATGGCAGCTGTAATAAGGAAAGTGTAAAAGCCAACAATAGGGAGCTTCTTTTCCTTCCTGTCAAAAAACAGCATTCCCAGTATTACTCCGCATGCAGGGTAAGTCATCATCGCATTTACAAAGGCCGTCAGATCTTTTCCTCCCCTGAGACCTATGAACATAAATACACTCATGATCGCTGTAACACCAAAGGCTACAGCAAAAAAGACATACAGTTTCTTTCTTTCATTAACACTCATCTTTTCATTTCCTCCTTGAATATACAATTTAACACTCAAATCATAAATTGTGTTCCCCTTACACTGATTTGAGCGGATTTTACACTCAATTTAGAATATCATAAAAAAAAAGCCTGCGGGGGTTATTCCGCAGACTTCACAAATTGTTCACCTTCTTCTGTTGTTTAAAAGGACCAGTCTAAGGAGCTGTATCACCGCTGATGCAGCGCTGGCAACATAGGTCATGGCTGCGGCAGTGAGGACTTTCCTGGAAGAATCAACCTCTTCATTCCCAAGAATCCCATAGTCTTCCAGCATTACGAGCGCTCTGTGAGAAGCATTGAACTCAACCGGCAGAGTTACAACCTGGAACAGAACTGCCAGAGAGAAAACCCAGATGCCGATAGTGATAAGCGGTGAGAAACTAAAGAACATTCCCAATAAAATAATAGGAATCCCTGCCTTTGACCCTATGCTCGCAGCAGGTAATATTGCCGATCTTATCTGAAGCGGAACATAACCGGTGTGATGCTGCAGAACATGACCACATTCATGAGCAGCAACACCTACTGCTGCAACTGAATTTGATCCGTAAGTGGCATCTGAGAGATTAACAGTTTTTGTCCTGGGATCATAGTTGTCGGTAAGATTACCCGGAACATGTTGCACTGCCACATCGGTTATTCCGTTGCGTCTTAGGATCTCCATTGCAGCCATAGCTCCTGTCATACCGCTCATACTTCGTATTTTGTTGTATTTCTTATAAACAGACGACACTCTTGCGCTGGCCACCATACAAACGATAGCCATTATGATTGTCAGGATATACATCGGGTCTATTCCCATTCCATATCTGTAATACATATTCTCTACCTCACTTCAGAACTGTACCGATTTCCAATTTATTGCCCAGAAGGAATGACTTAACATCCATTCTCTTTTTACCTTCAAGCTGTACCTCAGTGATCTTAAGATATCCGTCTCCTGTAAGGACAACAAAAGAATCCTTTAGTACTGCAATAATGCTTCCATATGCTCTCGCATTTTCAAGCTCTTTTGCCTTGGAAATATCTTCAGGAGCAAGATTGTTACAAAGCGCTGCGAAATCAACAGGTGAAAGAGTCTTAGCATGCCAGATCTTGAGCATCTTGCCTCCAAGGGTTGTGAAGGCTGATGGCCATGGGTTCAGACCCCTTATAAGGTTTCTGATAGTCTCAGCATCTTTTGAAAAATCAATTTTGCCCATATCCTTGGAGAGCTTGCCACACTTGGTCGCAAGTGCTTCATCCTGAGGGATTGGTGTCAGCTCACCTTTTTCTATTTTAGGAAGAGCCTCAACAATAAGTTCTCCTCCAAGTTTAGAAAGCTTGTCAAAAAGACTTCCTCCGGTCTCTTCCTCATCAATTTTAATCTCTCTCTGAATGAGGATATCTCCAGTATCCATTCCTGCTGCCATCTGCATGATGGTAACTCCGGTGCTCTTCTTGCCGTCAATGATTGCCTGCTGGATAGGCGCAGCTCCTCTGTATTCAGGAAGGATAGATGCATGGATATTGACACAACCGAATTTCGGAATATCCAATATCTCCTGTGACAGAATCTGCCCAAATGCAGCAACTACGAATATATCAGCATCGACAGTCTTAAGATAATCAACGTGCTCCTGCTGTTTGATCTTAACAGGCTGAAACACCGGGATATTGTGCTCAAGAGCACACACCTTAACATCGCAGGGCTGAAGCTCTCCGCTTCTTCCCTTTGGCTTATCCGGCTGTGTTACAACAAGGACAACCTCGTGTCCGGCTTCAATTATTTTTTCAAGGGCTGACCTTGCAAAATCAGGGGTGCCCATAAATACTATTTTCATATTGATAGAATCTCCTTTACGTCGGTCTCAATTATAGCACTTTTCCATGGTATTATAAAAGACCGGCATGTGTAATACATATCACATGCCGGTCTTGTCATATTCTTATTGACCTGTTTATTATGCTATTTCCTCTCCGCCTAAAACAGCCAGAAGTCTCAAGAATCCACAATATCCATGCTCATCCAGAAGGCTCATTACATCGTAGCCAGCAGGAATAACAACCTTGTACTGCTTGCCGCCATAGCTGAATACCACGTTTACATCAATATCACTTCTTGCTGAAATAGCCTGCATCATAGATGTATCAAATACAGAGAGCTTGTTGGATATGATGTTTAATGCTCCGTTCTGAGGTACTGACTGAACATTTGAAATAACTGCCTCTTTATACTGTGCAACTGAAATCTTGCTGAAATCAAATGTAGCTGTCTGGGCAGGTCTGTCTCCGCTAACCTTAGTGATAAGCTCTGCTGTCTGCTGATCTGTAGGTGCTGCACTTGCATTTGTAACTACTACGCCTCCTGCAGGAGCTGCAGTACTAACTTCCTCAACAACTACTGCTGCAGAAGAGTTATCCTGGGTTGTATCAGCAACAGGTCTGAGTTTAGCCTTAATGTTGATTCCGCCCTTCACATCGGTAAGAGTAAGTGTGAATGTTCCGTCACCGTTTTCTACTACAGAAACATTGTTACCACCATCGATGGTATATCCCTCAGGAAGATTTGCTGCTACACTAAATGCCTGATTGATCTTTGTAGTCAGGATATCCTGCCCTGCGACAGTGGTCTGTGTAGCATTTACCCTGATACCATACTGCTCATTGGATGAATCATCCTGCTTAATGATGTAGTTGATGGCATTTACGATTGTGTTATATGCCACCTTGTATGCATCATAATTCCGAATAGTATCTCCGTCTTCATATCTGCCATCTGTTATCGCCTTGGGTGCATCAATAGCATACACTGTGATTTCAGGAATCTCTTTTGCAAAAGCCTTGCCGGCCTTTTCATTCTTTTCTTCAGTAGTACCGGTCTCATCTTCAATATAGTGATTCATTTCATAATCACTGCCGATATTTATACCGACTTCGTCAGCCTTTATAGTACCCAGGACCACAATTGAACCGGATCTTCCGTTTTTATCAGGATAGCTGGTTGTTATACTGATTCCGTAGTCCTGTCCTGATACATTACCGCCAACTACAATATTACCCTCTCCATCAGTATATATACCGTTACCATTCGTATATGAAAATCCGAAATGCTCTCTGTTAGTATATGACTCGACATAGGGCTCCCTGACGATACTTCCGTTTTCGTATCTCCTCACATTACCATATTCGTCTACAGCATCTCTCATTTTGATGACTGCACCGTTATTAGCATCATAAAGCCATCCGGAATCTACTCTTTCCTGACCGTTAGACACAACATCTCCTCCTACATAAAGAGAAGACTCGCCCGTTACAAAAGCTCCATTCATACCGGCCACAACGTCACCACCGACGCTTACACTTCCACCGTTATCTACACTTACACCTGAACCTGCTCCGCCTGAAACTGTTTCAGTCTCATAATCCCATAACTTAGTCACATTACCGGTTTCGCGATTAAACATGGTGTCATATCCGCCCATTTCATGCCTGTCTGTGATAATTCTTGATCCATCCACATTGCCGCCAATGTTAACTGTTGCGCCGCTACCAGCGGTAACCAGTCCGTTATAATTTTCACTAACTGCAAGAGAGTTATCTCCGTTAGAAACCACATCACCGGTTATTTCTACATTACTATTATTGTAAGCAGTAACCTGGCCTTCAACAGATCCGTTCACATTTATATCCTGACCATAAGTATTAATGGCCTGTGAACTATTGTTCTCTGTTGCCTCAACAACAACATCACCTACAATAACTTTAGGTCCCTGCTCATTGTCAAAGTTGCCATAAACTGTCTGTGTCTCAGCAGGCTCACCTTCAAAAGCATAAGAAGAAAATCCGACAGTTGCTAACATTGAAATAACCATTGCTGTTGCAGTAATACTAGCTAAAACCTTTCTGTACATCACACAAATACCTCCGATTGATTTGCATTTTTTATAAAGACTTTTTCATTAACCATTTTCATAGCTGCGCTCACGCAGCAAAGTCATAATAATCCTTCGGGGTATGTGGAATCTATAAAAAAATTATTAAATTCACCCTTAAACGCAACACATTATCACAAAAAAACGTACACTATGGAAACTTAATTTCACATGACTTTTTAATGCAAAAAAGATGCAACCCTTATCAGGTTGCATCTCCGTTTTCTTCATATTCTTTTTCCTGCTGAGCTACAAGATCTTCGTTGTCCACAAGATCTCCTTCTACCTTCTCAACATACATATGACCGTCGAGGTGATCAAGCTCATGGCAGATTGCTCTGGCAAGAAGCTCCTCGCCCTCAATTTCATATTCGTTGCCGTCAAGGTCCATCGCTCTGGCCCTTACGTGATTCGGTCTTGTTACGATACCGGATTTACCGGGAAGTGAAAGACATCCCTCATATCCCGTCTGCTCTCCGTCCTTCTCAAGAATGACCGGATTGATCATTACAAGCGGCTGATCCGCCTCCGGGGATACATCAATTACTACTATTCTCTTAAGAACACCAACCTGTGGTGCTGCAAGTCCCACACCGTTTGCGTCATACATGGTATCGAGCATATCCTCTACCAGCTCACGCACTCTTGGTGTTATCTCTTTGACTTCCCTGCACTCCTTGGCAAGAACGTCATCTCCATATTCTCTTATTTGTCTTAAAGCCATTTCTTACTCCTATATAAATATTAAAAACTTAATTTAAATTGTACGTAACCTAATCATACGGTATGCATGGGGTCAAAGTCAAATTGCACTGTAATAGTCTTTAATCTGCCCATAGCTTCAAGCTCCTTGATATAGCTCTCAAGCATATCCTTAAGGCCTACCAGAGCATTGTAGTCATCAAGCTTAACATACAATACTATTCTGAACACATCGTTAATCTTACCTATACTGCCAAATGCCGGTCCGATGAAGACCGCGCCGGTTACCTTCTGCTGTTCCATTACAGCCCGAAGCCTTGTGGCAAACTGCATTCCCTCATCTTCGTCCCTGCTAAAGAGCTGAACGCACATCATGTGCGACACCGGCGGATAACGAAGAAGCTTTCTATAGGATATTTCCTCCCTGTAAAAAGACAAATAGTCCTGCCTCGATGCCGTCTGAATACTGTAGTGCTCAGGCTGGTAGCTCTGTATCACTACGTTTCCGGGACGCACACCTCTTCCGGCTCTTCCCGCTGCCTGAGTAAGGAGCTGGAAAGTTCTCTCACTGGCTCTGAAGTCACTGGCATAGAGTGACATATCCGCTGCCAGGATCCCCACCAGAGTAACATCCGGGAAATCATGGCCCTTCACTATCATCTGCGTTCCTACGAGAACATCCGCTTCCCTGTTGGCAAAGGCAGATAATATCTTGTCATAACTGCCCTTGGTCCTGGTAGTATCAGCATCCATCCTAAGAACCCTTGCCTGTGGCCAGAACTTCTTAACTTCATCCTCAATCTGCTGAGTCCCGGCCCTGAAGGATGATACATACTTAGAGCCGCACTTCGGGCATATCTTGGGTCTTGGCTCCTCATGTCCGCAGTAGTGACATACAAGCCTTCCTCCTCTGTGTTCTGACAAAGACACATCACAATGAGGGCACTTAAACACATGGCCGCAGGACCTACAGGAGACAAATCCCGCAAGACCTCTTCTGTTGATAAAGAGCATCGCCTGCTCACCCTTTGAGAGCCTGTCTGTCATCAGCTCCTGAAGTCTTAATGAGAAAATTGATCGGTTACCGGCTCTTAGCTCCTCCCTGAGGTCAGCGATCTCAACCTCCGGAAGCGTACCTCCTGTAAGTCTTCTGTTTAGTTCAAACAGATGATACTCCCCGGCCTCAGCTCGATAATAAGACTCAAGTGAAGGAGTGGCGGAGCCCAGCACAACGCATGCTCCGTCCGGTAACAACCTTGCAAGCTCAATCGCTGTTTCTCTCGCATGATATTTGGGAGCATTGTCACTCTTATAAGTCTGCTCATGCTCCTCGTCAATGATTATTATTCCGGTATTTGGAAACGGTGTGAAAAGAGCTGATCTCGGCCCTATGATTATATCAATATCTCCACACCTCGCCCTCTCCATCTGGTCAAACTTCTCACCTGGAGAAAGCGATGAATTCATTACAGAAACCCTGTCTCCGAAATGTCTGTAAAAGCGCATTAAGGTCTGATAAGTCAGGGCAATTTCAGGAATCAGGACAATTGCCTGTTTCCCGCGCTTTATCATGTTATCTATAAGCGCTATATAAACCTCTGTCTTACCACTTCCCGTGATTCCGTGGATAAGGTAGGTATCTCTTTTGCCATTGTCGTAGTCAGAACTGACGGTATCGACAATACTCTGCTGTTCAGGACTTAGCACCTTATCTTCATATCTTGAAGAAGTTCCTGCCATTGGAGTTCTGAAATACTCTTCACTCTCTATCCTGATAATCCCTGCTTCGCTCATGCTCTTAAGGGTCTGTGAGCTCACACCGAGCTTATCCGTTATAAGCTCATAGGGAATCCTCTCATCGCTGTTATCAAGAAGTTCTTTCAGAATCCTCTCTCTGGCCTTCTGCTTCTTCCTGATACACTCGTAGTACGTCTCCGTTGCCTCCCTCAGTGGCATCCGCAGGGACACAAACTTATGCACCTGCCTCTTCATCTTCTTGCCGGAAGGAAGCACCGTCTTAAGAGCAGCATTCATGGTACCGCCGTAATTTCTCTTCATCCAGGCCGCAAGCTTAATGGATATATCATCAGCAGAAGTCATATCCCCGGACACTGCTATGATCTCCTTAATCTTATCCGGATCCCAGTTAGCCTCATCCGTAAGCTCGATCACATACCCCTTCCTCTGGGTATCTCCCTTACCAAAAGGCGCAATAACACAGTCCCCGACAGCTACTTTTCCTCTTAACCTATCCGGAATCCTATACTGAAAAAGTTTATCAACCTTCTCATGTGATATATCAATAATTATATTAGCGTAAAGTGCTGCTTCTCTTTCCAAGTTAACTCCTTTACGTAAATTTACCTGTCTATGAGCCCAGATCCTGCCTCCCTGCCATAAAAGCCCCCAGGCAGAGCCGCCCCAAGTCCTTCATTATTTGCGTTCGTCGAGGATTTCCTGGATGAGTTCGCGCTCGTCCATGTGGTATTTGACGCCCTTGATCTCCTGGTAGTCCTCGTGACCTTTGCCGGCGAGAACAATGATGTCACCCTGCTCGCCGTGAGCGATGGCATAAGCTATGGCTTCCTTGCGGTCTGTGATCTTGATGTATTTGCCATCTGTCTTCTTGATGCCGGTCTCGATGTCGTTAATGATGTCGAGAGGCTCCTCAAAACGAGGATTGTCAGATGTGATTATGGTGAAATCCGCATATCTTCCGGAGACTTCTCCCATCTCAAAACGACGAAGCTTACTTCTGTTGCCGCCACAGCCAAAGAGACAGATAAGTCTGTTGGGACGGTAATCGCGAAGTGTTGTCAAAAGAGATTTGAGAGCCATCGCATTGTGTGCATAGTCAATCATAAGTGTGAAATCATCGGATACCTTGACCATCTCTATTCTGCCCTTAACCTTGGCATCCTTGAGTGCAGGAGCAATCTGCTCAGGGCTGCAGCCAAAATGCCTTGCTACGGCAATTGCACAAAGTGCGTTGTAGACACTGAACTTGCCGGGGTTTGTAATCTCTGCATGCATATTGATAAGTCCCTCTGTATCAAAGAAGACTCCTAGATTGCCCGGTTTTCTGATGTATGCAAGATTGATGGCACGAATATCCACATCCTTGTTAAAGCCATAAGTTTCAACTTCGCAGGTATGACCTTCCAGGATATCCTCGGTATGGATATCGTCTCCGTTGCAGATACCCACCTTGCACTGTTTAAATAAAAGCCCCTTGCAATGCATGTAATCTTCGAAGTCCTTGTGTTCATTGGGGCCAATGTGATCCGGCTCAATGTTTGTAAAGATTCCGATATCAAAAATAAATCCCTGGCTTCTGTGAAGCATAAGTCCCTGGGAAGAAACCTCCATGACTACAGCATCACATCCTGCCTGGACCATTCTGGACATGTACTCCTGAAGGGTATATGACTCAGGTGTTGTATTCTCAGCATGAATATGCTCGTCGCCGATTATTACCTCAATAGTTCCGATAAGTCCTACCTTGTATCCGGCATTCTCAAGCATGCTCCTGATGAGATATGTAGTAGTGGTCTTGCCCTTGGTTCCTGTTATACCGATTGTCTTAAGTTTGGAAGCCGGGTGATCAAAATATGCTGCAGAAATAAATGCCATTGCATATCTGGTATCTGCAACTCTTATAACAGGCAGCTCTGACCCTTCAGGAAGCTCAACATCAGATTCTGCAACTATAGCTGCTGCCTTTTTCTCATCTGCATCTGCTGCGCAGGAATGTCCGTCAAAATTAGCGCCCTTAATACAAATAAAAAGAGATCCCTCTTCAATTTTCCTGTTATCATTTATTACATTTTTAATCTCAATATCAGCTGCATTCAGTTCTTTTTCACTGTTTCCTGCAGTAATTCTGTATTCAAGCCCTTCCAGCAGTTTTTCTAGCTTCATTTGTCGACCTCCAATTTTTAATATTTTCGTCACATTTACGACACAATTGTGTATTATATTATTTTTATAGATGTGAACTAGCTCACATCTCCCCCTCATAAGAAACCGCAAACACACGCTTCGCGTGTGTTTTTGTGGTTTATGGAGTATTTTTTGAATAATCGCTCATTACCAGCTGAACGCTTTCCCTTCCCATATAGCTGTTAATATTCGGATAGAAAGCTGCCTTAATGGTCATTGAGTTCTTAACTTCTCCGGCGTAGAGATCCTCTACTCCTTCTGATCCAAACTCACTTTCCAGAAATTCATTAAAGCCATCCAGATCTCCAAAATACATCATATCACAGGCCACGCCCGATTCATCACATACTCTGTATTTCCCGCAGTTTCTGTTTTTGCCGAGAATCCTGCCGGAGAGGAGTTTAATGTCCTTTTGAACAAATATAGGCTTCTCATTGCCGTTCCCAAAGGGCTCAAGTCTCTCTAGTTCCCTGACAAAATCCATGTCAGCATATCTGAACGGTAGAACCATATCTACCTTAAGAACCGGTACAAAGTCCTCTTCAGTCAGCATGCACTGCTCATTAAGTCTTGTTCTCAGGATATCTATGTTCTCGACAGGCAGTGATAATCCTGCCGCCATCTTATGTCCGCCAAATTTCGTAAACAGATCCTTGCAGGCTGAAAGAGCCTTAAACATATCATAACTATCTATTGATCTTCCGGATCCCTTTGCACCCTCTGCTCCGTTGGTAAGAATTATCGTAGGTCTGTAATATTTTTCCTTGATCCTTCCTGCGATGATTCCTGCAATTGATTCGGCAACATCAGGGAGATAGACAACAAGAACCTTGGGGAGTTCTCCCTCTTCAGTCATTTTCTCTATTTCGGCAACCGCCGCATCAACACCCTGAACGGTCAAGGTCTTCCTGGAATCATTCATATCCTTAAGGTCCTGAGCCATACGGGCCGCCTTATTGATGTCCTCTTCCAGAAAAAGAGAAAGAGCGCGTGATGCCAGATCAAGTCGACCTGTGGCATTAAGACAGGGGCCAATCACAAATCCATAGTGAAATGCAGACAGTTTTCTCGCATCAAGATCATTAACATTAATGAGGGCCTTAAGGCCGGCATTTTGTGTAGATGCTATCCGATTTAATGATTCCTTGACGATTATCCTGTTCTCATCTCGAAGCTCCATTACATCACAGACTGTTGCGATTCCGGCAAAGATGAGCATTTCATCAAAGAAAGCCTTAACTTCTTCCTCTTTATCCCGCTTAGAAATCCGGGCCATCATCTGAAGAAACTTGTATGCAACAACAGCTCCGCATATCTCCTTAAAGCTGCAGCTTCCCTCTCTTCTCTTGGGGTCTATGACTGCATCTGCAGGAGGAAGGATCTCTTTGTCACCGTCACTTCCCTCTTCAAAAGGAACCTCGTGATGGTCTGTGACAACCACTGTCAAGCCCTCATCCTTGGCATGTCTGACCTGTTCAAATGCAGCAATTCCGTTATCACAGGTAATTATGGTATCACGTCCATCTGCAATAGTATCGTCTACCAGTTTGATACTAAGACCATAACCGTCCTTGACCCTGTCAGGGAGAACATAGTCCACATCAGCTCCAAAGAGTTCAAGACCCTTGACAAGAATGTAGGATGAACAAATTCCATCTACGTCATAGTCTCCGATCACCCTGATACGTGCTCCCCCTGCTATTCTTCCAAGTATCACTTCCGCTCCCTTTTCAATATCAAAGAGCTCAGCAGGGTCATGAAGCATTGAAGCATCTCCCGAGAGATATCGCATTATCTCTTCATCAGTAGAAAGCCCTCTATTGGTAAGAAGCCTGGCTGTGATCCTGTTAATTCCGAACTTATCAGCTATCGCATCAAAGTCAGCCTTCTTCATCTTCACCATCCATTTTGACATACAAACACTCCCCAAATCCATACTAAAAGATGTCTATACCCTTGCATAAAATGCTCAAAAGGGTAAAAAAACACCGTTCATATTATTATAAACATGAACGGTGTCCTATTTTTATACCTTATTCAGCTTTTTTGCTTCCAATGAAGTTCTTAAAGCTTGTCTTGAGGTCATACCACATAGGTGATGCAATGAAGATTGATGAGTATGTACCACAGATTACGCCAACCATAAGAGGAAGAGCAAATGCCTTGATATCAGCTACACCGAAAATGTAAAGAGCAAATACTGTAAAGAATGTAGTTGCTGATGTAAAGAGGCTTCGTGTAACAGTCTGGGATACACTGGTGTTAACCAGGTCTTCCAGTTCCTTCTTGCCAGTAGCAAGGTGCAGGTTCTCACGGATACGGTCGAAGGTTACGATTGTGTCGTTGATGGAGTAACCGATGATTGTGAGTACTACTGCGATGAATGTGTTACCTACTGCAAGTCTTGTAAATGCGTAAGATACAACCACAATAAGTGCATCATGGGCAAGAGCTATAATTGCTGCTGCACCAAACTTGATATCCTTGAATCTGATCCAGATGTAGATCAGCATCAATACAAGCGCAATAGCAAGAGCAACAATAGCATCTGTTCTCATCTCTGAACTGATAACACCACTGATTGTCTCTGCTGCAATATTCTCAGGAGTTACACCGTAATTGGACTCAAGTATCTGTTCAACAGCTTCTCTCTGATCAACTGTAAGAGTTGTTGTCTTAAAGATAACCTGGTTTGTTCCTGTTACTGTCTGGATCAAAACCTCATTGATACCTGCTGCACTCTTGATATCTTCCTTAACACCTGACTCAAGTTCAGCAAGTGTGTATGCCTTGTCAAATGTAACAGTTGTTGATGTACCACCAACGAAATCAAGACTGTAGTTGAATGCGCCCTTTCCGGCTGAAGCGTTAACGCCCATAACTACAACGCCGGCAATAACGATTGCGCATGAAATAGCATAAAAAATCTTTCTCTTAGCAACAAAGTCAAACTTCTTAACCTTCTTGGCCTTACCGTAAAGAACAGGGCTCTGAAGTCCGATTCCGTAAAGTATAGATGTGATCCATCTTGTAACAACAAGAGCGGTAAACATTGAAAGGATAATACCGAGGATAAGAGTCTCTGCAAATCCCTTTATACTTCCTGTACCCTTCCACAGCAATACTGCTGCGATAATAAGAGTTGTAATGTTACCGTCAAGGATTGATGAAAGAGCTTTGTTATATCCGTTCTTTCTTGCCTCATCAACAGGCTTACCTACTGCAATCTCCTCCTTGATTCTGGAGAATACAAGCACGTTGGCATCAACCGCCATACCGATTGAAAGGATGATACCTGCAATACCGGGAAGCGTAAGTGTCATTCCGAAAGCTGAAAGCAGGAATACCATAAGTCCTGAATAAAATGCAAGTGCGATGGTTGCTGATAAACCAAGCAGTCTGAAGAATACGATCATAAAGATTGCAATAAGTGCAAATCCGACAGCTGCTGCATAAAGGCTTGTTTTAATGGCATCACTACCAAGCTGAGCACCTACAACGTTTGAACGAAGTTCGTTGAGCTGAAGCTTAAGTCCACCGATACGGATCATTGAAGCAAGATTGTCTGCTGCCTCGAATGAACTCATTCCTGTGATAACTGCCTTGCCGTCTGTTATTGCAGCCTGAACATTAGGAACGCTGATAAACTGTCCGTCATAATAGATACCGATGCTCTCGCCGTTTGCAAAAGCCTTGGTTGTTGCATCTGCAAATGCCTTGGCTCCGTTCTCTGTAAACTCAAGAGAAACAACGGGTTCCTGAGCTCCGTAAGAATCCTGCTGGTATACAGCCTGAGCAGCTTCTACGTCTTCACCTCCAAGAACAATTGATCCTTCAGCCTGAAGTGCTTCAATTGACTTGTTGAGCTGATAGCCGTAGATCATCACGCCGTTCTCATCCACTTCAATATTTCCGTCTTCTGTAATTCCGGAATGATATGTGTAGTTATCATTACCATTAGCATCTGTCTGTGCTATGAAATAAAGATTACCGGGCTGTCCCAGATCCTCAAGAATCTTGTTGGCATCTGACACACCGGGAATCTCAATGTTTATACGGTTTGTACCTTCCTGATAAACCTGAGACTCTGTACTGTACTGCTGCACACGCTGCTGCAGCTTGTAAATGGTATCTGACATATCCTCTTTGCTTGGAGTGCCATCACCAACTACCTCGTAAGTGATGCTGACACCACCTGCAAGATCAAGTCCGAGATCAA
>JAEEGF010666330.1_pt1 | contig 15659 bp, 9 predicted proteins | sample 9134171 | NCBI WGS metagenome assembly JAEEGF01 (sample SAMN16246542, study PRJNA631951) | gut metagenome | biome: gut microbiome; feature: rumen; material: AP-attached | host: Bos | place: Iran: Karaj | collected 2018-10 | reverse complement strand
CCTACAGGAGGGGCTAGGGGAGGTCATTAGGTCATGAAGGCCAACTCCTATATCATTGCTTTCGTAATAGAATCGTTTTATAAATTGACAGACGAATATAAGACTATAGCGAAGAAGGGCGAGGGCTACTACACGGAAAAACGTAGTAAGTTCCTCGCCTTTGCTCACCACGTCGCATCAGCCGACGAGGTGAAAGACCTTGTGGCGCAATATCGTAAGAAGTATTTTGATGCTCGCCACGTATGCTACGCCTATATGCTTGGCGCAGAACGGAAAGATTTCCGTGCCAACGACGACGGGGAGCCGAGCAGCACGGCGGGGAAACCTATTCTCGGGCAAATCAACTCCAACGAACTGACGGACACACTCGTGGTGGTGGTGCGCTACTACGGCGGTGTAAACCTCGGAACAGGAGGGCTCATTGTGGCCTACAAGACAGCCGCCGCCGAGGCCATTGCCAACAGTCAGACGGAGATGCGCCAAGTGGAAGAACTGGTGACCTACGACTTCCCATACGTGATGATGAATCAGGTGATGCGTGTGGTGAAAGAAATGAATCCCCGCATCGTCTCACAGACATACGACAACAATTGCCGCATTGTGCTGGGCATTCGACGGTCGTTGGCCGAACAACTGAGAGCCAAACTCGAAAAACTATCCTTCTCGTAGCGGCGTTTTTGTTTCTTGAAGTGTTTCTTTTCCTAAAACACTTGCAGCCTTTTTAACTGAATTGGCGGTCTTTCACACAGAAACCTAAGATTTGTTTTATTTTTTTTGCTTAAAATTTGCATAATAAGTATTTTTTTTGTAATTTTGCAAGCGAAATCAACAAACTTACAAGTCTCAGGTGAAAAAGATTGGCTATTTCGTGCTGATACTTCTGGTCTTCACAGCATGTGAATTCAGGCTTTTGCCTACAGAAGACGATACCATCCATCGTATCGAAGTGTTGCGATACGACAGGATGGAAAGCCAGTATCTGACCACCGGCGACTATGCCGCCCTGCAGCAAATGGAAACCGACTACCCGATGGAAACACGCACGTTGATAGAGAACGTGCTGAAGTTGGGGTCGGTAGACGATTCGGAAATCAACAGACGCTTTCTGACTTTCTTCCAGGACTCTACGCTACAGCTGCTCATCAGCGATGCGGAAGCAGCCTTTGCCAACATGAACGACATCAACGACCAGTTGAATGTAGCATTCGAATGGCTCACGAAGGCATTGCCCGATATGCCTGTGCCCGTGATCTACTCGCAGATAGGCACACTCGACTACAGCATCGTGGTGGGCGACCAGAGCCTCGGCATCTCGCTCGACAAGTATCTGGGCGAGTCGTATCCGCTCTACGAGAAGTATTTCAACGCGAGCCAACGGAAGTCGATGAACCGCGAGAACATCGTGCCCGACTGCGTCAGCTTCTACTTGTTGAGCCTCTATCCACTGCACAATTTCGAAAACTGCAAGCAGGAAGAGCGCGACCTTCACGTAGGGAAAATCATGTGGGTGACCAACCAAGCACTCGGCAAACGGTTCTTCAAGACGGCCGAAGTGCAAAAGACCGAACAGTACATGAAGAAGCACCCCACAGTTTCTGTCAGTCAGCTGCTCGACATGACTGATTATTCCAGCTTCAAATAAGCATGTCGCGGCTTCAGGGTCAAAAGGTATATAATTACATTAATATAGGCCATTATATATGATTTGACCCCACCCCCTTCCCCTCCCCTTTGTGAAAGGGAGGGGAGTGCCTACGGAGTCGCACCTATCAGGCATTTATCCCACCCCTAACATCCAATGAAAGTACATGTGGGCGCAGCAATCCCCTCCCAAAGCCACCCTCTCCCTTTGGAGAGGGGCTGGGGGTGAGGCCCGGGGAGGGGGGCAGGGGTGGGGTCAGTATTGTTTTTATGGTATTTGGTAATCTTGGGGTCAAATAGTATATAATTGCCAAAAATTATGCAACACCTCAGTGCAAAAAAAATTCACCCACGGCAGCGATAAACTGGCCGTGGGTGAATGATGTATGGGATTAGAACCCTTAGATTCTTACTAGTTTACTTGGCGATGTACTTCTTGCCGTCACGAATCATCAGGCCCTTCACGTCCTTGCGGTTCACCTGCTGACCCATCAGGTTGTAGGTCGGAGTGTTCTTAACCTTGTACTCCAGTGTGTTGTTGAAGTTCTGGATGCCAGTGACTTCACCCGGATCATCTTCACCATTACTCCACTCGAAGTCAATCAAGGTGCTCCAACCATGTCCATAAACATGCGACTTGCCTTCTTCATCAACGTAGGGCAAGAAGCCAAGGAAAATGTAACCAAGATACTTATTAGGATCTACATTTCCCTGTTCATCGACAGCATCTAAATCATAGAAATGTACAAAGTTACCATCGATATAACCTTTGACTCCTTTTTCAAAAAGCCCAGGTAATTGTCCATCTTCATCGGAACCATAGATATAGAAATCAGTTAGTTTTACAGGATCTTCACCTTCTTTGACAGTTACTTCTTGTTCATGGTTATATACACACTGGGGGAACGGGATGGTGCAGTTACCGTCTTCATCCATATCAATGGTAACTGAGAAATATTTAAAGAATCCATAGACGACGAGCTGACTGTCCCAATCCTCTACGTAAATCTTAGCGTTACCCGGATCATAGCTTTCTGAAAGAACCTCATCTTTCAGCCAAGCAGCTCTTGTCATATAGGACATGGTGCCATTGGGCTTCATAATTCTAAGATCCCATGCAGGATCTTCAAAACGACCGAGGTTCTCTCCTTCATCCGAAATAACCATGCACATATAACCTAAGATATCTTCTCCGAGTTCAATGTTGCCATCGTCATCAATAGTCAAAAGGAATTCGCCACCAGAATAAGTTTCTCCATCTTCATTCTCAAACAAGGATGTGAAATAAGCCCATCCATAGTCTTCCTGATAACCGTTTGCTTTTGACAACTCCTCAACCTTCTGTACTGGCACGTAGATTTCACCCGTTTCTGCATCATAAGAACCATAAAGAACACTGCCAGGCCATATCAAGTCTTCAATCTTGATATTATATTCGAATGTGAAAGGAGTCTCATAAAAAAACTCGCTGGTTTCAAAAGAGCCACTTGCCTCTGAAATGGTGAAGTTCTGAATAGTATTCACAGCATCTTCATAAGCAATAGATACACGCAAATAATCGCCATAGATATTGGATGCAGTAGGAGCATTCGACTTTACCTTAGCGACGTTTGAAGCAGCCTTCTTGAAAACAATAGACTTGCTCTGCTTATCTGCCTTCTGGACAAGCATACCATCATTCTGAACACGTAAAAATTGTGCACTGGCACTCACAGCCGTTATTAAAGCTGTAGCCATAAGTAAATACTTTTTCATAATTCTTGTTTTTTTAATTTTAATAATATGTGTGTCCAGTTGAAAGCTGGACACACGCTTTGTTTATTGATTAGTTGTCTTGATAATAATTCATATTATCATCCATATAATAAGATGCATCTGCCCAAATTGTAATAACATTGGTGGGTTCGTTAACATCAGTCAATGTAATGTAGGTGGGCTTACGTGGATAATCGCAACTGAGTTTGAATGTTCTGCCACGAGCACCAAAGAATGGTTCCATAGCATCCTTCCAACCATACTTCTGGTAATAGTCACGGCCGTCGCGGTTACTCTGGCTCGACATCCATTTAAGTGTCACCTGATCGCCAGCTTCATTGACATCGCTTGTAGAGAATCCATAATATGGGGAATCGTTACCAGCCAGCATGTGTATGCCCAGTTTATTGGAATACAGGCCCAACATAGCACGGTAAATCTTAATCTCAGTCTTATTCTTGCCTGCGGTCTTGAGGGGTTCCAGCATGGCATCCCACTTAGGCTGTGCATAGTCACCCAGCGAACTGTGACGGATATACCATGTACCTGTTGTTAGGCTCTCAACGAGTGTTGGCAAAGCAGTGGCAAGACGAAGATTTGGATTGTTCTTAAAAACGAAATACTCATCAGTATCACCCTTCAACAGGCCATCGAGTTCATAACCGTTGACATTTACAGCAGTGTAGAACTCAAAGCCGTCTTTATTGACGATGTAAGGTGCAACAACTGTTTGAGTGAGATTCGTAGAATCCTTATAGGTAAATACCAAACAACGGCCAGAACTTTCCACATGGATGTCTACTGTATCTTTACGATCAGGGCCTTCAAGAGTATAATAACGTGATGCCATGTAAGCCTCTGTCTCTTCTGCATCAGTGATGTAGCTTTCCCACGTCTTGTCAGCGGGGATGGGAAGCATGTAGATACGGTTCTGATGCTTCTTGCCGCTGAGCACGATGCTGTCGGGAGTACACTTCATCACACGGAACTCGAAGTCGCCATACATTCCTTCACTGGTATCTCCGATGCCATCGGGATTGTTGGGCATGGAGTAATAGTGGAACGTCGGGTTATAGTCGTCGAACGAAAGGATGGTACCCATGCTCTGCTCCAGCTTGAAGTGGCTGGTGCTGGTGACCACCTTACCATCTTCGCCGATACCGGCATGATGGTGCGGTGCAATCTGCTCGCTGGCCACCGTCACCTGGTCGCCGTCGAACTTCACCATGACGTTGAAACCGCCATAGCCCAGTGCACCATAGTATTCCATCAGCCAGCCGTTGGGAGCCGACTTCAAGATCTTCTCAACATTCTCGATATTCGTAGAAGAACGCTGCGAGGCATTCTCGTCGAAATATTCCTTGTCGTCCTTGAGCTCGCACGACACGATGGTGAGTGCGGCACAGAACATTGTCATGAAATAAAATATCTTCTTCATAGCCGTCAATTATTTTAAGGTACGTAAATCAAGGTCGGGCACTTCTGCGGAACGACGCATCAGGATGCTGCGCATGTGGTCGAGATCAAGGTTCCACTCGTTCTTGAAGTATTCCTTCACCATGTCCATCTTCTGGTTCAGGATCTTGGCTCCATCCTCACCAGCGGCATCCAGGATCTTCTGCCATCCGGCCTCAGAGTTGGTGATGTAGGTGGAATACATCTCGGCAAAGTCCTCGCGGTCCTCACTACTTGCGTATGCCGTGACGAAGCCTTCCTTAGCAACGTTCTTGTCTTCGAGGTTGATCCAGTCGGTAGCATGATAGGTGGCAGCACTGATGTTCTGGTAAGAGGGGTCGTACTCCTTCTTCTGGTTCAGGATATGGCAGAACTCGTGGTGCATGGTGTGGAAGAACCAGTAGTTCATGTCAAGAGGAACAACAGCATGGCTCTCATAGGGATTGTCTACGTTGATACGAGGGTTGTCGATGTCGAGCTCGTTCACACCGTAGAACATGATCTTCAAACCACCTTCAGCGGTACCCAGCACCTGCGAGCCGTTGGCGTTCCACTTGTAGGAACCCGTCAGCTGAATCTGACGCGGGGTGTAGGTACGCATGAAGTCGATACCCAGTGCCTCAACGTAGGTCTCCAGCCACATGTGCTTGACGAGGATGGCCAGAGCCACCGAGCAGTCGTAGTCGGCAGGGATGACATTGTAGGACAGGTCAGACTCCTTGTCGGTGAAACGATACATGAAGTCGATGTTGTACTCCTTGCGGTAGTTCTCCTCCAACCATTTGTCGAACTCATTCTTCTGCACGTTCGACAAGTCCTCGAAGACACTCTGCGGGTTGAGGTCGTCGTCGCTACAGCTGCTCAGGCCGAACATGCCGGCTGCCAGCAGCATCAGACTTATATTTCTTAGTTTCATATCTTATACTGTCGTTAAGTTGTTAAACAAGTTACTATTCTTCCTCTTCACCTTCTTCGGGTTTCGGAGTGGTGTCTTCGATATACTTCTTCAATGCATCAGGATCCATGCGCGGGTTGGGTTCCAAGCCGGCAGTGATGACGGTCTGAGGAATCTGGATGGCACCGCGAAGGTCACCCTGGATGAAGATGACGGGGTCGCTGCCAGCCACGAAGTGCGTGAATTCGATACCGTAACGCTTGATGTCGGTCAGACGTGTGCCGTAAGCTACGGTCTCAATGCGACGCATGTGGAGAATGAACTGCAGGAGGTTCTCCTGTGTTCCAGCACTAACAGTAAAGCCCTGCGGGTGGAAGATCTTGCGCATCGTACGGTCGCGGTTGCCATCGGGTGTACGTGGAGCGTAGTCGATGTTCTCAATCCATTCATTGATAGACTCGATGGTCATCACAGGACGAACGGTGGGACCTGACGTCTCAGCGCAGTGTGTCAATATCCATGTGTTGATATCGTTGACAGCTGCCTGATAGTTACCCATGAGGGCATAAGCCTCAGCGCGGTCGAGAATAGTCTGGTCGCCCGTGCAGACGGGATAGACCATGTGTACATAACCGATGCCAGCCACCTTGTCGGTGTACTCAAACTGCTCCTCAGCCGAGGGATAATACACGGCTTGGGTGGTACCATAGAGCTTATTAGCATAAATGATAGTATTATCTGACGAACCACCTCCCCAAGGCATGTCTACCCAATAGGTCTCGTAGGATGCCATGGCCGAGTTGTGGTTATAGCGTGCACTTGTGCCATACGCTAACTGACGCGAAGCCGACGAATAGGTAGAGATGAGCAACAGGTTGCAGTCTTCTTCCGAGCGGATCCAGCGGTTGCCGAAGTCGGTACGTCCCAAAGAGCGATACGGTTCGTAGTTGCGCATCACGGTAGTCGGGTCAGGACCGAGCACTTGGGTGGCATACTGGATGGCCTTCTCGTAGTTCATGTAGCAGAGGTTGAACTTAGCGGCAAATGCGTAAGCTGCTGCACGGTTGAAGTGATACTTCTTGATCTTGTAGATGGCATCGCTGATATAGGGCAATGCCTCCTCAATGTCCTTGTTGATGGCTTCGTAGAGCTGGCGTAGCGTGCCGCGGTTGTACTTCGTATTGATGTCCTGCTCGGGCTCCAACGGATAAGGAAGGCCCAGATACTCGTCGGCCTTCTCGGGATTCCACCCCATGCAGAAGGTCTGTGCGAGCTGGAACATACAGTAGGCGCGGATCATCTGACCCTCAGCCTTGATGGCATGGAGGTTCTCGGTCATCTCCATCTTGTCGATGGCCTGCATGGCCTCATTGACGGTTGCCACAGCCTGATAGAGACCGCCCCAGATGCTGTAGGGAGAGTCGTTGCCGCCCTCTTCGGTCACATCCTCAAACTTGTAGAGCTGCTCTACAAGCACACTGGAGGAATAGCTTCGGCCATTGTCGCCGATATTGTCGGACGTCATCTCGTTGAGCAGCACGGTAGCCGATGTAGGATAGGCCGACACCATCAGCTGGCGCGCCTTCTCTTCGGTATCAATCTCTGCACGGTCGTCGGGGAGCGTGTCCAAATAGTCGTCGCAAGAAGCCAAGCTCAGCATGGCGAGTGCTGCCAGTGCAAATGCTGAAATATGCTTATATATCTTCATTTTGTTTATATTTAATATGTTCATGATACTTGTTCAACGTAAGTCTTAGATACCTAAACGGAGCGTGAAGGTAAACTGGCGAGCCATAGGCACGGCGACACCACCCGAGTTGAAGAACTCAGGATCCTGACCATTCAGCTTCTTGTCTGCATAGATCAAGAACGGGTTGGTGGCCTGCAGCTTGGCGCTGAGGTTGCTGATACCGAGGTGGCTGATCCAAGACTTCGGGAAGTCGTAGGCCAGAGAGATCTCCTTCATGCGGATGAAGTCGCCCTTGGCGATACGTGCTGTCGAGTAGTTGTAGGCATTGTAAGCATAGCCCAGACGGCTGTCGTTCTGAATCATACGGAGGTCAGCCATGCCAGGGATATAGGTGTGTTCCTCGTCACCGGGCACCACCCAACGGTTGGCGAACTCACGCGGCATAGCCACGAGGTCGGAGTAAGACATAGCGAACGATGGGTCGAGACGAACCACATTGCCGTAAGAATAAGTGATGAACACATTCAGGTGCCAGTTCTTATATGAGAAGGTATTGCCGAGCGAACCGGTCACGGTAGGATCGGTGGGACCCTCGTAGATCAGATGACCTGTCTCATACGACTGGAAGTCGATGTCGCTGGTGGTCACGTCGCCAGACTCGTTGATGAACATCGGCAGACCGAAGGAGTTCAGGCCTTGGAAGTCCATTGAGAAGAGCGAACGGTAGGGATAGCCTTTCTCCGTGAAACCGGAACCGGTGATGAGGTCGATGACGCGGTTGCGCGACTCGAAGTCGGTCACTTCGCAATGGGTGTGCGAGAAGATAAGGTCGGTAGACCACTGGAAGTCCTTCGTCACGATGTTGCGTGTGCTCAGTGAGAACTCCTCACCGTGCGACTTCATCGAAGCCACGTTGGCGTACTTCACGATTTGGCCGCCAACACCCGTTGTACGTTTCGGACCAATCAGGTCGTAGTTGTTACGGGTATACCAGTCGAACTGGAAGTTGATGCGGTTGTTCAGGAAGCCGAGGTCGACACCAATGTTGAGCTCGTGCTTCTTCTCGTAAGTCAGAGCGGGGTTAGCAAAGCTGGAGATGTCCAGACCCGACTCCTTCTCGTTGGAGTACGGACGCCAGGGGGTGTAAGCCGAGATGATGACCATCGAGTTGGTCACGGCGGGCTTGTCACCCGTCAGCGAGTAAGAAGCCTTCAGCGTAGCGTGTGTCAGCGCATTCTTGAACGTCTTCTCGAACCAAGGCTCCTCATGAGCGTTCCAGGCTCCCGACACGTTCCATGTAGGCAACCAACGAGCGCTACGTGCACGTCCGAGGCGGTTAGAACCCTCGTAGCGGACGGTTCCGTTGATGGTGTAACGTCCCTTCCACGAATAGGTGGCTGTTGCGAAGAACGAAGCCTCGCGGCTATAGCCATTGTTCAGCGAGTAGTAGATGTTGTTCTCCTCGCTGGCCTGCTTGAAGTAGCGGTAGTCGAAGCTTCCGAGCTGTCCCTGCTCATAGAGCACACCCACGTTGGTGTTCGACATGCTGCGGCGGTCGATGTTGTTGATTTCCATACCACCATAGAAGTTCACGATGTGCTGGTCGTTGTAGACATCGTTGTAGCTGACGGTGGTACGCAGGTCCCAAGAGTTCATCTTGTAGACGGTCTGACGGTGGAAACCACCTTCGGGCAGCACGGTGACAGGCAGTGCGTTGAGCACGTCGGGGTCGGTATAGAGCCAAGGGTTGGCGTCGCGCATGGTGGCGTCGTCCATCATGCGGAAGGCCATAGCCTGGTTACTGGTTTCCTTGATGAAATGCTCCTGCGTGGTGGTTGAATACTTGTAAGCGGCAATAGCACTCAGTTCAACGGTACGCACGGGCTTATACTTCAACTCACCCTGGAACTTCATATCCGTCACGTCGAGCTTCATGAAGTTGTTGGCCAGTTCGTGGTGGATGTTGAAGGGGGCGTAGTTCTTAATGTAGAACTCATCCGGGTCGAGTGTACGCGAGCTATTGATAGAATAAGAATAGGGGTTGATATCGAAGTCGCGGCTCACGGCACCACTCACCACGTCGACACCCTGGTTGGATGTACCCGGAGCATTCTGCTTACGGTAGCTGGTGTTACCGATGAGGTTCACCGACACGTGCTTGCTCAGGTTGTAGTTGGCGTTGATGTTGGCGGTGTAGCGCTGCACCTTGCTCTGCTCGGTCCATCCCGGGTCGTCCATGATGGAGAACGAAGCGTAATACTGAGCCTTATCGGTACCCGAGCTCATCGACACGGAGTGGTTCATCGAGATGCTGTTGGAGAACAGTTCGTTGAACCAGTTGGTGTTGCGATACTCTGCCTGACGCAGGTAGTCATACATAGCCTCCTGAGTGTTGGGCAGGCCGAAACCTGTTGCAGGATCGTATTCGTTCATCAAGTGGTACATCTTACCGAACACACCACTGGTGCTGGCGCGGTAGGAGCTCATGAACGAGAGGAAACCGTTGTTCATCATCTCACGGTAGACGGCCATCTGCTCCTGCGAGTTCATGATGTTGAACATGTCGTAGCTGGGGCGCAGACGCATGGTGTACTCACCCGTGTAGCTGATCTTCGATGTACCTGCCTTACCTTTCTTCGTCGTGACCACAATCACACCGGCCATGGCGCGCGCGCCATATATAGAGGTAGCAGAACCGTCTTTCAGAATGTCGAAGCTCTCGATGTCGTCGGCATTCAGACCGGCGATGGCGCTGGAAATCAGCGTAGCGGCATCACCCGAGGAAAGCTGGTCGGCATCCACCTCGGTGACATCCTCCATGATCACACCATCGACCACCCACAGCGGCTTAGAGCTACCGTAGATAGAGGTGGCACCGCGAACGCGGATCTTAGGAGCTGTACCAAAGGTACCCGACACGTTCTGCACCGACACACCGGCTGCACGTCCTTCGAGCGAGCGCGAGATGTCGGCCACACCGTCGAGTTTGGCCTTTTCGGCATCCACCTTCGTCGCTGCACCAGTGAAGAGTCGCTTGTCCATCTTCACCATACCCGTTACGACGACTTCGTCGAGGCGCTGGGTCGACTGGTCGGGCTGCAGCGTGATTTTCATGTTCTGCCCACCCTTACCGGTCCAAGGTTCCATACCGATGTAGGTGACAGTGATCTTAGGGTTACTTACGCTCGTAGTGAGCGAGAAATTACCATCGAAATCGGTAGCGACACCTTGCTTGGTGCCCTGCACAATCACCGACGCACCGATAACCGGCTCGCCGTCTTCGGCAGAAATTACCGTTCCCGAAATCTTCGTTTGGGCCATTGTTATCCCCATGAAAAGGAATAGACAGGCCATCGTACTTAGCAATCTTCTTTTCATAAACTTGCTTTTCTTATATCTACATTTTTTATTAGTAATATCAAGACATGGTATTAATTATGGCGTGCAAATTTAGATATTTTTCTTGATACCACAAATAAAATTGGAAAAAAAATGCAGTTTTTAACGAATCAGTTTGTATTTTTGCACTGAAAATAACAATAATCTGTCCTATATGCGGTTCGCCGCCTTTAATAACTTTATGCAAAAACTATGGAAAAGGTAACTTTTGGAAAAATCTTTGAGGCTTGGAAAGCCGAGAAGATGCTGTATGTGAAAGAGTCTTCTATGGCTACTTATCTGCTGCTGGCCGAAAAGCATCTGCTGCCAGTATTCAAGGATGCCACAGAGATTAAGGAAAGAGATGCCCAGGCTTTTGTCATCCAGAAACTACAAAACGGGTTATCGCAGAAAACTACGAAAGACTGCATCATTGTACTGAGAATGATTCTCCGCTATGCCGACAAGAATGACTGGTGGATCTGTCGTCCCTGGGATTTGAGATACCCGCCAGTGAAAAACGTCAAGAAACTCTCCGTGATGAGCCAGAAAGAACAGAAGATCCTGATGAACTATCTGGCTATGAACTATTCGCTCAGGAACCTGGGCATTCTTATCTGTCTGAACACAGGCATGCGCATTGGCGAAGTGTGCGGACTCCAGTGGGGCGACATCAACCTCAACGAGCGCTGCATCACCATAGCTCGCTCCGTCTCTCGCGTCTACTACCCCAGCAGCAACGGGCAACACCGTACGTTCCTCTCCATCGGGACGCCCAAGACGGAGTCGTCGAACCGCATCATCCCCATCAGCGACGAGCTGATTGAACTGATCAAGATTTCAAAGCGCTATTCCCATCCCGACTACTATGTGCTGACCAACAAGCCGAAGCCGATAGAGCCGCGCACCTACCGCAATCATTTCAAGCAGGTGCTGAAGGGCGCCGGACTGCCCCAGATGCATTTCCACACCTTGCGCCATACGTTTGCCACACGTTGCATAGAGAGCAACTGCGACGTCAAAACGGTCAGCAGTATTCTTGGCCACACCAACATCAGCACGACGCTCAACGTCTATGTGCATCCCAACATGGAGCACAAACGCAAGTGCATCGACCAAATGCTGGAGTCGCTGCGGCAGTAATAAAAAATGCGGTAGTAAATAAAATAAGGTAGAGGGAAAAAGGTGAGGGATGAAAGACACGATCCTTCATCCCTCCCTTATCTGAAAAAAGAGGATTAGAGCTGCGGGCCAGCAGCGACGAGAGCCTTACCAGCCTCGTTCGACTCGTACTTCACGAAGTTCTTGATGAAGCGCGAAGCGAGGTCCTTGGCCTTCTCTTCCCACACCTTCGGGTCGGCGTAGGTGTCGCGCGGGTCGAGGATGTTGGGATCCACGCCCTCGAGCTGTGTGGGCACGGTGAAGTTGAAGAACGGAATCTTCTTCGTCGGAGCCTGGTCGATGCTATGGTTCAGGATAGCGTCGATGATGCCGCGTGTATCCTTGATGGAGATACGCTTGCCTGTGCCGTTCCAACCTGTGTTCACCAGATAAGCCTTCGCACCGCTCTTCTCCATACGCTTCACCAGTTCCTCAGCATACTTTGTGGGATGCAGTTCGAGGAAGGCCTGTCCGAAGCAAGCCGAGAAGGTGGGCGTGGGCTCTGTGATGCCGCGCTCAGTACCAGCCAGCTTGGCGGTGAAGCCCGAGAGGAAGTAGTACTTCGTCTGCTCAGAGTCGAGGATGCTCACGGGAGGCAGCACGCCAAAGGCGTCGGCCGAGAGGAAGATCACCTGCTTGGCAGCAGGGCCTTCCGAAGCGGGGCGCTGGATGTTCTTGATGTGGTAGATAGGATAAGAAACGCGGGTATTCTCCGTCACGCTCTTGTCGGCGAAGTCGATCTTGCCGTCCTTGTCCACGGTGACGTTCTCAAGGAGTGCGTCGCGGCGGATGGCATTGTAGATGTCGGGCTCGCTTTCCTTGTCGAGGTTGATCACCTTGGCATAGCAGCCGCCCTCGAAGTTGAACACGCCCTCGTCGTCCCAGCCGTGCTCGTCGTCGCCGATGAGCTTGCGCTTCGGGTCAGTGCTCAGCGTAGTCTTACCTGTGCCAGAGAGTCCGAAGAAGATAGCCGTGTTCTGGCCTTCCATATCGGTGTTGGCCGAGCAGTGCATAGCGGCAATGCCCTTCAGCGGGAGGAAGTAGTTCATCATGGAGAACAAACCCTTCTTCATCTCACCACCATACCAGGTGTTGATGATGACCTGCTCCTTGCTCGTGACGTTGAAGACAACGGCAGTCTCAGAGTTCAGCCCCAGCTCCTTGTAGTTCTCCACCTTTGCCTTCGAGGCATTGTAGACGATGAAGTCGGGCTCCTGCTCGAAGTCGGCCTCTGTCTGAGGACGGATGAACATATTGGTCACGAAGTGTGCCTGCCAAGCCACCTCCATGATGAAGCGCACCTTCATGCGGGTGTCCTTATGCGTACCGCAGAATCCGTCGACCACATAGAGTTTCTTGCCAGACAGCTCTTTCAGCGACAGCTCTTTCACGGCGTTCCAAGTCTCAATCGAGGCGGGATGGTTGTCGTTCTTGTAGCCCTCGCTGGTCCACCACACGGTGTCTTTCGAGTTCTCGTCCATCACGATGAACTTGTCCTTAGGCGAGCGGCCGGTATAGACGCCCGTCATCACGTTGATGGCGCCCAGCTCGGTCTCCTGACCCACGTCGTAGCCCTCGAGGCCTTCCTTGGTTTCTTCATTGAACAACACTTCATACGAAGGATTGTACAACACTTCCTGTACGTTGGTGATACCGTACTTCTCCAATACTGACTTTTCAAATTTTGCCATAGTCCGATTATTTAAACTAATGAATAACTGTTGATTCGCAATAAGCGGTGCAAAGTTAAGGATTTTTCCACAACGCACCAAACATTCCGCCCATTTTATGCGCTTTTTTTTCAAAGCGACAAAGCATAGGCCGTACAAACAACGGATTTCACGGACCACACGGATTCAAGACTTGCTGACAAGCAGAGACTTGGAAAATCCGTATAATCCATGAAATCCGTTGTACATCAGTTTGGGCACGCCCCCTAAAGCGGCCTATGCTGATGATTTACTGTTCTGGAATCACTTCGCGGGCATCACCACATAGTTCACCACTGGGTAGACGCCGCCTTGATCCTTGACATAGTACCAGACGAGGTTCCAGCGGAACTGCGGGTGCTCATCGGTAACCGACGGCAGGCCGGGCACAGAGCCTTCGACGGTGAACTCACTGCCGATTTCGTGTGTCGACTCTTTGGTGTGGCCGTAGTTGAAGCCTACGCCAGCCTTCACGCCGTTCACCGTAGCCACGAGCTCCGTTTCTACGTCAACGCTCACCGACGTGGTGGTGCTTTCGCTGGTTCCGAGGCTGATGGTACGGGTACTGTATCCCGTGGAGCCTACCATCTGCGGCTCTTCGCTGTTGTTGACGCGCCCCTTCAGGTAGGGGTAATCGGCGTTCTCATAGCGCTTGATGACATCGTAGTTGGCGGGGTAGGTGAAAGGCTGACCTGGCACGGATGTCAGGTGGCGTTGCGGTTTGGCAATGCCTTTCTGGCTGGCGGTCAACAGTATGTAGTCCTCTAAGCTTACGTCGACGAAGGTACGGGTGCGAGGCATCGACACGATAAACTCAAGTCCTATCTCGTCAGGATCGTCGCTGCCGATAATCTCATAGTGGTAGGTGTCGAAAGGAGTTGCCTGCATCACCACCTTGTGTCTGTCGGTAGCCGACGAGCTGTGACCGTAGGAGAGTGTATTGGTCTTGCCAGTCGCCTTGCTGCCCGCCACGCTGACCTTTGCCGTGAATTCAACGCCGCCCTTGGCCAGGAATGGGATGCTGTAGTCGTAAGAATAGCCGCCGATGACGGAGCCGCCCCACTCGTCGCTCGTCACATCCTGGTTCGTGGTCGAGAAGGTTCCGCCCCATGTTGTGGTAGCATTGTCGCTCCCAAGGTCGGCATAGTAGGGTGCGGCAGCAATGGCGGCATAGATGCGCGGTTCGCTGAACGACACCTCATGGCTCAGGTACTTGAAACGCTTCTCACGCTCGCGGTCGGTAAACTTACAGAGCACGGGGTGAGCAAGATCTTCTACAACAGATTCGGTGTTAAAATATCGGGCAACCTGCTCATCACCCCATCCGAAGATTGTTGAGCAGAGCGACACATTCGACTTCACAGTCTTACCGTCATTATAATCCAACCAACGCTCACACAGTTTGGTGTTGCTGCGAGGTACCGTCCAGCCACAATCAATATAGACATCCTCGAAGAATACGAGGCTCTCATTGTCGTTCTCCCTCGTTTGTACCGCCACGATGGCATCGGCCGAGATGCCATAGCGATTGTTCTTGGTCTGCGAGAGCATCTGGAACTGATAAACAGGTCTTCCCTGGTTACCATCCCAACGCCACAGGCCGTCGCCGACGATGAGGTCGGGAGTGTAGCTGTGGCCACGGAAATAGCCGATCACCAAGTTCAGGTTGCCCGTAATGCCGCGCCAACGACCGCTGGCTGTGAAGGCATCGACTTGTTTCTGTTCCAAAATAGGAATCGACTTCAGCTGCAGATTCTCTTTATCGTAATAGAGGCGGAACACATCGAGGTATCCGTAGGTTGCTATTACATGGTCGGTATTCGATTTTGGACCACGCGTCAAGATGCAGATTTCAGGCAGTTCGCTGTCGCTCAGGTAGCCCACCTTTACGTCGCAGTAGAAACTGGGCAAGCTTATTATCTTCGAGAAGATGGGGTCTTCGTCGATGTGACCTTGATCGTAGATATACACAGTG
>JAEEGF012294412.1_pt1 | contig 15660 bp, 15 predicted proteins | sample 9134171 | NCBI WGS metagenome assembly JAEEGF01 (sample SAMN16246542, study PRJNA631951) | gut metagenome | biome: gut microbiome; feature: rumen; material: AP-attached | host: Bos | place: Iran: Karaj | collected 2018-10 | reverse complement strand
ATATGGATGCAGCCGTTGAGTACCTTAGAAAGAACGGTATCATGAAGGCTGAGAAGAAGGCCAGCAGAATCGCTGCAGAGGGTCTTACAAGAATCGCTGTTAAGGATGACAAGACAGCAGCTGTTGTAGAGGTTAACTCTGAGACAGACTTCGTTGCTCAGAACGAGAAGTTCCAGGCATTTGTTGAGGCTGTTGCTACTCAGGCTGTTAACTCAGATTCTAAGGATCTTGATTCATTCATGGCTGAGAAGTGGAACCTTGATGAGTCCAAGACAGTTAGCGAAGCTCTTGTTGAGATCACAGCAGTTATTTCAGAGAAGCTCAGCATCAGAAGATTCGAGAAGGTTGTTGCAGAGAACGGTATCGTAGTTCCTTATGTTCACGGCGGCGGAAGAATTTCAGTTCTTGTTGAGGCTGATACAGATGTTGTTAACGATGAGATCAAGGATGCAGTTAAGAATGTAGCTATGCAGGTTGCAGCTCTTAATCCTAAGTTCATTTCTTCTGAGGATATCTCAGAGGAGTACAGAAACCATGAGAAGGAGATCCTCCTTGCTCAGGCTATGAAGGAGAACGAGGAGCTTCCTGAAGGAAAGAGAAAGCCTCAGGAGATCATCGAGAAGATGCTTATCGGTCGTCTTAACAAGGAGTTCAAGGAGATCTGCCTTACAGAGCAGGTATTCGTTAAGGCTGAAGATGGCAAGCAGACTGTTGCTCAGTACCTTGCACAGGTTGGCAAGAACAACGGCGCAAATCTTAAGATCAAGAAAATCGTTCGTTTCGAGACCGGTGAGGGTATCGAGAAGAAGAGCGAGAACTTTGCTGAGGAAGTTGCTAAGCAGGCAGCTGGTCTCAACTAATTTCCGAATATGGTATTTATGGGGCATCGGCACTGTCGATGCTCCATTTTTTTGGCCGGAATCCTATTCTTTTTATGTAAAATTGCTGTTCAAATTTCAGGCCAAATGGCATATACTATTAGAAGTGTGTTTGGGGACAAGATACACGAGTTGTATGAAAAAGGTCAGGTGGATATAATTTGGAACAACTAGTTACAATCAAGGGAACCAAGTCCGGGATCATTCTCGTCCTGGATTCTTCTATTGCCTTTGACTCCCTTTGCGAGCAAATTGCGCAGAGATTCAAGGATGCATCATCTTTCTTGGGCAGAAATGATATGGGGCTTATCATCAGAGGCAGAAGTCTCTCCGATGATGAGATAGACCGTGTGGTTTCTATCATAGAAGATAATTCAGAGCTTACCATTAATTGCATCAGGGATGAAGAATCTAAACTTGAGGCTCTCTTTAGTAAAGAAAGCCCCAAGAAGAGTAACGCTTCAACTTTTTCCGCGTCACCTGCCCATGAAGATATCAACGTGGAGGATGAGGCCTTTATTTACAAAGGTAATCTGCGCTCCGGACAGGATTTTCAGTGTGATAAGAGCGTAATTGTCCTTGGAGATGTCAAGCCCGGTGCCAACGTGGTTTCGAAGGGTAGCATCTTTATATTGGGTGAACTTAGGGGTAATGCCTATGCAGGCTGTGATGGCAGCAATGAATCTGTGATCATGGCTCTTAAGCTTGCTCCGATACAGATCAGGATCGGAGAGGCAATCGCTATATCGCCCGATGCAGAAAAGGGAGCAAGGATCAAGACCAAGAAGAAGTTCCTTGGTACCGCTGAGAAAAATGCTGAGGTGGCATACATTGAGAACGGACATATCGTCAAGACCAGTTATGACGCTTCATTTTTGAGAAGATTTTATAGTATTTAAACCGGAGGAAAGATATGGGAGAAGTAATTGTAATCACATCAGGTAAGGGAGGCGTTGGTAAGACTACCACAACAGCCAATCTGGGAACAGGACTTGCCAAGATCAACAAGAAGGTAGTACTAATCGACACAGATATAGGCCTTAGAAACCTTGACGTTGTAATGGGCCTTGAGAACAGGATTGTTTACAATCTTGTGGATGTTATTGAAGGTAACTGCAAGCTCAAGCAGGCGCTTATCAGAGACAAGAAGTATGAGAACCTTTATCTTTTACCTGCAGCCCAGACCAAGGATAAGACCAGCGTTACACCTGAGCAGATGAAGAAACTTACTTCAGAACTCAAGGAAGAATTTGATTATGTTATTCTTGACTGCCCCGCAGGTATTGAGCAGGGCTTTAAGAATGCCATAGCAGGAGCCGACAGAGCAATCGTTGTTACAACCCCTGAGGTTTCAGCTGTTCGAGATGCCGACAGGATCATCGGTCTTCTTGAGGCTAATGAGGTCAAGAATCCGCAGCTTGTAGTCAACAGGCTTCGCCCCGATCTTATCAAGAGAGGCGACATGATGTCAGCAGATGACGTTGTGGAGATTCTTGCAGTTGAGCTTATAGGCCAGGTTCCCGATGACGAGAACATCGTTATTGCTACCAATAACGGTGAGCCTCTTGTTGGAGACAATTCACTTGCGGGTCAGGCTTATATGAATATTTGCAGAAGAGTGACAGGTGAGAATGTTCCTTTTCTTGATTTGGAAGCTAAAAAGGGAATTCTCGGATGGCTCTCCAGAAAAAGAGCATAAGGAGGCGCAGACATGAAGCTATCAGACATTTTTAAGAAAAAAACCTCCAGCGATGTGGCCAAGGACAGACTTAAGCTTGTTCTTGTATCCGACAGGGCCACATGTTCCCCGGATCTTATGCAGAAGATTCGAAGCGATATCATAGAAGTTTTATCCAAGTATGCTGAAATTGATATGGAAGGAATCGATATCAATTTTACAAATGTAGATACAGAGGATAATAGCGGCAAGACTGTACCTGCCCTCTATGCTAATATCCCTATCAAGAAAATGAATCATTCGGCTAAGTAAAATGGAAAATCAAATTATAGGTTTATCAAGTGCCCAGGCCGCTGAGTTATATGCAGCAGGGCAGGGCAATGAACAAATTGAGAGTATAGGTAAGAGCACCAAGCAGATCATAAGGGAGAATATATTCACGTACTTCAACCTGATCTTCTTGGTCCTTGCCATTCTTCTTATAGTTTCCGGAGCATGGAACTCACTGACATTTCTTCCGGTCATCATCTGTAATGCCCTGATAGGTATATTTCAGGGTATCAAGGCCAAAGAAGTACTTGATCAGTTAAGCGTTCTTAATCAGTCTACTGCCACGGTTTTAAGAGACGGGCAGGAGAGGATCATTCCCATCGATCAGCTTGTACTGGGTGATGTTATATTACTTTCTGCAGGAAGTCAGATCTGCGCCGACGCAGTGGTTATTTCCGGGGAAGTCAATGTAAATGAAGCTCTGCTTACAGGCGAAGCGGATGAGATTGTCAAGAACAGCGGAGCTTCATTGATGTCCGGAAGTTTTGTTGTGTCCGGAAAATGTTATGCAAGACTTACCAAGGTAGGTCAGGATTCCTACATCAACAAGCTTATGATGAAGGCTAAAAAGATGCCCTCATCTGAGCAGTCCGAGATGGTTAAGTCCATTAACAGGATCGTAGCTTTTGCAGGTCTTATAATTATCCCAATCGGTATTTTACTGTTTATCCAGAGCTTTTATGTTCAGGGCAATTCCTTTGCCGAGAGCGTACCATCAATGGTCGCTGCGGTGATCGGCATGATCCCTGAGGGACTTTACCTGCTTCTTAGTATCACCCTTGGTCTTAGTACCATAAGGCTTGCCGGAGATAAGGTAATGCTCCACGATATGAGGAGTATTGAATCCCTTGCAAGAGTTGATACCATCTGCGTAGATAAGACCGGAACCATTACCGATAACAGCATGCTTGTGGCCGATGCCAAGCTTCCCGACGGATCTGATGATCCCGAGAGGCTTAACAATGCCATAGAGCTGGTTGCTGAATATATCTGCTGTATTCCGGATGACAATATTACAATGCATGCTTTGGAGGATTATTTCCCTATGCGTTCAAGCCTGGGAAGCTTATCCTTCCATCCGTTCTCATCCAAATTCAAATACAGCTCGGTGCAGTTTAAGAATGCCACCTATATTCTCGGGGCTCCTGAGTTTGTACTGAATCGTAATTTTGATGATTACAAGGACATTATCCAGAGCTATGCATCCAAGGGACTTCGTGTATTGTGCTTTGCCCAGTATTTTGGAGGAGCCTGCGATTGTCCCGAAGTTGATCCGTCCTCGGAAAATCTTTCGCTCCCTGCGCCTGACGGAGTACTTACGGGTGCCAGAACAGAGCCGATTTTGTTTATTCTTTTGCAGAACCCTATAAGAGAGTCTGCACCGTCAACCTTTGCTTTCTTTAAGAAGCAGGGCGTAAACGTTAAGGTTATTTCAGGAGATAATCCTCTTACGGTTTCTGAAGTTGCCAAGACCGCCGGAATAGAAAATGCCGACAAATATATTGATGCCAGCAGGCTTCATGACGAGGCTATCCCCGACGCGGTGAGAGAATACACAGTATTTGGAAGAGTAACTCCCGAACAGAAGCAGAAGATCATCAGATCCCTTAAGGCCGACGGACATACCGTAGCCATGACGGGTGATGGTGTAAATGATATTTTGGCCATGAAGGATGCCGATTGCTCAATTGCAATGGCTGCAGGATCCGATGCCGCAGTTCAGGCCGCTCAGGTGGTTCTGATGGACAGCGACTTCTCCAAGATGCCGCAGATTGTAGCAGAGGGCCGGAGGAACATCAACAACATCGAGAGATCCGCAACATTGTTCCTTGTTAAGAACATATTCTCGTTGTTCCTTGCAGTGTTCTCGATCATAAACGTGCTGACTTATCCGCTGCAGCCTTCGCAGATCACCATGATCAGTATGTTTAACATTGGTATCCCCGGATTTTTCCTTGCTATGGAATCCAACAATAAGAGAATAGAAGGACACTTCCTGTTGAAGGTATTACTAAAGGCCATGCCTGCGGCCCTGACGGATTTCTTTGCCATTGCCGCACTGGTTGTTTTCGGAAATACCTTTGGAGTGGACCCGGAGGACGTATCCGTGGCCGCCACATTCCTTCTTGCGATAGTTGGATTTATCATCCTTGCCAATATATGCGCTCCTCTTAACAAGTATCGTATAAGAGTAATTTTGGGATGCATTGTGGGTATGATCGTAACAGCGTTTATTTTCAGCGATCTGTTCTCCATATCCTACATTTCAATTGAGTGCGTAATGCTTTTTGTGCTATTTGCTATTGCTACCGAGCCTTTTATGAGATACCTGACTATGTTCTTCACATTTATCGAAAACACATTTGAAGGTTTTTTTAATCGTAAAAAAGCGAAAGTTTAATCTTATTTTTAGATTTTTGTGATATAATTAAATAGCATAAAATACATTTTTTAGGAGATTCTGTTATGAGTAATAAAGAAAACGATGAAAAATATGAGACCCTCAAGCTTGGAAATCAGCTTTGCTTTCCGCTTTATGCATGCTCCAAGGAGATCATAAGAAGATACAAGCCATATCTGGACAGTATCGATCTTACCTATACACAGTACATCACCATGATGGTTCTGTGGGAGAAAAAGTCTGTTAATGTAAAATCTCTGGGTGAGTGCCTCTACCTTGATTCCGGCACTCTTACTCCTGTGCTTAAAAAGCTTGAGTCCAAGGGATACATTTCCCGTGAAAGATCCAGTAAAGACGAGAGGAATCTTGTGGTTTCCATTACAGAAAAGGGAGAGGAGCTCAAGGATCTTGCTCTCTCAATTCCTGCTTCAATCGGATCCTGCGTCAAGCTTGACCCTGAGGAAGCAAGAATCCTCTATAACCTTTTATATAAGATTATTGGAAATGTTAGATAATCTTTATTGATTTTTTTTTGTCAAAGAAATATAATTTATGAGGTTTTTATGAGTGTACATGATCATAAACATCATCATCACCATGATGAAGAGCATATAAAGGCAATTTCCAATAGGCTCTCCAAGGCCATAGGCCACCTTGAATCCGTCAAGAAGATGGTAGAGGATGACAGAGACTGCTCTGAGGTTCTCATTCAGCTTGCTGCTGTCAGATCTGCCATCAACAATTGCGGCAAGGAGATTCTCAAAGAGCATATCAGTCATTGCATTGTTCATGCTGTTCAAGATGGTGATGCTGAAGCTGTCGCCGAGTTAAACGAAGCGATAGATAAATTTATGAAAAACCCATGAGCGTTCTGCTCGTGGGAATTGTATGTGAAAGGGGCGTAACACCTTGTCTATTCCAATTTTAAACGTAGTAAACTTTCTCATTCTGTTTCCCTTTATCATGGCGTTACTGATATTCATTCTGAAGTACGACAGTCCTTTCAGAAGTGCAGTTATCATTCTTGGTGGTTTCACCATTATGGCAGCTGCTATTTATGTTGCGGTTAATGTCCTGATGTCCGGAGACACATCTCAGTTTATGTACCTTGAGGAGACCCATATACCCGACAAGATTGTCATGGGTGGAGAGATCCTTCTTATGTGCGTGGTCATTTTCCTGAGCATCAAATATAAGAAGATCTATGCAATTCTTCTTTCCATGGCCGGAACCATTCCTGTACTTTGGATGGATCTTACCGGAAGAGTTGTAGAGGGTAACACACATATCAGAATTGATACCTTTGCTGCTGTTATGTATCTTATTGTGGGCGTAGTAGGTATCCTTATCTGCATTTATGCTTCAGGTTACATGAGGGATTATCATCACCACCACACAGATGTTGATGACAGATCCAATTATTTCCTTGCACTTATGTTTGTTTTCCTGGGAGCTATGTTCGGGCTTATCTCTTCAGACAGCCTTGCATGGGTTTATTTCTTCTGGGAGATCACTTCAGTCTGCTCATTCCTTATGATCGGATATACAAGAACTCAGGAGGCTGTGGACAATTCTTTCAGAGCCCTCTGGATGAACCTTCTTGGCGGATGCGGTTTTGCTGCAGGCCTTATGTATGCCAACATGGCACTGGGTATCAGCAATCTCAGCCAGCTTACAGCTATGGAGCATTCAGACATCCTTATGATCCCTGTTACACTGTTTGCTTTTGCTGCACTGACCAAGAGTGCTCAGTTCCCGTTCTCAAGGTGGCTCTTGGGAGCCATGGTTGCGCCTACTCCTTCAAGCGCACTGCTTCACTCTGCAACAATGGTTAAGATCGGTGTATATATGCTTATCAGACTGTCTCCTCTTATGAAGAATACTCTGACAGGTGTTATGATCACCGTTATCGGCGGATTTACTTTCTTTGCTGCTTCACTTCTGGCTATTACTGTCAGTGACGGCAAGAAGGTACTGGCTTATTCAACAATTTCAAACCTTGGTCTTATTACTGCCTGTGCCGGAACAGGTACGGAAGAGGGTGTATGGGCTGCAGTTATGCTTGTTCTGTTCCATGCCGTTTCCAAGTCACTTCTGTTCCAGACTGTCGGTGATATTGAGAACTGTATGCATTCAAGAGATATCGAGGACATGCACGGTCTTATCATCAAGCTTCCAAGACTTGCATTCATCATGATCATCGGTATCTGCGGAATGTTCATGGCTCCTTTCGGAATGCTTGTTTCAAAGTGGGCTGCTCTTAAGTCCTTCATTGATTCAGGTTCAGTTTGGCTGGTTCTTTTCCTGGTATTTGGTTCAGGAAGCACTTTGTTCTACTGGGCTAAGTGGCTTGGCAAGATCTGTACTGTCATCCATCAGTCCTTCGAGCTTGAGGATACAACCCCCAGAAGTGAGCTGGTTTCAATTTTCCCTCTTACTTCTCTTATCATTATCATGTGCTTTGCATTCCCCTGGATGTCCAGCAACATGATACAGCCTATCCTTAACGAGACTTACAATGCCAATATTCCCGATGTTATCGGTGGAAGCGATGTTATCATCATGATGATCATGGTTGCCATGGTATTTATGATTCCTATCGGTTCAAGATTCCTGTCACTTGGTAAGAATTCCAAGATGACAATGTCCTATGTAGCAGGTGTCAACGCCGGCGATGACAGACATTACATCGATTCCTTCGGAAAAGAGAGAGCGCTTTACATGTCCAACTGGTACATGGAGGATTACTTCGGAGAGAAGGTTCTTCTTAATCCCAGTATCTGGATAGCTGCTGTCCTGGTTGCAGTAATGCTTATCGTAGTAATAGGAGGTGCTATCTGATGGATATAAATAATTACATGTTTATTATAAAAGCAGTTGCTTACATAATTCTGGCTCCGCTTATCGGTGGACTTCTGTCAGGTACAGACAGACTCTTTGCGGCGCGTATGCAGGGAAGACAGGGCCCGCCTATTATCCAGCCTTTTTATGATGTAAGTAAGCTCCTTCATAAGCAGACTACCGTTGTTAACAGTATTCAGATCCTGTTTGTAACCGGATACCTTATTATGACTGTATTTACCGGATGCCTTTTCTTTGCGGGCGGAGATATGCTTCTTGTTTTCTTTGCGCTTTCAATGTCTGAGGTACTTATGGTAATGGCCGCATTTTCCACCAACGGTCCTTACAGTATCATGGGTGCGCAGAGAGAACTGCTTCAGATGATGTGCTATGAGCCTATGACTCTTCTTGTTGCAATTGGTTTTTACTATGCACAGGGAAGCTTCATGGTAGATGACCTCATCAAGGCTGATATGCCTGCCATCATCCAGATTCCCGGTTTCTTTATCGGATTTGTATTTATACTGATCATCAAACTCAGAAAGTCACCTTTTGATCTTAGTACATCACACCATATGCATCAGGAGATGGTTAAGGGACTTACAACCGATCTTTCAGGTTCTAACCTTGCCTTTGTAGAGATAGCAGAGTGGTATGACACAGTTCTGATGATGGGTATTGTTGGAATGTTCTTTATTACATCAGCTCCTATCAGCAGAGTTTGGGCTATTATTGCCATTGTAATCGTGTACTTCCTGGAGACACTTATAGACAATGTATTCCCACGAGTTAAATACATTACCATGCTCAAGGTTACCTGGGCGGTGATCCTTGTATTTGCGGGAACCAATCTTTTAATTCTGAATGTATTGAAATAAGAATGGAAGGGAAATAGATAATGAATATAGCAAAATCACCGTGGGTATTACATTATGATGGTTCCAGCTGCAATGGCTGCGATATAGAAGTTCTTGCTACCATGACTCCTCTTTATGACGTGGAGAGATTTGGTATCATCAATACCGGTAATCCCAAACATGCAGATGTATTGCTTCTTACGGGCGGTATTAACGCTCAGACAGCACCTGTAGTAAGACAGTTATATAACATGATGCCCGATCCCAAGGTAGTAGTTGCCTGCGGAATCTGCGCCTGTGACGGCGGAATCTTTAAGGAATGCTACAACATCCTTGGCGGAGCAGATAAGGTTGTTCCTGTAGATGTATATGTACCCGGATGTGCAGTAAGACCTGAAGCTCTTATTGAAGGCGTTGTTAAGGCTGTAGGCATCCTGGAAGAAAAGAGAAAGAAACTGAAAGCTTCTATGAAGCAGGGTTACTGCACTGTAGATTACAGCAAGATAGCTATTCATATGACAGCTGATGATTACGATCCCAGCAATCAGTATGATGCAGTCCTCACAGAAGAAGCTTTAAGACAGCAGGCAGAAGAGAAGATTAAAGCTACATCCAAACCTGCACCTAAGCCCGCAGCGCCCGCACAGGCAGCTGCACCCGCAGCCGGTGCTGCAACAGCGACAGCTCCTGCAGCTAAGCCCGCACCTGCTGATTCTGAGAAAGGAGATAAGGCTTAATGAACACAGAGTTTATCAATGTTAATCCCGAGAGCGTTATCGATGAGTCTCAGAAGCTTAAATTTGCGGGATATCACCTTATTCAGCAGTGTGCAACCCGAATTCCCGAAGCATATGAGCTGATCTATACCTTTGGAAAGGATCTTGAGATGAAGAATCTCAAGATAACACTTCCGGAAGACCAGGAAATTTCCAGTATCACCAGTATTTTCCCCTGTGCTTTCATCTATGAAAATGAAATGCATGATCTTTTCGGAGTACAGATCAAGATGATCAACATTGACTTTGAAGGTAAACTTTATCGCACAGCGATCGAGACACCGTTTAAATAATTGGAGGTTGTAATGTCTACTAGAAGTGTTATTCCTTTTGGACCCCAGCATCCGGTTCTTCCGGAGCCCATACATCTTGACCTTGTAATGGAAGATGAGAAGGTTGTAGAAGCTATTCCTTCCATCGGTTTCATCCACAGAGGTTTAGAGAAGCTGGTGGACAAAAAAGATTTTAATGAGATGGTTTATGTCGCTGAGAGAATTTGCGGAATCTGTTCTCTTGGTCATGGACTTGGCTATAGTGAAGCTGTTGAGCACATCATGGATATTGATGTTCCTTCAAGAGCAAAATATTTAAGAACTATCTGGTCTGAGCTTTCAAGAGTTCATTCACATCTTCTCTGGCTTGGACTTTTGGCAGATGCTTTTGGATTTGAGTCACTTTATATGGAGTGCTGGAGACTCAGAGAAGAGGCTCTGGATATGTTCGAAGCTTCCACCGGCGGACGAGTTATCTTTTCCGTAATGAAAGTCGGTGGTATCAGAAGAGATGTAAGCGATGAGATGCTTAAGGACTTCTATCAGAGGATCACTAAGATGGAAGAAGACCTTAAAGTTATCGCTAAGCCTTTCCTTAACGATATGGCTGTACAGACCAGACTTCGCGGTGTTGGTATCCTTACAGCAGAGCAGGCTGATGCACTTGGATGTGCAGGACCTTTCTTAAGAGCCAGCGGTATTGCAAGAGATATCAGAACAACCGGATACTGTGCATACGGCGATGTTGAATTTGAACCCATCATCAGCAATGAAGGCGATTCATATGCACGTACAGAGTGCCGTATCAAGGAGATTTTCCAGGCCTTTGATATCATTCGTCAGTGTATCGACAAGATGCCTTCAGGCGACATTGATGTTCCTGTAAAGGGCATGCCTAACGGCGAATATGTAATGCGTATCGAGCAGCCTCGTGGAGAAGCTATCTACTACGTTAAGGCTAACGGAACTAAGTTTATCGACAGAATGAGAGTCCGCACTCCCACTTTTGCCAACCTTTCAGGTCTTGTTGAGACACTTAAGGGTTGTGATCTGGCTGATGTGCCGATCCTGGTACTTACAATTGATCCTTGTATCAGCTGTACAGAGAGATGATGATTTAATTCAAATTTGTCGATAATAAAGGAGTTTAAAATGGCAATTGTAAGTTTTAAAGGAACTGTATTACATAATCTCTTTTCCAAACCCAAGACCAGAAAGGTAGAGAAGCAGTACCCTGAAGGAACAAGAGGACATGTAGAGAATGATATGGATCTTTGCATTCTCTGTGGTCTTTGTTCCATCAAGTGTCCTACTCATGCCATTACTGTAGATAAGGCTGAAAAGACATGGTCCATTAGACCCATGAGCTGCATCCAGTGCAGATGCTGCGTAGATAACTGCCCCAAGAAGTCTCTTTCTATGGGACTCAGATTCCAGGAGCCCGGCTCAGAGAAGGTTACCAAAACCTTCAAGCAGTCTGAAAAGGCTATTGCTGCTCAGGAAGCTCTTATGAAGGCAGCCAAGGAACGTGCGGCAGCCGCAGCAGCAGCCAAAGCAGCCGCAGCAGCACAGGGAGGGGCTACTCCTGCTCCCGCAGCAAACACACCTGCAGCTAACGCACCTGCTCAGCAGGCAGCACCTGCTGCACAGGCACCTGCCAAGGAAGATAAGCCTGAGGCATAAGAAGATTTAAGATTAATAAATGGATAAGATCATAACAGTTAAAGGGGCGGTACAAGGAGTTGGTTATCGCCCCTTTATTTCAGAATTGGCAACTGAATATGGGCTATCAGGTTCCGTAAGGAACATTGGGGCAGCTGTAGACATTTATGTTTCCGGTGCTGAGGAAGCTATCGCTTCTTTCGTAAACAGCATCAGAACCACGTGGCCTGCAGGTGCTCTTATCTTGTCTGTAGAGGAAAAAGAAATTCCTAACGGCCGGACTCAGCAGGCTCTGCCGACAAATGGTGCCGGTATGGACTCTTTCAGGATTGTTGACAGCGCTGATGTTGATCTCTCTGCAGAGCTTCCTGTATTTCTTCCTGATATTGGAATCTGCCCTGACTGCATGAAGGAGATGCTTGATCCCGACAATAAGAGATTTCGTTATCCCCTTATCAGTTGTGCGGTTTGTGGCCCCAGGATGAGCATATTACAATCTCTTCCCTATGACAGGGTGACTACTACCATGTCTGACTTTGATATGTGCCCCTCATGCCGGGAGGACTATGTAAAGATCAAGGGAAGAAGGAACTTTGCCCAGACTATTTCCTGCCATGATTGCGGCCCTCAGATGATGCTGAGCCTCACAGAGAGCCTGAGAGAAGGACCTGTTGCCCAAGGTGAAGATGCAGTAAGTCAGGCCACAGAGATCCTTAAAAACAACGGAATAATAGGTTTAAAGGGCATCTCCGGTTATCAGCTGGTATGCAAACCCTTACCTGAAACAGCTAAGAGATTAAGAACAGTTAAAGGCAGAGAGAATAAGCCCTTTGCCCTTATGTTTTCAGATATAGATGAAATTAAAAAGTACGCCTATGTTAGCACTAAAGAAGAAGAGCTTCTTGTAAGCTCAGCAAGGCCCATCGTTCTTTTAAACAGTAAGACGCCTTGTACTTTTCCTGATGAGGTATTAAAGGGAAGCCGTTATATCGGTGCCTTCCTTCCATCTGCAGGAATTCACAGGCTTCTGACTGATGCTGTGGGGCCCCTCATCGTAACCAGCGCCAATAAGTCCGATGAGCCCATGACAATTGATGATGAGGCTTTTGTTGAAACCTTTATGGATCAGCAGGGAGAAGTTGGAGCTGCGGCCTTAGAAGCTGTAGATGCAGTACTTTATCACAAGAGAAAGATCCTCATGCCCCAGGATGACAGCGTAATGTTTGTTGTTAATATAAACGGGCAGGAGTATCCGCAGTTTATAAGAAGAGCGCGAGGTTTTGCTCCATTACCCATAATAATGGATAAGTCGCCGGTTTCACCTTCAAAAAGTCCCTCAGTTCTGGCACTTGGCGGCGATCTCAAAAGCTCTTTTGCCTTAGGGAAAAATGAGCGAATCCTGCCATCACAGTACATTGGGGATTTGGGAAATGTAAAAAACCTCTTTGTCTATGACGCTTTGCTCTATGATTACAGGAGAATATTTGAATTCCAACCCGATTTTATAGTCAAGGATCTTCATCCTGCCTATAAGACCACAGTTGTTGCCAAAGAGCTGGGCAAGGAAGAGGCCCTTAAGCATATAAACCTTCAACACCATTTTGCCCACATCTACTCGGTAATGGCTGAGAACAGCCTGAAGGAGGCCATCGGTATTTCTTTTGACGGAACGGGCTATGGAAATGACGACAATATCTGGGGCGGAGAATTTCTTCATGTAAAAGAAACCAAGCAAAGCAGGCTTGGACATCTTTCATACATTAAGCTTACAGGCGGCGATAACGCTCCCAAGGACTGTAATCTTGTGTCCCTGTGCTATCTAAATGAAGCACTGACAAGAGGTCTTATAAGCAGCCGGGATAGCCTTGATTATCTTAAAGCACAGGAGGGCGCCGGGCTTGACAGCCAGAAACAGGCGATTTTGAAGGCGGCTCTTTTGCAGAATATAAATACCTATAATACCTCAAGCGTAGGAAGGCTGTTTGATGCTGTATCCTCTATCCTGGGTATTTGCAGCTACAACACCTATGAAGGTGAAGCTGCTATAATGCTTGAGAAGGCAGCCCTTGAATTCTATGATGAGAATATTGAAAAAGATTCCCGGGATCTGCCGGAAGATTTATATCCGAGTCTTTTCATCGAACTTAAGGAGACACGAGATGGGTTTATTTGCGATCAGACGGCTCTATTTGCCGATATATTTAAGCTGAGGACAAATGATGCCTATGGCGTTCAGGAAATCGCTTATGGCTTTCATATGGCTCTTAAGGACATGATGGTCCGCGCGGCAGTAATGATGCGTGATAAAACCAAAATAAATGATCTGTGTCTTTCCGGAGGATGCTTTAATAACAGACTCTTACTTACATCATCCGTGAAGGCATTGACAGATTTAGGATTCAAAGTATATTGGAATATGCAAGTTCCCTTAGGGGATGGAGGACTTTCTACAGGACAGGCCTACTTTGGCCTCTTATATGAAAGTCATTGATTTAACAGGAGTAATAATATGTGTGTAGCTTTACCCGGAACTGTTGTTAAGATGGAAGGCACCACAGCCACTGTGGACTTTTCCGGAAATATTGTAAGAGCCGAGGCAGGTCTCGTGGACGTAAAGGTCGGAGACAAGGTCCTTGTGCACGCGGGCTGCATTATCCAGACCATGGATGAGAAGCTTGCCGATGAGATGGAAGAACTTTTCAGAGAGATTGAGGATATAGGCGTATAAATGGCTAACCTTGATTTACAGAAGATAATTGAAGAACTAAAAAATTATGACGGCGAGGAAGTCAGACTCATGGAGGTCTGCGGCACTCATACAGCTGCGATTTCAGAAAACGGTATCCCGTCCATGCTTTCTCCCAAGATCAAACTGATCTCAGGGCCCGGATGCCCCGTCTGCGTGACTGTTACTGCGGTCATAGACAGGCTTGTTGAGCTGTCCATGATCCCGGGCACCTGTGTCCTGACCTTTGGTGATCTCATAAGAGTAAGAGGTACTGCCAAGTCCCTGGCAGATGCAAGGGCTGACGGCGGAAATGTCAAAATGGTGTATTCACCCATGGAGACTGTTACTCTTGCCAAGGAGAATCCTGCCACAAACTATGTCTTTGCCGCCATTGGATTTGAGACCACAACGCCTGTTTATGCCCTTGTTATCGAAAAGGCTATACAGGATGGCATTAATAATTTAAAGCTTTTAACATCCCTTAAGAGCATGCCGGAGGTTATTCGCTGGGTTGTAGGTAATGCAGGCAATATCGACGGATTCATAGCTCCGGGACACGTTTCAGCTGTGACAGGCGGAGGTCTTTTCAGAAACCTTGCCAAAGAGCTGAATATACCCTTCGTGGTATCGGGCTTTGAAGGGAAGCAGCTCCTTCTTACAATCTATGCACTTGTTAAGATGAAAGGGACAGCAGGCTATAAGAACTTCTATCCTGAGATTGTGACGGAAGAAGGTAATCTTAAGGCTTTAGATACAGTAAATAAGTACTTTAAAGTATCAGACTCCTCCTGGAGAGGAATGGGCAAGATACCGGGCTCAGGCATGATACTCAGAGATGAATATAAGCAGTTTGACGCAGGAAGCTATGGCCTTGATGAAGACCATATGCCCAAGGGCTGCAGCTGCGATAAGGTTCTTGTTGGCAAGATAAAGCCAAATGAATGTCCTTTGTTTGGAAAGACCTGCACACCCGACAACGCGCACGGAGCCTGCATGGTTTCCACTGAGGGCAGCTGCTATAACTATTTTATTTCCGGAAGAAGGTAAGAATATGAACATAACCAAAGTAATAATGGCCCACGGAAGCGGCGGAGAGTCAACCTCCAATCTTATAAGCGATGTGTTTGCCAAGCATTTTAATAACGAGTACCTTGATAAAATGGAAGATTCTGCGGTTGTACCGGGTGCCGGCAGATTGGCCGTTACCACTGATTCTTTTGTCGTAACTCCCATAATT
>JAEEGF011660896.1_pt1 | contig 15661 bp, 14 predicted proteins | sample 9134171 | NCBI WGS metagenome assembly JAEEGF01 (sample SAMN16246542, study PRJNA631951) | gut metagenome | biome: gut microbiome; feature: rumen; material: AP-attached | host: Bos | place: Iran: Karaj | collected 2018-10 | reverse complement strand
GGCGGGTCACGATCGCTTTTTTGACGATGGACTGGCACCCGGGCACCGAGTGCAGCTGGGACTTGACGGACGTGCCCACGACGGTGAATTTGCCTTCGTAGGGGATCCATTCCTCCCAGGGGATGCCGGCGACGTTCTGGAACAGATCTTCGAACGTCTTCGCTTCGAATTCCGCCATTTTGACGTACACGCGGTCTGCGCTGCGCAGCCACAGGTTGGAGCGCGCGATGCCCCGCTCGTCCGCAAGGTAGGTAAGACGCCCGTCCTGCGACGCGGTGACGGTGTAGCCGAGCGCTTCGATCTCTCTTTTTACGACTGCCTCCAGCCCGAAAGTGGCTGTGGCGATCAGTTCTGTTCTTGCCATAGTTCTGTCCTGATAAGGGGAAGTTCTTTTCCTCTATTATCCTCTGTATGGCGGTATTTTGCAAAAGGAGTTTTCCTGGTGTAAACTAAAAGCGGGGAGGGACCCTTATGGATCTGACGTTTCCGGCAGTTCCGGCGATGTTCGGGACGGTGCACATCATCATACTGATCGCGGCGTTTCTTTTTTCCGTGCGCACGTTTTTCCGGCTGCGCGGCATGACGGAGAAGGATCTGATGCGCTTTCTGTTCGTCGCTGGCGTGCTGATGATCGCCGCGGAAGTCTGGAAGCAGTGGTTTGTCCATAAGTACGTCTATCCGGACATCCGTTCGGCCTGGTTCTTCCCGTGGCAGCTGTGCAGCATGGCCATGTACTGCTGCGTGCCGCTGCCGTTCCTGAAGGGAAAGGCCCAGGACGCGGTGCTGGTCTTCATGGCGACGTTCGGCCTGATCGCGGCGGTCTTCGCGCTGGCGGTGCCGGGCGATATGATGCGGCCCCAGGTGCTGCTGTTCTGCCACGGTTTCCTGTATCATATCCTGATGATCCAGGAGAGCCTCGCCTGCGTCGTCATCCTCTCCAGAAGAGCGAAGGCGCCGTTCAAACCGGCGGCGATCCTCTACGCGGGCATGGCCGCCGTCGCGGAGGTCGTCAACGTAGCCAGCCATTATTGGGCGGGGGAGGACGGCTTAGCGTCGAACATGTTCAACATCACGCCGTATTGGCCTACGACGCAGCCCGTGTTCCACGAGATCGCGCTGAAGATCGGGATCATCCCGGAGATCCTTCTGTATACCGCCCTCATCGCGCTTGGCGCGCTCATCCTGTGGTTCCTGGAATACGCGCTGACGAACGTCCGCCGCAGGCCGCTGCGTTTGCATCTTTTCTGACGGCCTGCTATACTTACTTTAACGAAATACAGACAATGCTTCCGAGCCGGGAGCGCCTAAGGCGTGCGCTAAGGACTTCCGGCCGAGGGGAACGGATCCGTCCGTTCGACCCTCCGGGGCCCGTCCGGGAAACCGGCGGACCTTCCTCTTCGAAAAGGTCGCAGGATCAGAACGGCTCTGCCGCTTCTTTTGGTATGATTGGACCCTGCTTCCCGGACGGAGGCGGGGTTTTTGTTTAGGAGGAAACATGAAACTGATCAGAACAGAAGACGCCGTCGGATCCGTGCTATGCCACGACATGACCCAGATCATTCCCGGGGTCACGAAGGACGCCAGATTCCGCAAAGGGCACATCGTTACAGAAGAAGATATCCCCGTGCTGCTCTCCATGGGCAAGGAAAATCTATACGTGTTCGAACTGCCGGAAGGATCTCTGCACGAGGACGAGGCGGCGGAGCGGCTCGTCGCAATGTGCCTGGGACCGCACATGACCCGCGGACAGGCCAAGGAGGGCAAGATCGAGATCAAGGCGGATGCGGACGGCCTGTTCAAAGTCGACCGCAGAAGGCTGGCGCTGGTAAACGGACAGGACCAGCTGATGATCGCGACCCGCATGGGCAACGTGGCGGTGAAGAAGGGCGATAAACTGGCCGGCATGCGCGTGATCCCCCTGGTGATCGAGGCGGAAAAACTGGAGAAGGCCGCGGCGCTCGCAGGACCGGAACCGCTGCTGCAGGTGCTGCCGTTTACCGTAAAAAAGGCGGCGGTGATCGTGACCGGCAGCGAAGTCGCAAAAGGCCTGATCGAAGACCGGTTCGGACCGGTGGTGGAGAAGAAACTGGCGGGATTCGGCGTAGAGACTGTCTTCCGGACAAAGTGCACGGACGATACGCAGGTGATCTGCGATGCGATCGCGGCGGCCAGAGCGTCCGGCGCGGACGCGGTCTTCTGCACCGGCGGGATGAGCGTGGATCCGGATGACAGAACGCCCGGCGCTATCCGGAAAAGCGGCGCGCGCATCGTCACTTACGGGGGCGCGGCTCTGCCCGGCGCCATGCTCTGCCTGGGATATTTCGAAGACGGCGTGCCCATTTTGGGGCTGCCCGGCTGCGTGATGTATCACAAGGCGACGATCTTTGACATCGTGCTGCCCCGCGTGCTGGCGGGCGATCCCATCACCAAGGCGGAACTGGCGGAGATCGGCTACGGCGGGCTGTGTTTGGGCTGCAAAGAGTGCCGGTTCCCGGACTGCAGCTTCGGAAAGGGCTGGTAAGATGGCATTTCTCAGCGTGGAAGAAGCATTGCGCGTCATAGAGGAAACGCCGTGTCTGGACCGGACCGAGCGGGTCAGCGTTTTCGACTGCTGCGGACGGGTCGCTGCGGAGGACATCGTTTCCGCGGCCGATCAGCCGCCTTTCGACCGTTCGCCCCTGGACGGCTTTGCTTTTCGCAGCGAAGACGTCGCCGGAGCGTCCGCGGAGCGGCCTGCGAGGCTGCGGCAGGCCGGTTACGTGCCGGCGGGCTGCGGGGAGACGTTTGCCGTGGGCCCCGGCGAATGCGTGCGCATCATGACGGGCGGAAGGATCCCGGCGGACTGCGACGCGGTCGTGGGGATCGAGGACGCCGATTACGAGGAAGGCTGCGATCGTGACGGCGATAGCGCAGTACGGATCTATAAAGCGGTCGGACATCATCAGAACTATGTGTTCGCCGGAGAGGATTTCGCAAGAGGCGAAGTCCTCTGTAAAGCCGGAGAGCGGATCGACGCGGCGATGGCGGCATGCCTGTCCGCCGCGGGGATTCCGGAAGTGCCTGTCCGCGCCAGATTTCCGGTCTTTCTGCTCTCCACAGGCAGCGAGATCTGCCGCCCGGACGAGCCTCTGACGGAGGGAAAGATCCACGATTCCAACGCGGTCTATCTTTCTTCGCGGCTGAAGGAACTGGGATTCTCCTGCAAAACGGACTGGGCTTCGGACGACGAAGCGCTGCTGAAGCGGACGATCCTCGAAAGCAGGGAACAGTTCCCGCTGATCCTGACGACCGGCGGCGTTTCCGTAGGCGACTTCGACCTGATGCCGAAAGTGCTGGCGGATCTCGGCGCGCAGATCCTGTTCCATGGGGTCAGCCTGAAGCCCGGCTCGCCCCTGATGCTGGCGCGCCTTGGCGCATGCCATATTCTGTGCCTGTCCGGCAATCCTTACGCCGCGGCAGCGACCTTCGAACTGTTCGCCAGGCCGCTTCTGGCGGCGCTTGCCGCGGATCCGTCTCTGAAGATGGCGGAAAGCATGGGCGTTCTGGCGGAGCCGTTCCGCAAGGGCAGCGCCGTGCCCCGCTATCTGCGGGCGAGATTCAAGGATGGTCTGCTGCACGTGCCGCAGGGGCACTCCAGCGGCCAGATGCTGTCCATGGCGGGCTGCGATTGTCTGGCGGAACTGCCCGCGGGCGAAGGACCTTTCGAAGCGGGAACGAAGCTGAAAGTCTATTTACTTTAGGGGTTTACGATGGAACAACTCACGCATATCAACGAAAACGGCGAAGCCGTGATGGTGGACGTGTCCGGGAAAGCGGTCACGGTCCGCGAGGCGCAGGCGCAGGGAACGATATTGGTTGGACCTGCCATTTTGGAACTGCTGCAGCGCGGTGACATCGCGAAAGGCGACGTGCTGGCGGCTGCCCGCATTGCCGGGATCATGGCCTGCAAGAAAACGTCCGACATCATCCCGCTCTGTCATCCGCTGCCTATCACGAAAGCTTCCGTGGACTTTGAGATCCTGCCTGGTCAGCAGGCGGTCCGCGCCGTCTGCACCGTAAAGACGGAAGGGAAGACCGGCGTGGAGATGGAAGCGCTCACCGGCGTCTCCGCCGCGCTGCTGACGGTCTATGACATGTGCAAGGCTGTCAGCAGGGAAATGGTGATCTCGGACGTCCATCTCGTGCGGAAATCCGGCGGCAAGTCCGGGGATTTCTTCTTCGGAAAGGAAGGGACGCGGCTGTGAAGTATCCCGACGTGATCGCTATTTCCGGCGAAAAGAACTCCGGCAAGACCACGCTGATCGAGGCGCTCCTGCCCATTTTGACTGCGCGGGGCTACCGCGTCGCCGTGATCAAACACGACGGGCACGCCTTCGAGCCGGACGTGCCGAGCACCGACACCCGCCGCTTCTACGACGCGGGCGCGGTCGGCACAGCGGTGTTCGACGGGGATAAGTTCATGATGGTCAAAAGGCAGTCCGTGGATGAACGGCAGCTGTTCGAAGCATTCGAAGACGCGGACCTCATCCTGATCGAAGGCCTGAAGAATTCGGACTATCCCAAACTGTACCTGACCGCGGGCGATTGGATGGATCCCGCGGAAGCTGCGGATCAGATCGAGGAGATCGTGCATACGCTCCATGAAAGATAAGTACGGACGCACAATCGAATATCTGCGTGTCTCGGTCACCGACCGCTGCGATCTGCGCTGCCGGCACTGCATGCCGCCGGAGGGCGTTCCTTTGATGGCGCACGAGGACATCTTGAGCTATGAGGAGATCGCCGCAGTGGTGACAGAAGCCGCAAAACTGGGCGTCCGCAAGATACGCCTGACCGGCGGGGAGCCTCTGGTGCGGCCGCAGCTGGCGGTTCTTGTGAAAATGCTGAAAAGCATTCCCGGGATCGAACAGGTCGTGCTCACGACGAACGGCGTGCGGCTGGCGCAGCAGCTGCCGGATCTGCTGACGGCAGGGCTTTCGGGGGTCAACTTCAGCCTGAACGCGATGGACCGCGAGGCTTACGAGGCCTTCGCCGGCAGGGATCGCTTCGAAGCCGCCATGGCGGGTCTGCATGCCGCGCTCGACGCCCCCGGTCTTTCCGTCAAGATCAACTGCGTGCCGACGAAGGGCAGGGAAGAACAGGTTTTGAAGATCGCGTCCCTCGCCAGGGATACCCGCGCGTCCGTGCGCTTTATCGAACTGATGCCCATCGGGATGGGCGCAGCATTGAAGGGTATTCCCAAAATCGAATTGATAGATCTTTTACAGAAAGCGTACGGACCCCTCTCCCATGATGAAACGGGGCCTGAAGGGGTGGCCCCAGGGGAGTACCGGCGCCCCGAGCGGCAGCAAGGGGATGCCGGGGGGAACCCTGAGGACAAGGCCCCGAAAGGCCCTGCGGAGTACGTCCGCTTTCCCGGCTTCACGTCCGATATCGGCTTCATCTCCGCCGTATCGCACCGCTTCTGCGGGGACTGCAACCGCATCCGTCTGACAGCGGACGGCAAGCTGAAGAGCTGTCTGGCGTTTCCGGCGGGAGAAGACGTGAAAGCGATCCTGCGCGGCGGCGCAGGGGAAGAGGCGCTGCGCGAAAGCATCGTGCGCTGCGTTCAAAACAAACCGAAACAACACGCGTTCGGCTGTCAGGAGACAGAAGAACAGCGGTCGATGTCCCAGATCGGAGGATGACTATGGGAAACGTAATGTCCGTCTGCATCAGCGAGGTGCGCGGCACGAAGAAAAAACAGATCGACAAAGCCGTGCTCGTCAAGGACTGGGGCATCGAAGGCGACGCCCACGCCGGCAGCTGGCACAGGGCGGTCAGCCTGCTGTCCTATGAGAAATACGAGGCCGCGCAGCAGCGCTTTGCCGAAGCCGGGTTCAAGGCGCTGCAGCCCGGCGATTTCGCGGAGAACATCATGGTATCCGGCATCGATTTCGCGAAGCTTCCCGTCGGGATCCGCTTCCGCTGCGGGTCGGCGGTCCTGCGCATGACCCAGATCGGCAAGGAATGCCACGCGGACTGCGAGATCCGCCGCCTTACCGGAGACTGCATCATGCCCCGGGAGGGCGTGTTCGCGGTCGTGGAGCAGGGCGGGGAGATCCGCCCGGGCGATGAATTCGGCGTCCTTCCGACCGTCGCCGTCATCACGGTGTCCGATTCCGGCGCGAAAGGCGAGCGGGAAGACAAGGCCGGCCCGGTCATCGTCGACGTCATGAAACAGATGGGGTATTTCGTCGGCGAAACGCATCTCGTATCCGACGACAGGCAGCTCCTCGCGGATCTTATGGCGCAGATCGCGGACGAAAACCGGGCGCAGCTGATCCTCACGACCGGCGGCACCGGGTTCTCTCCGCGCGACACGACGCCGGAAGCCACGACGGATATCGCGGAGCGCTTGGTTCCCGGCATTCCGGAAGCCATGCGGGCGTATTCCATGCGGATCACGCCGCGGGGTATGCTGTCCAGAGGCACGGCAGCGCTGCGGAAGTCGACGCTCATCATCAATCTGCCCGGCAGCCCGAAAGCGGTCCGGGAAAACCTGGAGGCGGTCACGCCCGCGCTGACCCACGGCATCGAGATCCTGGTCGGCGCCGCCTCGAACTGCGCCGTTTCTGAAGAGGAAAAGGAGAAAACGAAATGAAGAAGTTCTTGTCATTAGTTTTGGCTCTTGCCCTGGTCTTCGCCGTGACGGCCTGCAAACCGCAGATCATGGACGGCGACGGCATGGTCAACGAGGCCGAACCCTGTACGCTGCACGTTTTCGCGGCGGCTTCCATGACCGAGACGCTCACGGAACTGCAGAAGGTCTGGAATACGCTGTACGAACCGAACATCGAACTGGTCTTCACCTTCGATTCCTCCGGCACGCTCAAGACCCAGATCGAGGAAGGCGCTGTCTGCGACGTCTTTATCTCCGCCGCGCAGAAGCAGATGAATCAGCTGGACGAACTGGGCCTCGTCGATGCGGACAGCCGCGTCGACCTGCTGGAGAACAAGTGCGCGCTGGTCGTGCCCGAAGGCAATCCTGTGGGCATTACGAGCTACGAGGACCTGGGAACGGATAAGGTGACGAAGATCGCCCTGGGCAATTCCGACGTGCCTGTCGGCCAGTATTCGGAGGAGATCCTGACGTACATGGGCCTTTGGGACGAATTGAACGCGGCGCAGAAGATCACGTTCGGCGATAACGTCAAGACCGTGACGAAGACCGTATCCGAGATGGGCGCGGACTGCGGCATCGTATACGGCACGGACGCCGCTGCCGCAGGGCTGGAAGTCGTGGCCTATCCGCCGGAAGGCAGCCACAGCCCCGTCATCTATCCGGCAGCCATCCTGGCGAATACGGAGTACCCCGAACAGGCGGACCGCTTCCTGGTATTTTTAAAGGCCCTCGATGCCAAGAAAGTATTCGAAGCGGCAGGTTTCACCGTCGTAGAATAGCGCGTCGATGGATTGGTTTCCTTTATTCAACTCCATACGCATCTCCCTGATCGCTTCGGCGGTCACGTTCCTCGCCGGCATCGGAGCGGCCTATGGTCTGCGCAGCGTGCGTCCGCAGATCAAGGCGGTTTTAGACTGCTTTCTGACGCTGCCTCTGGTGCTGCCGCCCACGGTCGTCGGCTATTTTCTGCTGGCGTCGCTCAGCCCGAAGCGGCCGCTCGGCGCGTTCCTGCTGGAGCATTTTGGCGTGCGCGTCATCATGACGTGGCCGGCGTCTATCCTGGCCGTCGCGATCGTCACGTTCCCCCTGATGTACCGCACGGCGCGGGGCGCGTTCGAAAGTTTCGACAGGGGGCTGGCCGACGCGGGCTTCTCCCTGGGCCTGACCCGCAGACAGGTCTTCTGGCACATCATGATGCCCTGCTGCAAAAGAGGCGTGCTGGCCGGTTTTGTGCTGGCTTTCGCAAGGGGGCTGGGCGAATACGGCGCCACGTCCATGGTTTCCGGTTACACCCCGGGCCGCACCGCCACCGTTTCCACGACGGTCTATCAGCTCTGGCGGGAGGGGAACGACGCGCTGGCGTACAAGTGGGTGCTGGTGAATATCGTCATTTCGTTTATTGCGCTCTACACGCTCAGTTATTTGGAAAAGAAGGATCGTCAGTAATCGGCAACCATATGCGGGGCTCGGGCCTCGCTCCCGCTGCCTCTGCCCGCAGCGGTCCGAAGACAGTTTCTTCTTGGCTCTTTTTGCCTTCTGCGGTTGTATTTTTCAGTATTTGATATATAATTAACAGGGTATGTTTTTATACTCTGTGTTTTCTATTGTTTTACTTAAAATTACTTATAAAAAGTAAAGGAGAAACATCATCATGGCAAAGAAATTCAAAACCATGGATGGCAACGCCGCTGCCGCATATGTCTCTTATGCGTTCACCGACGTTGCCGCAATTTTCCCCATCACTCCGTCCTCCCCGATGGCTGAGATCGTGGACGATATGGCGGCGCATGGAGAAAAGAACCTGTTCGGCCAGGAAGTCCGCGTAGTCGAGATGCAGTCCGAAGGCGGCGCATCCGGTACGGTCCACGGCTCCCTCGCAGCCGGCGCTCTCACCACCACTTACACCGCATCCCAGGGCCTGCTCCTCATGATCCCCAACATGTACAAGATCGCAGGCGAACTCCTGCCCGGCGTGTTCCACGTTACGGCAAGAACCCTGGCTGCTCACGCACTGTGCATCTTCGGCGATCACTCCGACGTCATGGCTTGCCGCCAGACCGGTTTCGCCCTGCTGTGCTCCAGCTCCGTCCAGGAAGTCATGGACCTTGCAGCAGTCGCACATCTGTCCGCCATCGAAGGCAGAGTACCGTTCCTGCACTTCTTCGACGGTTTCAGAACCTCTCACGAGATCCAGAAGATCGAAGTCGTCGACTACAGCGTCTACAAGAAGCTGATCGACATGGATGCCGTCCAGGCGTTCAGAGACAGAGCCCTGAATCCCGAGCATCCCGTCATCCGCGGCACCGCTCAGAACCCGGATATCTTCTTCCAGGCCAGAGAAGCTGCGAATAAGTACTACGAAGCGCTGCCCGACATCGTTGCCGATTACATGAAGAAGCTCGGCAAGGAGATCGGCAGAAAGTATCAGCCGTTCGACTATGTCGGCGCTCCCGACGCGGAGAACGTCATCGTCGCGATGGGCTCCGTCTGCGAAGCCATCGAAGAGACCCTGCCGCATCTGCTGGCAAAGGGCGAGAAGGTCGGCCTCATCAAGGTCAGACTGTACAGACCCTGGTCTCCGAAGTACCTCAAGAAGGTCATGCCGAAGACTGTCAAGAGAATCGCCGTTCTCGACAGAACGAAGGAACCCGGCGCTATGGGCGATCCTCTCTACATGGACCTCAAGACCATGTACTACACCGAAGAGAACGCTCCCGAGATCTACGGCGGCCGCTACGGTCTGGGCTCCAAGGACACCACGCCCGGACAGATCGTTGCTGTCTACAATAACCTCAAGGCGAAGAAGCCCAAGAACAACTTCACCATCGGCATCGACGACGACCTGTACGGCACTTCCCTGAAGACCGTCAAGATCGCGACCGAACCCGAAGGCACCTATCGCTGCAAGTTCTGGGGTCTGGGTTCCGACGGTACCGTCGGCGCCAACAAGCAGGCCATCAAGATCATCGGCGACAACACCGACATGTACGCGCAGGGCTACTTCTCCTATGACTCCAAGAAGTCCGGCGGCATCACCGTTTCCCACCTGAGATTCGGTAAGAACCCCATCAAGTCCACCTACCTCATCACCGAGGCGGACTTCGTCGCATGCCACAACGAATCCTACGTCCACGCATACGACGTTCTGGCCGGCCTGAAGAAGGGCGGCACGTTCCTGCTCAACTGCACCTGGGACGACGAGGCGCTCGATAAGCACCTGCCCGCTTCCATGAAGCAGTACATCGCAAAGAACAACATCAAGTTCTACACCATCGACGCTACCGACCTGGGCGTCAAGATCGGTCTGGGCAACAGGATCAACATGATCATGCAGTCCGCGTTCTTCGCGCTCACCAAGGTCATCCCCGTGGAAGACGCAGAAAAGTATCTGAAGAAGTCCATCGAGAAGACCTACGGCAAGAAGGGTGAAAACGTCGTCAAGATGAACTGGGCTGCCGTGGACGCCGGCCTCACCGGATTCCACCAGGTCAAGGTCCCCGCGTCCTGGAAGACCGCGGAAGACAAGCCCGCCAAGGCGAAGAAGGTCCCCGAATTCATCGAAAAGGTCCTCGTACCCATGAACCGTCAGGAAGGCGACAAGCTGCCCGTTTCCACGTTCGCAGGAATCGAAGACGGCACGTTCCCCAGCGGCACCGCTGCCTACGAGAAGCGCGGCGTAGCCGTCAAGGTACCTATGTGGCATCCTGAAAACTGCATCCAGTGCAACCAGTGCTCCTTCGTCTGCCCGCACGCAACGATCAGACCGATCCTGCTGACAGAAGAAGAAAAGGCAAAGGCTCCCGCAAGCTTCGAGACCATCAAGGCTCTGGGCAAGGAAGCTGCCGGCATGGCATTCCGCATGCAGGTCTCCCCGCTGGATTGCCTCGGCTGCGGCAACTGCGCGGACATCTGCCCGTCCAAGACCAAGGCTCTCACCATGGAAAGCTTCGCCTCTCAGGAAGCGGAAGCTGCCAACTGGGAATTCGCGATGGAGATCGGCGAAAAGCCCGTCATGGACAAGGGTTCCGTCAAGGGATCCCAGTTCGCGTTCCCGTACTTCGAATTCTCCGGCGCCTGCGCAGGCTGCGGCGAGACTCCGTATATCAAGGTCGTTACCCAGCTGTTCGGTGACCGCATGATGATCGCGAACGCAACGGGCTGCTCCTCCATCTGGGGCGCTTCCGCACCGTCCATGCCGTACACCACCGACAAGAACGGCAGAGGTCCGTCCTGGGCGAACTCCCTGTTCGAAGACAACGCTGAGTTCGGTCTCGGTATGGCTACCGCCGTCCGTCAGAACAGAGAAAAGGTAAAGGACATCGTCTGCGAGCTGGCTGAATCCACCAAGAGCGCTGCCATCAAGGAAGCGGCTGCCGCGTGGGTCGAAGGCATGGAAGACGGCGCCACCTCCAGAGAGAAGTCCGAAGCGCTGATGGCTGCGGTCAACGCCGCGAAGCTGTCCGGCAAGGCTGCCGAGCTCAAGAAGGAACTCAAGGCCAAGGAAGACTTCCTCGTCAAGAAGAGCGTCTGGTGCCTCGGCGGCGACGGCTGGTCCTATGACATCGGTTACGGCGGACTGGACCACGTTCTCGCTTCCGGCGAAGACATCAACGTCCTGGTCTTCGATACCGAAGTTTACTCCAACACCGGCGGTCAGTCCTCCAAGGCGACTCCTGCCGCAGCCATCGCGAAGTTCGCGGCCAGCGGCAAGAAGACCAAGAAGAAGGATCTGGGCATGATGGCAGCCAGCTACGGCTACGTCTACGTCGCTCAGGTCGCGATGGGCGCTGACAAGAACCAGTTCCTGAAGGCGATCAAGGAAGCGGAAAGCTACCATGGTCCGTCCCTCATCATCTGCTACGCTCCCTGCATCAACCACGGCCTGAAGAGAGGCATGGGCAAGACTCAGGAGAACGAGAAACTGGCAGTCGAATGCGGTTACTGGCAGCTGTACCGGTTCAACCCCGAGCTGAAGGCAAAGGGCGAGAACCCGTTCGTGCTCGATTCCAAGGATCCGACCGGTTCCTTCCGCGACTTCATCATGGATCAGGTCCGCTATGCGTCCCTGTCCAAGGAATTCCCGGACAAGGCAGAAGCTCTGTACGAAAAGGCAGAGAACGACGCCAAGGAAAGACTGGAAGGCTACAAGGCCAAGGCAGGCAAGTAAGATCTGCATAAAGGAAAACAAAACTCCCGGAGCGCTAAGCTCCGGGAGTTTTTCTGTGCCATATGCTATTTGAAATGGATGGCTCTGTCCTGGAAGGCCAGGGCAGCTTCGCCGATCAGGTCCGTCGCGCGGGGACCCCGGAGGATCTCTGCGCGCTGCTCCGCGGGCGCAGTGTCGACGCCGGATTGCTGCAGCTGCTGCGGGAAGCTCCGGAAGGCAGCCTGATCCGCGGCGTGACCCCCGCAGACCTTTACCGCCTGATTGCGGGTTAGCGAGGTTTTTTCTTCGGAATATCTTGCGTATTGCCCCGGAAAGTGATACATTTAAGGTACAAATAAATAGATTCTATGTTCCGAAGCAATTCGGCGAAGAGGGAAGCCGGTTCGAGTCCGGCGCGGTCCCGCCACTGTAAGCGAAGAGCGAAGGCAAAAGCCATTGGGAAACCCGAGAAGGCGCCTGAGCGTAGACGCGCGAGCCAGGAGACCTGCATAGAAGAAAAAGCAGCCGGCGCGGAAACCGGAAAGGCTTATCAGACGCAGTAAAAACGGGCTGTGGAAGCAATTCCACAGCCTTTTCGTTTGCTTTCCATCCGCAGGGGTTTCGACCACGATCCAGACATGTTCGAGACCCCTGCTCCTTCATAAAGAAGACAGAAAAGGAGATTATTATGACGCTGGAATGGTTCAAAAATCCCGATCACGTGGTATATGTTGAAAAAGAAAAGTTCGTCGACAACTTCGCGAAGGAAACGGGTATTCCCAACCTGCGCAAGGAGATCGAAGATTTCGCCGAGAGACCTGTTCCGGAAGGAAAGGTCGTCAAGGGCACGCGCCGCACGTCGCTTCGCCTGCTCGTCCCCAATCTGATGTTCGGCGGCGATATGGACATGGGCGACAACGTCTGGGTCTATCTGGGAGAGTATTATCCCGCCTACTGCATCTACGAGGACCAGTAGAGGCGGACTTTGCAGCATACCGTATCAAAGAAAAAGAGCAGAGGAACGTTCCTCTGCTTTTTTTATTGTCTTAAAAGGGTCAGCCCGCGGACCAGCTTCGACCGGTCTTCCGGCGCCAGTTTATATTTTTCCTGCAGACGCTGTCCGAAATCCCGGATATCCTTTGGGTCACCGGCGTAAAGTTCGATCTCCAGCTCCATGATAGGCACCTCGCCTTTGTCCGTGATGATGCGTCCGGTGTCGATAGCCAGTTCCATGATAGAGGCGCCGTAGGACAGGCGGCAGCGGCTGCGCAGGTAGCGCATCTCCAGAAGGTTGACGAGCGGCTCGTCGCCGATCAGGTCCAGCAGGACTTTGCCGTCCTCGCTTTCCTTGAACAGCTCTTTCGGCGAATCGATGAAGTGCTCCATCCGGGCGGGCACGTTGATCTCTTCGCGCTCATGAAAGCCGTTGGAAACGCTTCCGTTCCATTTCAGCGTGGCAAAAGCGGTATCCCCTTCATACCGCACGCGCACTGCCATATTGTTGGCGGACAGTTTCCCGTCCTCCGTATCGAAATAGACCGCCTTCATCACCAGTTTTTCCATGGACGAGGGGTCCGCGTAGTATTTGATCAGATCGTCTTCCCAAATTGCATCGCAGGTGGCCTTGTCGGGCACCGCGTATTTCATCTCGAGTTCCATAGATCCTCCGTGCAATAGTGGTACGCGCAACATATTAACAAAGGAATGATAAAAAAGCAACAATAAAATAAGTGTTCCATTATGGACGAATCTTTGTTATAATTCTATATTGCCTTGGTATAAGGCGATTAAGGAGGATAATAAATGAACGCTGTACTAGTTAGCAAGGAAAACAACGTAGCAAAATTCACCATGGCCTTTACGGCGGAAGAATTCGACGCGGCCCTGGATAAGGCATATAAGGCCCAGAGAGGCAAGATCGAGGTGCCGGGCTTCCGCAAGGGCAAGGCTCCCCGCAGCGTCATCGAAAAGAGATACGGAGAAGGCATCTTCTTCGAAGACGCGATCGACAATTGTCTGGCGGACGGCTATCCCGCGGCGCTGGACCAGCTGGCGCTGGAACCTGTCGACAGACCGGACCTTTCCTTCGGCGAAGAAAAGCTGGAGAAGGGCAAGGGCTTCGAAGTCACCGTCACCGTCACCGTCGCTCCCGAAGTCGTCGTCAAGGACTACAAGGGCGTTAAGGTCGAAGTGACCAAGAAGGAACTGAACGAAGAGGACGTCGAAGGCGAACTGAAGGCGATGCAGCAGAGAAACGCGCGCCTGGTCGTCGTGGACAGACCCGCAGAGGACGGCGATACGGTCGTGCTGGATTATGAAGGCTGGTGCGAAGAGAAGCAGTTCGAAGGCGGTACCGCCGAGAACCAGACCCTCATCCTGGGCTCCGGACAGTTCATCCCCGGTTTCGAAGAACAGCTCGTAGGCTGCAAGGCCGGCGACGCGAAGGACGTGGAAGTGACGTTCCCCGAAGAGTATCACGCCGAAGAACTGGCAGGCAAGCCCGCCGTCTTCAAGTGCAGGATCCACGAAGTCAAGACGCAGGAACTGCCCGAACTGGACGACGAATTCGCCAAGGACGTTTCTGAATTCGATACGCTCGAAGAAGTAAAGAAGGATATCCGCGAGAAGCTGGAAAAGACCCTGCAGGACGCCAAGGAATACGAAGGCAAGGACAAAGTGCTGCAGCAGGTCTACGAAGCCAACCCCCTCGAACTGCCGCAGGCCATGATCGACAGCGAAGCCGCCAACATGCTGAACGAATTCGGCTACCAGCTGCAGTCCCAGGGACTCAATCTGGATCAGTACTGCAAGTACCTGAACAAGACCCAGCAGCAGATGATCGACGAATTCAAGCCCGACGCGGAGAAGAGAGTCAAGAGCAGACTCATCGTCGAAGCCGTCGCCAAGCAGGAGGGCGTCGAAGTCACCCAGGAGGATATCGATAAGGAACTGGCTGCGATGGCCGCGCAGTACGGCATGGCGCAGTCCCAGATCAAGTCCATCTTCGGCGAAGAGAACATGGATTACCTGAAGAAGGATATCATGAGCCGCAAGGCCATCGATCTGATGTACGAGGCAGCGGAGATCACCGAGGTCGAAGAAAAGAAGGAAGACGAAAAGAAGCCTGCTAAGAAGGCAGCGAAGAAGAAGACTTCCAAGAAGACCGAAGAAGCTCCTGCTGAAGAAGCAAAGGACGAAGAATAAACGATGAGCGCAGGCGGAACCCAAAAGTTCCGCCTGAATCATCCGCAAGATAAATTTGGAAAGGATGGAGCACATGAGCAATCTCATCCCTTATGTTGTGGAACAGACATCCCGCGGGGAGCGTTCCTACGATATTTATTCCCGCTTACTCAAAGACCGCATCATCTTTCTGGACGGCGAGGTGAACGACGCAGCCGCGAGCCTGATCGTGGCGCAGCTGCTGTTCCTGGAATCCGAAGACCCGGACAAGGACATCAACCTGTATATCAACAGCCCCGGCGGAGTCATCACCGCAGGCCTCGCGATCTATGACACCATGCAGTACGTCAAGCCCGACGTGTCCACCATCTGTGTCGGCATGGCAGCTTCCATGGGCGCTTTTCTGCTGGCGGCAGGCGCGAAAGGCAAGCGCTACGCGCTGCCCAACGCCGAGATCATGATCCACCAGCCCCTAGGCGGCGCGCAGGGTCAGGCCAGCGATATCAAGATCCAGGCGGAGCATATCCTCCATCTGCGGGAGAAACTGAACGCGATCCTGGCGGAGAAGACGGGCCAGAGCCTGGAGACCATCGCCGCCGATACGGAGCGGGACAATTATATGACCGCGGCCGAAGCGGCCGCTTACGGCCTGATCGACCAGGTCGTGG
>JAEEGF011338543.1_pt1 | contig 15662 bp, 14 predicted proteins | sample 9134171 | NCBI WGS metagenome assembly JAEEGF01 (sample SAMN16246542, study PRJNA631951) | gut metagenome | biome: gut microbiome; feature: rumen; material: AP-attached | host: Bos | place: Iran: Karaj | collected 2018-10 | reverse complement strand
GAAAAAATGAAATAGTACTTCGGTGCATGATCCTTCCTTTCTGTAACTTTTGATTTATTTCACGTACACTCTGGGCGGTCTGCTCAGAATGCGCGCAATGATCTCGTTCTTGTTGGTCCCTGCCAGCTGCGCGGCTTCCGGGATGCTCATGGTGTTATGGGAACCGTCCCCGTAGATGACCGCCACGTCGCCCTCTTTCGCCTCGGGGCAGTCCGTCAGGTCGATCATCAGCTGATCCATGCACAGGACGCCCACGGTCGGGCATTTGACGCCGTGTACCGTCAGATAACCCTTATCGCGCATGTTGCGGGGATAACCGTCCGCGTAGCCCACAGGCACCGTGCCGATGCGGGAATCGCGCTGCGCTTTCCACAGGTAGTCGTAGGACACGCCTTCGCCCGCCTTGATCTCGTGGATCTGGGAGATGCGGGTCTCCATCCCCATGCACTGTTCCACGTCCAGATGCGCCCTGTGGAAGCTCGTCAGGCCGAACACCAGCGCGCCGGGGCGCACCATGTTCATGCGGAACTCGGGATAATCGCCCAGGGAAATGCTGTCCGCGATGTGCTTATACTGAAAGGCGCAGCCGTTCTGCTCGAGATAATCGATGACCGCACACAAGTCGTTGTACTGCTTCCAGTCGTCTTCTTCCGACGCCAGCGCCAGGTGCGAAAAAATGCCTTCCACGTACAGACCGGGCAGTTTCGCCATCCGCAGCAGTTCTTCCCTGTCGCGGGATCCCAGGCGGCAGAAGCCGGTGTCCACTTTCAGGTGGACAGTCGCCTTCGTCCCCTTTGCCAGCGCGATATCCGACAGGGCCTTGGCGTGGTCATAACTGACGACGGTCTGGGTGATCTTCTGATCGACCACGTGCTCCAGGAAGCGGGCCGGCGTATGACCCAGGATAAACAGCGGATACTCCGGATAGGCTTCGCGCAATTCCAGCGCTTCCGTCAGGGTGGCGACGGCAAGATACGCCGCGCCGTGCTCCATAAGCGTCGGGGCGATGCCCAAAGCGCCGCAGCCGTAGCCGTTGGCCTTGATGACGGGCATGACGGCCACGTCCGGGCCGACCATAGCGCGGATCTTGTCCAGATTGCGGCCGATCCGTCCCAGATCGACCTTCACGATCGTGTCTCTGAATGGTTCCATTTTAGTTCTTCTTTATGTATTTTTTGTGTTCCAACCGTGTATTCGTCTCTATGCCAGAAGGCGCAGCACCGTCATGACCGCCATCAGGATGCCGGTCTTCATGGCCTCTTCGTCCGGGCACAGATATTCGTTATGCAGCGCCTGGGGCTTGCCGCTCCAGTTTTCCGGCGTCGTGCCGAGGTTCATGTAGACGCCGTCGCAGTACTGCGTAAAGAACGCGAAGTCGTCCGCTCCCATGCTCGGATCTTCCATGTAGTCGAGATGGTCTTCGCCCAGCAGTTCGATCGCCAGTTCCTGCAGTTTTTTCCCCAACGCCACGTTGTTTTCCAGGCTGGGGTAACCGTCCCGCAGCTTTACGATGGCCTTCGCGCCGTAACCGGCGGCGACGCCTTCGGCTGTCTGGGTCACGAGCTGCTTGATCTGCGCCATGGTCTTCATGTCCAGCGCGCGCAGCGTGCCGACCAGGTGCGCTTCGCCTGCGACTACGTTGTTGGCGTTGCCCGCGTGGAACTGTCCCACGGTGACGACGCCGGGCTGGGTAGGCGCCAGGTTTCTGGCGACGACCGCCTGCAGGGCGGTGACGATATTGCTCGCCGCGAGGATCGCGTCGACGCCCCTGTCGGGGTGCGCGCCGTGGCAGGAAACGCCCTCCACTGTGATATCCAGATCGCAGGTCGCGGCGTTCATCTTGCCTGGACAGAACTGGATATATCCGCTGGGGATACCGGGCTCGATGTGGAACGCGATGACCGCGTTCACGTCCGGATCCTTCATGCAGCCGGCTTTGATCATATTCTCCGCGCCGCCGTCCCCCTCTTCGTTGGGTTGGAACAGCAGCTTTACGCTGCCGCCGAACGCTTCGGGCATGCTGTTTAAGACCATTGCCGTTCCCAGCAGCATCGCCGTGTGCATGTCGTGCCCGCAGGCGTGCATGACGCCCGGGTTCGCGCTGGCCCATTCGACGCCTGTTGCTTCCGTGATGGGAAGCGCGTCGAAGTCCGCGCGGATGCCCACGCCGGTGTATTTGCCGGCCGGCGCGGGGCCTTTGCCGGTGACGGCGCCGAATACGGCTTTCTCCGGGGTCACGTGAGGTTCGATCCCCAGTTTCTCCAGTTCCTCCGCGATGCGGCGGCTGGTGCGGTCCTCTTGCCCGGACAGTTCCGGGTGGGCGTGCAGATCTCTGCGGAACGCGACGATCTGCGGATAAAACGCATCGATTTTCTGTTTTACGATCTCTTTGATATCCATAAAAAACTCCGGGACGTCTATTATAACACCTTTGTCAAATTTTTGTTTCTCCCTCGTACACGACCTCCGTCGGACCGGTCAGGTAAATGTCGTGGGACGGCGAATATTTTCCGCCTTCCACAGCCACTTCCAGCCAGCCGCCGGGCACGTGCACGGGCGTTCCTTCAGGCTTGGCGCGGCCCAACGCCACCAGGTGGGAAACGGTGCAGCCGCTCCCTGTGCCGCAGGCCAGCGTAAAGTCCTCCACGCCTCTCTCGTAAGTCAACAGCTCCACGTGGCCGTCCTCCGCCAGTTCGAAAAAGTTGACGTTCGCGCCCTTCGGGAAAAAGTTGCGCAGATAGACGCCCAGGGGACGCAGCGATTCCCGGTCCATACCGGAAAGGCCGGGCAGCTCCACGACGACGTGGGGCAGACCGGGTTCGCCCATTTCCATATAATCGCACAGATAACGGTGACCCTCGAACTCCGTGTAGACGTTGTTCTTGCGGATCGAGATGTCGTTCAGCCGCACGCGGAAGCGGGTATCGTCGATCTTCTGACCCGTCACGATACCGGAGGCTGTCTGTATGCGCGGGGCATCCCCTTCGCAGAATCCGTGCTCGACGGCGAAACGGCTGACGCAGCGCGCGCCGTTGCCGCACATCTCGCCTTCGCTGCCGTCCGCGTTGAAGTAGCGCATCGTCAGATCGGCGTCCGGGCTGTCACAGGCGTCCAGAAACATCATGCCGTCCGCACCGACGGCCGTCCTGCGCGCGCAGAGCCTATGGGCGATCGCGCCCATCTGTTCCGCGGGGATCTTCTCCTGCCGGTTGTCCACGATGATAAAATCGTTGCCGGCGCCATGCATTTTCGTAAATTTCATAGCAAGTTCCTCTCCGGCCCGCCATGCGGGGCCGTTCAGGTGTACAATGAATACCGAACGATACTATTGTACCACATCTGTAAAGGGGTCATTCATGATCACGAATTTCCGGCCGTTCGACGAAAACGGCCATATGAAACATTCCGGCAGAGCCTGCGCCGCGAAACGGGGCGTCGTCGCCTCCGGCAGAGCCGAAGCGTCTGAGATCGGCAAAGAGATCCTGGCTGCCGGCGGCAACGCGGTGGACGCAGCCGTCGCCGTGGCTTTTGCCCTGGGCGTCTGCGAACCGAACGCCTGCGGCATCGGCGGAGGAGGATTCTTCCTGATCCGCTCCGCGAAGACAGGGGAAAACGTCTTTCTGAATTTCCGGGAAAAGGCGCCCGCCGCGGCGCGTCCGGATATGTACGAAAGAAACCCCACTTGGGACCCATCCAAAGGCTGGGAGGGAGCGAACTACGATAAAGATCTGCGCAACGTCTATTCCGCAGCCGCGGCAGCCGTGCCCGGCGACGTGGCCGGCCTGCTCTATGCGCTGGAACATTACGGCACGCTGGACCGCAGGACCGTGATGGCGCCAGCCATCGCCCTGGCCAGGGAAGGCTTTGTCGTCACGCCTCTGCTCGCCGCAGACATCGCGCTGCACGCGGAACAGCTGAAGACCTACGGGGACGGCTGGAAGATCTACCTGCCGGACGGCAGGGCGCCGAAAGCCGGGGACGTACTGAAAAACCCGGATCTGGCCGATACGCTGGAGGCTGTCGCGGAAGGCGGCCGGGACGCGTTTTATCAAGGCAGGATCGCGGAGAAGATCCTGCGCCAGTCGGAAAAGGACAACGGCTGGCTGACCGCGGAGGATCTGCAGAACTTCCGGGTCACGCCGCTGCAGCCAGTCCGGGGCACATACCGGGGCTATGAGATCCTCTCTTCTCCCCCGCCCTCGTCCGGCGGCACGCACGTCGTGCAGATCCTGAACGTTCTGGAGAACTTCGACGTGGGCGCGCTGGCCGTCAACAGCCCGGAATACGTCCACCTGTTCTCGGAAGTGTTCAAAATGTGCTACGCGGACCGCATGCGCTATATGGGCGATCCGGATTACGTGCAGGTGCCGCTGCAGGGCCTGCTGTCCAAAGACTATGCGAAGGAACTGGCAGCCCGCGTGGATCTGCAGCATTCCCGCGCGCCGCAGTGCGGCAGGCCGGACCATTATGAGAGCACGTCCACGACCCACTTTTCCATCGCGGACAGCGAAGGCAATCTGGTAGCCGCGACCCGCACGATCAATCACTTCTTCGGGTCCTGCGCGGTGCCGGAAGGCACGGGATTCCTGCTGAACGACGAGATGGAGGATTTCAGCATCGACCCGGCGTCGCCCAACGCGCCCGCGGGCGGCAAGGTGCCCCTCTCCTGCATGTCGCCGACCTTCCTCCTGAAGGGCGGAAAACCCGTCGCCGTGCTCGGAAGTCCGGGCGGCATCCGCATCATCAGTTCCGTCGTACAGGTGATCTCCAAGATCGTCGACCAGGGTATGGATCTGGAGAGCGCGGTCAATTCGCCCCGCTTCGGCGACGATATCGCGGACTGCATCATCTGCGAGGACCGCGTTCCGCAGCAGACCATCGAAGCGCTGCAGGCCATGGGTCACAAGGTGCGGCTGTATCCCGGATGGGACCGCATCATGGGCGCGGTCAATTCCGCAGCCTTCCTGCCGGACGGAACGCTCGCCGGCGCCGCGGACCCCCGCAGGGACGGTCTGGCGGTGGGGATCTGAAAACAATAAAAAACGGCCCGAAGGCCGTTTTTTGTTTGCAAGGATCGTCCTAGAACAGCTTCTTGCCCTGCAGCAGGGTGCCGAGCAGGGACGCCATGCCGTCGTTGCTCTGGGTCTTCTTGCCGGAGCCGCCGCCCATCAGGGAGCCGGCCAGGCCCATCAGATCGCCGATGTCCATGCCGCTGCTCTGCTGGGTCTTCTTGCCGCTGCCGGAAAGCGCGCCTGCCATCTGCAGGATATCGCCGAGGTCCAGACCGTCGTTCTTCTTCGCGGAAGAAGTGGTCTTGGGCTTATTGCCGGACAGAGCGCTCGCCATGTTCATGATGTCGCCCAGATCCAGACCGTTGTCCTTCGCGGAAGAGGTCTTCTTGCCTCCCTGGGTCTTGCCGCTGTAAGCGGACTGCGGCACGTTGACGCCGGACAGGCTGGACAGCAGAGCCATCAGTTCGTCGCTCTCGCTGGTCTTCTTCGCCTGGGCAGCCTGCTGTGCGGCAGCTGCTTCTGCGGCAGCCTGGGCTGCCTGCTTTTTCTTCGCTGCTGCGACCGCGGTCAGCAGAGCGGGAGCTGCGATCGCCATGATCTTCGCCATCTGCGCGGTGGAAACGCCGGACTGCTTGGCGAGGGATGCCTGCGCCGCTTCGGTCTTGGCCTGGCTGCCGTACAGGTGGTTCAGGATCTTGACGCCGTCCTTCTCGTCAGCGTTCTTGATCAGGCTGACGATATCTTCGTTGCTGAGCTTGCTGAGATCGTGCTGGTTGAGCGCGCCTAACAGGCTGGTCGCACCGGTCTGGGTGGAAGCGTTGGTCTTCATCTGACCCAGCATGGAGGGCAGCGCGGACAGCAGAGCCGACGTCACCTGGTCGTTGCTGGCAGAAGTCTTGCCGGACATGTGGTTGATGCTCTCGGAGGTGCCGAGGCCGCTGGCCAGCAGGTTGAGTAAGTCTAAAGTAGATGCCATATGTTTGTTCTCCTTCATATACAGATCGAACTCGTTATGAGTTCACAAAAACCGCTGTCAAAGCCTATTCGCCGCCGTTTTCCTTCTGTTCCTTGCCGCCCGCGCAGAAATCGCAGGGGTCGGTACGGCCTTCTTCGAACGCCTGTTCGATGGTGCCGTGGAAAACTTCTTTCGAACGCAGCAGCGTCGGGCAATCCGGATCGAAGTGATAGGACTTGGAGTACTTCGCCCAGTAGCATTCGCCGCCGTAGCCCAGCGCGTTCAGCTCCGCCTCGTCCAGGTCGTCGATCGTTACGGGATTGTAGTCGATGGACAGGCCCACGGATGCGACGAGACACAGAGCCGCCACGACGGTGAGGATCTTCTTGAACTTCGGGTCTACGTCCTTGGACGTCAGCAGGATCAGGATGAACGGCGCGAACGCGAGAACAGCCATGAATGCGCCGAACTGATTCTGCCAGAACTTGCCCGCAGGCGGGTCGATGTGGTTCGCCTTCTTCCAGAACTGCGCGGCTACGATGCACAGGATCGCGTCGACGATGAGCGCCAGCAGGCACGGCCACAGGACGACCAGCTTCTTGAACAGGATGACTGCAGCAACTTCACAGCCGATGGCCAGGATCCATAAGATGATCGCGACGATACGCTTCGACCTTGCCGCGGACTTGCGCTGTGATTCTGTCTTAGCCTGGTCACGGATATCAGTGATGACCCGGTCTTCTCTTGCTTTTCTTTCTGCCATACAGACCTCCTTTTACAGTTTCGGGCCCGCCGCTACGATGTCCGCAGAGGCTGTCGTATATTTCTTGAAGTTCTCGATAAAGCTGGTAGCCAGGGTCTTGACCTTTTCGTCGTAGGCCGCCTTATCTTCCCAGGTGTTGGCCGGGATCAGGATCTCGGAGGGAACGCCTTCGACCGAAGTCGGCACTTCCACGCCGAACACGGGATCCTTGACGAATTCGGCCTTCTCGATCTCGCCGGTGAGGGCCGCCGTGACCATCGCTCTCGTAAATCTGAGCTTGATGCGCTCGCCCGTGCCGTTCCAGCCTGTATTGATCAGGTAGACCTTGGCGCCGGTCTTTTCGACCTTGTCCATCAGCATGCCCGCGTACAGGGCCGGATCGAGCGGCAGGAACGGTTCGCCGAAGCAGGTGGAGAACGTCGGAACGGGTTCCTTGACACCGATCTCCGTGCCCGCCAGTTTGCTGGTGAAGCCGCTCATGAAGTAATAGGCCGCCTGATTCTTGTTCAGCCGGGAGATGGGAGGCAGCACGCCGTAAGCATCCGCCGTCAGGAAGATGACGGTCTTGGGGACGCCGCCCACGCCGGACAGTTCCGCGTTGGGAATGTACTCGATCGGATAGCCCACGCGGCTGTTGACCGCCAGGGAGTCGTCGTAGAAGTCGAACTCGCGGGTCTCGGGATCCATCACGACGTTCTCGACGAGCGCGCCAAACTTGATGGCGCCGTAGATCTCGGGCTCATTTTCCGCGGACAGGTTGATGCACTTCGCGTAGCAACCGCCCTCGAAGTTGAACACGGAATCCTCCGCCCAGCCGTGCTCGTCGTCGCCGATGAGCTTACGGTTCGGATCTGCGGACAGCGTGGTCTTGCCGGTGCCGGACAGGCCGAAGAATACGGCGGAGTCGCCCGCCTCGCCGATGTTGGCGGAGCAGTGCATCGGGAAGACGCCTTCTTTCGGCATCAGGTAATTCATGACGGAGAACACGGACTTCTTGATCTCGCCGGCATACTGGCTGCCTGCGATCACGACCAGCTTCTTCTCGTAGTCCACGAGGATAGCCGCTTCGGATCTGGTGCCGTCGATCTCCGGGATGCACTTGAAGCCCGGGCAGGCGATGATGACGAAATCTTCTTTGAAGTTCTCGAGCTGCTCTGCCGTCGGACGGCGCAGCAGCTGATGGATGAACATGTTCTCGCTGGCCAGTTCGGTGATGACCCGGAAGGCCTTCTGGTGCTTCGGGTCCGCGCCGGCGAAGCCGTCGAACACAAATACGTCTTTATTCTGCAGATATGCGACTACCTTGGCGCCGATCGCATCCGACTTCTCCTGGCTGATCGGCATGTTCACGCTGCCCCAGGCGATCTCGTCATGTACGCCCGGGCTGTCCACGATGAACTTGTCTTTCGCGGAGCGGCCGGTGTATTTGCCGGTCTTGACCACCAGAGCGCCGGTGGTGCTGAGCGTTCCCTCGCCTCTTCTGAGCGCGTGTTCGGTGAGCTCTGCAGGCGTCAGGTTGCGGTAAACTGCTTTTGCGTTGATGATGCCCAGTTCAGCCAGGGCAGCTTCGATATTCATACTGTTAATTCCCCCTCAAAAGGTCCAACCGGTAAGGTTTCCGGACAAGCCGAAAAGGAGCCTTTGCTCCTACTTAAAATTGTAGGACCTGCAGGTTGTAAAGTCAATCAATAACATGCAATATTGCTGTCGCAGCGCGGCTCTGTTCCGCCGCACAGCACGCCGTTCTCCAGACGGACGATCATCTGGCCGCGGCCGAAGAGAACGCGGTTCGTTTCGAGGCTTGCGCCGTGGCCGGTTTCGCGCAGTTTTTTGACGAATTCCTCGCCGAAACCGGGCTCCAGGATGACCCTGCCATCCCGCAGCCACTGCCAGCGCGGCGCGTCGAGACACTGCTGCGGATCCAGGCGGAAATCGACTGCGTTGCACACGACTTGCACGTGCCCCTGCGGCTGCATGTACGCCCCCATGACCCCGAACGGCCCGACGGGCTTTCCACCCTGCATCAGGAAACCTGGAATGATCGTATGATAGCTGCGCTTGCCGGGTTTTAAGCAGTTTGCGGCCTGCGGGTCGAGAGAGAAGTCCGCGCCGCGATTCTGCAGGGCAATACCCGTCCCGGATACGACGATACCCGAGCCGAAACCGTTGTAATTCGACTGGATGAAGGACACCATGTTGCCTTCCCCGTCCGCCGCGCACAGATACACCGTGCCGCTCTTCGGCGGCAGGCGGTGCGTCCAGATCTGCGCTCTGTCCGTCATCTCCGCCGCGCGCATTGCGCCGTAGGTCGGCTGCAGCAGATCGTGATAGTCGATGTCCATGTGCGCCGGATCCGTGACGTAGCGGAACGCGTCCGCGAAGGCCATCTTCATGGCTTCGAGCTGGCGGTGGACTGTCTGCAGACTGTCGCGTCCGGTCAGTTCGAATTCTTTCAGGATGTTCAAAGTCATTAACGCGACGATGCCCTGCCCGTTCGGCGGGATCTCGCAGACGTCACAGCCGCGGTAATTGACGGAGATGGGTTCGACCCAGTCGGCTTTATGCGCGGCCAGGTCTTCATAACGCAGCAAGCCGCCGAACCTGCGGCTCTCCGCGTCGATCTTTTTCGCCAGTTCGCCCGTGTAATAGCTTTCCGCATTGGTCGCGCCGATCTCCTCGAGCGTGTTTGCGTGGTCCGGCAGGACGATCACATCGCCCGCTTTTGGCATGTTGCCGCCCGGTGCAAAGGTATCGAATAACGCTTTGTAGACCGGATCGTCTCCATGCTTTCTGTAAGTTCGGATACCGCTCTCCCACATGTCCGCCAGGTTAGCGCCGCAGGGATAGCCATTTCTGGCATAGTTCACCGCAGGGGCCAGGTCTTCTGCAAGGCTCAGTTTTCCAAAGCGGGAGACCACCTCTGCCCAGGCTTTCGGCGCGCCGGGAACGGTCACCGGCAGCCAGCCGTCGCGGGGCATCTTGCCGTCTGTCGCCTGTCCGCTCGCCAGAACATTCTCGATCGTTGCCAGCGCCGGTGCGCGGCCGCTGGAATTCAGGCCGAACAGTTTCCGGTCTTTTTCAGACCAGATCAAAGCAAACGCATCCGAGCCGAGTCCGTTGGACGTCGGTTTTACCACAGTCAATGTCGCAGCAGCTGCGACCGCCGCGTCCATGGCGTTCCCGCCCTTGCGCAGCACTTCCAGGCCCGCTGCAGACGCCTGCGGGCTGGAACAGTTCACCATGCCGCCCCTGGCATACACCGGGTAGCGCACGGAGGGATATTTGTGGTCGAGAGGGTCAAACTGCAATGCCATACTTATTTGTCTCCTTTCTTTGCCCGTTTCTCAAGGTACTCTTTTAATTCACTGAAATCGATGACACAATCCCCACCGTAAATGCCCACAGGCACTTTGTCTTCGAACGAATAGAACATGATCGGCGCATCGTGTTCGAGGTCGTAAACGACCACTTTCTGCTGCTGCAGCATAACGACCCAGTATTCCCGCACACCAAACCATTGATATTTCGCCGGTTTCAGGTTAAAGTCCGTTTTTTCCGATGAAGGCGACGTGACCTCGATCACCAGGTCCGGACTTTCTCCATCCGGTTTTGAAAGGTCACACGCAACCTGAACATCCGGCTGAAGATAATTGCTGTCATCATCGTTCCACCAAACACCCATATTCGAGGCATAAACTGTGCAGTCACCCTTATGGTTTTTCACATAAGCGTACAGCTCGCCTACCAAATAGCCAACGACTTTTTCATGCGTTGGACTCGGGTGTGCCAGCAAAACCATTTGACCATCCCACAACTCGCATCGCGTTCCTTTGGGCAGCTTTCGGATATCTTCAATCGTATAACTGCCATCCTTCTTGGCCAGATACTCCTGTCGGGCTTCTTCCACCATTGGATAGGGTTCATCTTCAACATAGTAATACGGCCTTTCCGGCTGCAGCACCTCTTCCAGTGCAAGCACCGTCCGGTAGTTCGGGTTCTCCGTGAAGCCACCCAGGATCTTCTGCACCGTGCTGAGCGGCACGCCGGACTTTTCCGCCAGTTCCGCGTAGGTCAGGCCCAGTTCTTTCCGTCTTTTCTGCATTTCTTCGATGATCATTCCAATCACCATCCCTTCATGGATATTTCCATCTTCATTATATCCATTAGCGGATATTTCGTCAAGAGAAATATCCATTTCAGGACATACAATTACTGCGCCGCTGCCGGCGCAGTTTGATGCGGTTCATCGCCTGTTATTGCGCGTTCACGCCACCTCCTCCGGAGGAAGATGCGGCTGCCTGCCGGTCGCAGATCATGTGCTGGAGCGCGATCAGGATCGCCACGACCTTTTCCTCGTGCTGCGGCATATAGATATCGACTGCATATTTGTCGTGGATCGACACGAATTTCTGGCTGACCAGGGCAATCAGAGCGCCTTCCGCGTCCTTTATCGTGAAGTTCAGCTGCAGCAGATTGCCTTCCAGGACCCAGCCGAGGCCTTCGAGGTTCGTGACGTCCCGGATCAGGTGGAACAGCTCGTTCGACAGGGTGAAACTGCTCCCGTCCTCCATGTCGATATAGCGGATCTCGTGAAGCGAGATGAGCTTCCGCTCGATATGAGCAACATGCCGGCCGTCCGCGTCATAGATATCCGTCTTATCATGGATCGACGGAAACTGCGTCTCGGCGCGGTACGCCACGCTGCCGTACGCATCCGTGATCTCGATGCGGTGGTGCAGCGTGAAGATCTCTGAAGAAGTGTACAGAGTCCTTGCCGGCTCCCCGAATTCGTTTAGATTCCTGTAATCGGAGCCTTCGCCCGGTTCGCGGTAGCGCTGTTTCGAAACGCCGAGCCCGATGCCGGCGACGGCAATGAGGATGAAGAAAGCTAGAAATAAAGAAAACATGTAGTCCATTTTAATACACAAACCTAATAACTAATCAAGGCTGATACACAACATTATTGCGAAATCACTCCTTCAAGATCAATATAGAACCGGTCCAATAAACCGTCTTCGCCGGCATAGTAGTTCCCTGTGATCCAGTAGTTCTCAGACGGACCTCTAACCAGCCCCACACGGTAGGAGTAATACCCCGGCTCGGAAGCAGGCGTGACTTCAATGTCAAAGCAATGCCAGCCGTCGCCCTTCTGTTTGCAAAGATACTCCAGCCTATAGAGCGACCGGCCCATGACGACCTCATTGAAACCGTGCTCCGTCATATATTCCTTCAGGCCGTCATAGAGCGCAAGCGGGTCCCCCGCGCCATACACGCCGTCCGGAGCATCCAGTTGGACTTTGTCCGAGCGGCCGTCTTTTCCGAAGGAAAATGCCAAGCACGATCGCTGCGCAGATCGCTATCAGTATGATTTTGTCCCGTTGATGCTTCTCCATCTACTCCCCTTCAGGACCCGGATCCGATCCGATTCCCAGTTCGAACAGACGTTTCTGCTCTTCGTAGCGCTTCTTTTCTTCCGCTTTTCCGGTCTGCCCTTCCGGATCGCCTTCCTCATACTGCATTGTGAGAATCGACGGTTTGGATTTTCCTGTCTCCGCGTCATACTGGCGCAGCAGCGCATAGGTATACGTGCTGTAATTCTCTCCCCAGACTCTTATGACCTGATTGAAATGTACGATACTGTCCGAGGGCCAGATGGAACCGATCTTGATCCCATGATTGGTATTGCCATGAAGAAACACGTCCTCTGTGCCGTCTTCTTTGATCTCGATGATCGTATCGCCGGCGAAAAGTTCAGGAGATTCCGGATAGACCGGATCTTTCGGATTGAACGTCAGAATGACGGGACTGGAAGAAGTTGCGCCGTAACGCAGGAAGATCATCTGCAGGACCGGACGTGCGCTCAGCTGCTGCAATCCGCCATCCTGAATGCGGTAAAGCCCGTCCAGGCCGTAATAATAATCATAGCTTCTGCCGCTGCCGTTATCGTAAAGCTGCAGTTTTTTCGACTGCGGTATGAGAGCCGCATCATATCTGCTTTCGATCTTGTCACTCTCGCAGCGGTTGGTCAGGGCCAGATCCGTGCCATAATGGGCGACAACTGTCTTCTTTCCCTCATCCCAGGTGAACAGGAACCCCTGATCTGCGGCGATGAACGCGGCGTCTGCAGGCTTCCCATCGAACGTGCCCGGCAGACATTCTTCGCTTCCCTTCTTCGGCAGGGCAAGCGCATTGCAGTTCCAGAGCACCGCGTCAGACCGTTTGATGGTACTGAACCCGAAGACATCGTTAAAACCGATCTCCTCCGCAAAGATCACGGACTTGTTCCAGACGAAATCCGTCCCCTGTTCATAGCCAAGCGCCAGAAGCAGGTACGTTAGATACTGATTCCCATCGATCGGGTCATGCGCGCCGAAGCGGTCCGCTGCAACGCCCGCCGTAAAGTCATGCTCGTAGGCATAACCGATGAAGGGCTGAGCCCACTCGTCCACGTCAGTAAAAGGCGTAGTCCAGGTGCCGGCCATGGCTTCTTCGCCCTTGCCCAGCAGGTTGATGAACAGGGTCATAGCTTCCTGGCGGTTCAGCTCCCTGTCCAGACTGTAGATCGGCGTGCCGTCTTCGTTCGTCCCCGTGCCGGCAAACAGGCCGAGCTCGTAAAGCACATCCGCAGCTTTCGTCGCCTTTTCGTCCGCCGCGTAGATGCAGGCTGCGGACAAAGTGACCAGCAGCAGCACCAGAAGCACTGTGATCAATCTATGCTTTTTCATTTCCCCTTTCTCCTTTCATCCCTTTGATTTTAGTCTACCAAATCCACAGAGGATATCAATTACAGGACGGTTACAAAAAGCCCCGGCCTTACGACCGGGGCCAGACGTCTTATTCTTCTACCAGGTACTCCTTCCGCACGTATGACGACGTAAACGCGCGCAGCATGGAGAAATAGCCCAGTTCCAGATCGATGCAGTCGCCGACCTTGTACGTCTTTTCGGCGTCCGTGACGTCGAGCATCAGGTGGTCGGAACTTGCGCCGAGGAGGATGACCCCGGGATCGCAGGGCACCGTGATATCCGGGTCAAAATCCTGGCGGCCCAATGCGCAGATCGCCTTCAGCCGCTTCGGCCCGCGGTCGACGAACGTGGGCGTCACGCCGTAGGAATTCACGCCGATGTTGCCCCAGGGCAGCGACGGTTTTTCCTTGAGTTCCACGATCTCCGCGTGGAGGATGAACACGTCGCGGTACGTGCCCGGCAGGTAGGAATAGTGCGTACGCTCCTTGCCGATGAGCACCGATTCGCCGAGGCGCAGGTTGTTGACCCCTTCAGGGATCCCGCCGCGCAGCATCAGGTCGAGCGTTGCGGAATTGCCGCCGCTGACGACCTGCAGCTTGACGCCGGTCGCCTCCTCCACGCGTTTTTTCAACTGTACCAGCTCGGTCAGCTTCTCGGTATCGTACTGCACGAACGAGAAGCACGTCAGATTGACGCCGATGCCGTAAAGATCCACGTTCGGCATGGCGGCGACCTTCTTCGCGACTTCGATCATCTCGTCATAATCGACAAATCCCTCGCGGATATCGCCGAGGTCGGCCATCAGGATGATCTTGTGCCGCTTCCCCTGCTTTCCGCATTCTTCGTTGATCGCCTCGATCACGGCCAGCTCCGAATTCAGCGACGCGGTTCCGTATTTCACGAGCCGCGGGATCTCGCTGAGCATGGGCGGCCGGATGAGCCACTTGTCTTTCGCCTGGACGTCCTTCATGAATTCCAGGTTGTCCACACGGGAATCTCCGAGCGTCGTCAGGCCCTCTTCCACGAGCACCTGCGCGATCCGGGGGTCACCCTCGAACACTTTCGTGACGGCTGTGATGTGGATGCCGCGGCTCTCGCAGAGCTCGCGGATCACGCGGATGTTGTTCCGCAGATGCGGCAGGTTAATGGTAAGCGATGGATACTTCGCTGGTCTGTCTGCAGGTTCGATCTTCATGGGAGTCCTCCCTTCGTACGTAAGATTCTTTTCTACAGTTTACCTTTCCGATGCACCTCTGTCAAAAACGAAAACACGGAGACGGTTTCCCGTCCCCGTGTCTCATTTTAAACTGTTGCCTTACCGGAACATCGCATACTCTTCCTGCGGGTTCGCGGCATCCTCTTCCAGCACTTCGGCTGCCAGCTTCGCAGCGGTGCCGACGACTGTCGGGCAGCCCTGCGGGTCATGGCCTCCGTCAGCCAGGAAGGCCTGGAAATCCGCCAGATTCGTCATATCGTACTTGCGTCCGTACAACTTCTCCTGGATCCCGGCGCACTGGATGGAGCCGTACTCCGCCTTGAACCGGTCGATGAACCGGTAGCAGAGCGCGAAGGTCTTGTTGCGGGCAGCCGTCTCGCCGATGGCATCGAATTCTCTGCCGTTCAGCGCGCTGATCGCGAGGATGGCTCCGGTCACGGCGCCGCAGGTCTCGCCCTGGCGCCCGACGCCGGCGGCAAGGCCGCTGGCAGACCGGAAGACGTCCTTGGAGATGTCAAAACCGCTCTCGATCAGGCTGTACAGCACGCACTGGCCGCAGCCTCCGTAAGTCTGTTCTACATGCTTGCCGGCCTCGAAGGCCTGCTCTGCGCGGGTCATTTCCTTGCCGTCCATGTATTACAGGCTCAGGTCGTTCCAATAGATGAAGCCGTTGGGCAGGATGTTGATGCCCTTGACTCTGCTGCTGTAGCAGACATAGCTGATGTCGGAGTAGATGGGGATGCAGTTCCATTCGGGATGGTTCTTCATCTCCAGTTCGCCCAGCATGTCGGAACGGGTCTCGTCGTCGGGTTCCGCAGCGCACTTGGTCACTTCCTCGTAGAACCACTGATAATCGTTGTCGCCGCCGTTGATGTATTCGGGGTCGTCATACATGCAGTTCAGGATGAGGATGGGTTCCATCCACTCGAGGGAGGGGATACCGGTGTCGTAATCGTCCGCTTCCAGATAT
>JAEEGF010180170.1_pt1 | contig 15662 bp, 13 predicted proteins | sample 9134171 | NCBI WGS metagenome assembly JAEEGF01 (sample SAMN16246542, study PRJNA631951) | gut metagenome | biome: gut microbiome; feature: rumen; material: AP-attached | host: Bos | place: Iran: Karaj | collected 2018-10 | reverse complement strand
TGTTTCGAGGGCAAAATGTTAACTGATAAGGGAGCATAGCGGGCTATGTGACCGCAGAAGTTAACAGTTTGCACCGAAAGAAAACAAAAATATGACATAATGTTATTCATGTAATTAACTAATTTAAAACGTGGGAATTTTTAGAACCCACCTTATATCACGATGCTAAACAATATCATCTCATGACACAAACCATAATATAGACTCTCATAGGTAAGAACTTTTTTTGAATAATAATTTGACTTCTTCGTTTTGCAATCGTATATTGTTATAGAGACACACGATGAAAGAAATCGACAGCGACATAATATCACAATGCCAGCGTGGTGATAAGACAGCCTTCAGGTATGTTGTTCAGACATACCAGCAAAGGGTATTCTCGCTGGCGTTGAAGATGATTGCAAGCGAAGAAGACGCAAAGGACATCGTGCAGGAAACTTTTATCCGCGTATGGCAAAACATTACAGGCTATGACGGCAGGCGCCCTTTCTTTACGTGGCTATACACCATAGCGTCGAGGCTATGCCTTGACCACCTGAAATCCTCACACATAAAAAGGTCTGTAGCAAGCGACGAGGAGGTGTTCCGACGATATGCTTCTGACAGCAACAGCCAGCGAATGCTTGAAAACAGTGAGTGGGTGTCGATAGTAAAGCTGCTGGCAGAAGGGTTGAGTGAGAAACAACGACTGGTGTTCACACTATGTCAACTGGAAGGACTTACCTCACAGGAGACGGAAGAGATAACAGGAATGTCACCCTCGCAGGTAAAGAGCAACCTGTATGTGGCTCGACAAATAATCAGAAAGAAAATGAAGGAGTTGGGATATGAATAAGACAGATGAAATACTTGACAGACTGAAAGGCATGCAGCCGGTAATAGATAATCCTGATGAACTGACAGACAGCATCATGAATGCACTGCCGGAACAGACGGATGGCAAGACCGCGACAAAGGTAAAGATGTGGCCCTACATCGTTTCGTTTGTGGCAGCGGCAGGACTGTTGCTGCTGTTGTCAATGGGATTCCACAAGAATGTCGCCACAGAGCCTGCCACGCTTGCACAGAAAGAGACGGTGCGACAGGCAGGTACACCGGCAAGCGTACTGCGTGACACCATAAAGGTGGTGGAGAAACTGGTGCTTGCACGGAATGTCAAGGCTAAGCAAACGACGGAGGCTCCAGAGCCTGACAGTCTGGAATATTACATAGAGAAGTTGGAAAAAGAACTGCAGCAAGTGAGCGACCGCTGTTATCTTGCCAGGGTAGAGGCTGTGATACAAGAAGACGAACAGCTATGCAGGGCTGTGAATGAGTTACTATATACAGGCAGGGACACCTCGCTGTTAGTTGCAAACGAAGTTATATTCTAGGTGGGTTCTAATAATTCCCACTGTCAGATTTTTGAATTTATTTCGAGGGCAAAATGTTAGCTGATAAGGGAGCATAGCGGGCTATGTGACCGCAGAAGCTAGCAGTTTGCACCGAAAGAAAACAAAAAGATGACATAATGATATTCATATAATTGACTAATTTAACTCGTGGGAATTTTTAGAACCCACCTCTAAGAATACCATCCATATTATGAATAAAAGGACACTGATTATGGCTTTTGCCATTGCGTTAACAATGTCTGCAGCCGCACAGCTGCAGACAGACACCATGGCGCTTAACCATGCCATGGCGCGATTTCTCGGCTCAGGGCAGATGATATGCAAGGACACGCATTGGAGCCATGCCATGGGACAATGGTCTTTCAAGCAGACCGTTGAGGGTGAAACCATGCAGGAACCTCAGTCGTTGACTGAACTGAAGGATGTCTTCAGCCAATATGCAGTGAAGGCTACGTCTGCATATATCCTTGATGGCGAGAAGAGTGTCTTGCCGTTTAACTTGATGAAGGTAAAACGTCAGGATAATTTTTACAAATATATCACAGGCCACTTCCTGCTGGAACAAGGTATGAACCTACGTATGCTCGTCTTTTCAGAGGGTGGCAAGGATGCCATCTATGGACTGGAATGGCGCATTGTGCCAGTAACAGACCATAACGGCAGGTCATGGTGTACGTGTGAAGGAGAATTGTTCAGGTTTGACCATGGAACGTGGAACGTTGATTCATATACGCAGTATGATGCGTGGGAACATGCCTCCAGCTTGAAACCGTTGAGTCAAGACGACATGACAAAGTATGAGAACATATCGTCTCAGATGAAATTCATTACCGAACGCTTTACTTCCAATAAGAAGAACAGCAAGGAAAACGATGCCGTTTTCTACGTAATAGACAAGCTCTGCAGGGAATATAATGGCAGATTGACAGAGAAACAATATGAAAACCTGAAAGAGATTACGGCACCGATTGCCGCAAAGGCTGACGAGACGCAGAAGCGAATTTATGCAGATGCTTTCCAAAATTTATTTAAAAAGCATGTGCACTCTTTGCCCCAAAAGTACATTCGCCAACTGAGTTATTTGTCAGACGAGATATTTCCAAGTTATGGGCAGGCAAAAATGATGTATGTGAATTATGAATTGCAAGATATGTCACAGCTGTATGTAACGCAGAAAGTGACGGGAAAGGCTAAAGGAAAGATTACTATACAATCGGTGCACCCAGACATGGAGCCCTATGAAGCGAACAGCGCTGACAATTCTTTCTACCTGACGGAGGACTACATAAGAGACCAGTTGCTGCGTGTCAGTGACGGAAAGGGCAATAGCATGATGATATTTGCTGATGGTACGGATGTCGATATTGACATTAAGAACATGGTGGTTAACGGTTCGGCGCTTAACAACCGCTTTGCAGAGGTGCAAAGGCAGATTAAGGCTTACAGGCAGGAAATGCGTAAGTATGCCTACCTTAATCATGACGAAAGCTATGACATAATAGACGAAAAAGGCTATAAGGATTTTTATAAGGAGATACACCAGTTCAGGTTACGGTTGATTGAAGAAAATGCAGACAACCTGATACCTGCATGGATACTTGCTGAAAGTTTCGTGATGATGGACTGCGAGGAATTGTCGCGCTTCATGGTTCGTGGTCGTGTGTATTCTGATAATATAGCCCTGCAACCCGTATGGAGTTATTATGAGGGATTGCAGAAACGCAAACCTGGAATGGAATATACAGACATTGCATGCACTGACACTGATGGACAACAGCGCCGTTTGAGTGAATACATAGGACATGGCGATTATGTAGTATTGCACTTCTGGCAGACCACATCATCGGTAACAAGAAAAGGAGCCAAGTCATGCAAGCAGATTGCAAGAAAATACAAAGACCGTAACCTGCGTGTCGTTGGTATGGCATTTGATGAAGATAAAGAAGAATGGAAGCGATATGTAAAGAAACGCGACCTTGCGTTTGAACACTTGGCGGCATCTGACGTGACATCAGAGATAAACTTCAGCACTACTGATATAGCAAAGGCTTATGGCATAACAGCTTTACCTGAGACAATAGTGTTTGGTCCTGACGGCCGCATATTATGCACCGGACTTGAGGACGATGACCTTAAAGCGTATCTGCAGCAAATATTTGGAGAATGATAATGATTAATGATTCAATAAAAAACGGTTTTTGAAACAGTAATAACTCAATAGATGAAAAAGCTTTTTATACTACTGACCATGATGGCAATGATGGTTGCCACGGTTACATTGGCAAAGAATGAGGGTAATAAAGAGGGAAAGAAAGATAACGACAGCATATATATCTTTGGTAAGGTCTGTGACAGGTTTACGAGCAGTGCGGTGCCTAATGCTTTTTGTACGTTGATGCGCTCTGATTCTACCGTGGTGGACACGGCGCATGTATGGAGTGGGACGACGCGCAGCTATGGCTTCGGTAGCAAACAGATATCTCAATATGCTTTTAAGATAAAGCCGGAAGTGGGTGATTACATCATCAAGTTGGAGCACCCAGACTACGAAACGACGTACGTAAACCACAATATAAAGAAGGTAAACAAGCGCATGTATTATACGGAAGGCCCCGATATTTTGATGCGACGCATAAAACGACAGCAGACAGACAGCATCGAGGGCGGCCAACTGGGCGAAGTGGTAGTCAGGGCCACCAAGGTAAAGATGGTATGGAAAGGTGATACGTTGGTGTTCAATGCCGATGCGTTTAACGTGCCGGAAGGCTCTATGCTTGACGCTTTGATAAAGCAGTTGCCTGGTGTTGAGCTGAAGGAAAACGGCGAGATATTCGTCAACGGCAAGAAGATAGACAACCTTACGCTCAACGGGGCGGATTTCTTTAAAGGTAACAACAAGGTGATGCTTGAAAACCTGCCTTACTTCACCGTAAAGGATGTGAAGGTGTATAATAAGCAGACGGAAGAGAACAAGTTCCTCGGTATTAATGACGAGGACAAGAAGGAGTACACCATGGACGTTACGCTGAAGAAGGAATACCGCGGTGGCGGCACTGCCAACCTGGAGGCAGGCTATGGCACTGATGACCGTTACAAAGTGAAAGCCTTTGGCATGCTGTTTAACGACCATTTCAGGGCTATGGCTTTTGGGGGCTTGAACAATGTGAACGAGACTTCCACGTATGATGATGACGGAAAGGAAAAGGAGAAATCCAGCGCTTCGGGCGACAAGCACTTCCGTCAGTTGGGAGGTATGGTTGCCTACAATAGCTCTGATGACAAGTTCAAGACATCTTTAAACCTCAACTCTACGTGGACTGACGAACGGACGGAGACACGTAGTAACAGAGAGACATTCCTTGACGCAGGCAACAGTTTCAGTCGCTCATTGTCAATGAGTCGCTCAAAACCTGTGGCACTCGATGCAACAAACAGGCTTAACTGGCGCATGTCAAAGAGGATTTATTTGTTTTCTTCGCTGAACATGAACTATCGACATACTGACAGAGAGTCATTGGGACAGTCACTGACCGCCGCAGACTTGTTGATGACCGACAGTGTGAACTCTACGAAGTCGCGCTCATGGAGTCATAACAACAGATTGAGCGGCAACGGAATCCTTGAGATTTTTTATCTGACCAACACTGCTAACGATGCACTCGCATTGAGAATCAATGCTAATGGCAGTAACACATATTCGCCACAGTCGTTCAGTCAGTCGCAATACCGTTACTATAAGACGCTGACTACTGACGACCGTAATGAGTATAGCGACAATGCACCAAAGAATTATAGGTACTCTGCAGAACTGGGGTATCAATACAACTTGTCAAAACATGTAAGGCTGGTACCTTCTTATATTATAGAGAAGACGTACGACAGCAGTGATAACATGCAATATCGCCTTGACCAACTGGGCGAAGCATGGGCAACAGACGGAGAACACGACTTCGGCGTGCTGCCATCAACGCGCGACTCCATGATGCTTGCACTTGACTTGGAAAACAGTCGCAGTCAGGTTACGCGCGGTTTGAAGCACACGGCAGAGATGAGGTTTGACTTTAATGGGAACAATTATTTTGTTTCTATGACAATGCCTTTACGCTTTGACCGCAAGAACATGGACTACCGCAGCGAGGCCCTGACTACACAAATCACACGCCACTATACCATGTTTGAACCATACGCTTATTGTTATATCGGTACATCGGGTAAAAACAGCAAACGTCTGATGAGTAGTTTCTCTGTAAGTAATCAGCAACCATCGATATATAATCTCATAGATCGTTCCATAACCAGTGACCCGCTTAACATAACCGTGGGAAATCCCAACCTGCGTATGCAGACCGGATACTCATTCTATGTTGATGCCTCGGCAAGGCGCGACAGCATAGGTCAGGTGATAAAGGTATATATGAACTACAGCTTTACCCACAATGCCTTTGCCAATGGCTACACTTATGATCCGGAAACGGGTGTGCGCACCTATCGTGCGGAGAACATAGCATCTGGCAACTGGTATTTCAACACTCGTCTGAACTATGGCCGTGACCTTGGAGAGAAGAAGTACTTCCACTTTGACAGCGAAGTTAGCTATACGCTTGAGAAGAATACCGACCTTGCGAATGTGTCGGGCAGTACGTCGTCGGTACTGAGCAGTGTCAAGACGAACGAACTGAAGCTGAAGCCTTCTGTCAGGTATCAGCGCGATAAGCTTACTCTTGGTTTCCAACATAGGACGCAGTGGCGCCACTACAGCCGCAGCATAACAACAGAAATGCCTCTGCCTGCAAACACATGGGATATTACTTGGACACTGAACGGCAACTATAAGCTGCCATACGACTTTACCATCGATACCAACCTCGAACTGCGTCAGCGCCGTGGCTATGCCGACAGTGAGATGAACGACAACCGCCTTTACTGGGATGCCTCGCTGACGAAGTCGTTCAAGGCAGGACGATGGCTGCTGAAACTGCGTGGCTATGACATTTTGGGACAGGTATCAAACCTGCGCTACAGCGTCAACGCACAAGGACGCACCGAGACATGGACCAATGCCATGCGTCGATACGCCCTGTTCACCGTTGCGTATAAGTTTACGCAAAAGCCAAAGAAATAAATCTGTATGATATGCTTGAGCTCGCTGTAGAATGAGGTGAGATTAGTCGAATCCCAATTCTACGCGAGCTTCTTCTGTCATCATGCTCTTGTCCCATTCCGGTTCAAACACCATGTTGACTTCTGCAGCCGTCACTCCCTCTACGGCGCTCACCTTGGAGCGCACGTCTTCAATGATGAAGTCTGCCGCAGGGCATGACGGTGCGGTGAACGTCATGTCTATGTCAACCTTGCCCTCCATATCGAGGTCAATCTTGTAAATCAGTCCGAGGTCATAGATGTTGACTGGTATCTCGGGATCGTACACTGTCTTCAGCACTTCAATGATGCGCTGTTCTATGTTTGAGTGTTCTTCTTGTGTCATAGTTCTTTATGATTAAAAAGTTGAAAGATACGGTGGTGCTGATATCAGCTTATATCTTTCCGTTATCTCTGAATGAATAGTAATCTCCGTCAGTCACGATGATATGGTCTGCAAAGAATATGCGCATGGTGCGACATGCCTCTGCCACCCTCTTTGTGAGCATCTCGTCGTCGCGACTTGGACGTGTGTTACCGCTCGGATGGTTATGTGCAATGGCAATGATGGTGGCGTTCTGCTGGATGGCATGTTTCATTATCACCCTTACATCCACTGCCGTTTCTGTTATTCCACCATGTGACAAGCGTATTGTGTCGATGTGTTTATAGGCTTGGTTCATTAATACCAGGTAGGCCTCCTCTACATCGAGGTCGCGCATTCGCGGCCACAGTTCATCATACAGCGCCTTGGAATTATCCAGTTTCTTGCGCTCCGGCATTTTCGTAAGTTCACGTCTTCTGCCGAGTTCCGCCACCGCCATTATGCTTATAGCCTTTGCTTCGCCTATTCCGTGGTATGACATCAGTTGCTCCAAAGTGCGCTTGCTCAGTATGGCGAGGTTATTGTCACAGTCCTTTAGAATCTGTTTCGTAATATCCACGGCAGTCTTACCTACCACACCGCCGCCGATTATGATGGCAAGCAGTTCGGCATCTGTCAGTGCCTCACCTCCAAGACGCATCAGTTTCTCACGTGGACGGTCTTCCTCGTTCCATTGTGTTATGGTAAGCCTTTCCGGCTCATATATTTCGCTTACGCCCCACTCTGTCATTTGTCTTTGCTCCTTGACTTCTGAAACATCATCTTCTGATGTCTTTTACTCCTTATTATTTATAGAACGTCTTTTCGAAAGCCTGAAACTCATCCTTGCCACATACGCAACGTTTCCACCATGCAGAGATAAATCCGAAACCGTAACCCATCAGCTGTACAAAGGCGGCAGCAACGCTTATGGCGCCGATTCTCATTGAGCGGTTGCGTATGGATGAGTCGATGAATATCAGTATAGAGAACAGTATTACAGGCAGCCATGGTGCAATACACAGCCACAGCCAGCGTTGCGGATCGTCATAGTGCATGAGCAGGCGTCCGACGGCGGACAGTATGACAAGTCCAATCACACCGATTGTAAACAAGGCTGGCAACGTATGAACGAGTTTCATCGTTCCGGGATGTCTTTTCTCAAGGTTTATGCGGGCAATGCCGCTGTTATATACCTGACGGAAAAACTTCCTGAGGTCAGTGCGTCGCTTGTGCCACACCCATGCATCAGGAAACAGTCTGCATTTGCATCCCGCCTCCACTATGCGGTAGGAAAAATCGATGTCCTCGCCGAAGCGCATCTTGGAAAATCCTCCAAGGTGTGAGTATATGTTTCGCTTTATGCCCATGTTGTATGAGCGCGGATAGAACTTGTCGAGTTTCTTCTTTCCTCCGCGAATGCCACCTGTCGTAAAGAAGCTTGTCATGGAATAGCTTATAGCCTTCTGCACGGGAGTGAATGAAGGGTGCGAGGCATCTGCGCCGCCGAAAGCCTCACATGGATTTGCGGCAAGTTCCTCGTTTACGGCATTGAGATAGTGCTCCGGCAATACCACGTCGCTGTCGAGAATCAACAGGTAATCGCCGGAAGCGCGCTCTGCACCATAGTTGCGGCTCTGTCCCGGTCCGGAGTTCTCCTTATAGAAATACTTCAGCGTAAGCTTGTCATGGTATTTCTCGCAAACCTCCCTGCATGGGTTGGCAGAGCCATCCTCTACGATGATGACTTCGAAATCGTCAAAGGCCTGACGGGTTAGACTCTCAAGCAGTTCGTCTATCTCGTCAGGCCTGTTATATACCGGAATTATAAATGAATATTTCATTATTAATTGAAAATTGAAAATTGAGAATTGAAAATTATGATTACCCTAGCCTGCATGCGGAGGGCATTTTTCACTTTTCACTTTTCGCTTTTCACTTCAAACCATGCGTGATTATTCTTTCATGCGCTGCAGATTGAAAATTGAGAATTGAAAATTATGATTACCCTAACCTGTATGCGGAGGGCATTTTTCACTTTTCACTTTTCGCTTTTCACTTCAAACCATGCGTGATTATTCCTTGACGCGCTGGAGGTAGCTGCCGTCGCGGGTGTCAACCTGCACGAGCTCACCTTCCTCGATGAAGAGAGGTACGCGGATCTCAACGCCAGTCTCGAGAGTAGCAGGCTTCAGTGTGTTTGTAGCGGTGTCGCCCTTTACGCCAGGCTCAGAGTGTGTTACGCGGAGAACGGTCTTTACAGGCATCTCAGCATAGAGCACAGTGTCTGTGTCAGCGTCGCTGACAACCTCTACGATGTCACTTTCCTTCATGAACTCTACGCCGGAAACGAGCTCTGCAGGAATAGGAGTCTGGTCGTAAGTCTCCTGATTCATGAAGATGTAGTCCTCGCCCTCTTTGTAGAGATACTGGTAAGGACGACGTGTGATCTGAACCTCCTCCAGCTTCTCGCCGATGTTGAAGCGACGCTCCAATACGCGACCGTCAGTTACGTTCTTCAGCTTGATGTTCATGATGGTGTTACCCTTACCTGGCTTGCGGTGCTGAAAGTCTATGCAAACCCAAATGCCACCGTCCATACGTACGGCAACTCCTTTTTTGATGTCTTGTGAGTTGATCATTGTTGTTTTATGTGTTTTGAAATTATATGCGCATATAACATTGCAAAGTTACTAAAAAATAAGCATAAAATGCACGTCTGACAATAAAATTACGTTTTTTTAATATTTAATCCTCTCCTTTTCTTGCGTAAATGAAATAAAATGAGTACCTTTGCACCCTGAATTGCGCAAACTGCCATGTGAGGCGGTGCCACAGCCACGTAAGAAGGCAATGGAAACGCTTGAGAAAATGCAAGGTGAAGTGGCACGAGCATACATTCAGCATAACAAAAAATTAAGATATCTTATAAAAAATGAAAAGAACATTTCAACCACACAATCGTCGTCGCGTGAACAAGCATGGTTTCCGTGAGCGTATGTCAACCAAGAATGGTCGTCGCGTACTTGCTGCACGCCGTGCACGCGGACGTAAGAAGCTTACTGTTAGTGATGAGCATCACGGAAAGTAAGGCTTGAAGCGAAACCTTGATTCTGCGCTTAAATTGCCAGAATCATGTGAAACGACCTGACAATTTCAACCTTAGGGTGTTTGTCAGGTCGTTTTTTTTATTATTCTACTCTGAAAATACGGAAATATTGGCGTATATTTTCCATAATGACAGATACATATCATAATTTTTCTTAAAAGATTTGCAAATAATAAAACAAAGATGTAACTTTGTTGCGAAAACAATACAAATAATTATTTTTAAAGAGATGGAACATGTTATTTTTGAAAACGGTCTTGGTAATATCATGTCACCAGAGCGCAGGAACTATCGCGAGTTCATAAGATGCTCTGAAGGTCATTGCGAGATTGTATGCAATGAAAAAACCTATAATCTTACCAAAAACAACTGCGCGTTGCTTTTGACACGCTTCGTGCAGAAAATTACACCTTCAAGTGATTTCCAGTGTGAAGTAATCTATATAGAGAGCGGGTTCTTGCGCCAGAGCGAGCCGAACCATCCCTATGTGATTCAAGGCGCGTTGTCACTATGTATGAACCCAGTGCTTGACCTCCTGCCTGACGAGCAGGAACTGTGCAGGCTGCTGTTCTATAATTTCAGGCTGCGCATAGAAGACAGGAGCCATAAGTTCTACGATGAGATACTCCGTACCTCGGCACGTATGCTTCTGCTCGATCTCTTCGATATGCATGCACGCACATACAAGGGCGAGACAATGTCGCAGAGCGCTTCCGACATCATGCTGAGGTTCATCGAGATGCTGCAGAACAGGGAGTATCGCGAGAACCGTGAAGTAGCATACTATGCCAAGGAGCTCGGAGTGGTGCCTAAGTACCTCTCGGAGATAAGCAACAAGACCAGCGGCTTCTCGGCATCATATTGGATAAACCGCTTCACATCGTACGACATCAACCAGTTGCTTCGTGAGAAGAAAATGGCATCGGCAGAGATTGCCAGCCTGTTCCATTTCACCAGTACGTCGTATTTCAACCGCTACGTGAAGCGTTATCTCGGCGCATATCCTAACGAGCTGCGCGGACAATAGACACAATGCTGATAATGGTGGGTGCTTACATGCCCATACAGATATAGAGTGGTGTAGTTAAATTTTATTATTATTCTTGGCTATATCATTTGTTTTTTGTAACTTTGCACTTTATATATCTTAGGATGTATAAAGTGCAATTTTTTTTATTTGTAGATAATATGATACAGGTGAAAGTAATCAATAAAGGCAAGCAGCCACTGCCCGCATACGCCACACCGCAGAGTGCAGGCATGGACCTCCGTGCCGATATAGAAGAGTCGTTCACGCTCAAGCCACTGCAGCGCAGGCTGGTGCCTACAGGACTGTTTATAGCACTGCCGGCAGGCTACGAGGCACAGGTGCGCCCTCGCTCAGGTCTTGCCCTGAAGCATGGCATTACGGTGCTCAATACGCCAGGAACCATAGATGCAGACTATCGCGGCGAGATAGGCGTGGTACTCGTCAATCTCTCCGATACTGATTTCGAGGTGAACCCAGGCGAGCGCATAGCCCAGATGGTGATAGCGAAGCATGAGCAGGTGAACTTTGAGGTGGTTAGTGAGCTCGACGAGACGGAGCGCGGAGCGGGAGGCTACGGCCATACCGGCACTAAGTAACGCTGCTCACGATACGACATTACATGATACTTTGACCCCCACCTTTCACTATACGATGCACAGGATAATCCTCATAACCTTACTTGCGCTGAGTTCGCTGACCATGACGGCAGCCGACGTTGCAGCCACCAAATACCGCTACCTCTACATCGAGGCAGTACGACAGCAGGATGCCGACAACTATGCAGAGGCATTCGAACTGTTTCGTCGCTGCCACGAACTGCGTCCAGAGGCGGCAGAGACCAACTATGCCCTGGCAGTGTTCTATCTCGCCATGGGCAAGGACACCGTGGGCATAAGGTATTTGGAGGACGCCGTAAGTGCCGAACCGGATAATACGGAGTTTGCAGAGCGACTTGCCCAGACATATCTCTACCGCAACCGCCTCAGTGAGGCTACGGAGGTATATGAGCGCTTGGTCAAGGCACAGCCCTCACGCACGGACTATCTGGAGCGACTGATACGCATCTATGAGCAGCAGCGCGACTATCCCAACCTGCTCGATGCTCTCGGCAGGATGGAACTGCAGGAGGGACAGACCGAGGAGATAACACTTGCCAAGATGCAGGTGCACTCTTTGATGGGCGACGAGGATGGAGCCTATCGCGAACTTAAGAGCCTCACTGATGCACATCCCAACGACATGAACCTTCAGGTGATGATGGGCAACTGGCTTCTGGGCAGCGGCAGAAAGGAGGAGGCGCTCGCTACGTTCCTAAAGGTGCAGCGCGAGGATCCGGGCAATTCCAAGGGACAGATGTCACTGATGGACTACTATCGCGGGGAAGGAAACACTGCCGAGGCAGACAAACTGCTCTATGACATGCTGGTAAACCCGAAGACAGAGCCGGCTACACGTGTCACGCTGCTGCGCGACTGGGTGAAGGACAGTGAGCAGAATGGTGGCGATTCCGCCAGGATAGTGGAACTCTTCAACCGTGTCCTCGCACTGCCTCAGGCTACTTCCGAGGTGGCAGAGATGAAGACCGCATACCTTGAACTCAAGAATGCGCCGCGCGACTCCATCCGTGCAGGGTGGGAGAGGGTGCTCGAGATATCACCGGAGTACGTGGCGGCACGCCTTCAGCTCATACAGATAATGTGGGCAGATACCATCGACGAGAACGTCGTGCGCGAGTGTAAGACCGCTACGGAGTACGTACCCGATGAACCTGTGCTGTACTATTACCTCGGTGTGGCACAGTATATGACCAAGGACTACAAGGGAGCCATCGCCTCACTGCGTAGAGGTGTGGGCACCATAACGAAGGAAACTCCATCCCATGTCGCTGCCAATCTGTATGAAATGCTCGGCGACGTGCTGCAGAAGGTGCAGCGTAAGGATGAAGCATACGAAGCCTACGACAGCTGTCTGGTGTACGACCCCGACAAGGTGGTGTGCCTTAACAACTATGCCTACTTCCTGTCATGCGAGAACCGTGACCTTAAGAAGGCAGAGAAGATGAGCTACCGCGCCATCACCGCAGAGGCAAACAACTCTACATATCTTGATACCTATGCCTGGATACTCTATAAGCAGAAACGCTATGAGGAGGCACGCATATACATCGACAGGGCACTGCAGTGCGACACTGTCGTAGAGGAGGCTAACGGCGAGATACTCGACCATGCCGGCGACATATATTTCCAGCTCGGCCATAAGGAGGAAGCACTGGATATGTGGCAGAAGGCGCTGCCGCTCGGTGTGGAGAACGAAGGCATATTGAGGAAGAAGATACAGAAAAAGAGACTCGTGGAGAAATAGGAACAGGATGATATAGAAGAATGAAAATGAGAAAAGCTATTATAACACTATCCGCTGCGGCTGCCATGTTCGCAGCATGCGGTTCGTCAAAACAGGTGGCAAACACCAATACCACCACCACAAAGCAGGCAACAGTGAAGAGTGACAATACGGCAAATCAGGCTCTCAGCTATGTGCGTAAGGTGAACGACAATGCCGTATATGCCAATAACATCGTGTCGAAAATCGACTTTACCCTCAACGCCATGGGCAAGGACATCAGCGTGAGCGGCAAGCTATACATGCGTAAGAACGAAGTGGTGCGCATACAGCTTACGCCATTCGGACTCATGGAGGTGGGCAGGCTTGAATTCACACCTGACTATGTGTTGCTCATCAACCGACTGGAGAAGGAGTATGTCAAGGCTACATACAGCGAGCTCGATTTCCTCAAGGCCAACGGACTCGATTTCTATGCACTGCAGTCACTCTTCTGGAATGAACTCTTCCAGCCTGCCAAGAGGTCGCTCGCCGATGCTGACCTCGCAGACTTCAAGACCGACATGAACGAACAGCCGGAGCGCCACATCACGCTGACTGCCAACAAACTCTTCTTCGACTGGAAGACCAACGTCAGCAAGGCACAGATCGACGAGACCGTCATAACATACGCAAAGGGTACGTCACAGCAGTCAACGGTAACGATGGAGTATGGCGACTTCATGCCTATGGGCGCAAAGCGTTTCCCTTCTAAAGAGAAGGTAACGTTCACCACGAAGGCATACAGCACAGGCAAGATGACACTGGAGTTCCTGCTCAACAAGATCACTAACGACACCAACTGGGAGGCACGCTCTGCCATACCGGAGAAGTACAAGCAGATTTCCGCACAGCAGTTCTTTGCCAAGCTCGGTAATATGTAATAGTGTCCTTAAATACCAACGATGAGAAGATTTCTGATAAACATAATGCTACTGTCGGTGATAGCCGTAGGCGCCATGGCACAGCAGAGGAAGGCTGCGACAGGCAAGAAGGCAACCACCACGGCTACTGCCAAGAAGAGTACGGCGAAAAGCTCTGCCAAGAAAAGTGCGGCGAAGAAGAAGACCGCTACGCAGAAGAAGGCGGCTGCCAAGCCTGCCACCGTGTCGAGCCTGCGCAGTGAGCAGGCACGCGTAAAGCAGAATATTAAGAAGCAGGAGCAAGCCCTGCGCGCCAACAAGGCACAGGTGCGGAAGAAACTCAAGGACCTTGACCGCCTTAACGGCGACATGAGCCGACGTCAGAAGTCTATCGACTCCATAAACCATGAGATAAGGAGGATTAACAACGATATCGGACTGCTCAGCACTCAGCTCGATAACCTCAACCAGCAGTTGGAGGAACGCAAGGCAAGCTATATAAAATCCATGCGATATATGGCGAAGCAGCGTGGCATACAGAGCCAGCTGATGTTCGTGTTCTCTGCCAAGAACTTCTCAGAGATGTATCGCCGACTGCGTTTCATGCGCGAATATGCGGCGTTCCAGCGCACCCAGGGTAAGGCTCTGCAAGAGAAACAGGCGCAGGTGAACAGCAAGCGAGAGCAGTTACACAACGTGAAAGGCGAGAAGTCCACTGTCCTTAACAAGGGACAGCGAGAGCAGAGAGCCCTTGCTGCACAGAAGGATGAGCAGCAGAAGATAGTAAGCTCCCTGCAGAAGCAGCAAAAGACCATACAGGCAGTGCTTGCGGATCAGAAGAAGAAGGATGCTGCCCTCAATGCACAGATTGACAAACTTGTGGCACAGGAGGTTGAACGTGCGCGTCAGCGTGCCGCCAGCGAGGCGAGGAAGAAGGCTGAGCAGTCTGAGAATGCCAAGCGTAAGGCTGCCGAACTTGCCAGACGTAAGGCGGAGGCTGAGCGTAAGGCAAAGGAGAATGCACGTCGTGTGGCTGAGGCTAAGGCTGCTGAAGAGAAGGCCAAGGCAGAGGCTCGCGCAGCGTCAAAGGCTGCCAAGGACAAGGCTGCGCGTGAGCGCGCCGAGCAGGCTGCCAAGGAGGCTGAGGCTGCCCGTATGGCGGCAGAGCGTAAGGCGGCTGCCGACAAGGAGCGTTCTGAGAAGGCCGTGGCTGAGGCAAAGAAGGAGTCTGAGAGTGCCACCACTCTCTCTACCACGGACCGTCAGGCAAGCAGCGCCTTCGAATCACACAAGGGCAGGTTGCCGATGCCTATTGCAGGCGGTAAGATAGTGAGCCACTACGGTCAGCATGGCGTAGAGGGACTTCCTGGCGTGGTGCTCGATA
>JAEEGF012282025.1_pt1 | contig 15664 bp, 10 predicted proteins | sample 9134171 | NCBI WGS metagenome assembly JAEEGF01 (sample SAMN16246542, study PRJNA631951) | gut metagenome | biome: gut microbiome; feature: rumen; material: AP-attached | host: Bos | place: Iran: Karaj | collected 2018-10 | reverse complement strand
CGCGTCTTTTTCGATGACAATATGCGTATAGGCCTGCCCGTCCGGGCCACGAAATCCCGCATGGGTCGCCGCGGCGGCCATCAGCATCGTCACGGTTGTGAACATCGTTAACTGTCTGTGCATCATGGCATTATCTCCAATTTCAATTTATCGGCAATGACGGCCAGTCCTTCAGCCTTGTTCTTCTTGTTTCCGCGTTTTTCCACCGTCATATCGCGCAAGCGGAGAACCAGTTGCGTATGGCCAACATACAACATTTGATTCACGCAATCCGTCAAATCAAAACGTTGGGTGAATGGCGGTTTCGCATCTTTCGTCACAACGAATTCCGCGCGTTTTTCGGCATCGTCGCTCAGCGTATCCGTCGGTTTCAGCTCCAAGCGTTCTCGCATGAGCTGCTCTATCACGAAAGTGTTTTCGTCATAAATGCCGAATGGATCCACCGCCATGCACAGTTCCGCCTTGCTCACACGGCCTTTCGCGAGATATTTCGTCAAATCAAAACGCATGGTCACACGGTCGCGACGGTTGAGCGTGTTCGGATTGCCCGCCCATAGGTATTTCGTCGTCCACCAGTCGATGCAAACACACGCCGTCGAGCCCGCCTCCGCTGGCTTCACGTCTTCCGCCTGCGCTGCCATGCCAGCCGCAAGCAAAACCGCCATTGTCGCCAAAATGCTTTTCATTGGATTACCTTTTTAATTTTCTAGAATGCTAGAATTCTAGGATTCTAGTTTATATCAGCTTAGGAAGGCAGAACATCCTGCTTCATCAATATCCAGAATGGCCGCCATAATCAACTGCGTGCTGTACAGTAAGTTGAACATATCCACGCGTTCAGGAATGTCACCGCGCAGATGGTACTGCGGATCCGCATACGGCCACGAACCAATATTATTAATGGTATTGACGAAACCAGCCTTGATATAACTGCCATCATCGTCGTTGACGCGCGGCTTGTCGCCAATCGTCACGCACATCGGAATGGCGTACTTCTCGTTTTCCTTCACCATGAATTCCGCTAACTGCTTGCCCTGCGGCGTGCTGTAGCAGGCCACCATCGTCTTGATGCCAGCCGCCGCCGCTTCGTCCGACTTGCCGCAAAGCGAGTCTTGATTCATGATGGCGATGATATTGTCGCCAGCCGCTTTTGCCATTTCCGCCATCTTGAGGCTGTGCCACGGGCAGTGTTCCTCATTGCAGAACAGAACACGTATCGTCCTCTTGTGAGGCAACTTGGATAATACGCGAACCAATTCCAGATTCGCCACCGCCCCAACGGCGTTATCGTGGGATCCAGGCGAATTGATCCAACTCATGGAATCTTTGTGGGAAATCAATTGGATGATTTCATCGGGCTTCTCCGAACCTGGCAGCGTCACTTGGATGCTGTTCGCGTCATACCATGGATCTTCCGGATGCGGCGAATCATACCAATGATGCAATGGTCTGCTACTGTTGCAACGGAACGCCTGAATCTTGTTCGGATGCTTTTTTACATCATCCGCGTATTTCTTCAGTTCCGCGAAGATGAAATCATCGATTTCATCCAGCGAATTCTTCTCATGCCACGGTGCCGTGTAGGAGACTGTGCGGAAGGTGAACGGATCGCGGCAAAAATAGAACAAGTCGCGGCGGAGATTTTCAATCGAAACGTTGGAAAGAAGTTCTTTGTTCATGGGAATAAGGCCTTTTTTGAAGGAAATAAAGAGACTAAAGGGACTAAAGCGACAGAAAGGACAAAAAGGACAAGTTGCTATTGCACAGGAAAATCAAAGAAGGTATCCGGATACGGTTCATCGATTAGCTTAAAATGCCACCACTCCGTCGTGATGGATTTGAAGCCATGCGCCGTCACGACTTTCGCCAAGAGACGGCGGTTGGCACGCTGTTCGTCCGTGATGTCCGGACATTCCGTATAGGAGACTGGCTTGAACCAATCGAAACCACCGCCCATGTCCACAGGTGAACCATCAGGATGGACGATTGTTATATCGACGGCGCTGCCGCGCGAATGCGCGGAGCGTTTGCTCAAAAAGCCTTTGGCGAAGATTTCGTTCTTAGGCGTTCCTTCATAGAACGTTGGATTGCCTAAATCATTTGGATCCAGACTCCAACGGATGAAATGATCGACGGCCCGTTGTGGACGGTATGCGTCGAAAATCAGAATACGGTAGCCTAGACTACGGAAATCTTCTGCGGCCGCCGCAAGTCCTTCCGCCGCAGGCCGAGCAAGGCTCGGACGCGACGACAAATAGCCGTCAATCCGCTTGCCGACGAAATTGTAATCGGACGCATATCGCAAATCGATGATAGCGTCTGGTATGACATCATTCAAATAGAGAAAATCCGCTTCCATGTTCTGTTGCCTTTCAATTGTCAATTTATTAAAATGTAGCGTGGCTTGCTCCATTTTCCACAACAAAAACATGATTGGTCTGCATTCCAGTATTTTTTTATCTGAAAAATATTTGACAGACGTATTCTTTCTATTACTTTAACATTATGAAAAGTTTGTTTTAACCATAATCACAAGACTCAACACCCAAAGGAGCCATCATGAAAAAACACTTCACATTGATCGAATTGCTGGTCGTCATCGCCATCATCGCGATTCTGGCCGCCATGCTGTTGCCCGCCCTCGCCAAGGCGCGTGATAAAGCCTTCTCCATCTCCTGCACAAGCAACCTCAAGCAGATCGCCTTGACGGAAATGATGTACGCCAACGACAATGCCAACATGGTCGTCTGGGGCTGGTGGGGCCAAGAAGTCAGCAAGACATGGTATCAGGTTTGGGATCTGAATGGTTATCTTGGTGACAAGAAGATGCTACAGTGCCCCATCAGACCGGAACTGAAATACGGTGACTATTTCATGGGCTACGCCTGCAGCCGCAACCTCCACGGCAACTACACAGCCTATCCGCTGTCGATGGTCGGCTCGCCGTCTTACACATCCGACCATACGGATGCACAGAACTGCGGCGACTCCGTCGCCGGTAACTACAATCCCTCCACGTGGGTCACCATGGGCTCCAAAGGCTGCCACTGGCAGTGGATGGCTCCCGTTTACATCAACACCTCCAACGCCGTCGCAGGCGGCCCCTACTTCGGCACCGCCAGTGACGATAACAACCGCCGCGCCGTCCCGCGCCATAATGACAAGCAGGGCATGAACGTCAGCTTCTTTGACGGCCATGTCGGCTACATGAACTGGCGTCAGTTCTATGGTCCCCTGCCGGATGGCACCCCCGTCGGCGCCGCTGACTGCCATTGGGACTGGAAGTAACCGACTGACAAGATCTTAGCTTCAATGCAAACGCCCGCGCATCAACTGATGCGCGGGCGTTTTTTTTTCTAAATTTTTCTAGGCCTCTAGGCCTCTAGAATTCTAGATTTCGGGGGAAAATTAAATCTCGTCAGATCCCACTTCTCAATGATGCGGCAGAGCTTCTCCACATAGGTAGAGGACGTCGCGTAACCGCCATCCTTGATGCATTGAGCAACATCATGGTAATCCGTCAGTTCGGCGATGCCTTCATAGCGCAATTTGTCGCCATTTTTCGCGCCGAGCAGATAGGCGGAATGATCCGCGATCGACGCTTCCACGCATGGATATTTGCGGAAATCAGCCGTGATGATGGAAATCTCACCGACCTTGTATTCCTCCGTCGTTTTCTTCGTGTAGAACGATTCGCCGTCCCATGCGGAGCCGCCCCAGCAGTTGCCCGAAAGCGTCTTTTTCATGCCGAAGCAGTTGTTTGCGTTCTGCGCGAGTTCCGATTTGCCATAGGCTGATTCCAGAATGAACTGCGCCATCGAAACGGCCGCCATGACGCCGTATGCGCGATGATCCGCCGTGAACAACGGCCCGACCTTCTCAATAATCGCCTCCTCGGACAAATCTGCCAAATCCTTCGCCTGCAAATGTGTAGGATATTCGTCGCAATACACATCGCCGCTGTCCAGTTTCGCCTTCACAGCTTTGCGGAACACATCCATGGAAAGCGGCATGTTCAACTGTGTCCACAAATGTTCGGGATCGACATGGCCAGACGCGACACCGCGATCATGCCCTTCCTTGTGGGAGATGATGACACCGTCTTCCAACGGATCCAACCGATATTTTTTGCAGAGATACGCAAATAGTTCAACGGCAGCATCGAACGTGCGTTTCGCCATTGTCTTCGCTTCTTCCGGATTGGAGCACTCAAACGTCGCGCCATGCGTGTATTTCAGACTGCCAGATTCGCACATTTCCACACCAATATGTGTATTGTTCACACTACCGTTCGGGCCGGACGCGCCATGCCAGCCGCGATGCGCCCACGGCAACGTCTGATAGACGACTCCCGTCTCCGCATCAATGAATCCATGGACACATGCGCGTTCATAGTCCGGACTGTTCCACGACTTCACAAACGCCATGGCGTGCGGCTGCGTGCATCCAACCGAATGCAACATCAGCCCTTTCACTTCGATCTTCCGCCCTGTCTTATAGCACGGATTCAACGTCAGCAACGCGTCTTCAATTTTCATAAGATTCCTTTTTCGTCCTGTTGAAAACAAGCAATCATGGTCATCATTCAACCTTTACAATAATATAATCGCATTTGCCGTCAATCAAAATGGACACCAACGACCTGCTACTTTCACAATATTTGATACGGTTTCACGTTTATCGAATATTAATAGCGACATTGCATCAAACAAGAAACAGGATCGCCATGAAAAATATACCGATTTGCATTCTATTGCTCTTCATTCTTCTTATGGCGGCAAGAGCCAACGACGAAAACACCGCCACGTCCTTTGTATTCTCCAATGACACGATCACCGTCACGGAAGGCTCGTACACAGACTACACTGTCAAGGGGACGACTGTCACCATTTCCGCAGCTGGAACATATTCGTTCAGCGGAAGTTGCAACGACGGTGCCATCGCCGTCGCAAAAGGCCTGAACGGCGTGACCATCGTTCTCAATGGACTTACCCTCACCAATACGACCACCGCTCCGCTCGTCGTCAAAAAGGACACGACCGTCACCATCACCATAGCCGACGGCACTACCAACACCCTAACAGACGCCTCCTACAACAACGACGACCTCTATACAGATAACACCAATGCGGAAAACGCCGTCATCAAAGTCAAAAGTGGTTCAACCGCAATTTTCAACGGCACAGGCACATTGACCGTCAACGCCAACGGCAAGAACGGCATCAAAGGCGGAGATGGTGCCATACTCGTCTTCGAAGATCTCACACTCAATGTCACCACTACCGTCAACGACGGCATTTCCTGTGACAATCACATCCTTTTCAAAAGCGGTACCTACACTCTCACGACGGCGGATGACGCCATTGTCGCCGCTCTAGACGAAGAGGACACCGCCTCCGTAGCCGCCCTCACCATTCAAGGCGGCACTTTCACCATCAATTCCACCAGCCATGGCATCAAGGCAGACGCCGACATTCTCATCACCGACGGCGTGTTCAATGTTACCGCAGGCGGCGGCTATGGCACGCTCGATGGCAACGGCAACACCTCCAAAGCCATCAAATGCGACGACATCCTCGTCATCGAAGGCGGAACATTCACGCTCAATTCCATCGATGACGCCATTCACTGCGAAAATGCGGCAAAAATCACAGGCGGCAGCATCGAAATCTACACATCAACGACAGGAAAGAATGGAAAAAACGGCGGTGACGGAATTCATGCAGACAACACGCTCGTCATCGGTTCGACAGACGGCGACGCGAACTTCCCCGTTATCAACATCAAAAAATCCTACGAAGCTCTCGAAGCCGCGAAAATCTACATTTGCTCTGGAAACATCAGCATGGTCGCTAGTGACGACGGTATCAACGCCGCCAATTCCAACCTCTCCAACAATTCTTCCAATTTTGCTCTAAATATATATGGTGGAACAGTCTATGTCAGTTCCGAAGGCGACGGGCTTGACTCCAATGGCGCCACCAACATCTATGGCGGTTATGTCGAAGTTTTCGGTTCCCGTCAGAATGACAACGCCGCTTTGGACTCCGATGGAACCATCACCGTCACAGGCGGAACTGTCTGCGCTGTCGGCTATAGCGGCATGGCACAGACGCCTTCCGCCAGTGCCAGTACACAGTGTTACATCACATTCGGAGCCTCCGGCGGCATGGGGCCAGGCGGCCCCGGCGGCGGTTGGGGCAGGCCTGGCGGTGGCGGCGGCTCATCTTCTTCCTCCATCAGCATCAGCGCAGGCAACACTCTCCAAATCAAAGACGCGTCGGGCAATGTTCTCTACAACGGAACCGCCGTCAGAACAGCGAATCACATTGTCTTCACTTCCGCCGCTCTAAAATCTGGAACGACCTATTATCTATATATTAACGGGACGCAGAAGGCCTCCGCCTCTGCCACGGCTTCGTATGGTTCCGCCAAAACACCCGTCGCCGTCGCAACCGTCGCCAGTTCCATCGATCGGTCCGTTCTCGCAGATCTCGGCGGAAATACTGGTGGCGGCGAATCCGGCGGTGGCGAATCCGGCGGCGATGACGACGACACAAACCAAGCCGCTTTCACCTTCACAAACGATGCCGTCACCAAAACATCCGGTTCGGACAATGGATACACTATTGACGGAACGGTCATCACCATCACGGCAAACGGAACGTATGATTTCACAGGCACTTGTGCAGATGGTGCCATACAAGTAGCCAAATCTCTCACGGACGTTGTCATCACACTGAACGGCCTTACACTCACTAGCGAAACAAAAGGCGCCCCCATCCTCATCGGCAAATCCACCACCTGCACCATCAACGTCGTCGGAAACATCCAATCCATGCTCGCCGACGGAACCGAGAACACGGACAAAGCCGTCATCAAGGCAAAGGACGGTGCAACCATCACATTCGACGGCACTTCCACACTTTCCATCGATGCATATACGAAAAACGGCATCAAAGGCGGCGCAGACGGCACGCTGGCGTTCAACAACATCACCATTTATGCGACAGCCACTGTCAACGACGCCATTTCCTGCGACCACCAACTGATCGTCAACAGCGGCATCCTAAATCTTGTCGCAGGCGACGACGGTCTCAAGGCCGAGCCCGATGACGGTGACACCATCTCCGAAGGTGCCATCACGATCACTGGCGGCTACATCTCCATCGAATCTGGCGGAGACGGAATCAGCTGTCTTTCCATTGATATCAGTGGTGGATTATTCTACATTGACTCCCAAATGGATGGAATATCTACGGATTTTCTTGAAATGACTGACAACTATATGGAAATCCGTGCTGCACAGAATGGCCTTTTCATCAATGGCGACGCATACGTCTCGAACTCTTTGCTTTCCGTCACAGCCGGAACGGACGGAAGCGAGTACGCTGCCCTCTGCTATGGCGGCGATTTCAACATGTCGTCCGGCATGCTTCTCGCTACCGACAGCAACCCGCAGTCAGCAGGCATCACCACAGCAGACGGCAATCTGGAAAGCTACAGCTTCAGCCATGATTTCGCCGCAAACGACACCGTTACAATCTACCAAGGCGCCGAAGCCACAGCCGCTTTGGAATTGGCCATGATCGCAGACGGCTCCCATATCATCATCGCAGGAGACGATCTTGACGCAGGAGATGACATCGAAATGACACAGACGCTTCAGCCAGGCTTTAACGCCATTACGCTCCTTTTCCAGCCAGACGACGACACACTCGCCCAAATACATGCCTTCAAATACGAAAAACGTTCGTATGTCGCGACGGACACGCTAGCCTTGCATCAGCCGTATTGGATTTATTGCAAAGAAAAAACGATTCTCACTGGAACGGTGAAATCATCGCCATATTGGATTTCCAGCAATAAATCCGGCTGGCAGTTCACTCCGTCGCTCTTCACGCAAGATGCTGCAAATCTCGGCGCACAAGCCATCTGGCAATGGTCCAACGGCAAATTCACGCAAGTTACCGACACAGTACAGGCGGGAGCCGCTTATTGGACTTATAAATAATCGGGAGGGGCCCGCTCCTGCGGGACCGTTTCTAATTACCGTTTATACAGCTTCTTTTGCTTAGGATCATACCGCCAATCATCGTCAGGCGAAAGCTTAACGTTGGCGAGCCAACGTTCGTCATCGTAATAGCCACCTTTGCCCTGTCCGACGTTCCACATGGCGCGCATGCCCGCCAACGTCATCGTCACCCGCCAATCCTCTTCATGGAACGCGGGAGCGTTCTTTTCCGGATAGATGTCCAGCGGCAGCAGTTTGCCCGGTCCGAAAAAACGGATCAACGGCATACGTGCCGTCGCGAGACGGTTCAACGCTTTATAGAAAACGGTATCGCCGAAATACGGGCGTTCCTCCTGCTCGGACACATGCTCGAACATCGGCATCGGCTCCGAACAACCATCCATGATGGAGAACATGATCTCCATTTCCAACCTATTGAATCCCAAATCGTTCGGCAACTGTTCCAAAAGCCTTTCGAACGCAGGAGCCAAAAACGGCGTCAATTCATAAGAGCCTTTCTCGGCCTCAAGCCATGCATGCGGATCAGACGATGTAAACGCATCCCACGCCTTGACGGCTTCCTCTCGCATGGCGGGCGTCACCAATTTCCGCCGTTTCATCATGGTTTGGATTTCTTCTTCATTCAGCTCGCCGTAGCCAGCGAAACGACTGCCGTCGTCCCGCAGTTCTTCGCAGATAAGATAAATGACGGAATCTTCGCGGATGATGCTCTTCGTAAACGCAAAGAACTGGCAGAGAAGCATCATGTCGTACATGCAACTGTCAAACCATAGTGTGATTTCGCATTCGCAATTCAACGCCTCGCGAATCACATAGTAGCGAGACGCCAGTTTCTGCGATGCAATCTCCTTTCCGCCAAGATAATCCGCCAATGCGGCCGAACGCGCGTCATACCACGTCAAATCATTCCAGTCCGCCTTTGGAAGCGGACCTTCAAACAGATTGTCCGTCCATGCAAGATGCTGGCCTGGAATCACTTTCGCTGCAGTTTCCGCCGCACTGTCGCCCGAATGAATATGCAAACTCATCTGCCTTTCGTCTCCATTGTTCTATCGTCTTGTTCTGGATGTTCTGGATGTTCTGGATATTTTGGAATCATGCCTTCTCCAGCACCTCCAGTTCTGCCAGAATTTCCAGCCATAAAGTTTTCGTTGTTCCTTTTGAATGGCTTAGCTATTGCCTTCCGTGGTTCGGATCGACAACCATACCCGTGTCTTTGACGATTCCTGCCGCAAGCCGTTGCCGCAACGCTTCATACAACAGAATCGTCGTCGCCGTCGCGACATTCAGCGAATCGGCCGCGCCCATCATCGGCAACCGCACTTGCAAATCCGCTTCGTTCATCCACAAGTCGCTCAGTCCGAACTGCTCCGCGCCGACGACCACCGCCAACGGCGTCGTCATCGCCACATCCGTGAACAGATTCTCCGTGTGCGGCGTCGCCGACAAAATCTTCACGCCGTTCTTGCGCAACCACTTCAGCGTGTCTTCCGATGACGCTTCCGCAATCGGCAGCGTGAACAGCACGCCCGTGCTCGCGCGAACGACGTTCGGATTGTACAAATCCGTCACGGGATCGCACAAGATCAAACCATCGACGCCCGCCGCATCTGCGCTGCGCAACATCGTACCCAAGTTACCAGGCTTTTCTATCTGCTCCGCAACAAGATAGAACGCAGGACGGTCCAGCTTCGGCAAATCATCCAATGTATGGTGAATCTGCGGACCGACGCCCAGCAGCCCTTCCGGTCGGTCACGGTAGGTCATTTTCACAAACGCTTCCTTTCCAACCTGATAAAGCTTTGCGCCCTGCTTGCAGACGGCCTCAATCAGCGTCCCTTCGTTCTCGCCTTGAAACCATTCCGGGCAGATGAACAGTTGCTCAATCGGATAATGGCCCGCCATCGCACGCGTCAACGCACGATAACCTTCGATCAGCACTTTTTGATCCGCGTCACGGTCGTGGCGATCCCGCCATTTCGCAACCTGCTTCACCAGCGGATTTTGCATGCTTGTCAGCAATTTAGCCGACGGAAAATCCATCTTGTCTCCTGTTTTTTTTACGGCATTTGACGACAAATGTCCATTTGAACTCTTTCATTTATATACTAAAATATAACATATTCCGTTATCTTCAATTAAAACCGACAAAAACAGAGGATTTTCATTCATGCTCATCGATAGATTAAAGTCCGCCATTCCGATCATCATCGTCATCGCCCTCTGCTTCTTCCTGCCGTTTCACTTAGGGCGGTTGCTTTTCCTGCCTGTCGCCGCTCTCATGCTCTATCTGGCGTGCCACGAAACATTTGAGCTTCTGAATCCACCGCACAAGAAGGAATTAAAAATCATCGCCGTCGTCTATGGACTGGCCTCCTTCCTGTTGCCACGGCTGTATCTATTTTTGAGCCAACTGCATTGGAGAAATACCTTTGAAGGCTCCGCGCCATTGACTGAAACGCCATGGCAGATCATGAATTCTTTCGGCTCGACGCTCACAGTTCTCAATCAGATATCAATCGGCCTGGTCGTTCTCGCCGCATTCTGCATCTGCTTCAAAGACGCGCCGACAAAAGAAAATGTCAACGGCACACTGGCCGCCATCGGCGCCACCGTTTTCATTCCATGGTCTTTAATGTTCATTCCGAATATTTTCTATTATTTCTCAACTCCACATATGGATATGCGCCCCATCCTGTTCTTCATGATTCTTGTTACGAAAATCGCGGATACGGGTGCGTTCGCGGCCGGTTCATGGACGGCGAAACGGCCTGAAGGCAACCACAAACTCATCCCGCTTGTCAGTCCGAAGAAGAGTTGGGAAGGCCTCATCGGCGGCACTGTCGCCTCTGTCGTGACCGCCCTCATCTGCTATTTCTTCTGGCCCGCCTCCGTATCCGTCAACGGAATGAAACTGTTTGGTCTTCAGGAAGTCATTATCATCGGCATTCTTGCATCTGTCATCGGACTCCTCGGTGATTTGGCGGAATCCGCCTTGAAACGCGCCGCTGGAGCCAAGGATTCGGGAAATCTGCCAGGCATCGGCGGCATTCTCGACACACTTGATTCATTGATTTTCGTAGCTCCGCTCTTTTACGCCTATCTCAATTTCGTTTTAGCAAACCACGCCTCGCAAATCATGAAGTTTTAACTAATAATAACCTAAACAGGAGGCACTTCCAACATGAAAAACCTCTCTCTCAGCCTCATCATCTGCCTGAGCGGCCTCGCCGCCACAAGCCATGCCGCCGACCGCCTGCAAGATCCATACGCCATTTGCGCACATGTCAGCCGCGGCGAACTCGCCGTCGCAACGGACGAGTTCAAACGTCTCTCCGAAATTCCCGTCAACTGGGTCCGCACGGACTACGACTGGGGCGGCATCCAGCGGAATCAGGAGACATGGAACTATGACCATCTCGACAAGCTGATCACCCTCTCCAAAGCCGCCAATGTCAATATCTTGCCGATTCTGGACTATGATGTCAAATGGGCCCATCCCGCCTACAAGAATCTCGATTTGTGGGCGGAATACGTCCAGAAAACTGTCAGTCGTTATGCGAAGGATATTCGCTATTGGGAAGTCTGGAACGAACAGAACGGCTTTTGGGACCATCCCGCCAAAGGAGAGGATTACACGCCGTTGCTCAAACGGAGCTATGAAACCATCAAGGCGATAGATTCCGAACTGCAAGTGCTTTACGGCGGAACGGCGGGCGTTCCCATCGGCTACATCGAAGCATCGTTGAAGGCGGGCGCGGCCCCCTATTTCGACATCATGAACGTCCATCCCTACAACTGGCATGGCACGCCGGAGGACATGCTGCCACAACTGAAGCAGCTGAAAGAACTCATGGTGAAATACGGCATCGCCCACAAACCGATTTGGATCACGGAAGTCGGCTGGTCCACCGCCGAACAGAACAAACTGATCGACGACGCATTCATCACAGCCTTCAAGCAGCTCGGCATCGCCGAAAAGAAATATCCGCTCGCCATCGTCGAAGATGAAAAGGTCGGCTCCCTCCGCAAACCGTCTTATGCCGACCGCTTCTTCAACGGCTTGCGTCCCATCAAACTGGACGACATCGCCACACTTTCTCCCGCGGAATGCCCCGTCCTCATGCCCTGCGGCGGCGAAGCCTTCCCAGCCAAATACCATGACGCGCTCCGCGCCTTCATGGCGAAAGGCGGCACGATCATCCTGCCATCCGGCCTCCCGTTCTATTACGATGTCCAGATCCAGCCGGACGGTACGTCGAAAAGAGTGCAGGTCAACGACCGCGATGTCGCAAGTTTCCATATCGCATGGACTTCCTGGTGGACGCACAAGGGAACGCCCGAAAACATGACCTTCCAGAAAAACGCCCCAGCGTTCGACGGCACGTTGAAAGTCGATTGGAAAGGCCGTCGCGCCGCGCGTTTTCTTGACATACGCAACTTGAAAGAAGGCGACAAGATGACACCGATCATTCTCGCAGGCGACGGTGATTTTTCCGCTCCCGTCATCGCCCTCTATGAACTCAACAGCGACCTGAAAGGCAATGTTTTGGTCTGCACCAACATGCAAATCAATGAATGCGTTTCTCTGGAGACACAGGCGGAAGATCTTCCCCGCACGTATCTTCTGGCTTTCGCCTATGGCATCGACCGCGTATTCTGGTACAACTTCCGTTCATGGGAAGGCGACGCCACGGAGCGTGAACATCACTTCGGCATCGTCCATCGCGACCTCACGCAGAAGCCGTCGTTCTATACCTACCAGGCACTTGCGAAAATGTGTCCCAGCGGCTCCACCCGCCCAGAACTGACCATTGTTGACAACATCTATCAGACCGCTTGGACGAAGCCAGACGGCACACCAATCTGCGCCATCTGGACTCCCTCCGTGCCGCTTGACTGCAAGCTCGCCGTCGATGGTGCCATCAAAGCCGCCTACGACCTCAACGGCAAGCCTATCGCCATTCCGAACGGCACCTTCCAAGCCAAACCGCAGCTTGTCTATCTCGAAGGAGCTGTGAAAATCACTATAACGCGATAAAAAGAAGTGTCATAGGAAGTGTCAAATAAATGACACCTCCTATGACATTTCATATAACTGCATAATTTTGAACAGCGTCAGATCTGTTCCTCCCATTTTCCTACTCTCTTGCCGGCCAATGGGATGCATAGGCCGGCGCCTTGTACTGAATGGCAGTGATTGTTGCGGAATTCCAAATGATCGATTTCGCCGTCACAATGGAAGAATTCCAGACTGTCGGGCAGATGATTCGTCATGGAGCAGTTTTCGATGGTGAGTGAGCGAATATGCGAATCGACAGCCACAGGGCGGTCCGAATCCACATTGTAGGCGATAAACGGCACGTTTTCAACATGTTCGTCCCGATGGACGTTGCCGATATAGAGATTGCCGATCTCGCAGAAGCTCTCGATGAGAATTGGCGCCATTGGGAACAGTTTCCATAGTTCTTCCGGCTGACGGGCCTTCCCGCAATAACAATCGCGAATGACGATGTCATTGAAAATGCCAGGGCCTGGCTTGTCGTTCAGAAAATGCGTGATACCAATCATATAACGGTAGAAATTGCCATGGATGCCACGCAGGGTGATGCGCTCCACAGGCTCTCCGTATGATAGAAGCCTCACCGCACTGTGACAGTATTCGCATAGAATGCCATCCACTTCAATGTCGGTGATAGGGCCAGGCCAGTCGCCTTCAGGAGCATTAATCGCCAGCAAGTCGTCGTAACATGTTCCACGGAGATTTGTGATGCGACCATAGCTACATGAACCGTTGAGGTGGACGCCGTCCATGTTCGCCCAGCATGGATTGCAGGACGTAAAATCGAATTCGATGTCGTCAATAACGAAATTCGTGATTTTATGGAAGGCGGCCGCATAAGTCACAGGATTACGGATAATCATCCCGCTGAAATGTAAACCGTTGATATTACGGAATTCCATGCATGTTCCCGTATAGCCTACCGGCTTTGGGCCATGTTGCTTTTTCGACATGTGCAACAGCCATGGATTGGGATACTGGTTGAGATTGTCGAAATCCCAGATTCCGCCTGTGACGGCGATGTTGTGGTCGCCGCCCTGTGGATTGGCGTTTTCCAACATCGTGCAGTTACTGTTTGGAAGCAGGCGGACGGTGGAATAGCGGTCAAGCCGCAGTTCCTGTTGTGAATGGATGATCAGTGGACGACTGATGGCGTAGGCGATTTGCGGCGGTGGCAAATAGACCTTCTTGGTTCCGCTGTCCAGAAGACGCTGAATGGCCGTCGTATCGTCGTGAATTCCATCACCAATGAGCTGTAAATGATCTTCCATTGCAAACGCCTATTGTTTTTTCAGGAAATCGATGAAATCATCCGCCATATGTTTCATGATGGCGTTTTCATGGCCGACTTCAGGCACGACCACGAGATCCACCTTGCCGCCGTTCTCCTTCAGAAGTGTTTCCAAACGAGTCGAATACGACATGGGAACCCCTTGATCCTTGTCGCCGTGATAGATACGAATCGGGAACTGTGCCAAAATCTTGCCGTAATTCAGCGGCGACGCCGCCTGCAAGGCCGCTTCGTCCGGATACAGGCTGTTGATTACCGGAGCGAACGCCGCATTGCGCTTCGCCATGTCCGCCAGATCGATCGCCCCGAAGAAATCAACGATTTTCGACACGCGTTCGGGATGGCGAACCGCGAACATCAGCGCGGCCAGTCCGCCCATGGAATAGCCGAACACGGGCATTTTTTGTGGAATGGCGAAGCCTGCTTCGTTTTTCAAATGCTCCAATGATTTGAGAGCTTTCGTCGTGGCGTCTGCGTTGCCCCATGAATTGCCGCCGCAGAACGGAATGATGATCATGTAGCCTTCCGACAACAGTTTACGACGGAATTCCAATGCCTCAGGAGCATCCACGTTGGCCAGCAAAGGCGTATTGCCACGACCGCTGAACGTCAACGCCACCTTGCCCGATTTCGGATCATAATTCGGCGCGGCATAAATACGGCATTCGCAATCGTCGAAGAAATAGCGGCGGTGGAGTTCAAATTCGTTTTGCTCCAACGTCTCCGTATTGAACGACTTGTCGCCTTCCACGGGAAGATTCCATTTCGTCCAGAGGATGGACGCTTTGCCTTGATTCGCACGAAATTGATAGTAAATGGTCAGAATGGAGCCATCCGACAGTTCGACGGATGCGGGATAGCCTAAATCGCCGTTCGGCCCGTCATCGCGAATAATAATGTCCGCCTTCCATGTTTTGCCTTCGTCATATGAAATCATGCAACGTTGTCCAAACGGTTGCTGACGGTAGCCATAGACACATACGATCGCTCCGGACGAATGACGCAACAGATGCGGCGGTGCGCCATGGGCACCGACCTCTTCCATCACCGACCATGTCTTGCCGCCATCAGTGGAACGCGTAACCATCGTTCGAAAAGGAAGTTCCACACGAACGACACCCAGCAGGCTTCCATCCTTCAGTTCGAGCACATGCGGTTCATGGCACTGTTCGCAGAGCACACCTTCTGGCCGCGGCACATTGCCGAGCATCTCCCAATTGCGGCCTTCATCCGTCGAACGCGCCGCGCAGATTTCCGTGTCGCCGCGCATCGTCCA
>JAEEGF011421310.1_pt1 | contig 15664 bp, 10 predicted proteins | sample 9134171 | NCBI WGS metagenome assembly JAEEGF01 (sample SAMN16246542, study PRJNA631951) | gut metagenome | biome: gut microbiome; feature: rumen; material: AP-attached | host: Bos | place: Iran: Karaj | collected 2018-10 | reverse complement strand
AAAGAGAATCTCTCCCTCTCCCCAGAACACGTGCTCCACGCCCTCAACCAGGGTATAGGCCACGTCGGCGGTGAAATTGTTCTGATTGATGGTGAACTCCTCGCCCATGTTGTTGTTCGCGGGCTTCTTCTCAAAGACATACTGGCCAAATTCATCTCCCTGATAGCGTGGGAAGTCCACCCACACTTTGCTGTTCTCAAAGACGCTGCCTGTTTTCTTGTATCCGAGGGGGTCACCATTGCCCGAGGTGGTGATGGTGTAGCTCCAGTTCTCAGCCTTGCGGAATTTCAGAGTGATGACGTTCTGAGCGGCATCGGCTACGAGGGTAATGGGGTCGTTGCCCGAGACGTAGATGTACTTGTTGTCTTCAACTGTGAAATCGGCCAAGTCCTCTTCCTTAGCCTGTGCAGTCTCGCCGATAACCACATTGCTGTAAACCTTGGCATCCTTCAGTTCGTTGGTGCCGTCGGTAAACTTCACAGTGTAGCTGGTCATGCTGCTGGCATTCATAGCGGTAATGACCAACGTGGGGGCATAGGTAGAGTTCTTGCCGTACACATCGCCGCCACCAGGGTTGCCCGTCCACTTGAAGATGATGTTCGACTGGCCTGCCTCAGCAATAGTGCTAACGGCAGTGGTCACGTCGACAGTCATAGTCTCTTCAGAACCCTTGGGGAAGGTAATGCTCTTGATAGTTGTAGCAGGAAGGTTGTATTTTGCAGTGCCAGTGCCCAGGGAGTCATAGTCGAGCTGCTCGCCGACATTAGCATATTGCAGGTCGCAGGGACGTTCTCTGCGGTTCTCGCCAACGACTCTGAAGGTGAGTAAGGCCTTACTGATGCTGCTTCCCTCGGGAAGGGTGAATGAGAAGTCAGCGTAGGCTGCACCCTGCCAAGTGGCATTGAATGCTGCGTTGTTCACATGCTCCTTCTGACCATCAATGTCGCTGGTGTAAACATTGGCATCACTACCACAATACGAGCTAGCAGTGTGTGTCAGCGTGGCCTCCACTTCGTCGGCCCAAGCGTTCATGCCCATGGTCAGCGCAACAACCACGAGCAGGGATTTGAGTAGATTTTTTTTCATAATAGTTTTTGTTAATGAATGAATTATTATAAAAACAGGTTTTGTCGTTTTCTCTCACTTCTGACCTTCAGCAGGCGGTTTGTAAGTAAATACTGTGCAAAGGTAATTCTTTTTTTTGTTTCTGCCAAAAGTACACCGCATTTTTTTTGCATATAGAACGTATTTATTTCACTCGCTCGTCACTCAGCTGTTAAATGATGTTTAAAAATAGCCTGTCAGTGCAACTATACGAAAAAAAAACACTACTTTTGCAGTTCATTACGAAACAAAAAGCGTAGAGAAGCGTGAACATAAAGCAAGTGCTGGAAGCCCTTGAGAGATTCGCGCCCCTGCCGCTGCAGGAGAGCTGGGACAATGCCGGCCTGCAGATTGGATTGACAGAGGCGGAGGTTTCAGGGGCATTATTGTGTGTAGACGTCACTGAGCGCATCATCGACGAGGCCGTGCAGAAAGGCTGCAACCTCGTGGTGAGCCACCACCCTCTGCTCTTCAGAGGCCTGAAGCAGGTGGCAGGCATGAACGACGTGCAGCGCACTGTGATGAAAGCCATCAAGAGCGATGTGGCCGTCATATCGATGCATACCAATATGGACAGTGCCCCTGGCGGCGTGAACTTCAAGATAGCCGAGCGTCTGGGCCTCACAGCCGTACACTTTGGTCTTGAGCCAGAACCCGCCCCCGTTGCCGCCAATATGCCCAGCGGTGTTCCTTCAGCGGACACTATGTCTGACGGTGTTCCCTCACCTGCCACTGTGTCCGACGGTTTGCCCGCCGGAAAAGGCCAATGGGTGATGGGCCTTTTGCCAGAGCCTATGGTGGCCCGCGACTTCGTGCTGCATGTGAAACAGCAGTTAGAAGCCAAGTGCGCCATGTGCAACGAGCTGCTGCACCGCCCCATACGGCGCGTGGCTATCTGCGGCGGTGCCGGCGACTTCCTCATCGACGAGGTCATAGCCCACGGCGCCGATGCCTTCATAACGGGCGAGATGCACTACCACCAATACTTCGGACGCGAGCAGCAGCTGCAGCTGTGTGTGGTGGGGCATTATGAGAGCGAGCACTTCACCACAGAAATCTTCAGGGATATCATTCAAAGAGAGTGCCCTGGTGTGCACTGCGTAATAGCAGAGACGAACACGAATCCCATCATGTATTTTTAACGCGAAAAGACATTATATCACAATATTGCAGGCCCGTGCCCCTGTTGGCGGCCACCCCCTCCTGGGGGGATAAGTGGGGGGCTTAAGACTATGGCAAAGAAAGACCCAACTGACCTCTCAGTAGAGGAGAAACTGAAGACACTATTCCAGCTGCAGACAGCACTTTCGTCCATTGACGAGAAGAAGGCTCTGCGCGGCGAGCTGCCCTTAGAGGTGGAAGACTTGGAGGCCGAGATAGAAGGCCTATCCACCCGTATAGAGCGCATCAAGGCAGAGATAGGCGAGTTTGAGCGCGCCATATCGCAGAAGCGTGGAGAAATCATTGAAAACCAGGCCAACGTGGAGCGCTACAAACAACAGCTCGACGAGGTGAGAAACAACCGCGAGTTCGACACCCTGTCGAAGGAGATAGAGTTCCAGTCGCTCGAGATTGAGCTGTGCAACAAGAAAATAAACGAGGCCAAGCGACGCATCGACGAGAAAAACGTGGAACTGGACGCCAGCGCAGCCATACTGGAAGAGAAGCAGGGCGACCTGGAAGTGAAGAAGAGCGAACTCGACGAGATTATGGACGAGACGCGCAACGAAGAGGATAAGCTGCGCGACAAAGCACACGAACTGGAAACACGCATTGACCCGCGACTGCTCGCTTCGTTCAAGCGCATACGCAAGAATGCTCGCAACGGACTGGGCATCGTTTACGTGCAGCGCGATGCCTGCGGCGGTTGCTTCAACAAGATTCCGCCACAGCGACAGCTCGACATCAAGATGCACAAGAAAATCATCGTCTGCGAGTATTGCGGACGCATACTCATAGACCCTGAGCTGGCTGGCATCAAGACCGAGAAGCCCGCTGTGCAGGAAGAGAGGAAGACCGTACGCCGCCGGGCAGCCACAGGCGTCAAGAGGACTTCCAACTCGAAGAAAGCCACCGACGCCAACGATATGGCGTAAGCAACAGACACCGACAACCGCTGCCCCATAGCCAATAACCGTTTGACGTTATTAGCTATGGGGCAGTGGTTATGGTATTGTAGTCAGGAATATCTGTCAGGAACTCATAGCTGCGATGCGCATAGTCCATACGGCAGCAATAGTGCTGGCAACCGTTTGACACGATGAGGTAGTCTACATGCAGCAGTATGTTGTAGGCCGTAATTTGGTCGAACACACGCTGCGTGATAGTCACGTCAGGTGCCTTATACTCGATAATCATGCGCGGCTGCAACACATTATTATATAATACCGTGTCGCAGCGCAGCCGCTTCGCTCCGCAGCGCAACTCTAGCTCGTTTGCCAACAGACCGCGTGGATAGCCCTTCTGCTCCACAAGGAAGTGAACGAAGTGCTGCCGCACCCATTCCTCGGGTGTCAGCGCCACATAGCGACGGCGCAAAAAATCGTATATCTCACGACGCCCGTCTTTTTCGCGCAATTTTATTTCGTAGGAAGGTAGGTTTATTTCCATTTTTTTTGTAATTTTGCAGCAAAATTACTAAAAATCTTTCATTCGACCAATGGCAGAGACGAAAAATCTTACCTACGACTCGATAATGCGCGACCTGCAAGCAGGCAAATACCTACCCGTGTACTACCTGCACGGCGAGGAGTCGTACTATATTGACAAGATAAGCGACTACATAGCCGAGCACGCACTGCGGCCTGAGGAGCGCGACTTCAACCAGACTATTCTCTTCGGATCAGACGTCACCGCATCGCAAGTGGCCGACGCTGCACGCCGCTACCCCATGATGGCCGAGCGGCAGGTGGTCATCGTGAAGGAGGCACAGAACATCAAGCAGACCGATGCCCTGGAGAAATACATGAAACAACCCCTGAAGAGCACCATTCTGGTGATATGCCACAAAAACGGGAAGGTGGACGGCCGAAAACGCGAGTATGTGAAGGCCATACAGCAGGCCGGCATACTCTACGAGAGCCAGAAACTGCGCGAGCGAGACCTTCCTCACTTCATAGAGGCCTACCTTAAAGAGCGCCAAGTAGCCATCGACAGCAAGTCGACACAGCTCATAGCCGAGGCTATCGGCTCAGACCTGAGCCGCCTCACCGGAGAGCTGGACAAGGTGCTCATATCACTGCCCAAAGACAACCGTACCATCACCCCTCAAGTGGTGGAAGACCAGATAGGTGTGAGCAAGGATTTTAATGGCTTCGAACTGCGCGAGGCCATCGTTAACCGCAACATTTTCAAAGCCAACCAGATTATCAATTATTTTGACAAAAATCCAAAGGCTGGAAGCATCTACTCGTTTCTCCCAATGCTCTTCAATTATTTCCAGAACCTGATAATGGCCTATTATTCACCACAACCAAAGAGCCAGGAAGCTGTAGCAACATGGCTGGAACTGAAAAATTCGTGGGCTGCCAAAGACTATATGACAGGTATGAGAAACTACACTGGAATGAAGGTGATGCAGATAATATCCAAAATACGCGAAATAGATGCTAAAAGTAAAGGTCTAGACAACCCTAACACCCCTCCAGGCGAGCTGATGAAGGAACTGATTTTTTACATTTTGCACTGAAAAGACACTTTTCGTACCTCTATTTTATCTATTTCAAGCCCTCTTCAGGAGGGCTTTTTTTATGGCAGAATGCCCATTGCTATTAGCCTTTCAAACGAAATGACCCCTCTCAAAACTCGAAAATTCAGCGCCTCAAATACCATCGCCCAGAATTTTTCAGTAATGAAAAAACTGCGTATTTCTGCTGTCTCCAAATTTACAATTAGCATTCTTTAGCATTTTAGATTGTATAGTTTGCGTTTTCAAATCGTTTACTATTTCGTATTATTGTGACAATTTCAAATTGTAAAATGTAAATTGTGTGCATTATTTAGCGATATAAATATTCGAATTTCCACTTACGAATTTGTGATTTACAATTTTATATTCATAAATATTCATCACAGCAAACCATTCATTAAATAACTTATAATCTGTGATTTAACATTAGATTGCTAGAAACAACATGAAAATGTGAAGAAGTAAAATGCACGAAGAATGTGAATATGATGAAAAAAACTATTATTTAGGTATAAGTATCTATTTTAAAGCCTGATATTTGCCGTATTGCGCTGAATCATCTGTTTACGTTCTTGAATGGCTCTCTAATTTAAGTTTGAAAACCTAAAACCTCACCGCATACCATTCTTACTTTGGTTTTACAAATTCGAAACTACAAAATCATATTTCGAACACATAAATTTCTTCTTTAAAATGTTGCACAGTCCAAAAAATTGTTTTACCTTTGTAAACTCAAAGAAAAACGCCCCAAAAGGGGCAAAATGACACCTCAAAGCGTATGAAAGAAAGAATCAGGCAGATTATGGAGTCGCAACACATGACCCAGCAAGTGTTCGCTGAGTTCATAGGAACATCACCCGCCACACTCAGTGGCATCTTCAACGGTCGCACCAACCCCACTCTTGCCATCGTAGAGTTGATCAAAAAGAAAATTCCTGACATTAACACCGACTGGCTGATGTTCGGAAGCGGACAGATGTATAAGACTGCCAACGATGCCCCAGGCAGCTATGCACCACCTCAGGAATATGCCGTTGAAGGAACCTCTCAGGCGGTCGATCAGATGTTAGACTTCGGAGAGTCTCTCTCTCCTACCCCGCAACAGCTCCCCCAGCAGCAACCCATTCGCAATAGTGTAAAACCCACACCTTCCATCATTGTCCGTGAAGAAGTAAAACATATTGACAAACCGCAACGCCGTGTTACTGAGATAAGGGTCTATTATGATGACCAGACATGGGAGAGTTTTGTGCCCTCGAAGAAGTAAGCACTGGCTCCGAAAGAGCATCATTTTCCGCCTCAACAGGGCGTGAACTTTCCACCCAATTATTTGGTGGTTTAGCCGAAAAGTGTTACCTTTGCAGCTGACTTCTCGAATAAACGAAAGCAAACATGAATAATAACATTACAGACCCCACCCCTGCCCCTCCCCTTGAAGGGAGGGGAGTGGCTACCGCCGGAGTGGGGTCTGTAACTTAGTTATATAGTTATAGCAGACCAATTTTTGGAATGCAACATAGAAGAAGCAAAAGAATAAGTTACAGATTTTTATGCTGAAAAAATATGTATTAGACCTGAGGGTGACACAAGTGCAGGCTGTGCACGAGCGCTATGTGCTCATTAAGCTGACGCACGAATTCAAACTGCCCCCCATGCAACCAGGGCAGTTTGTAGAGGTGCGCGTGGACGGCTCACCCTCCACCTTCCTGCGACGCCCCATCTCCATCAACTTCATCGATGAAGCCCGCAATGAGCTTTGGCTCCTGGTTGCGGTGGTGGGCGACGGCACGCGATGTCTGTCACAGCTACAGCCTGGCGACCGTCTGAACTGTTTGCTGCCCTTAGGCAACGGCTTCACACTGCCCAGCGTCAGAGGCGAGGTTTTCGAGGACGGCAGTACTCTCTGTGCCAGCGAGGTGAAAAACTCCCCAAAGGTGCTGCTAGTGGGAGGCGGCGTGGGTGTGGCCCCCCTACTCTATCTGGGCAAAGTGCTCAGCGACGGCGGCGTGGAGCCAACGTTTCTCTTGGGAGCACGCACCCAGCACGACCTGTTGATGCCAGGGGAGTTTGAACGCTATGGAAGGCTCTTCGTCACCACAGAAGACGGTTCGCTGGGCGAGCAGGGCTTCGTGACGAACCACTCATTATTATATAAAGAGCGCTTTGACCTCATACAGACTTGCGGCCCCACGCCGATGATGAAAGCAGTGGCACGCTATGCCCACGAACAAGGCATCACGTGCGAGGCGTCGCTCGAAAACCTCATGGCCTGCGGCCTGGGTGCCTGTCTCTGCTGCGTGGAGAAGACCACCAGCGGCAACGTCTGTGTGTGCAAAGAGGGTCCGGTGTTTAACACCAGTCGCCTGCTGTGGAATTAGTGTAATCATACAAATTCATTGTAGAAAAAAGTGGCAAAGTTAGAAGTTAATATAGGTGCATTGCAGTTGAAGAACCCGGTGATGACAGCTTCGGGAACGTTTGGCTACGGCCTTGAGTTCCAGGACCTGGTGCCACTTGACGGCATCGGCGGCATCATTGTGAAGGGAACCACCCTCCACCCGCGCGAGGGTAACGACTATCCCCGCATGGCCGAGACGCCCATGGGCATGCTCAACTGCGTGGGGCTGCAAAACAGGGGCGTCGACTATTTCTGCCAGCACATCTATCCACAGCTGAAGCACATTGACACGGCATGGGTGGTCAACGTGAGCGGCTCCACCGTCGACGACTATGCCGAGTGTGCCGCCCGCATAGATGCCCTGGAGCGCGTGCCCGCCATCGAGCTGAACATCTCCTGCCCCAACGTCAGCGCCGGCGGCATGGCCTTTGGCGTCACCTGCCAGGGAGCCGAGAGCGTGGTGAGGGCAGTGCGCCAGCGCTACCACAAGACGCTGATAGTGAAGCTCTCGCCCAACGTCACCGACATTGCCGAGATAGCACGCGCCGTGGAAGCCGCCGGTGCCGATGCCGTGAGCCTCATCAACACGCTCATGGGCACTGCTGTCGACATCGAGAAGCGCCGCCGAGTGCTCTCCATCGGTACGGGAGGCCTCAGTGGCCCTTGCGTCAAGCCTGTAGCCCTGCGCATGGTGCTCCAGGTGAGGAAGGCCATCGCCCTGCCCATCATTGGTTTGGGGGGCATCATGACGGCCACCGACGCACTGGAGTTCCTGATGTGTGGCGCATCGGCCATCGAGATAGGCACCGCCAACTTCATCGACCCCACCGTCACCATCAAGGTGCGCGATGGCATCAACCAATGGCTCGATGCCCACGGCGTGGAATCCGTCAGCGATATCGTGGGGGTGATTGACTGAGAGAAAACGTAGCGGACAGACCTCGTGTCTGACCGCAACGGGGCAGATGACATCTTGAAAGAAAGCCGGAAATACAGCTTGTTTTAGAAACGAATGAGCCTAATTGCTCATAATTTTGCTCACGAATTTTGTTCGTTCTTAGCAAAAGGCTACAGTTGTGGCCAAAACTAAAATGTGGAATACTCCGGCAAGAAAGGCCTACGCGCTTGCTGGGGCACCGATGATTCCTATACCAACGGTGCGCCGCATGGCCTTCTCTTTGAGGGGAGGAAAACCATGCGGCTGTAGTGCGTCACGCGAAGAGGAGGCTCATGGCGAGACGCGCACGGGACGTACACACATACCGTCCTTGCGCTCACCCCAAGCATAGTGAGTGTAGTCATTTATGAATTCTATGCAATATGCTTTAATGTCGCTGCTAAGTTGATTCGTCCAGTAATAGCCGTAGCCGTAGTCCAAACCTGTTAGCGAATCGCCATCACGCATCCCCGTAACAGGCAGGAAAATGGAATTGCCGTTGACATTGCTGGTAATCAGGCGGCCTACAACGCCATTACGGGTTGTCTTAATATGGGTGGTGTACTCGCCATTGAAAAGCTCTTGGAATTGTGTAAGGGTCGGCGTGCACCAGTCTGGGCCCCAGTTCACGTATGCGGCGTCATCGTCAGCCTCCAGGTACCACTTGTTATCAGTAAAGCCGTTATAACCGTGATCGCTGGATCTGCAGTACTTGGTCAGCGTGTTTTCAGAGCCTTCGCACCACTTGTAGCTGCTCCAGTCGAAGATTGTTTTCTCCCCGCTATTGAAGCCTTCCGTCTCGCCCCATGCGAAGTAGTCGCCGTAGTCTTCGGGGCGGGAAGCACCGACGTTGCGGGTGGCCCAAAGCGTGCCAGAGGGAAGGCCCAGGTCGACATATTCAGGTTCTTTGAGAATCTTCTGCACGATGGCCTCCACGTCGTTGTTGGTGACGGAGCCGTCGCCGTCTATATCGGCAGCCTCCCATACAAATCCCGTCGCATAGCTGAGGTTCTGCGCTCCGAGGAGGCAATTCACCACATCGGTCACATCGCTGATGGTCACGCCGCCGTCGTCGTTGGCATCGCCCATCGGGGTGGTAAAGCCTGCATAGTTTTCGAGTTCCCTGTCAACAACGCTCCATCCTTTGTCTGTGGCTTGTTTCACTTGCGTAGGTGTACAGACGGCTCCGACGCCCGAATAGGACGGATCGTAAACAAACAACCGTTTATCCGTGCCGTTACTTGGCAAGCTGGCGATAAGGTTGTCCATATTCTCGCCCCTTATGGGATTATTTAAGCAAGAGAGGCTCCACAGCCTTGAGTTTGTTGCGGGTGGTAGGGTGATTGAGTGCAATTGATTTTGATGGCAAAAGAGAACGCCCAGCATCGTGAAACATGATACGTCAAGTGTTGTCAGCTGGTTGTTGCTACAGTAGAGATATTCAAGTTTATAGAAAACCTCGATACCCGTTAGGTCGGCAATATTCTTGTTGCTTACATTGATGCTGGTAACACCGTTAAACTCATTGTCTTCGAGCATGCCGTTGCCATTACTGTCGATATTATCAAGCACCCAGTTGCGGAAGTTCTCGTCGGGGAAGCTGGCCTCGTTGATCAGTATGCGGGGCTGGAAAGTGGCCGACATGTTCTTCACATCCCATCGCTTGGCAGAGGCGGCGGACACCTGCTCCTGAGTAAAGCTGTTCTGGTCGTCGGGGTCGCCATCGTAATAGACCACCAACACCCCATGGGGGCTGCTGGAGCTTATTGTCGGCAGGCTCTCCACGAGCACTTGCATGGCGTGCACGCCGAGCCGGTTGTGGAAACATTGGATTTTGGTCAGGGCTGTGTTGTTGGTTACGTCGAGGGCGGTCAGCTGATTGTTTTGACAGTTGAGCGTCGTCAGTGCGGTGAAGTACCCGATGCCCGTGAGGTCGGCAATCTGCCTGCCCGTTGGCTCCATGACCGTGATGGCATCCAGCTCCCTCTTGGTTAGCACGCCGTCGAGGCCGTAGTCCTGCTGGAGCAGCCAGTTGCGGAAGTTCTGGTCGGGGAAGTTGTCGGCATTGATATGGATGACTGCCGAGAAGTAGCCGGGATTGCTGCTGCCGCCGTCGATATGGGCATAGGTCTTGTCTTTCGGGTTCGAGCTCTGCCATACCGTTCCCTGTCCGCCCACGAGGCTCTGGCAGTTTATGAACATGTTGTCGGAATAGGTCACGCCGGCCGTGCTCCAGCCGTCGCCCACTGAGATGTCTTGGAGTATGATGCAGTCAGCGAACATATTACTCATGTCGGTCACGCTGCTGGTGTTGAACGACGAGAGGTTGAGGCTTTCTATTCTTTCACATCCTTTGAACATGTTTGCCATGGAGGTGACGTTGCCGGTGTCGAAGTCCGACAGGTCAAGGTTCTCTACGGCTTTGCAGTTGGTGAACATACTGGTCATGTTGGTGACTTTGGCCGTGTTCAGGCCCGACAGGTTGAGGCTTGCCAGCTTCTCGCAATTGTCGAACATGAACGACATGTCGGTGACGTTGGCCGTCTTCAGGGCCGACAGGTCGAGGCTTGTCAGGTTTCTGCAGTTGAAGAACATGCCTTGCATGCTGGTGACGTTGGCCGTGTTGAAATCTTCGAGGTACAGTACTTCTTCGAGGTTTTCCATTCCATAGAACATGTAAGAGGCATTGAAAGGCTCACTGACGTTACACGACGCGAAGCTGACTCTGGTGATGGTGCTGCTGACGCCGGTCCAGTCGGGTTTCTGGCCGCTCCAGGGAATGTCGTAGGTCTCCTCGTGCGTGGTGCGCTGCGCGTTGTGGCATATCCGCAGCGTGGTGCCGTCGAGCCAGGCGTAGTTCTCGGGTTGTCCCACGCCGATGACCACCTCGTCCTGGCCCATGATGATATTGCCCGAGGCGTCGCACACCGAATGGTTGGCCACCCGTGCGCCCTCGGGCTGCACGATGCCCTGACCGCTGCCGCATGATAGCTTCTTGAAATGGCAGATGGCACCCTCGGTGCCTTTGGCGCTGAAGTTCGATAGGTTCAGGGTATTCAGGTATTCCTCCTGGCGGATGCTTCCGCAGATGCCGTAACCGTCGGTGCCCTCAGCGTTGACGGCTGCTACGCCATTGTCGACTTTGAGCGACGTTGCGCTTGGAGTATACGCAGTCTCTTGAGCGTCGCCTACGGAAATGCCCGTCGTGCCTGTCACGGTCAGTGTGTAGCCAGCGCCATTGATATCATTCTGCCAGTTGTTATGGAAGTCGATGCCTGTGCCTTTTTTGCTGCTGACGATGTTCGTGCCATTGAGGTTGATGGTCAACTGCTCATCACTGTAGATGCCTTCCAGGCGGGTGCCGCTGCTGCTGAGATTGGCGATGGTGGCGTTGTTGAGATAGAGCAGGTAGGTCACGGGCTCCCAATTATGTGTTGACTTCACGCGCAGTCTCACCGTGCCGGTGATGCCGCCGATGCCCTTGACATTGACCGTAGCGGTAGTGGGGTCGCCAGAAAGGTAGATATTGCTGAGTTGCGTTCCGGCCACCCAGATGTTGTAGCGGGTGGGCCTTTTGAAATAGCCATTGTCTGGGTTGGCGTAGTTCACATCTGTCTTAGTCGCATCGTAAGCAATGGCACCCCTGAGGTTCGTGCAGTCTTTGAACATGTTGGTATGACTTGTCAATGCAGTCGCCATCGTCATCCAGTCATTGTCGCAGTAGATGCTGAGCAGCCGGGTGCATCCCCCGAACATCGCAGCCATATCAGTCACCTTCTGTACGTTGAAGCTCGACACATCAAGGAAGGTCAGCTGCGCACAATAACGGAACATGGAAGACATGAATTTCACGTTTGATGTGTTAAAGTGCGAAAGGTCGAGCTCCTGAAGATTATCACAGTTATCAAACATGCTGCTCATGTTCTGCACATTCTTGGTGTTCAGCCTCTCTAAGTGGTTGATGGTTGTAATACCATCCATGTTATAAAACATTTTCGACGTACTACTCATATTGTTGTAATCAGCAAAAGACTCGTCGAAATCGACCGTGGTGATGGTAGTACGATTAGCCCAACCTGGGTACTCGCTGGTCGTCCAAGAAATAGGATACTTATTAGTACCTTCGCGCGATGACTTCAGCCCATCGTAGTAGAAGGTCAGGGTAGTATTGTCGGTGCTGACCACGGCGTATGCCTCTCTTGTTGCTGCGCCGGCGGTCATGGCTGTCGCCACGAATGCCAGCAGGATGGTTAGGATTCTCTTCTTCATAATAATTTTGTTTTAGTTATTGCAACCTTATAAGTTGTAAAGTTAAGAAATAATCTTTAGACTCACCCTGCACATGAGTTAAAAGATATTAAATCGCATAAAATGGCGGAAAACGTAAGTTTCTTACAGTTCCTAAGGCGCGTCATTTTGCAGTCACCCATGCGCTGCTTGACGAATCGCTATCGTTTGCAAAAATTTGGAGCGCTCCAAAATTTCAAAAGTCAACGCCAAATAAAATTTTGGAGCGCTCTAAATTTTTGCATGCCATAGGTGTTCTTCAAAACGAAGTTGGGTTAAATGAAGAATGAAGAGTGAAGAATGAAGAATTTGCTACCGCTGTTCTATCCCCCACTCACCACTCACTCCTCACCACTCACTCCTCACCTCTTACTCCTCACCTCTCACCTCTCACCCCTCTTTGATTGCATCGCGCAGGACCAGTGATGCCAGCGTGAAGCCAAAGATGGCGGTGATGTGCACCAACGAACCGTTCACATGGGCCTTGGGGGCACAGAGGGAGGGCTCGTCGGCAAGGGTGGGGGTGTTGGTGGCTTGGCCCGAAGTGTGTGTGGGCTCATCGCTGTAGACCACCGTGAATTTCTTCTCAGGAAAGCGTTGCATGGTCTTGAAGCGCTTGCGCAGGCAACGTGCCAGTGGGTCGCCCTCTACCTTCCAGAACTCAGCCGTCTTGATGCACGAGGGGTCGAGTTTCAGGGCGGCTCCCATCGACGAGAAGAGTGTGGCCTTCGTTTGGCATGCCAGAAGTATCAGCGCGGCCTTGTCCTTTAGTGAGTCGATGGCATCGATGATGTAGTCGTAATCATCAAGTTTGAAGTCAGTTGCCGTTTCTTCGGTGAAGAGTTCCTTTATGGCCTTGATGTCGGCCTCGGGGTTGATAGTTAGCAGACGTTCACGTAGCGCTTCCACCTTCGGTTGGCCGATGGTGCTGGTGGTGGCCATCAGCTGGCGGTTGATGTTGCTGGGGTTCACCTGGTCGCTGTCCACCATCGTCAGGTGCCGGAAGCCAGAGCGCAACAGACCCTCGGCACACCATGAGCCGACGCCGCCCACGCCCAGCAGCAGCACACGTTTGCTGGCGATGTGCTCCATGCCGTCAGCACCCAGCAGTAGTTGGGCACGGCTGAAGATGCGGGAGCCGTCGAGGGGCTTGTCTGTATTGGGGTGATTCATGCCCGTTTCTAATTTGCTTGCAAAGGTACTACTTTTTAAAGAAACAAACGAATGATAACCCCAAAACATGAGTGAGAGCCATCATCCCGCTCGGTTTTTGCAAATCATCCCTCCTTTGGAGAGGGGTATTCGCCGACGAGATGGGCGGCGCACGACGGCTGATGGGGCGGTGGGTTCAATATCCCTAACGCCCTGCTGGCTCCGGGAAACGCCGCCATTTGCTCTGGGAAACACCGCCATTTGCTCCAGAAAACGCCGCCATTTGCTCCTGAAAACGGTTCGTTTACCGAGGGCACGGAAGGCTCTTTTGACAAGAATCTGCCATTCACCCCCTAATTTGTGCTTATTTGGTGTGGAAAACGGGGCTCGCTATGCACGGAAACTTGCAAATGTGGGGAAAATGTGGGGAAAATTGAGAAAAGAGAAATCGCTAAATCCTTATTAAAAAGGATTTAGCGATTACTTTTGAGTTAAACTCGTACCCAGAGCCGGGGTCGAACCGGCACGGGTTGCCCCACTGGTGTTTGAGACCAGCGCGTCTACCGATTCCGCCATCTGGGCTCGCTCAAGAAAGCGATTTCTTGTTTAGCGGGTGCAAAGTTACAAACATTTTCAGAAATATCCAACATTTTGTCCTAAAAAAATTAAATATCTTGATGATTCTTTGCATTTCTCTTGGCTAAATGGGGAAAATAACGTAATTTCGCGAGCCGAAACAATGAATATCTTTATTTATGGAAATACAACCCAATAATTATTGTATCATCTTGGCTGGTGGGCGTGGCAAGCGCCTATGGCCTTCCAGCCGCATGGAGAAGCCCAAGCAGTTTGTTGATTTCTTTGGCACGGGGCGCACTCAGCTCCAGTCTACCTACGACCGTATGACGGCCTTCATCCCGAAAGAGAACATTTACGTATGCACCTGCGAGAACTTCACGGCGCTCACCCACGAGCAGCTGCCCGACCTGCCGATAGACAATATTTTCGAGGAGCCTGTGAACCGCAATACGGCTCCCTCGGTGGCATGGGCTGGCGTGCGCATCTATCGGCGAGACAAAGAGGCGCGCGTCATCGTGGTGCCTTCAGACCAGTTCATCGTGGGCGATGACAGCTTTCGTGAGTGCGTCCTGGGAGGACTCGACTTCGTGGCCCAGAACGACCTCATGCTGACGATGGGCGTGAAGCCCACTCGCCCGGAGCCTGGCTATGGCTACATACAGATGGGCGAGTCGACGCTCACCACTGGCATCTGCAAGGTGCAGTCGTTTACCGAGAAGCCCGAACGCGAGTTTGCGCGCTTGTTCATGGAGAGCGATGAGTTCTTGTGGAACACGGGCATGTTTCTTTCCAACATCCGGTTCTTGCGTCAGTTCTTCGTCCAGACGCTTAGCGACGTCACTCATCGCCTGACCCCGCCGAAGGAGACCATGACCCCCGAAGAGGAGCAGGCCTATGTGCTGACCCATTACCCTGCTTATCCTCATTTGTCGATGGATAAGGCCGCGCTGGAGATGTCGGACAACACCTACGTGATGCGTTGCAACTTTGGATGGGCCGACTTGGGCACCTGGCACAGTATCTACGAGTTTATGCGCCGTCAAGAGGACGACAATGTGATTATCGACTCGGAGGTAATGCTCGAGAACTGCCACGACAACATTGTGAAACTTCCCAAAGGCCACGTTGGCGTCATCAATGGGCTTGAAGGCTACATCGTGGCCGAGCAGGGCGATGTGTTGCTGATATGCCCCAAGAGCGACTCCTCGGCATTGATTCGCAAATATGTCAACGAGGTGGGCATCCGCTATGGCGAAGAGTTCATCTAATCATTGCTTCACCATTCATTATTAATGTAACACAAAAAAACATGACTTGCAAAATTCGAGCCTTGGCTTTGTTGATAACAGCCATAGGCAGCGTCTCTGCTATGGGGCAGGGAACAACAACCGACGACGGTTGGATGCGAGATTTGACAAGCCGTATCACCCTCAATGGCTATGCCCAGGGGGGATGGTCGTATCAAGACCCTAACGGCAAGAAGCCCACCTCCTAACACCTGAAGCGCACCCTGCTTTGG
>JAEEGF010510132.1_pt1 | contig 15666 bp, 14 predicted proteins | sample 9134171 | NCBI WGS metagenome assembly JAEEGF01 (sample SAMN16246542, study PRJNA631951) | gut metagenome | biome: gut microbiome; feature: rumen; material: AP-attached | host: Bos | place: Iran: Karaj | collected 2018-10 | reverse complement strand
GTCAAGGACCACATGCCCACCATTGAGGAGATCAGCACCCCTGCCTTCTGGAAAGCACCTTCACTCGATAAACTGGAGAAGGTTCGTCAGGAGCTTAGGGACATCGTCTATGTGACCATGGGCTCGATGCACGAAAGGTTCTACATCGACATTTCGGACACCTTTGAGGAAAAAACAGGTGTCAAGAAACCCGTCTTCGAAACTGATTACCACACCCGCATCCTCGACTACCTCAACGATCATCGTGACCTCGACGTCATCAAGAAGATCATGCGACTCGAAAAGCTTACCGATGCCGATATTGCCGAACTGGAGCGCATCTGCTGGAAGGAGTTGGGTTCGAAGGAAGAGTATGAGAAGTATATCAACCGCAAGGAGATGATCTGTGGCGACAGCGTGGCAGCCTTCATTCGCTCCATCGTGGGCGTGGACAGGCAACTGGCCAAAGAGAAGTTTTCGCAGTTCCTGGACAACAGCCCACTCAATGTCCTGCAGGACGAATACATCAACCAGATTATCGGCTATGTTTGCGAGAATGGAGACATAACCCCCGAAACGCTGTTCTATAATGAAGATTTTGCAAATCTTGATTGGCGCGGTGTATTCGGTCCTAACCTCCCCAGCGTCGGCAGATATGTAAATGAGCTGCATAGTCTGATAGGGTGATTAATTACAAACACTCTAAACAAAACCAAGTAAATCCCATGAATAAGTTATTTAATACCATTTGGAGTTCTCTCGTTGCTATTCTTTCAAAAATAGCTAAGTTCATCATGTCAATACCATCGTGGCTGGTTTCCTTATTCAAGACGATTGGTTCCTTTTTCATGATGTGCTTGCTGTGGGTTAAGCGTCTCCTTTTGTCAGGTTGGTCTTTAACTAAATCTTTGTTCGCTATGGCTAGAAAAATTCGAAAACCAAGCTGGTTCCAGTGGAATATCTTCCCGAAAGATGGGCAACCTCCGACACAATCGTTGTTCGAAATCACCATTTATCTCGTTTGTCTTTGGTTCTGTGTCGATTTGTTTATTGATTTTAATCGTATCCCCACTTCGAATATTACGATAGAAGCAGATAAGCTTTATGATCCTCATTATGTTACATTAGACACATTTTTGTATGAATTAAGACCTGAAGATGAAGATATTCCATTATTAGAAGATATTCCATTATTAATTAAATATAATAGAGCAGATATTTATTATTCAATAAATATGAATACATTTATTACTCCAGACATTAATAAATATAGTCATATAGCTGTAGCGTTCCATGGTGAAGAAATGCCCACTACTTGCAGATTCGTGGATAACGAATATGCAGATAAAGAAGATGATGCTTATTGGATAGAGTTAAAATCAGAATTAAGTCCTTATTGGTATATCGTATTTGAAAAATCAATCTCAAATAGTGATTTAAGTTTATATGATTTTAATAAACCCGAAACATTTATAAAGGATGTAAATGTAATAAATCTGCTAATGAGAGACGTTTATAATTATAATGATCGAGAAGAATTATTAGACCAAGTACCAGATTCAATTTTCGATGATATGAAGAGTTTTTTTCGATATAAAATTTCTAGTAACGTCATAAAAGAGGTCAATAATAACGCGTATTCAGATACAACATGGAATGAAAGTACAAATACACAATACTTATTTGATAAAGATTTATGTGAAGAACATAATTACGAAGTACCTAGAATAATAGAATACAATGCTTTTAGAATCTACAAAGAAACAAATGAAGAACAAAAGTATTTATCTTCGGAGTGTTTTCATTGTAATAATTGCTCAGAAGAGTTAATTACAGAATATTGGGATTCTTGTCAACAGTATGGTGTCTCAGTAACAAACCGGGCGATGGACCAAATACAAAAAAAAATGGATTTCTCACAAGGATTAATTAATACAAATCTTGGGTGGAACAGAACATTCACCTCAGAAGCACCCAGATTCTTTGACAGACATGATATATCTCAAGGCTGGTTTAATTTTACTCTTAATACATCTAATATTGATTCCATTAATCTTACGATTAATTTTGGTGGTGCTACAGATTTCTATCCGATGAAAATTGAGCCAGACGAAATAGGCAGTAACTATATAAAATACACGGATCAAGTTAAATTATTGAAGATAAGGGCAGAGGGGTTGAATTTCTATGCAAAATTCAAGGAAATGGAAAATATCCAAACGATACGTTGCTTCGGTGTTACTGCTCTGATTAGTGGATTGATAATAATAATACTTACTTTCTTTATTCTTGGTCTATATCGCACCCTCAAGGTATTCGGCAATTATCTGTTTAAGAATAGAAATGTTCAGTAGATAATAAAGAACAATTGATGGCAGCAGTTTAATCGTGCCACCCAAAACGGTTTCAAATGTACCACCCGCAGCGGAAACAAATGTGCCACCTTCAGAAGCCATCTCAAAGTCGTTTTCAGGAACCATGACTGTCTTTGTGGCGTGAAACCATAACAATATTAATATATCGAAGAGAGATCAAATGTCCATTTGATAGCATAGAACGTAGTTAAGCAAGCCGCGATCCAGTCGGCTTGCTTTTTTTCGTCCATTCTGAAAAAAAATGCTTCGAAAATTTGGAGGTGTCGAAGAAAAGCTGTATCTTTGCGGCGTAAAGTTACATACAATAACATAGTATTTCAGCAAGCCCCCCTGTGAAGGTCGGCTTGTTTTTTTGTCTTTTGAGAAGTTTCGTCGGGCGAGATAAAGCTATAACAAAAAAGCATCCGTTGGGATGCTTTTTTGTTGCAAAGAAAGTTTACAAACCTTCCGTAGCTATTTCTGTTAATGCCTTCTTTATTTCCTCATCAGTTGGCGGATTAGGAATGAGCCATTCAACCGCTTCTGTGTAGTCAATATCGTCGAAATAACATAGTTGTGAACGAAATAACTTTTCGGAAAAAAGTTCACCAAATAGTTGCGTAGCAGTATTTGATATATCTATGATCGTGAAATGGTCACGCAATAGGAAATAAAGGTCAACGTAATCTTTCCATTTTGAGCGACGACCCAGAGCATAGGCTTTCATAGCAGCAAGCTGCAACAAAGATGGCAGACGGAAATAGGTTTCAAACTTCTCCTTAGGACGTATAGGGAAGGGATATTGGAAGAAAGTAACTTTGACATCATTGACAATAAGATTCATCTGATCATTAACCCTTCGAGTTACGATATGGGAGAACGATGAAGCGGCAATCTTGTCAAGATTACGCTTGTGATTGATGGATGAAGCCTTGAACAAATCGAAGTCAATAGAACGACGATGCCCAATGAAAAGAGCAATGGCCGTACCGCCAACGAGATAATACTCTCGTTGGAATTGAGCCATCAACGGGAGTAATTGTTTCTGCTGCTCGTTCAGTATCTCACTATACATATTTTTTCAGAACAAGGGAAAAGAAATGATAAATTTCTGGGTAATAGTTCTGCTTCTGACGGCCTTTGGCAGAAAAGAAAACTTCAGCCACACGCTTGCCACCAAGTGTGGCAATCAGTTCTCGATAGTCATCAAGGGTGCCATCATTCAGGATACGTTCGACGAGCAGAGCATCACTGATGTTTTGCTTCTCAGATTCCGGTGTGTACCAGAAGAGGTTCTTGTGCTTTTCTATTATTTGTTCGCGTGACATATTTTTAATCCTTTCTTTTGGGTGCAAAGATAATCATTTTCTGCGAGAAAAACAACTAATTTCTTCATTTCTTCCCCATTTTTTTGGATAATTTAGAAAAACACGCTATCTCTGCATCGAAATACAGGAATAATCCATGTCCCACACTCACACCAAGAACCTCGCCGTCGAACTGCTTACCAAACTTCTGAAGGAACAACTGCGCAAGCAGGGCGCCCACAACGTGGTGCAGAGCGACAAGTTCAGCACCAAGCAAGCCGCGATCCAGTCGGCTTGCTTTTTTGTAATATGAGCAAAGCAAATTGCGGAAATAAGCGAAATAATAGGAACAAAAACTTTTGAATTTTTGTGGCGTTTACGCTGCTTGAACGGGTTGCAGTTATATTTGCCCCGCCGATTATCTGAGAATGGCAAAATTAGACAAATTATAAATATATTGCAATATGGGTAATTCAAGAGTGACGGTCTCACGGATTATTGTACTCGACCGCTGTCTGAGCAGCGGGAGGCTAATGACAATCTGGGAACTTATGAATGAAGTCAATAGCGTGTTGAAGGCCAACATGGAACCTCTTGTCAATAACAAGGGGACTTTGATCAACGATATTCATTACATCGAAAACAGATGGAAAACTGTACTCGAACAACCAAGGGTGGGCAATATCGTATATTATACATACCAGGACCCTTCGTTCTCGATCTTCCGCTCGCAGTTGACCACCGAAGAACTGCGGAATCTGCTTCATGCCCTGGATTACCTCGAGAACCTGCGCGGCTATCCTATGGAGAATTGGATTGACGACATCCGTGCCAAGATCTATGTCACCGCGTATGCCAACAAGAAGAAGATTCCTGCCGTTTCGTTCGAGAGCAATCCCGGCTATGCCGATTTCTTGCCGCATTTCTCACAGCTCTACGAGTTTGTCATCAATAGTACGGCCATCGAGCTCACCTATAAGAAGTTCAGCAGCGAGGAGGCGCGAACCTATGTGGTGCATCCCTATCAGATGAAGCAATATGAGAATCGTTGGTATCTGGTCGCTTCGGTCGATCATCATCCGGAGTCGATTTCATGTTTCGGTTTAGAGCGCATCATCGACTATAAGGCGAGCGATGTGCCCTTCCGCGAGAACACCAGGGACCTCGACGAGTATTTTGGTTTGATGGTGGGATTGACCATCCCGGAGGGTGCCGTGCCGCAGGATGTGGAAATTTGGGTGAAGGATAGCGAATATCCCTATCTGAAGACCAAACCCATCCACCAGAGCCAGAAGCTTGTGCGCGAAGAGAATGGCGGCAAGGTCATCAGCCTGCACCTCTACATCAACACGGAACTCGTGATGCGCCTATGCTCCTATAATATGGGATTGAAAGTACTTGCTCCTACTGATCTTCGACAGATGATGAGGGAGAGAGCGGAGGCTATGGCGAAGTATTATGAGCAGTAAATTCTCTCATGCATCTATCATAAATTTTTTATCCGGAATTGCCCGATACGGCTGTAAAAGGCAGTTTCGGATAAAGTTATAAATTTTTTTTTGATTTTTGTAACCAAGAAATATGGTTTTATTCGAATTAGTCGTTATATTTGCACCCAACAAACAATTTAACTCACTACAAAGATATAATAACCTTTACATAGCTGCCTTCGGGCAGAGCAGATCCAGCTTCGCTTCGAAACCATTGTAAAAGCTTCCAACATTACTATAGTCGAATAAGAAGCGTGGGCTTGTCTTCTGTGTATCATACGCAGGTCGGGCAGTCCATGTTATCTTTCGACGCAGGTAATTTGTTGGAAGCATCTTTCCTTCAATGGGAGGTATTATACTACCCGATCTGCTTTTAATATATTCCAACCTCATTTTAACTCCTAACTCATCTTTTTTTCAATGAAAAGCGAAGACTTCGACAATGATGAACCAATCCATCATTTCGAGGGCAAGACGATTCTGCGTTCTTGCCCGAGTGTACTAACCTCTGCCCAGTCGGGCAGTTCTTCTTCTCCTATCAAACATTCACCACAAGCTACGATTTCTCCGCCTGTAAAGCAATCATTACACAAATTACTTGGACTGCTGAAGAAGATCTCCATCTTCAGAGCAGGTAAACACACTTCTCCATCGATAGTAAACTTAAACTACTATTTCATCGAGAACCCAACAATAGAAAATAATAACAACTTATCATATAATAATGCAATGAAAATTATTAGTCAAGTCCTGAATAATTATGGCACTATTCAAGAGAACAACTTCTACGGCAAGAATGAACAGCAGAGCAATGAGCAAAAAGGCAAAGAAGATGTCGAAGATGTTGGTCATGCAGAAGTTGTGGAGGTGCAACCTGTTCCTGCAAGCGAAGTTGCTACAAGCAATCCAATAGAACAGAATGTAGATGATGAACTGTCGTTTATGGATTGCATAGCAGAGAAAGAGACTGCCCACATCTTGAGAAAGTGGCTTCATCAGATGATGGACCCGATTCCGAGTAAGAAGCCGAAGGAGAAACTAATCTATCTAAGGGCAGTTTCAGAGGCAGACGCATTCATTAAAAAGTTACCATATAAGGTTTATGTCAAAGAATTTGGCACGATAAATAAGGCAAGTTATTATTATTGGATGCTCAGAGACCTTTATTATGATTCCAATGAAATTGATAAGATAATTGAGCTATTTCGTCAATTTTTGGTCCAATTTAGGAAGTGAAAATCTGTACTTTTCTGTACTATTCTATACTTTTCTATACTTTTACGAATCTCCGTCAAAATTATTTGTCGGGGATTTTTTTTGTGCCTAAATTTGTCACAGCAAAATGTCTAACCAAACATATTCTTTATGGTACGAAAATCAACATTGGAAGAAAAGAACAAGGCGATGGCTGACTTGTACCTGACTTTGGAGCCTAAGAGGTTCAAAAAGATTGTCAAGCACCTCATCACGCTTCGGGACACCGACCAAGATGACTTCAACCTGGTTCTTGATCTTTTCGATAATTACAAGTGCATGGTGCCTCCACGGATTGGCTTGATCAATGTCTATGAGAATAAGTATAGCAAGAAAGACGAACTCAATGGTCTGCTTTGCCGGATGCTTGTTCTGTACTGGGACGACCAGGATCTTTTCCAAGGTGGCTACTACAAGCATCGTCTGCCCGTGCAGAGTCTGGACGAACGCGACGAGGACTTCCTACTGAAGTATAACTCGATGTATGGTCAGATGATGAATGACATGCTGGATGTCTTGAAGAAACTCAATTATTACGAAACATAATACCAAAGAAGGCGAAAATGGACTCGTTTTCTTTTTATCAAGAATTAGCGAATTTGAGAATTATTTTTCAAATTTTAGGTGAAAATGGCAGACAACCTCGGCCCAATGGCCTGGTTGTTTCTGCCGGAAAATGAGCAGGTCCAATACCTGCAAAAAATTGCGCAAATGCGCAGAAAATAACCTCCGGCCCCAAGTATATCAGAACACGGACGAGCTATTATTTTCCGCACGCAGTGCGATTTTCTGCTGACTATTGAAGTCAGCACATTTTCCGGCCAAGTCTCCGCTATTGAAGCGAGAGACGCGGCCATTTTCACCCAAAATAAAAAATTTCATTTTCTCCTGAATATAAATATAATTCATGAAAATTCGTGAGTAATTCGCGATAATTCGTGTTTAAGAAATTAAGGTCGAACAAACCATAATTGTTATTTGTTAATTTTAAATTTTTAATTGATTAAGCTATGTTAGTAAAGAAAGTGAAGCTGGATAAGGTCTTTGGTCCAGTGGCATTCCAGAAGAAAGACAAGAGCAACACTCCCTTGAAGACTCCTGAAGGTCAGGATGTGATTGGTTATCGTTGGCAGGCGATTTTTTCGAGTCTCGACTACAAGAAGGATTCGATACCTATCACGATGTTCACCGATAACCAGGAGTTCCCCTTCTCGGTTGGATTGAGTGGCGAGTTGCAGTTCCTTTGCGAAGCCAAGGAAAAGACGAACCCGCAGGAGGGGGAGTTTCGTTACTATCCAGACTTCAAGATCATCAACTTCATGCCAGTTTAACCATGCAATTGGCGAAGCCGAAATGGTATTCACACCGACCACGCAAGGCATATACCTTGCGTGGCTTCGAGCGACGCGTTGTGCCACGTCTGATGCGAGAGCTTGGTATCTCCCGAAAGGATGTAGAGAAGCTCAAGAAGCTATATTTCCTCGGTAAATACGACTGCCACCTCGACACGTCGGGTGCCTATCGCAACCAGCGTCGTTATCATCTCTACCTTCTGGGACGAGATCTTGGCAAGGACCGCAAACGAAAGCTCTTCGACCTCGTGGAGCGTTCGCAGATGTTCTATGTATATTACGATAGGGATGGGCGGATCGAGGCTTTCGTTTCGCCCTGGGTGCATGCAAAGCTCGGCATCATCCCGTTCGAGAGGCTTTGATTATTGTCACGAATTTGCGAATTATAGAATTATTATTCTTATTTCGGCGAAAATGGCAGATGACCTCGGCCCAATGGTCGCTCCGCTCAAAATCTTTCAAAAATATTATATAAAATCTAACAATCCTTACTTGAAAGATTTTTTAATTTTATTTTGATAGATTTTGAGCGCAGCGACAACATTGAAAGTAAGGTGAAAATGGCAGACAACCTCGGCCCAATGGCCTGGTTGTTTCTGCCGGAAAATGAGCAGGTCCAATACCTGCAGAAAATCGCACTTCGTGCGGAAAATCCATCCGGACCCTAAGTAATTCCGAAAAAAGACGAAAAGACGAAAAAAGACGAAAAATGAGGAAAGGGGCAAGCAAAAATTTTCTGCGAAGCACATTTTCTGCTGCCATTGAGGCAGCACATTTTCCGGCTAAGTCTCCGCTATTGGAGCGAGAGACGCGGCCATTTTCACAAGAATAAAAGATTAATCACCTGAATATAAAACAATTCATGAAAAATTCGTGATTAATTCATGGTAATTCGTGTTAAAAGAAAACCTCCAAGTCTCCGCTATTGGAGCGAGAGACGAGGCCATTTTCACAAGAAATATCGAAGATTGATTAATTCTCAAATTCTATAATTCTTGAAAATAATTCTTTAACGCTACAGATTCATCAGATTACACGGATTATCTGTTCGGTCAAACAAAAATCCGATAAATCTGTTTAATCTGTAGAGAGAAAAGGACGAGACGGTTATTCTGCGAAGTTTTTTTTTGAAAGAAATGAAAGAATATCGTGAGTAAGACTGATTTATTGAAAGAAAATGTGGCGCTGCTTAAGTCGGGGGCAGTGACCTTGCATAATCCCTTGTTCGAGAAGATTCTCGAACAGATCACGAAGTACCGTATACGGAGCAGGACGCCATTGGCTGAAATGAAGCACCTGCTCAACATCAACGGCATCAACTGTTTCCCCCGTGGTGACCTCGTGGCTATTTCGGGCAAGGAGAAGTGCGGCAAGACCACCGACTGCCGCATCATCGTCAGTGCCTTGTTGAAAGGCGAGTACATGGGTGTGAAGGCACTCGAGAAGAACGTCAGCGTGCTCTGGATCGATACGGAGCAGGCGAGCCAGACTTCCCGAGCCGTCTGCCGTGGCATCGAGTTGATGTGTGGCTTTGAGCTTCCTGATATCCGTTTCATCTACTTTGCCCTGCGCGAATACCCCAATCGTGAGGAGATGACCGACGTGATGCGTGCACTCTTCAACGAGTACTGCCCCGACATCGCCATCATCGATGGTATTCGTGACTTCATCCCCGACTTCAATGATGTGGTGGAGAGTGCCGAGATCGTGCTCGAATGCATGCGCCTGTCATCGGGCGTAAATGCCGAGAAGGCGAGAGAGACAGGACTCGTCGAGCGCCCACCCTGCTGCGTGTGCTGCATCCTCCACCAGAACAAGCCGAAGGACGACAACAACATGCGCGGCCACCTGGGCACGGAGCTGTCGAACAAGGCCGGTGAGGTGTGGGAGGCTACCCAGGACGACGACCACGTGTTCATGTTCGCACAGACACGCAGCCGCACACGTCCCGTCGATGACCCGCTGAGGTACAAGGTGCATTCGCAGAACTATATCGACCCCGACACCGGAAAGACCGAGGAGATTGGCATACCTGAGCTATGGGTTACAGATCCCAATGCCTCTCCCGATTCTAATTACGAGTCCGACATCCAGGAAGTGCCTATGCACTACATCAAAACCAAGGAAGGCTACCTCGCCATGAACAAGAAGTCTGCACTCTACATGTTCTACAAGCTGATGGGCTTCGCCGATTGGGACTACAACACGATGAAGAAACAATTCCTTGCGATGTATCACATCGACTATTACGACTTCAACCTCCTGGTCAAGCTGACCGACAACCATGTGTTCAGCACCAAAGTGCATGGCAGAACCATCTGGAGATATGATGGACCGACATTCGAATTAGAACCCTGATCCGTGGGGCAATCAAGGGGTATATCTGGCCCCCTCCAGAGTGATACCCTATTCCCCTCCCCCCTTTAAATGGGGGGGAGGTAGAATAAGGACTCTGGAGAGGGTCGAAACCCCTTCGATTGGGCAACCGGAAAAACAGTGAATTTCGCAGATGAGAAACATCGATCGCTACGATTTCGAAGCCCTGGCCAATGCGGTCTATTATGCGGGCATCAACCTCGCTGAGAGTTACGAGGAATGGAGGGACCTGAGGTTCTGGATGGCCGGTGGCGGCACGAAGCTGCTCGATTCGTTTCTGCTCCTCGCTTCGATGTCGAGCAAGTACAATGACGCCGAGAACCGCAAGCTGTTCCTTAGCGACGTCGGCAAGAGCAACGACAACCTGCTGATGAAATTCGTCGCCCTGTGCAAGCGGAACGGCATCGTGACCAGGGACTTCCACACCCAAGCTGCCATCGAAGAGGCAAAGCAGCACTGGGCATACAGATACAAGCAAAACTACAACAAAAAGTCAAACGCAAAAACTATGGATACAAACATTTCAGCAACCAACAGGACATTGTGTACCATTCCGGGAGAGTATGTCACGAAGAGCTTCTGCTACAACAGCTCGTTCATGCGCTCGGTGGTCGGTGCCGGACTTTTGACCGAGGACGAAGCGAAGGAGGCAGCCCGCGTGTTCTTGCTCGGAGCTTCGAGGAAGGATGCGGTAATCTTCTGGCAGATCGACGAACAGGGCCAGGTGCACGAGGGCAAGATGATGCTCTACGACGCACGTTGCCATCGCATCAAGGAGAAGCATGCACTGAGCTGGGTGGGCTACGAACTGCGCAACCAGGGCAAACTGCACAAGAGCTGGAAGGCCACGCACTGCCTTTTCGGACTGCATCAGATCAGGCAAAGGCCGGACGACACCATTTGCATCGTCGAGTCGGAGAAGACTGCCGTGATCTGCTCGCAGAAGGTCAAGGACTGCGTCTGGATGGCAACGGGCGGCATCGGCGAGCTCAACCTCGAACACCTGAAAGCGCTGCAGGGACACAAGGTGATCCTCTATCCTGACACCGACACGACGGGGGAGACATTCGACAAGTGGCGCAACATTGCCTGGCAGGCTAAAGTCGCGTTGGGGATGGACATCATCGTAAGCGACGTCCTGGAAAAGAACGCCACGCCTGAGCAGAAGGTGGCAAAGATCGACATCGCCGACTTCCTGGCAGAGGACAATACAGCTGACGAGGATGAGACGACGAGTGAGAACATTTCACAGCATGATGATGCCCCTATCGACAACGAGCCGCGCCTTCCAGATGGTAGCGCAATCGAGAAGATCCATGCCGTGAAGGAGATACTGGAGAAATCGATGAACAAGGCTCCTTCGGAGATGTTGTGCGAGATGGCGGCGGATTATCCCGAGGTGTTGGGGTTGGTCGATGGCTTCGGGTTGGTCGAAGTGGACAGCTCGTAAGTTTTTTATCACGAATATAGTTTGAGAATTCCAGAAATATTTTATATCTTATTTTAGGTGAAAATGGCAGACAACCTCGGCTCAATAGCCTGGTTGTTTCTGCCGGAAAATGTGCAGGTCCAATACCTGCAGAAAATTGCGCAAATGCGCAAAAAATCCATCCGGACCCAAACATAATAAGGGACGAGCAATTATTTTCCGCACGCAGTGCGATTTTCTGCTGCCTATTGGAGGCAGCACATTTTCCGGCCAAGTATCCGCTATTGAAGCGAGAGACGCGGCCATTTTCACAAGAATAAAAACTATTTACTAAAAGGACGAAAAAGAGATTAGCAGATCACGAATAACCAGGATTAAACGGAGATCGGTGGGTCGAAGGGGAGGCTGAGTGCGTTTCTTCGCCGCACTCAGCGCGGATAGCACGGATGCGGGTCCGGATTAGGGCACACAGATTTCACAGATTAACACAGATTTTCTCTTTTTAACGTTAATGGCCATTAATTGGCCGTATAATTATTCGTTAATGATGGGTACTTCCGAAAAATGACGAAAAGACGACAAGGACGAAAAAGAGATTAGCAGATCACGGATAACTAAGATTAAACGGATATCAGTGGGTAGAAGGGGAGGCTGAGTGCGTTTCTTCGCCGCACTCAGCGCGGATAGCACGGATAGTTTTTCTTTTTAACACGAATTACCATGAATTAGCCACGAATTGTTCATGAATTATTTTTTAAGACCACGAATCGCACAAATCGACACGAATGGGTGTGGTTGGGACAAGAATAAAAAGATTCGTGAGGATACGTGTAGATTCGTGGTAAAAGATGAAAGGTGCGTGTGAGATTAATAAGGGCAAGGCGTCCGTGGTTTCCGCTCCAGGGGTCGGCGAAGCAATGACCACTGGTCTCCTTCGGGCAAGCAGAAAATCGGTAAGATTCGTGAAATCCGTGATCTTATAAAACTAATGTTCCGCGTCTCTGTGGTCGAACAGAATTTTATCCCCAAAGATAGGTCGAACAAAGATTTTTAAGGATTTTTGAAAGATTTTCGATTTGCAATGATGATAGCCCAAAGGGTGCTGGGTGGCTTAGACTCAGCAGCGGAAAGCTCGCTTTCAGATGATGAGTCTGAGGCAGACAGCAAGGGGCTCATCGGAGCCCCTCATCATTGCAAATCCATTTTTCATCTTAAAAAATAATTCGTGTTAAAAAAGAAAACCACGAATCAATCGCAATCTAAGAGCCATTTCCAGCAAGGAACGATCTCGATGGTACCCTGTTTGTCGCTGATTGTACCTTCTTCGTCAAACGTGATAATTACTCGGCGTTTGCATGGATATGCATTGGGCAATTTGCTAAGAGCGTCCACTTCGCGTGCCCTTGTGGTTTCGTCGGCTAATGAGTATGAAGCCTGCACCGCAAGCTGCTCGCCTGGCACATAGAAGTCAACTTCGACATTCGAGTTGTAGAAATATACACGCTCATCATCAACGTCGTGTCCATACTTTCGAAATAAGGAAAGTGCTACAATGTTTTCGAGAAGAATGGTTTCTATGTTCATCAACTGAATGGACAACAGGCCATTGTCGATGTAGTAATATTTGCAGACACTTTCTTTTTCCTTGAAGGCCGAGGCGATGTTTCTCAAACGCAGCAGCAACCAGGCGTCTTCTGAATATCCGACGTAATTGGAAACCGTCGGGACACTTACTTTTCCTGCCACGCTCGACAGGATCTTGGCCAAACGATTGTATGAGATGGGTTGCATGATGCTTTCGGCAATCTTCTTTGTCAGAAGCTGGAGCAACTTGTGATTTGCGATGCCGTTTCGCTGTGCGATGTCGCCCAGGTAAATCTTTTGAAAGACGCTGGAAAGATAAGAGCGCTTGACCGGCAAATTGATCGATTCGGGCAAGCCGCCCCAGGCAAAATAGTCGCTGTATGCCTTCATGAAACGTGCCTTCGACTCGGTGGCTGCAAGGGACAATTCATCATGCGGGATACCGAGATAGTCAAGGTACTCCTTAAAGCTGAAAGGATAGACTTCCACCGGAATATATCGTCCTCCAAGATCTGACATGATTTCCCTTGAAAGCATCTTTGCATTGCTACCGGTGATGAAGACACTATACTTCTTGTCAGCAAGATTGCGCGCGAACTTTTGCCAACCGTCGATATTCTGTACTTCGTCGAGGAAAAGCATAGGGCGTTTTCCATACATCTCCTGGTGACACTCCAAAATGAGGTTGAAGTCATCGGCCGTGAAACCTTCAAGACGACGGTCCTCAAAATCGAGATAAAGCATATCTTCCCACCCATGGCCATCGGATAGCATCTGGTGCATTTTCTGGAACAGCAGGAAAGATTTTCCCGAACGCCTCACGCCAACAAAGATCTGCAAAGGGAATGAATCCAGATCATAGTTGCGTGGAAAAATGTTGTATCGCTCGACATCTTTCTGATTATCGAGCATTACTTGACGCAGTATGTTTCTTGCTATTGCCATAAATTTTGCCGTTTTATTAAATGGTATTTTATAAAACGATGCAAAGTTATAAGTTTTGACTTAATAAAGCAAGAAAATCACATTGTTTTTGATGAAACTTAATATCCTTGGAGAATAATGTTATCTATAGTTTGCATTATTCGTTGTCGGGATTCTTTTATCACGAATTTGCGAATTATAGAATTTTCTTTCTCATTTTAGGTAAAAATGGCAGATGACCTCGGCCCAATGGTCGCTTCGCTCAAAATCTTTCAAAAATCTTATATAAAATCGAGCAATCCTCACCTGAAAGATTTTTTAATTATATTTTTTGAGATTTTGAGCAAAGCGACAACATTTAAAGTCAGGTGAAAATGGCAGATGACCTCGGCCCAATGGTCGCTTCGCTCAAAATCTTTCAAAAATCTCATCAAAAATCGAGCAATCCTCACTTGAAAGATTTTTTAATTATATTTTTTGAGATTTTGAGCGGAGCGACAATATTGAAAGTAAGGTGAAAATAAATTTTTAGATTAGGTGAAAATGGCAGCGGCACTGGCATCAATAGCCGTGCCTGGCTGCCGGAAAATGTGCAGGTCCAATACCTGCAGAAAATCGCACTTCGTGCGGAAAATCCATCCGGCCCCAATATGATTCCGAAAATTCACGAAAAAAAGACGAAAAGGACGAAAAATGGATTAAAGGATCACGGATAACCAAGATTAAACGGAGATCGGTGGGTCGAAGGGGAGGCTGAGTGCGTTTCTTCGCCGCACTCAGCGCGGATAACACGGATGCTCGTCCGGATTAAGGCACACAGATTTCGCAGATTTACACAGATTTCTGTTTAGCCCCGAAGGGGCGAAAAGATTACAGACGGGGGTGTTCTTCTCTCGGACGTGACCGAAGGGAACAACCCCCGGTGATTGGTAACCCACATACGGAAGCCCTGTAAGGGCGAAAGATCTTTCGTGCCTTCAGCACTCATTTTGTTGGGGCCTTATATAACGGGGGCTTACACCCCCGCCTGTGGTCTTGGTAGCCTTTCAGGCTTAGGTATGGACGAGCAAAAAAACATCCGGACTCTAAGTAATTCCGAAAAAAGACGAAAAGACGAAAAGGACGAAAAATGAGGAAATGGACTAAACGACTATTCGCATTCGAGTGATTCGTGTTCTAATAAAAAAAATTAATGAAAATTCGTGAGTGTGGTAATTCGTGTTAAAAAGAACAGCCAAGTCTCCGGTATTGAACCGAGAGACGCGGCCATTTTCACCTAAAACACTGAAAAATATTAATTCATGAAAAATTCGTGATTAATTCATGATAATTCGTGTTAAAAAGTAAACACTACGGTTCCCCGAGGTATTCGAAGATGAGGGCGGTCTGGCGGGCGGTGAAGTGGTGCTGAGTTAGGATGAGTTAACTTATTTGTCTGCAATATACTGCTTGACTTTCTCGATAAGTTGACGTGTCGGTTCAATACAGGTCTTGATATCCGATTCAGATACCTGGAAAAAACAATTGTAGTCAGCCTTCTCGCGAAGTGTCTCCATCTGTGAATAGAAGGATCCCTCATCGACGGTGAATATGCCCGTGCGAACATAATACTGATGG